>JAEEGG010026758.1_pt1 | contig 10991 bp, 10 predicted proteins | sample 9134161 | NCBI WGS metagenome assembly JAEEGG01 (sample SAMN16246543, study PRJNA631951) | gut metagenome | biome: gut microbiome; feature: rumen; material: CR-attached | host: Bos | place: Iran: Karaj | collected 2018-10
TAGAAGCTACGCAGGTCAATAAAAAACGAATTACTCGAATTGACGGGCCACTTCAATTCGAGTAATTCGTTTGAAATATCATACTGCGCAAGCCTTCGCATAATTCGCGTAATTCGCCGTTAAATCATGTTGGGTACTGCCTTTTAGCAATCGAATAATTGCTGTTTAACTACTGTTTAACTTGGATTTGTAGTTAAACGGTAGTTAAACAGCGGGGCAACGCCTGCTGTTCGATGGGTGTTCTATGGCTGTTTAACGGTTGTTTAACGGAAAAAAGCGTTAAACAACCGTTAAACAACCGTTAAACAGCCGTTAAAGAGTCGAAGAAAGGTCGGTCACTCGACGGTGGTGACGAGACGGACGGAGTAGCCGTAGTAGCGGGGGCACAAGCTGAGGGGCATCACCTTGGGGATGTGGTGGGGCGCAAAGTCGAGGTTGTAGCCGGCGTTCTGCCCCTGTGAGCAGGACCAATAGCTGCCGACGCTGCCGGCATAGGAGGGATTGCGCTTGCCGGCGGCAGGAAGGAAGACGGCGCCAGCCTGCTCCAGGCGCTCCCACTCGTCGAGGGTGTAGTGGTCGGTGTCCCAACTGTAGCTGTCGCCGGCCACGAAGGTGAGGCCCGCGGGCAGCGTCCACTCATCGGGCAGGACGATGAGGCCCTTGATTGTGCTGTCGATGGTGACCATGGCCCATTTGGCGGTGGCGGAGTCGCGGCCGTAGAAGATGTAGTCCTGCTCATTCTTGGTCATAGTGTACCAGCGGCCCACCGAGTCGCCGCCGTTGCTGATGGCATTGGTGCCCCAATCGGTGAAGGAGGGGTAGGCGCTGTTGGAGGAGGAGTGCTCCGTGGGGTTGGCACCGGTACCCCAGCCGAAGAGGTCGATCCAGCCGTCGTAGGTGGCCGAGATGTTGCTGTTGTCCGAACCAATAAAGTCAATCTGCTGCTCGGCAAAGCGCCAAAGGCTGTCGACGGCATGGTATTGCAGGTTGCCGCGCGAGAAGCGCACCTGCTTGGTGGCGCTGACGGAGAAGAGCCCCGACAGGGCGCCGTTGGCATCGTAGGGGGCGGCGGCGACGGTGTCGTGCGGCACGATGCTGTCGTAGATATGGACAATGATGCTGTCGTGCACCACAATACTGTCGTGGATATGGACAACGACGCTGTCATGGATGTGGACGACGATGCTGTCGTGCACATGCACTACCACGCTGTCGCGGATGTGCACAGTGTCGTGCAGCACATTGGCGGCAAAGAGGGCGTAGGGGACAGCCATCAGCTGCTGGGTGGTGCTGAGGGTGTAGTTGTTGCCGCCGGCGGGGTCGACCTCAGAGTGGAGGAACCACGGGCCGTCGGCCCAATCGATACAGTCCTCCATCATGCAGTTGACCAAAGCGGTGCCCTGCCCCACCACGACGGCGAAGAGGCCCGCGGCATCGGTCGTGGGGGTATGCAGTTCGGCATAGCGTTCGCTGCCGAGGGCCGAACCCTGCAACAGGGCAATGCGCACGGAGACCTGGCTGTTGGCTACCGGTGCCCCCTGTGCGTTGCGCACCACAGCTTGGTAGGTGAAACCCTGAGGAACATCTTGGGCGCTGACGGAGGTGAAAGGTGAAAAATGGAAAGCAAAAAGTAATGCAATGGATATGAGGGCTATCTTTTTCATTGTTTTGTGATTTTAAAGGTTCTACCATTGGCTTGCAGCATATAGACGCCTGCTGCCAGGGCGCTGAGGTCGAGGCGGAGCGTTGTGCCGTCCCACTGCTCGCTGCGTAGCAGGCGACCCTCCAGGCTGTAGAGGCGCACCACGGTGCCGGCGGCCTCATCGCGGCGCAGGTTGACGCCGTCCATCGTGGGATTGGGATAGACCGTCAGGGTGGTGGCATCGGCATTGGCGATGCCGACGGGCTCGACGGTGAGGGGTTGCACGACGCCCTCGCGCAGTTGACCGTCGGCCGTGGCGGCGGTGGCCACCTGCCCCACACTGTAGGTGAACGCGTGGGTGGCGCTGCCAGCCGTGCCGCCAGCGGCAGTCACAGCCGTCTGTGCCTGTGCGGCCAACGCCAGGACACAGAGGGTAACTGTTGTCAGTATCCGTTTATTCATCTTGCTATATGTATTGAGGTTACACATTTCTCGGGTGCTTCTATTATTATAATAACCCGGAAATGTGGGGAACCTCTACATCGATGGTAGAATATTTAACACTATTTAACGGTTGCCGACTCGGGGACGACGAGTGCCTTGTAGGTCTTTTCGGCGGCCAACTGCTCGGCGGCCTTGATGGTGTAGTCGATGGCCATCTGCTGGGGCTGGCCGTCGACTTTGACGAGGCACTCGTACTCGCGGCGCCCTTCACGGTCGCGCACGAAGGAGCGCACCACCTCGAAGCTGACCTTCTTGCGGTTCTTCTGACCCCAATCGATGAGCTTGCCTTTGTAGTTCCAATCGGTGTTGGCCAGGGCGTCGACATCAAGGTAAGTGCAGAGGAGCTTGTCAACGATGAGGTGGCGGGTGAAGCGGAAGCCCTTCTCGAGGTAGATGGCGCCGATGAGGGCCTCGAAAGCGTCGCCGCCGAGGCTTTTGAAGGCACCCTCCTGACCGCGCTGGTGAGCCACGAGTTCAGGCAGCCCTATCTTGCGGGCCAAGTTTCCGAGGCTCTTACGGCTCACAATCTTGGAGCGCATCTCGGTGAGGAAACCCTCGCCTTTCATGGGGTACTTGCGGTAGAGGTATTCGGCCACGATGGAGCCCAGCACAGCGTCGCCCAGATACTCGAGGCGCTCGTTGTTGATGCGGTGGCCGTGCTCGACGGCAGACGAGGAGCTGTGGGTCAGCGCGACGTGGTAAAGCTCGGTATGCCGCGGCGTGAAGCCCAGCACATTCTTGAAGAAACGGTAAAACTCGGGACTCTCCTTTTTCCTGACGAACAGCAGCATGGGTCAATACTTTCTGAAAGCGAGACACACGTTGTGGCCGCCGAAGCCGAAGGTATTGCTCAAGGCAAAGCGCACCTCGCGCCGTTGTGCGTGGTTGAAGGTGAAGTCGAGTGCCGGGATGTCGGGGTCGTCGGTGAAGTGGTTGATGGTGGGCGGCACCACACCATGCTTGATGGTGAGGATGGTGGCAATGGACTCCACGGCGCCGGCGGCACCCAGCAGGTGGCCGGTCATAGACTTGGTGGAGTTGAGGGCCATGCGGTAGGCATGGTCGCCGAAGAGACCCATGATGGCCTTGGGCTCGGAGATGTCGCCGATGGGAGTCGATGTGCCGTGGGTGTTGATGTGGTCCACGTCGGTAATCTGCATGCCCGACTCCTCCACTGCCTGACGCATGGCGCTGATGACACCAAGTCCGTCGGGGTGCGAGGCGGTGATATGATAGGCGTCGGCCGAGAGGCCCACGCCGGTAATCTCGGCATAGATCTTGGCGCCGCGGGCCTTGGCATGCTCGAGCTCCTCAAGCACCAGAGTGCCGGCACCCTCGCCCAGCACGAAACCGTCGCGGTCCTTGTCGAAGGGACGCGAAGCCGTCTGCGGGTCGTCGTTGCGGGTCGAGAGGGCACGCATGTTGCCGAAGCCGCCGATGCCGGCTTCCATGACGGCGCACTCGCTACCGCCGGCAATCATGGCATCGGCCTTGCCCAGACGTATCAGGTTGAAGGCGTCGCCAACGGCTGCCGCCGACGAGGCACAAGCCGCTGCGGTGCAATAGTTGGGGCCGCGCAGGCCATGGCGGATGGCTATCTGTCCGGCACAGATGTCAATGATGACTTTGGGAACCCAATAGGGGCTGAAACGTGGCGTGCGGTCGTGGGTGGCATACTCGATAATCTCGTCCTGGAGACTGGTCACACCGCCCATGCCGGAACCCCAAACGACACCGAAACGCGATTTGTCGATGTTCTCGTCGGTGAGGCCGGCGTCACGCATGGCCTCGTCGACTGCAACAAGGCCATATACGGTATACCCATCAAGGAGACGCATCTCCTTGCGGTCAAAAAAATCACTTGCATCGAAGCCTTTGAGCTCCGCTGCGATGCGGCACTTGAATTTAGTGGCATCAAAATGCGTTATCGGGCCTCCGCCGCTCACACCCGCCTGCAACGACTCCCACAGCGCGGGGACATTGTTTCCAATGGGGGTAAGTGCGCCAAGACCCGTAACAACAACTCTTTTCAACTCCATTGCGGGGGTTGTTTTGAGGTTGGTACGTCAATTTAAACGAAACGTTGAAATGCTGATGCTGAGGTCAGCACTTCAACGTTTCGGGTTAAGAAGCCTTACTTTTTGGCGTTCTCGATGAAGGCGATGGCGTCACCGACGGTGACGATCTTCTCGGCTTCCTCGTCAGGAATAGAAAGATCGAATTCTTTCTCAAGTTCCATAATCAACTCAACGGTGTCCAGCGAGTCGGCGCCAAGGTCGTTAGTGAAGCTGGCCTCGGGGACAACCTGACTTTCTTCAACACCAAGTTTGTCGGTGATAATACTGACAACTTTAGTAGCAATTTCTGACATTTCTTTCTATTTTTAATGTTAAAATCGGCTGCAAAGAAACGAAATTTTTCTGATATGGCAACTATTTTTAACATTTCTCACCATCCCTTTGGTGGGTAATCCTCTGAGTTAAAATAGACTGCATTTTAAACTTTTTTAACTAAACATATGCCAAAAATGATGTTTTTTTGCCTTGACAAGTCCCGTTTTTGCAAATTTGGCGCATCATCCACGAAAGGCTACTTGCAAAAAAATACAGCCAATTCGTTTTTTATTCTTATCTTTGCATTTTAAACTTTACAACGTATAGCTCCTATGAACCACCCTGTCAGACTTGCCATCCTCGGCTCAGGCAACGGCACCAATGCACAGCAAATCAGCGAGTACTTTGCCGGTCGCACCGACGTCGAGGTCGCGTGTATCATATATAATAAGAAGGACGCCTACATCGCCCAACGGGCCAAAAACCTCGGCATCGAGGCACGCTACTTCGGCCGTGCCGACTTCTATGAGAACGGACATGTGCTTGACTACCTGCGCAGCAAGCAGATTGATTGGGTCATTCTGGCGGGCTTCCTGTGGCTGGTTCCCGAGGCGATGCTCGATGCCTACCCCAACCGCATCATCAACATCCACCCTGCCCTGCTGCCCAAATACGGCGGCAAGGGCATGTACGGCCACCACGTGCACGAAGCCGTCGTCGCCGCCGGCGAGCGTGAGAGCGGTATCACTATCCATATCGTAGACCACCACTACGACCGCGGAACCACTTTGTTCCAAGCACGTTGTACAGTTACTCCCGAGGATACTCCCGACACGCTGGCGGCCAAGATACACCTGCTGGAGAAGGAGTACTTCCCGAAGGTAATAGACGACACCATAAAGCGCTCGTAACATGCGCATTGCCATCAATACCAGGCTCCTGCTGAAGGGGAAGATGGACGGTATCGGCTGGTTCACCTATGAGACCACCCGCCGTATCGTGGCAGCGCACCCCGAGCACACGTTCTACCTGCTCTTCGACCGCAAACCAGATGTCAATTTTCTCTTTGCCGACAATGTAGTGCCTGTGGTTCTATGCCCACCGGCACGGCATCCCATTCTTTGGTGGATGTACTTTGAACTATCTGTATCCATGGCACTTAAACGGTATCATATTGACCTGTATGTCACTCCCGACGGCTTTATGCCGTTGCACCCCAAAGTACCTACCCTGTCGGTGATACACGACCTCAACTTCGAGCATGCCACCGACAACCTGCGCCCTTCACATCAGCGCTACATGACATATTTCTTCCCTCGCTACGCCCGCAATGCTACCCGCATTGCCACCGTGTCGACCTACTCGAAAGAGGACATTGAAAGCACCTACAGCATTGATAGCAAGAAGATTGACGTGGTATACGATGGTGCCCACGAGCGCTACCACCCCCATAGCAAGGAGGAGAAGGAGGCCGTCCGACAGCGCTTCACCGGCGGAGCCCCCTACATCATCTTCATCAGCACCATTCTCAAACGCAAGAACCTGGCCAACCTGCTGCTGGCTTTCGACCGTGTAAAAGACACGGATACCAAAGGTTTGAAACTATTGGTAGTTGGCAAACGTGTTTGGTGGCAGGACGAATTAGCTGAAGCCTATGACAATATGCGTCACCGCGACGACGTGCTGATGCCTGGCCGTGTGGAACCCGAGGAATTGTCGGCACTTCTCTCGGCCTCCGAAGCGTTGGTCTATCCCTCATACTTTGAAGGCTTTGGTATCCCTATCCTGGAGGCCATGTATGCCGAAACCGCCGTCATCGCCTCGAACACCACTTCAATGCCTGAGGTTGGGGGCGATGCAGTACTTTATATCGACCCAGCCAATCCCGAAGATATTGCACATGCTATCAACAGGTTATCAGACACCCAACTACGCGAGGAGATGATAGCCAAAGGGCGTGTCCAACGACAGAAATTCAGCTGGGACCGCACCGCCAACCTCTTATGGGATAGCATGATGCAGACAATACAACAATCATGAGACGACATTGGACAACCCTCATCGGGCTACTGGCATTGCTGCAATGGAGTCATGCACAGGCGCAAGCACCTGAGAACATGGTGTATAATCCCTCTTTTGAGGAACACAGCCAATGCCCTCAACGCATTGAGGCCATCGGCATTATGCAGGGCGTCGATGCCTGGTGGCAACCTACCAAAGGCAGTAGCGACTACTTCCACCCCTGCGGTGGTCGCGAGTGTCAGACCCCGCGCAATAAGATGGGCTATCAGGCGGCACACACAGGAGAGGCCTACTGCGGCATCTATTGTTCAAAAGAAAACTACCGCGAATACCTGCAGACCGAGTTACGTGAACCTTTGAAAGCCGGCCACCGCTATCGCGTGAGTTATTGGGTGAGCCTGGCCGATAAATCGCCCAATGCCGTAGCTACCCTCGGTGCTTTATTTACGACCGACCGCATCTCAGACACCACCTGGAACATACTGATGCACAACGAGTCAACCGAGCTGGAGAATGGGCAGAAGCAGGTCATTGCCACCTACTACAAGCCACAGGTGTCCAACCCCTCCCGATATGTCCTTATATATATGGACCAATGGAACGAAATAAGCGGTGAATTTACCGCCAACGGAGGTGAGAAGTATCTAACAATTGGCAACTTCAACTCCTTCAACCACTCGAACGTTGTCGATACCCGCGCCGAGAACACCGTCCTTTCCGGTGCCTATTACTTTATTGACGATGTGTCTGTCGTGTGTCTGGATTGCAATGAAGAGGAACAAGTTATCGATACCATTTCGTCTCCAAAGAAAGGCGAAATTGTCACCCTCCGCAATGTATTGTTTGATACTGACAAAAGCGATATTCTGCCACAGTCGTACCACGACTTGCACATGCTAATAACACTTCTTAAAGAACATCCGTCCATCCAAATAGAATTGCGTGGCCACACCGATAACCAAGGTACCATAGAGCGTAACCGTATCCTCTCCGAGGCACGTGCCAAAGCCGTGGCCGAATATCTGGTGGCACACGGTATCGACAGGCAGCGCCTCCGCTGGAAAGGCTTTGGGAAAAGCAAACCCATCGACACAAACGATACCCCCGAAGGCAGACACAATAACCGCCGCGTGGAGTATCTAATCATTAATGAATAATATATATTAATAAAAAGAGAGGCTTCCGAATGGAAGCCTCTCTTTTTATGTTTAGTCCAAAGGACTTAGTCAATCACGCGGTAGAAGCTGACGCGACGGTTGATGGCATACTGCACATCGCCGAAGGGAGCGCTCTTACCCTTGAAGTCGACCTCAATGCGGTCCTCATCAATACCATATTTCTTGGTGAGGAGGCGCTTGACCTCGTTGGCACGCTTCTCAGAAAGCTTCATGTTGTAGGCGTCGCTGCCGGTGTAGTCAGCAAAGCCGATAACCTTAATCTTAATGTCGGAGTTGTCCTTCATCACGCGAGCGACGGCTTTAACCTTGTCCATCTCTTCCTCGCTGACCTGCCACTCGTCAACACCATACTGCACCGAGAAGGGCATAGCATAGTAGTTGATCTGGTCGGCCTTGATCTGGTTGATGACGTTCTGGAGGCTGTCGGCGGAAGCGCTGTTGGCAGTACCCTGCTTGGCAAGAGCCTCAGCAAGCTGATCCTCGAGCTCGGCAATGCGGTTCTGGAGCTTCTTCTCGTTGTTGCGGCTGGTGGCCACCTGCTGCTCGAGGTCGTTGACCTGAGTGTTGAGGGCACCGAAGTTCTCCTGGGTGAGCATGCTCTTCTGGGCGGCGATAGCCTGGTCGGCAGCCGTCAGACCGAAGTGCTTCATCACACCAATGTGGAAAGTACCGTGGGTCTCGTCCCAATCCAGGAAGTCATTCCAGAACATGACATGATAGTCGTTCATGTTGAGCTCAAGTTCAGCATAGAGCGACCAGCTGTCGGCGAAACGCAGGCTGTAACCCAGACCAGCGTCCACAACGGGAGTCACATGGCCATTGCCACTCGCAGCGTAGCGGGTCTCGCCATACATGTCGTTGTCAACAAAACCATTGACAAGGGCGGCACCAAAGCCCACAAAGCCGTACCAGCTGTGGCGACGGTCGGGGTCGTAACCCTTGATCCAATCGGTGAAGGAAACCTTCACGTCAGCGGTAACGGTGGTGTAGCGAGCCATGTACATGTTGTCGTTATCGAGACGACCCTGAGCGAGGGTAGCCATGGTCAAACGATAACGGGTGTCAATCATGTGGTTCTGCTTGTGCTGCATGAACACATCGAAACCAGCATTGAAGGACCTTCTCCAGAGATCATTTTCCGTGGCGTTGTCGCCAGCAAGCCGATCGGTGCGGACACCCATAGCATGCTGAGCCAATTCCCAAGTCATAGCACCACCAAAGCCAAGCGACCAGTTGCTACCAAAACTGTAGCGAGGATACTCAGCCTTGCCGGTGTTCTGTGCAGAGGCGCCAACTGATGCCACCAAAAGCGACATCACAACGCCTACTCTGATTAATTTTTTCAACATATCAATTCAATTTTAATAGTTTATATTTCTTTTTATTCGATAATTCACACTATCTAACGATGTGCAAAAATACAAATATTTTTTAATACGACAAAAATATTTTTTTATCTTTTTCGTTAATGTCAAGAAAATAACGCAGTTACATTTGCGTTTTTTTTCAGAAGCCCTTTCGTAGAGACATAAAAATGAGTAATTTATCAATAAAAATTTCGCAAAATGGAGACTATTAAAGTAAACATTGAACGCACCCAGACTATTGCTGCAAAAGATGAAATCGGTGCCCTTTTGCCCGAGATTCTTGCCGCGAAAAACCATCTTTTGACAGGCGATGCAGCCGGAAACGACTTCCTCGGATGGGTGAATTTGCCGGAAAACATAGATACGGCCATGCTTGCCCGTCTCAAAGAGGATGTTAGCAGACTCTCCTCCAAAAGCCGTCTGCTGGTGGTCATTGGCATTGGAGGCTCCTACCTCGGCGCACGCATGGTGATCGAAGCCCTGCAGTCAGAGTTCGCCTCCATGGTACGCAGCGAGAAGCCTTACATTGTCTATGCCGGCCACACCCTCGGCGAAGACTACTACAGTCAGCTGCTGTCCCTGTTGGACCATGAAGACTACAGCATCTGCGTCATCTCCAAAAGCGGCACCACCACCGAGCCTGCCGTAGCATTCCGTATCGTCAAGGCTCACCTAGAGAACAAATACGGTCGCGAGGAAGCTGCCAAGCGTATCGTCGCCATCACCGACGAACATCGCGGCGCCCTGCACGACATCGCCGTTCAAGAACACTACCCGATGTATGTCATCCCTGACAATGTGGGCGGTCGCTTCTCCGTACTGACCCCCGTCGGACTGCTGCCCATCGCCATGGCCGGCTACGATATCGACCGTATGCTCGCCGGCGCCCGCGACATGCGAAACCTCTGCATCAACGACAACACGCTGGAGGGCAACCCCGCCCTGATGTACGCCGCCGTGCGCAACACCCTTTATCGCAAAGGTCTCAAGGTTGAGATGCTGGTAAGCTGCCAACCCAACCTACGCTACCTGGCCGAATGGTGGAAACAACTATATGGCGAAAGCGAAGGAAAAGAGCACAAAGGCCTTCTGCCTCATAGCATTAGCATAACCACCGACCTGCACTCGATGGGCCAATATGTGCAACAAGGCGAGCGACTGATGATGGAGACAATGGTACGAGTGGAGAAACCCGACACAGAAGTGAGAGTGCCAAATGACGAGCAGAACCTCGACGGACTCAACTACCTTGCTTGCAGAAGGTTGACCGAAATCAACGACTGTGCCGCCCAAGGAACCATAGAGGCACATGTCGATGGTGGCGTACCTGTGGTAGAACTCTCTGTAAGTATGATAGATGAGTACACCATAGGACAACTGATCTACTTCTTCGAATTTGCATGCGGGGTTAGCGGATACACCTTAGGGGTCAACCCGTTTGACCAGCCTGGAGTGGAAGCCTACAAGAAGAATATGTTTGCACTCTTAGGCAAGCCCGGATACGAAGAACAGCGTGAAGCGCTGCTGAAGAGATTAGGATAAGATAGGGAGGGGGTGGCGAAGGCCGCCCCCTTTTAAATAGTTCAGGAGCATAGATATGAAGATAGTCATACTTGAAAGAAATACGGTAGGAGTTGATGTTGATGTCTCGGCAATGGAGAAGTTTGGTGAAGTGAGTGTATATACCGACACGACCCCTGAAACTGTTGCCAAAAAGGTAAAAGATGCGTATAAAATAGTGGCAAATAAACTGCCCTTAAACGAGAACACTCTTAGGGATGCCGCAAATGTAAAACTGATAGAAGAGTTTGCGACCGGTTACGATAATATAGATATCGAATACTGCAGAGCCCGGAATATCGCAGTATGCAACGTCAGCAATTATTCGACGGATTCGGTGGTGCAGCATACTTTTGCGCTGGCACTGTCGCTGATGGAGAGTATA
>JAEEGG010026759.1_pt1 | contig 10990 bp, 8 predicted proteins | sample 9134161 | NCBI WGS metagenome assembly JAEEGG01 (sample SAMN16246543, study PRJNA631951) | gut metagenome | biome: gut microbiome; feature: rumen; material: CR-attached | host: Bos | place: Iran: Karaj | collected 2018-10
TACACCCATGCACATTACTGACCATCAACATCTTACATGGTGCTGGTGTAGAGTGTAGGGCATTTTTGAGTTCATGTCAAAAAAAACAATTATTTTTGCAAAAAAACTCTCTTTTGATGTTGCATTTTTGCTATCTTTGCGTCTTAGTTGGTGAATCAACAAAGAAAATGATAAGGTGAAACACATTATCCTCATTATCCTCCTCTGCCTTTTCAAACTCCCTGCATGGGCACAGCAGACCATTTCTGCCCATGTGGTGGACAGGGAGACGGGGGAAGCTTTGCCATATGTGACGGTGTATGTCTCGCAAGAAAAAGGAACATTGACGAACTTGGACGGTGATTTCAGCCTTGAGGCAAATGCAGACGAAACTCTTCAATTCTCATGTATTGGGTATAACTCACTGCGAATCAAAGTCTCCGAATTAACCCCTAAAATTGAAATGAAGCCGTTAGCACATTCCTTGAAGGAGGTAACTGTCATGCCTGTGGAAAGGATACTGATGAAAGTCTTGAAAAGGCTGAACAAAGAATATGGAGTCTGGAAAAGGAAAGAGAGCAGATATTTCTACCGTTTGACAAATGAATTCGCAGGGAAGAACGAACTTGCGGAAGCATTTCTGGAGGCACGATCTGCCGTGAACATGAGAAGAATCTCTTTCTTGGCTGGCAGACGGTTCCGTGAGAACAGGTACGGAGAAACTGGCACGCTCTTCTCCTATTCCAATCTGCATCACCTTATGGAATTGGCCCCCTGTATGCGTGATTCTGCTTTTTGGGAGAAGCTGTTCGTCCCGATACCTGCTAATGCTGATATCAAATATTTTGGTCGTCACTATAATTACTCATGCCAAGAGATGACTTCTGAGGATGGTAAAGGAATATATAAGATAGAGATGAGCAGGAAGGGACTGCCGACATTGAGATTGATGACGGGAACTCTCTATATCGATAAGAAGAAGTGCCAACTGCTTAAGTTTGAAGGAGATGTCGCAAACTACAGCTTGGATGTAACACGCAGCATGCGCAAGGAGACCGCTCCCATAGAACTAAAGTTCAGCATCGAATATAGCCATCGTCGTAAATTCACTGAGGTTGCAAGGATAAGCAGCACAATGAAGTGTGGAGACATGACAACAAAATCGCTTGTTTACAACATAGGAAAAAGGAAACTGAAGTTAGGTCATAAACAAAAGGTCGCAGACAACATGCTGGAGGCAATAGACTTGACGGGAACAGATACCATGCTCTGGAATCAGGAAGTGGTGAAGAGAACAGCTGAGGAGGAAGGCATGATACAGGAAGGAAAGTTCAGTGACCATCCTGGAAACAACATATTCTCTAAGTATCTGGAACGGCTGAAAAGATTTGGGGAAACGATACCTCAAGAGAAAGTATACGTCCACATGGACAACACAAGCTACTTCCATGGAGACACCATCTGGTTTGCTGCCTACACACGCCAGAGTACCAATGACTGTCCCTCAAAGGTGAGTGGCTTGCTCTATGTGGAATTGCTTAACCAGGATGGATATCTGGTGGAGCGCAAGCTGATAGAGATGACAGAAGGAAGGGGCAACGGGTTCTTTGCCCTGAACAGGGAGAATATTTACAGCGGATTCTATGAGCTGCGAGCCTACACACGCTGGCAGCTCAACTGGGGTATCCAAGAACATCCTCATTCTGAAGTGTCGAAGCGGTGGTTCTTAACCGAAGAGTGCGAGAAGGATTTCTTCCGCGATTACGAAAAACTCTACAGCCGCGTTTTTCCTGTATATGACAGACCTGAGAAGAAGGGGGAATTCACTCGCCAGATGACGATGCGACACAGACATCAGGCAAATTCAGGGAAGGGAAAGTCTCTAACGCTTAACCTTTATCCTGAAGGTGGCAATCTGGTGGCTGGAGTCCCCAATCGAGTAGCCTTCGAGGCAGCATGGAATGATGGCGAGTGGGCTGATGGGACATTGCTGGTTGGCAATGATTCTTTTCCAACGCTAAACCGTGGAAGAGGAGAATTCACTTTGACACCGAAAGAAAATGAGGAACTAGACATAACCTTTGTGAGCAAAGAAGGGAAAAAAGCTATCGCAGAAATCTTCCAACCTAACAAGATGGGTGTGGCGATTCGAGTTGACATCGCAGATGGGAAATTCAGGATAGGACTTCATATGACAGGCAATTTGAATCCTGACAGTCTGGGGATGACCGTCATGCATGAGGGTGTTGTAGAGAAGTTTTTCCAGCCATCCCAAAAGGAATCTGTCTTCTACATAGAGGAATCTGATTTAAATGTGGGAGTGAACCAGGTGACGGTGTTCGACTCTCAGGGACGAATATGGGCCGACCGCCTCTTCTTTGTTATGGGTTCATTATCTCCCACATTTGAAATCACGGGGAAGAAAAGTCAGTACAATCCCTATGAACTAATAGCGTTAAATGTCAAGGGAAAGTGCCCTCAGACACCTTTCTCTATTTCTGTACATGATGTATCTCAAACCGATCAGATCTTCGACAATGGAAATATCCTGACGGAAATGCTCCTCTGCAGCGAGATACATGGTTTTGTACCCAATCCAGAATGGTATTTCGAGAAGAATGACGAGGAACACCGCCAGGCACTTGACCTGCTGATGATGACGCAGGGCTGGCGCCGTTTCAACTGGCGCGATATGGCTGTGCGTGGGGCATGGGACCTGACCCAACCCGACGAAAGAACCATAACGCTGACTGGAGAAGTTTTGAACGCCAATATTGACAGCGTTCGAAACAAAAGGGAAGGGTTGGATCACTCATACAAATTGACGAAAGAAGTCAGGGTGCATAGTGAGTTGATTCCGTTCTCAAACATGAAAACGGTGGTGGGCGAGACTGAGACACGTGACGGAAGATTTCGCTTGAGGCTCCCCAGATTCAACGGTCAGTCCATCTTTTTTATCGCAGCATCAGACACGACAAAATGGGAGAAGGGATACGAGCACTTGTGGATACAATCCATCGAATCAAACTATTCTGACAATCCTGAAGAAGAAGAGTCATTCATTTCCCAGCAAGATCCAGCAGAATTCTTTGTTCGCCTCACGCATCCTTACCCTCGCTTCGTGAAACCTTATTCTCATTACCAGCAGATGCTAAGCTGTGAAAGCTACGACTCAACTCGCATCAACTTTTTGTATTCAAAAGGAAAATCTCCTGAGGAGAAAAAGGAATTTGATGACAGCGCTCCTGTTTTGGTGGTTGATGCTCTTTCGGCAGAAAACGAAAGCAAGGATGCTGGCATCATAAGGGGGACCAACTATACAATCCAGTCATATTTGGGTGACTTCGCGGATGGCGAATACCTTTTGACTGGCCGTTATGGAGAAGTCATCAGCAGAACACAAACCCGTTATGGATTGAGTTCCGAGCACAGGTCCCTTCCACAGTACATAGATATTCCACAAGACTCCATTTATTATGGGAAATACCTGAGGTCTTTCCCCGTAGATGAAATCAAAGGCAATACATTAATGAAAAAAGCACTGGAAGAATACAACCATTTGGAAAGTCTGGACAAATATATAATATATTCTAATTTCTCACCACGTAACAAGTCTCAGAATCCTATCAATCCAAAGGAGGATTCAGGAGCTACAATCGTAATCTATCCTTTACCAGATGGAGGCAGAAGGACACTCTATCGAGACCGCCGCTATGTCCTCTCCGGCTTCGCCTATCCCGCTGAGTTCTATTCCCCTGACTACTCGAAGCAGACACCGCCAGAGCCCACAGACTACCGCCGCACGCTCTACTGGAATCCCAACCTGCAGCTCGACGAGAACGGGCAGGCCCGCATCACCTTCTACAACAACTCACGCACCACCCAAATCAGCGTGGAGGCAGAGGGGCAGGCCAGCGACGGCACCCTGCTCTGGAGCAAATAGAAGACGTAAAAGTAAACGAAGAAAACTCCTAAACCTCAGGATTCATACCCCAGCAGGATCACTTCTTGCTGGGGTTTCTCTTTATTTAAGCGTTTCATTAAAGTCATCGAGCGTCAGCACGTTGAGTTGTGGGAAAGGTATCTGCTTAAGGCGAGAGAAGTGGCAATATCGTTTCAGGTGAAACCTGCAGCTTCGTGACAGCACACAAACCTATACCCATATCCTTCACACTGGCACCAAGGAGATAGACATCATCATCAATAATCAGGAAGCGATCGTGGTTCTTATGCGGCAATTGTACAAACTGGATTTCTCGATACTGATTATTGTGCTTTTTCAAGTCTGTTTGGAACGGCTCATAGTAGCGACTGTGAATCGTAGCTTCCACATTATCCGCACGTTTGTCCAAGAGAGAGAGCACGCGGTCATCCACGAAATTGTCTATCAGTACAATGCGCTTCTTGGCACTTCTTACCAAATCTGACACGTAGGACCATGCGTCCCATACGCACCCAGTGGCAAAAATCTGCTCTGGCGGGAGCTTGGGAAAGTGTTCCTCAATGGTAGTCAATATTTGGTTGACTTTTTCATCCGTTTCCGTTTGGTGCTGTTCTAGAGGCGACTGCAATCTGGACAACAACCTTGTAGAAAGGCTCAACAGGTACATATCGCTCTCAAGGAGGAACTCGCTCTTCTTAGGATCCCACAAGGGAGCAGGGCGAGCACCCATGTTCTATTCGCTGGCCTGCTCGTGCAGGCTCCTGGGCATCAACTTCATCGGGTACATCTCCGATGTCATCAACAGGGCTGCATTGATGCAACCCAACACGGACATCAAGGAATACAGGGCACTATTGCCAGACAAATGGAAAGCACTCTAGCACGCAAGGCGTCACAGCGGATACGCTTACCCTCTTATTCTATTGGTAATTCGTACCTTAATAGTCCAAGGTGATGAGTGATGAGTTTTTTTCATCCGCCCAAAATCTATTTTGAAAAATGTGCTTTCAGCTTTCACCCTCTTATGCATTTCCGAAAGATTCACTTTTAATGTTACATCTTCATCAACTTGCGTGGTAAAGATAATGAAAATCTCTCTGCCAAGAAAACATTCTCAGGTTTTTCTGATGTAGAAGGACAAAATAGTGTAAGAATCATCTTCGAGGTTCCCATTTGGATGCGAAAAAGACGATGTGAAACGTTATGTGAAAGTTTCTTATCGCAAAGATACTTTTTATCATTTTTTAGTTTACCTTTGCGATGTTTTTACGTCTATCATTATAGAGATATACATAAATGACGATAAAAGCGTTTGAGCAGTTAGCCAACGATGTGCGCCCACGGTTGATAAAACTATGTGAGCGATTCTTGGCAGAGCAACAAATGGTGGAGGAGGCTGAGGACATCGTGCAAGATGCTCTCTTCAGACTTTGGCAGATGGGCGAGCAACTGGATTCATATAAGAGTCTTGAAGCGTTGGCTGTTACCATAACGAAAAACGTATGTGTCGATCATTTGAGACACCAGCGCATGAGGTTAGAACCATTGGAAGGTACTGATATACAGGACTTCCGAAAGGCCGATCAAAACCTCATCACACAAGATATGGAGACTATAATTCAATTGGCTCTCAGCCAGTTGCCTGCCACCCAGCGTCGTATGCTGGAGATGCGAGCCGAGGGCATGAATTTAGACGAGATTTCAACCATTTGCAACACCACTAAACAAAGCACGAAGACCATGATTTCCGCAGCGCGGAGAGCTGTGCTTGAAATACTGAGAAAAGGAGGACAAAAATGAATGATCTAAATAACAGAGAATTGCGTCAGCAACTTATTCAGCGTTATCTGGATGCGGAAACTTCTGTAGCCGAGGAACAGGCACTTGTTGACTTCTATTTGCACACTCGCGAGACTTTATCTGCCGATGAAGAGAGGGTGCGCCAATTGGTACTCGCCACTTCCCGCCCAGCCGATGATTTCAACTTGTCAGAAGAGAAGGCTCAGGAGTTTGACCAAATCATGTTGGCTACCCAACGGAAACCTCGTCGCGCTGTTTTGTGGCCTTGGGTAACGGCAGCCTGCGTGGCTGGCATTCTTGCGTTCTTCCTGACTCTCCCAAAGAGTGGAAGGGAAGTTCCAACGGATCAGGCAACGGCACAAATCAGTAGCCCCGTAAAGGAAGAACCGCAAGAACCGCAGCAGATGGAGACAGGAGACGTGCTGCCTGACTCCTTCCTTGCTGGTGTCCATCCAATGCAATCCACCACAGACAACGAAGAAGAAGAGTACGACCAGAGCGACCTGATTTCTGTTGACAGCCTGTTCGGTGTGAACTCTCGTCCAGACCCGATGGAGGAGTACATGGTTTTGTCTGAGAATCTGCAACGGGAATGCGATGAGGTATTTCAAAAGATTGATAATCAAAAATAATCGACAATAATGAGACGCTATATTTTTATCTTGACTATACTGATGCAAGCCCTCATTATCGATGCGCAAAACGATAACAGCATCCGTCAGCTGATACAGTACCTGGAGAAGAACCATCCCGAAGAACTGTCCAATTCTACTGTCAATCGCACGAACGATGATATCTACGAGATTTGGGTATGGAATAAATCTTTTTATACCCAACGGGACAAACCGATTGACCGTTACCACCTGCAACAGCTGAAGGATACCATTATGCAGTATTTCATCGATGCCTCTGCCGATGCCGTGGCTTGCCACCATCTGCAAACGACTAATGGCACGGAAGACAGTATCCGCTATGCGTTGTCTTTGTCCGAAGATTCACGCAGAACCACAAAACTCGTTGGCGATGACAGGAATTTCTGTTACGAAGGCAAAGAAGTGGCTCTTTTCTATTATTATCCCCAAAGAAAAGGGGAAAGCAGAATAGAAGTCAGGTATTCTAATAGTACGGATCAGGAAAGTTGCGGCAAAGTACTTGACATTAAACCTGTCAAACCCATGATAGCCAAGATAGCGAGAGAGTTGGGTGGCGAGGCGTATCCAGTTTCTTACAGCTACAATACTCAGGAAGATGGACTGGATCACCTGACGAGATACACCTATGTCTCCCTTGACAATACGCAATTCGAGGGAGGTGACAGATTCAAAGTATTGGAGGGGGCTTGCAGCGGCATCCTCTACATCATCCCCCAAGAGAAAGCCGATAATGCTGCCATCACCCTGCATCAGGAACTGAGCAATTATCTGCTAAGTCATCGGGACAGACAATTCGATTATATATATGATAGAGGTCTGAAGAAAACCATTTTATTTAAAACCCCTAACCAAGGAATCAAATATAGTTCCCCCGATGTAACCCATGAGCATGTTTATAGCAAGAAAGATATATTTGGCCGATATACCATCCTTTTTGTTGACCATGTAGACTCCACATTTGCTCTGCCCAATGACTACGAGACAATGCTTTCCTACGATCATGGAAAGGTTGAACGTGTGCCTGACTATGAGAAATTGCAACAGGTACTTCCCCCCGTGGTATCGAGTGAACCATTTTGGGGGAATACAATCTATGTTTTTTTTAAAAACAATCACAAGAGACTTGAGTGGATCGGTGGAGAGTCGTATCGTATAATCCAGACAATCCAGTCAAATATTGACAGACAATCTGTCAACGAAATCAGGAGGCAACTGGTAAACAATCCGCTCGTCAACATCCAGCATAAGGAATCGCATACGGCCGAAGGAGACACCCTGGAACTAACGGGCGAAGAGAATTCAAAGCCCATTCGACACCTTCTCTGCAAATTTTATGGTAAAGGAGACAGTCTTACGGCTTACATGCAGGTTATTATCGACCAGCCCAACCCTTCACCCCATGTTATGCCGTTCGACACCCGATGGGTAGACAGATTCATCGCTCAGATGAAAGACTCGGCCTGTATTGAGGAACATAAAGTCCATTACGAATATGGCAAGAAGTTGCACCCGGAAAGCATGGGGAAAGTGGATGGAAGGCTCTATGTCTTGACATCGGCCAATAATCTTCAGAAACATGCAATTTTTATGGATTATATGTTTAATCAAACTTTCTCAAACAGAAACCAATCCTTTCACATCGTATTAGATGAGAGCAACGTACGCATCACCGACCGCATCATCGGCTGGAGTGACAAAAAGACAAATCAGTTCCGCTTGCTTTGCATCGACAAAGTGGAGGGCAAATATCTCATTCCTGAAGAATGGTACAACATCATCAGTTACAGATATGGCAAGAAAAAGTATTTGAACAAACGGAAATAACCTCATTTATAAACATAAAAACAAACGATTATGAAAAAGATCTTCTGGTTAGCATTTTGGGCATTAATCAACAACGCTGTGTATGCCCAACAATATGCACCACAATACTACACAGAATATGAGCCAAATAATGGTCGCACTAAAAACCATGGATATGAATATATGCCCGATAAATTTCTTGCTATCCGCAGCGTAGGACATTGCATAGACGGAGTTTTTGTTGGTCCCGTGATGTTAGGTGTGGACTGCGATAGTCTGAAAGAGTTTGATGATGGATGGATTGAAGACAACGAATATCCTTTCATGGTTAAAGGCATAGGCTATAATAACGATTCTCTTTTAATAAACCGATATGTTGAACATCCTGACACTGTTTTTGATGGTGTCCCATTCAAATTCAACATCATCCTCAATCGCAAATCATACAAGAATGGCAAAAAAATTGATTGGATGACCCTTGAGGATATCAAAAAGAAATATTTCCCAGAGGCAAAAGGGAGATGCATCTATACCGTCAATAAATTCATTATCCCAAACAGAGAGAAACTGTATAAATTTGATCCAGAATTCATATATCGTGTTGAAATGACAGAATCGACTGACATAGAGACATTGAAGGATCTCCCAGAATTCTCTATCATCCGTATTTTCACGAAAACAAAAAACAATTACCAGCATCTTCAACCAGGAACTTTTGTGCAATCGTTTTCAAAATAGGAGATGAGAATCGTACAGACCTTCTGGACGGCAAAAGCCGATTTGACAAGAAGCACCTTCGGCTGGCTTCATCCCGAGTACAACCTGATGTCTTGGACACTGAGCTGCCTCAGTCTGCGCGAGCACTACGATGAGGTTGCGCTTTATACCGACTCCGAGGGAAAGCGCATCCTCATCAATAAGCTGCGCTTTCCCTTATGGCCACGAAGGGGATGAGAGAAATACAGATACAGATGATACGGTGATATTCTGAAAAAATACTCCTGCGTACATATGCGCATATATGTACGCGTGAGAATTTTCCTGAAAACATCTGTATGTATCTGTATCTGTATGTTCATCATAAATTCACATCCACTCAAAAATAGCCTACACCCTACACCGGAGACCCAGCACTTTGTCGATAACGGGGCCGACGTAACGGGAAAAAAGCTCTCTCACGTGAAATATTCCTCCAAAAGGAGTGATTCTCTCAGATTTTATGCTTACCTTTGCCATGTCATTGATGATTTTGCTTGTCTTGAAACGCAGCACTAAGGTAAGTGAAAAATCTGACATGACAAAATCCTGGGCAACTTTTTGTTGCTCAGGAACTTATAAAAAATCAAACTAAAGTGCTGCGGAATTTAGGTCATATTAAAGTCGTTCAAATGAATAAATATCTTATACTTATTTTTTTGTTTGTGCTGGGAATGCCTGTTTTCTCTCAGCAAAACGAGTATGTCGACTTTGCTTTCCGTTTCTATAACCAGACGGAGAAGGTGCAAAACACTCAAAAGGGTAACATCGTCACGTCGCCCTTGTCTGCCCAATTCGCCTTGGGCATGCTCCTCAACGGTGCCTATGGTGAGAACTACGAGGAGATAAGCCGGACGCTGGGCACCTCGGCTTTCTCGCTGGAGCAAATCAACGCCTACAACCACAACCTGCTGGAGAAGATGCCCGAAACCACGGTGATTGAAGAGTACGAACAACTGTTCCAAGGATTTCGCGACCCCAAGGGTTTGCCCAAACTGAACTTTGCCAACGGCATCTGGACCGATCTGGGATATTCTCCGCTCGAGGATTTCAAGCAGGCAACAGAAAGCGTCTATGATGCCGAGATTCAGGAGGCAGAACTTGGAAAGAAGGAGACGTTCGACGGCATCGACAAGTGGGTTTCGAACAAAACTGATGGTGCCATACCTTCAATGGGCATAGAACCCAATGACCTGATGAGTATGGCCCTGACCAGCGTCACCTCTTTCAAAGGCGAGTGGCTGACAATGTTTGCTGAGGGAAATGTTATCGTAGGGGACTTTAGCAACTACGATGGCACGGTCGTGCCAGTGACTTACATGAAAAGCGATATGAGAGTGAACTGCTACAAGGACGAAGAACTGGAAGCCTGTAAGCTGTTCTATGGTTGTGACAACAAATTCAGCATGACCATCATCCTGCCTGCCCAGGATAACAAGGACCTCGTTCTGGATGCGGAAAAATGGAAGAAGATTCAGGACGGTTTTCAGGAAAATTACGTGTGCGTCAAGATTCCCTATCTCAACCTATACTATGAGCAATCCATGATTCCCGTATTGAAAGCAATGGGGATGGACTTGGCTTTCCAGGGTGGAGGTTTTGGGAAACTCAGTGAAACGGAGGGTCTCAAGGTGGACAATGCCAAGCAGGTGTGCAGCATAAAAGTGAACGAGAAAGGCTCCGACGATCCTACCACTAGCCGATTTCCTCCAAATTCTTTTGGTTGGACCAATTACTATTTCTACGCTACCCGCTCTTTCTACTTCACGATAGAGGATAACCAGAGCGGGACAATCCTGTTTGTTGGCAAAATCAACCAGCTGGACGAACTAACCAATAGCGTGGAGAAAGTTCCCGTGACTCCCCGAGATGATGCTCCTCTCTACGACCTATCAGGCCGCAGACTCCAGCAGAAACCACAGAAGGGAATCTATATTCAGAACGGGAAGAAGGTTCTGGTTAAGTGAGAGTAGAAATACCAAGCTTGCTTGAGTATTCTGCCGAGCGGAAAGCAGCTCGACGACAGTCAGGGTTCTGATTCAACGATGACGATGAC
>JAEEGG010026760.1_pt1 | contig 10990 bp, 3 predicted proteins | sample 9134161 | NCBI WGS metagenome assembly JAEEGG01 (sample SAMN16246543, study PRJNA631951) | gut metagenome | biome: gut microbiome; feature: rumen; material: CR-attached | host: Bos | place: Iran: Karaj | collected 2018-10
AAGGCCAAAACATTTAAGACGCTGCTGACCGACGCAGGCTTCAGCTTCTGGCCGTCGCAGGTTGCGGCGCTGCTGGAGCAGGCGGACAGCGAAAAATACAGCGACATTATTGCAACGCTTCAGAACTGCCCGGGGGATCTATGGCGCTACGCGGTCGACGATAACGGCGACCTGAACTTCCAATGGAAGATGGAAAGCTTTGATGATTTCAAACAGGTGCTGTCTGTCATTTTCAGCTCCCTTGCCCCTGTGCTGGAAATGCTGTTTGCCGGCAGTCTGAACCAATACAAATCGCTGGATCTGAGCAACGCGACCTATATTTCCATGCTGGTCAGCGCGATCCTGGTGCAAGTTCCGCTTTCGACCGACGCCGGTATCCAGTTGGATTTCGATGCGTTCCATTTCTATGAGGATGTTGTGGTGCCGATTTTTGAAGCGCTCGGCATCAACGACTTTGTGTTGTCCGACGGCACCAAAGTCCCCGGATATGAATTTCAAACCATCACATTTTCTTCTACCAACACGGTAGATAACGTCAGGCAGGTCGTTGACGGGATTGTGGATCCGCTGAGGGTGCTGGTGCAGCAGTTTGTGTCGCACCCGATTGAAAAGCTGCTGTCCGTTTTGCCGAACCTTGCGCTTATGCTGGAAAACAGTGCGCTGCTCGAACTGTTCGATCTGGATGTTGTCTATGACATGTATGTCAAAGCGGACTTTCATATGACGATCGGCGGCTTTTTCGACGGGCTGGCGGATATTATTGAAAACCAGATCATGAAGCACTGGTATGATTGGCTCAACCCGGTTAAATATGCGCAGCTCTTGATTACCACGCTTGCCTATGCCGGACTGCAAACCCTGCTCGGCGCTGTGATGCAGATCTTCAGCCATATTCCGCTCAACGTCATTGCCACGTTCTTCTCCCTTGATTTGTCCGACACGATATCCGGGATGGTCGGCGATATGCTGGTGCCGACGGTCAGAGATCTGTTTCAAAAGCTTGCAGCCATGCTGGACGGCAAGCTTCCGGATGCCAGCCTGTTCAAAGACTGGCCGAAAAATGTGAAGATGGACTTGAAGAACATCTTCGGTTCCATGAATCCCTATGTTTTTATCGACGCCTTCTTTACATCGTCTGCCGCCAAACAGGCGCTGGGGTTTGACCTCGGCAAAATCTCATCCGTGCTGAAATGGTTCTTTGACCATCTGCAGGATCAAAACGGCAATCCGCTGAAATATTTCAATACGAACCTGATCAATCTGGAAGAGCTGTCTTCCCTCGGTACGCTGCAAAAGAACAGCGGCTCCATCCGCGAAGCGAAGTACAAGCAGCATTGGAACAGCCTGCAAAACGGAGAGTACTACTTCGTTTCCGCCGATATTTCCGACGTGTTCTATCATGTGCTGAGCATGGTAACCGGTGTGCTGAAAGACAAGACGACATTGGAAACGGTGCTCCGTCTTTTCGATACGGATTACGACACGCTCAAAGCCGCGCTTGCATCGGTGGCGGCCGACGGGCTGGAAACGCTGGATCTGGGTCTGACGCTGTCCGATATTCTCAAGGACGCCACGGATGAAAACGGCAAGCTGGATCTCGACAAGATCATGGCAAACCTGACGACCGACAATCTGCTGCTGGTGATTTGCGAAGCGCTGAACCCGACGAACGATTACGACGCCGGCACGCTTTCCTATCCCGAAACCCCGGCAGCCACGGCGAGCGAAATCAGCGCGCACGACGACACGATTCCGTATCTCGAATATGACAACGACTGGACACAGAAAATGGCCTCCTTCGTGGTGGACGATATCGACGACTTCGCCGACGCGGTGCTGCAGGAGCTGCCGTACGATCTGAATCCGGACACGCCGGAAATCGAAACGATCCGCGCATACGCCAAGCCCTTGCTGCTCAAATATCTCAACGAACCCGCCTATATCACGCTGATTACAGAACTGCTCAGCGGCGTCTATACGGAGGATCTGGCGCTGCCGGCCGATCTGATCAAGGACGCCACAGGCATCGACATCAGCGTTTGGAAAAACGACTTCGCCTATCTCTTTGACGAAACCGCAAGCGAACCTGCTCAAAAAGTCTTCCCGCTGCTGCGCGGCACGCGCACCGGCACCGACGACAGCGGCAAACCGCTGGTGAATTGGACATACGACGGCGAGCCGGTGGAAACCTACAGCGACATTTTCGCCGCGCTCGGCTATCTGCTGACGCCGGCGCAGCCGGTGCTCGACATGGTCTTCAGCGGCAAGGACTTCCGGGTGCTGCCGTATGACAAGGACGGCGCAACGCAGTCGGTTGTCACTGTAAAGGGCCACGACGGCTACAACTTCGCCATGCTGCCGCTGCTCGAAGCGATGGGGATTGACAAATCGAAGCTGCTTTCCAGCGACGAATTCCAAGCCAAGGGCACCGCACAGGGATTGCTGTACTGTGTGGATCAGATTGTGAACCGTCTGTTTGCAATCTTCGATTCCGACACGATGCTCGCCGAGCTGTTTGAAATGCTCGCGCAGCTCATGTTCGCCGTGTCCGACAACGGCGTCGGCGTGCTGCTCAAGAATCTGCTGCATCCGCTGTGGGTGCTGCTCGACACCTTGCGCCCGATCGTCAATATCGACCTTGATACGCTGCTCAACACGCTGATCTGCCGCTTCACCTACAAGCTCGGCGGCTACAGCAGCGAAGCCGAAATGCGCCGGGTTATGGAAACGCGCGGCGCCGCGTTCAAGCTCAAAACGCTGAATCTCGAATCGCTGCTGAAACTGGTCAGCGTAATCGCTTCCGTACAGGCGGACGGCAATCGCTATTTCCTGGAATTGAAAGAACCGTATCAGGCGGCGATGCAGGATCTCGCCTATTTGCGCGAATCCTTCTCCTCCAAAGCCTACGCGCTGGACGACAGCGGCAACCGGATTGCCCACAAGGCCTACCGGCTGAACACCGAAGGCAAGGACGCGCTGACGTGCATGCTCTCGATGGGTCTTGACGTTTTGATGTACGGCAACAACGCCGACGTGCTCGACGCCTTCATCGAACTGCTGCTCGAGCAGAAAGGGCTTGCCAAGACCGCAATCGAACTGATGAAGGGTCTGCCGGCGGAATACGCTACCGATTTCGACTGGGCCTATATCCTCGGCAAAGACGCCACGGCCGAACAAAAGGCCGCGCTGCTCGCGCAGATCAAAAACGGCGAGATCGCCGCGGAGGATTACCGCACCGCCCAGGCGCAAAAGGACTTTGACAAGTATCTCAAGAGCTATGATCTGACCGATTGGGACGAAGAAACCGCCGTCCATCTGGCCGAACGGCTCGACGATATGATCACCAACGCGCTGAATATCGACACCGGCGACGGCAAGCTGCTCGCCACGGTGCTGCTCGAAAAGCTCGGCGTCAACGAAACGAGTGAGCATTACACGCTCGGCATCCTTGCAAAGATGCTTGCCAACGGTCTTTTGACCGACGAGACGATCGACAAGCTGCTCGGTTTGCTCAGCGATTTCCTCAACGGCATGGAAAACGATGCGTTTACCCGGATCGCGGAAGCGATCAACCATGCCAGCCCCGAAGACGCGGAGAAGATGATCGATCAAACCCGCGCCAAAGTCGCGCAGTTCAAGAAAGCGATCGAAAAGCTGGCAAGTATGGTCGGCATCGATCTTGCTGCGTTCAACATCGACAGCAGCCGCACGGAATACAAGAGCAACAAGGTCGTCTATTACAACGCGGACGGCGAACCCACCGGGCTGGAACGTCCGCTGGTCAAGAAGGATCTTGCTAATATTGAAGACGTCCTCTTCGCGCTGCTCAAGCCTGTGATGCCGCTGCTGAGCTTCGTGCTGCTGGGCAACAACCTGAGCCTGTTCAACGCCAGCGGCGTGACCGAGGCGCGCAGCCGCCGCGACGACCAGATCAATGTGACCGGCATCGAAAGCTACCGCTACGCGCTGCTGCCGCTGTTTGAAGCGCTCGGCGTCGAAGGCCTCAAGCCCGCCGCGGACTATATCTCCGGCAGAGACTATAACATCGAGGGCCTCATGCAGGATCTGCTGAAAGGCGTGTTCAACGGCGTGCGCGGTCTGCTGAACAAAGACGACGGCGGCAAAGTGCTCGACGGTCTGCTGAACCTGCTGCCCGATCTGCTGTATTTCATCAACGCCAACGCCCTCGGCGTTTCTGCGCAAAACCTGACCGCGCAGATCACGGCAGTACTCGATTTCTATAACAGTTATGCGGGCAAGACCGGCGACGACGCGCTGACGCTGCCGGGACTGATCAAACAGTTTACCGGTCTCGACGTGGATCTGACAAAGATTGCGCTGACGGATCTTCTCTCGCTTGTTTCCGCCAAGGACGCCGACGGCAACTATCAGCCTTTGGTGCTCAGCTCGTTTGCGAAACGCCTGCTCGACAACTTCACGGTCGGCAAGATCTACTTTAACGACACATCCGCCTGCGATTTCGACACCTATCGCATGACCTTCCGCGACAGCAAGGACAAGGCGGCAACCATCACGATCCTGATCAGCCTTGTGCTCGATCTGCTGGAGGATCCGGCCAACGACGACTTCTGGAACACGCTGGTGGGCAAACCGGTGCACCAGACGCTGATCAATATCTTCAACATCGACGACTTCAAGTTCGATTATCAGGATCCGTCCTGGCTGTTTACGGAATATGCCGACACCGATCACCTCGTGTCCGCGCTGACACTGTCCAAGCTGTTCAGCCTTGACCCCTATGCGGGCAAGAAATGGACGCGCGAGATGGCGGCGGAGCTGGCCGACAACCTGGAGCAGTTCATCGAGGATATGCTCTATCTGCTCGGTCTGGAGATCAACGGCATCCAGATCCGGAACCTGCGGGAACTGATGCACGCCCTGATCGGCGGCATGCTGTTCTCCAACGACATGCTGAACCGGCTGACCGGTCTGCTCGGAAGAATCAAGCCGCTGCTCGACAAATACGATCCCGACGGCGCGATCGCCGGCTTCATTCAGCGGCTGACGGGGATCGACCTGCACGCGTGGGACGCCTATGCGCCGGGCGGTATCTATGAAAGCGGCAGAGACTGGGGCTTCTCCGCAGAAGCCACCGAAGCGGCCGTGGACGCAAACGGCGCAGTCTTTGAACAGGCGCTGGTCGAGCTGCTCGCTCCCGTGGCGCCCGCCATGGCGTGGCTGCTGGCCGACAGCGATTATACCTTCTTCGCGGAGGGCGACGGCCTCGGCAAAAATGCCGAACCGATCCAGATCACATTGCCCGGCGCGGAGGGCTATAAATACGCTCTTGTGCCGCTGTTCGAAGCGCTCAACATCGACGGCAGCCCGAAGAATCTGGTGCAAAACCTGCGCGACGGCGATATCTGCGACCCGGCGGACTACACCGAGAACGTGAAACAGGATATCAGCTATGCCGTCACCGGCGTGGTGCATCCGCTGGTCGCGATGGTGCAGAAGCTGATGGATTCCACGGCGACGCAGCTGCTGGAGCTGCTGCCGTCCATCGTCTACTTCATCAACTGCAACGGCATCGACACCGTGGTGAAAAATCTGATCCACGGTATCCTCGTCATCGGCAACGCTGCCGAACCGATGAAGGAACAGATCAGCCAGCTCGTCTATGACGAACAGGGCATCGATCTCTACCGGACGCTCAACGTGGAAAATCTCGTCAAGGAAAACCTGTACGGTCTGCTCGGCATCACCGAAAAAGACGTTGCAGACATCTATGCCCAGTGCGGCGGCGAATTCTCGTCGGTCGACGGGTTGGAGGATCTCGATTTCCGCATGCTGTTCAGCATCGGTCTTGCGTTCCTCAACGGCATCCTTGCCAAAAACGGCATCCCGTTCAAATTCACGTCCATCGCCGCGCTGGCGGTCAACGAGCTGACCCACGGCTATGTCCGGTCGTTCAACTCCCTGACCGGAAAAACGGCCTACACGATGGTCATGGACAAAACGATCGACCGCTATTGCTTCGGCGATCTGATCTCCATTCTGATGCGTATCATCCTCAAATTCCTGTCTGTTGACGGCAACGTGGATGCGCTGGTGGCGCTGATCAAAACCAAAGCAAGCATCGGCGGTGTGGGCGAAGCGGCGGTTTCCGCGTTCCTGCATCTGCTGGCCGGCTACATGGGCACGCTCGGCGGCTTTGAGGTTGCCATGCTCAGCATCTACTATACCGTCTACGGCGCATCGAGAGCGTCCGGCAGCGGGGTGGAGGCTTATGACCATGTGAACGACAAGCTCGGACAGGTCGTAGACCATCTGAAGGGACTTGACAACGAGATTGCCCGCGCGGTGCTGCAGGTGCTGATTGCAGAAGGGGATGAACAGATCGGCGATATCGTCGGCTCGCAGGGCGTTGCCGGCAACGGCCTGATCCGCTTCTTTAAGCAGATCTACGACTGGCTGATGAAGATTGTCAATTTCTTCAGAAACCTGCTGCACAAATAAGAAAACAAAAAATAATGATCCCCCGGCGAAGCCGGGGGTATTTCATTTTCGGGCATAGCCCTCATATTATTGGCGGCCCACACGTGGGCATGGAGGGCCTGCCAGCCACGCATAGGATTACCTGCTACCCGTAAACGGGTCTCGCGGGTCAAATAAACTCAACTGATCTGTTTCCTTATCATTTTTTAACTGATTTTCTATGTATGCCTTTATTGCGGCTGTGTTCTTCCCTGTCGTGTCTACATAATACCCCCGGCACCAAAACTCACGGTTCCTGTATGCAAATTTCATATTCCCGAACTTCTGGAATATCATTAGGCTGCTCTTTCCCTTCAAGTAGCCCATAAAGCCCGAGACACTCATTTGGGGTGGTATGCTTAAAAGCAGATGGATATGATCTGGACATACTTCTCCCTCTATTATCTCCACGCCTTTCCATGCACACAGTTGCCGTATAATCTCTCTGATTGCCTCTCTTTTTTCTTCATAGAACACTTTTCTTCTGTACTTTGGCGCAAATACTACATGATATTTGCAATTCCACTTCGTATGTGCTAAAGTATTACTGTCATTATCTTGCTTTTGCATCTTAATGTCCTCCTGATGTGGCCTTTTGGCGTAACTGGCAGGTCACGCTTCTACTATACCACATCAGGAGTTTTTCTAACTGTTTTACCGCTTAAGCTTTTTGGAACCACGCGACTATCGCGTGGTTTTCGGGAGACAACAACCGGGCGGCGTTCACTGAACGCCGCCCGCGTTGTCGGTCAGCTCATGGAAGAGGAATTCAACCGTTTGGGGATTCGGTATATCGCCATCACGGACAACATCAACGCCGCCAAAGGGATCCGCGATCTCGTTCCGATGCAGGATCCTTTCAACGAACGGCACGCAAAAAGCACAAGTCAAAAAGTCAGAAGCATGATGTTCAATGGATCATTGGTACGGGAACTTCATCTGATGGCAACACAAAACCCACCCGGATGGGTGAGGCGTTTCACTTGTGACTCAAACAGGGCCCGAGCCCGTGATACGATGTAAAGGAACTCGACCGCTGTCACAGATCGGCATCATAGTTCATTGCTGATCGTTTTTCTTTTCAATCGTTATACAAGAAGCGGTCAGCATCCTTTGTATTCTGCCGCAAAGATTTCTGTATTTCTTAAATGTTTCTTCATTGATAGAACCTTTTGCATTGAGCAGCTTTATTTGGGAGCCCTCAATATTCAGTTTTAGGGTCGAGAGGTTTTATCCCCTCACTTATAAGGACAAAATGACCCCAAAAATTAACCTGTTTTCCCTCAAATCCGAAAAATTGTTATAAATTCAGCGAATTTGCACAAAGAAATAGGCGCATCTGGCTGCAAAATACAGCAAAATGTGCCTATATTTTGGGCTTTTATTACAAAGATATGGAAAATCGAACCGATTACAATCAAATACACACTTTTGCAAATTTTCGAGGGCTTTTTTTCAAATGTTTGCAAAGTGCATGATTTTGTTAGCAAAAAACACAAGAATCTGCTAACAAATGTTAGCAGACGCAAATACTTTTGTTGCGTGTTGTTCGGTTCGTTTTTACTGCCCATTGCCACAAAAAATGTTTGCAAAATGGCCGTTTTGCAAACAAAAAAAGCTGTTTTTTGAGTGGTTTTCTTTCAAATCTTGAAAACAAAAAATGCCGAAAACCCGCATAAAACCTGGGGATTTCGGCATTTGACAGGTGGCACCCCCTGGGGGAATCGAACCCTCAACTAGCCCTTAGGAGGGGCTTGTTATATCCATTTAACTAAGGAGGCTTGTTAGCAATTTTTTCTGGTAGAACATGCAACTTTTGGTAAAAGGTGCATGTACTTACATGCAATTAGGAGGGGTCTGTTATATCCATTTAACTAAGGAGGCGTGTTTGAGAATGAATCGGACGCATTTGATTGTAGCACCAAATGCGTCCGTTGTCAATGGTTCTCGTTTTCTTTGCTCAATAGGTGAACGTCCAGTTCTGGGTGCTGTAGCCTTCAAAGCTCGCCGTGCCGGAAAGGAAGCCCATCTTTGCGCTGCCGTTGCCGTCCATCGGCAGGTGCAGCTGCAGCTGCCGGACGCGGTTCTGGCTGTCCACGGTCACAGTCACGGTGGAGCCCGGGTAGTGCATGTTGGCGTCGGTGATGGTTGCGCCGGGGACCTCCATGTCGGTCATCTTCAAATAGCCGATCGCCTGTGAGTTGTAGGTCGGGACCGGGTTGGCGATGGTGGAGGACTCTTCTTTCAGCTTGAACGTGTAGGTCGTGAAAGCGCCGTCCTTTTTGGCGGACGCGGACGCAACGCCCGCTTCCGGCAGGGTGAACGCCGCGTCGGTGGGCGGGATCACCTGATTGGGCGTCACTTCGCCCTCGTCCTTGATCTCCTTGCCTTCGGCGTCGTGCCCGATCGCTTTGCCGTTCGTGAAGACATAGGTCACGGTCTTGTCGCCGATCTTCTTGCTGATCACGCTGTTCAGGATGCTGATGGCGGATTTTGCAGAGCAGTCCACGATCTGGATGGAGATCGTCTCCTGATTGCGCGCCGTCATGTTTTTGGTTCCCTTGAGCGTGTTGATCGCTTCAGTTGCGCGCTGTAAGATCTGCCGTTTGGAAAGAGAAGAGACGTCCTGTTCCGCGGCGGCGGTGCTCGGCGCCGTCGTCTGGTTGGCGGCGGTCAACTCGCTGTCCGGATAGGTCGTGATCTCCGCGATCGCGTTGCCGATGCCCGTGATCGGCGTTTCGACTGTGGTCGGCGTATCGTCCGCCGCGGGGGCGGTCGTGTCAAGCGGCTGCGTTTGGGTGTTCACCTGTGCCGCCTGTTCCTTCTGAATCTCCTGCTTTTCATGGTAGGAGCCGAGCTCGAAGCCCATCATAAACAGCCAGACCGCCAGAATGAGGGCAATGATCGCTTTGAATTCTTTTCGCATGGTTGGTTTCCTTTCCCGTCTGTGGATCGAAACAAATTGGATATACACCTATAACATACTGAAAAACGACGGGTTTGTCAAGAGCAACCGCACAAAAAGATACGTCCTTTTTCTGCCGGATCAGCCGCCTTTTGACAGTTCCTCCCCGAACAGCCGGTCCAACAGGCGGTCTGTGGCGCGGTTCAGCGCGTCGAAGTCGATCGCTTTCGTGTAGCAGCGCTCGAGCAGGTCGTGCGTTTCCTTCGCCTGCTGCAGCTGGCGGACGCTTTCGTCGATGAGCGACTGCGCGGTCTTTTGCTGGAACTGCAGTCTCTGCCTGTGCCGCCGTACGGCGTCCGGCTGCAAAAAGCGGTTTGCGTGGAGCGTGCGCGCTGCGGGGAGGACAGCGGTCTGCGCCGTCTTGCGCAAGAGCGCCAGCCGCTGCTGCGGGATCAGCAGCCCCAGCGGGTCGCCGTGGGGGTCCAGCGGATCGAGCAAGACCGTGTGGTCGTAGCCGTGCGCCGATGCGCGCGCCGCCATGCGCTGCAGCAGCATCCCCGCCGCCGGGGAGAACGGGTCGTCGAGCAGCGTGATCTCGGTCGCCGCGGCGCGGACCGTTTCTGGATAGAAGACGACGCCCTGCGGCGTGATCCCGCTCAGAAAGCGACGCGTCGCCTTCCCGGGACGGCTCTTTTTGTTCGGCAGCAGCCGCATGCACCAGCGCAGGGCGTAGCCGTTGAGCTTTTCTTCGAGAACGAGCGGCTGCAATAGCTGCAGCGACGCCTGCCGCAAGGCGCCCGCCGCCGCGAGATAGCGTGTGCTGCGGCGGTGACAGAGCGCCGTTTCAAGCGTGTGCTGCCGGATGCGGTCCGCCTGCGCGCGCAGAGCCTGCGCATCCCAGAAGGCGCCGAGGTTGATGATGTTTTCGCACGCGCCCGGAAAGCGCGGCTCGACCACATGGGGCGCGGTCCCGTCGCAGACGAACAGCCGCAGAGACGGTACGAGGACGGCGTCGAGACTGTCGGGGTCGCTGCTGCAGTGGACGCATTCGACGTCGCAGCCAAGCGCCGTCGCCCGCTTTGCGATCCGCTTCATCAGCGTGGATTTGCCGCAGCCGGGGCCGCCCTTGATGATGTACACGTTGTGGTCGCGGTAGGGGTCGTACAGCTCGCCGAACAGAGAGACAAAGCCGTTTGGCGTGTTCGCGCCGAGAAAGCTGTGCGTTTCAGTTGCCATAAAAAGCCTCCAGTCGGGCGGTCTTCACGCAGCGTTTTGCCGGGGACCGCCTCTTGTTTTGCTTTATCCTATTCGGTTTGACAACAGATTGTCACAAATAATTAACAGAAATTTCGCCTCGGAGGGGTACCAATCCGCGCGCGGGTGTTGTATAATATTTCCATACTGGAGGGATGTACCATGATCGACCTGCCAATCAAACAACTGGTCGCTTACGCGGTCAAAAACGACCTGATCGACGCGCTGGACGTCCGCTGGGCGGTCAACCGGCTGCTGGAGGTTCTGTCTCTGGACGCGATCGAAGACGGACCGCTGCCCGCCGCCGTGCCGCCGCTCGAAGAGATCCTCGCT
>JAEEGG010026764.1_pt1 | contig 10989 bp, 12 predicted proteins | sample 9134161 | NCBI WGS metagenome assembly JAEEGG01 (sample SAMN16246543, study PRJNA631951) | gut metagenome | biome: gut microbiome; feature: rumen; material: CR-attached | host: Bos | place: Iran: Karaj | collected 2018-10
CGCAGATTCTGAGGAACATATCTATGAACTGTCGTCGGTTACTAAGATTTTGGTTTTAACCACAGACAAGGGTCCTTTTTATGATGATATGTGCCTGGCTGTTGAAGTGGGAGATGATGATGTGATCTTTATCATGTCAGAACACAGATGCTATAAATTATTCCTCTTTGATCAAATAGGAAAGGCATTGCCCATAGATTATGAGAAGATTATAGAAGCATCCGCGTGTACCGAAAACTGTATGTTTGAGATATATACAAAATAGAAACTATTACACACAAAATAAAGGAGGGTATTATGGGATTATTTGATGCATTCAAAAAGAAAAAGGCGATCAGCTTCGAGGAAATTGATTCTATTGAAAAGGCTCAGGATGAATGTAAAAAGGGAAACCTTGAAAGAATGCATATCATGTCCCCTATCTTTGGCGGAACAGATGAGCCCCATAATATCCTGTATGTGCCGGTTGGCGTAAACAGAATTAAAGAAGGATATGACGACATTCTTGCCGGATTGGTCCAACAGGGAAAGGCTAAATCCTTTAATTGCAAACCCGAATACAAAGGTAAAAGCGTTGTTCCCAGTAAAATCACTATCACTTCAGGCAAAGACGGTGTAGATGTGTTTAAACAGACCATTGAAGTATGGTAAAGGAGATGAATCATGACTGATCTTAACGTTGTATATAAAAGTGTTCTTGAAGCGGATAAGGCTGCTGTAGTTATCTGTGACCTTAATCATACGATTATTTATATGAATCCGGTGGCAATCAACAGATATGAGAAATGGGGCGGTAAGAACTTGGTCGGACAAAGCCTCCTTAATTGCCATAATGAAAAATCACGAGAAATGATCCTTAAGGTGCTGGAGTGGTTTGGAAAATCTAAGGACAACAACATCGTGTACACGTCTTATAACGAAAAAGAAAACAAAGATGTGTATATGGTAGCACTCAGAAATGATGACGGCGAATTGATCGCTTATTATGAAAAGCACGAGTACCGAAATCGCGAAACCATGAAAATGTATGATATGAATTGAGATTTAATATGAATTTAAGTGTAAATGAAAACGGAATAACCATTCAGAAACTATTTAAATCTGTCACTGTATCATATTCAGAGATTAAAAGTATTGTTAATAAAGATGGTTTTACATACATAAATACCCGTTATGGTGATACATACAAGCATCGTGAATCGGGTGAGATACTTGGCACTTACCTATATCTTACAGAAAGCAGTCCTGAATTATATGAATTCATCGAAAAATATAACATAGAATTCAGAGACGAAAGCTTGCTTTCCGATAATCAGGAACTATATTCGTTCGATGAAGCCGTGTCGACAGCACAGAAAACTATGGAATTGATTAAAACTGTAGCTGATGAGCTGATCAAAGAGAAAATCGGTCCCGAATTCGAACTGAATAATTGCTATGCTGAGGAAAAGTTCGGGATTACACGTGTGTATCTTACTCTGCTTCAGGATGGATTGGGTTTTGGCATTCCTGACGAAGCAATAGATTATGTAGATCCTGATGTTCCGAGCTCCTTTGAAACAGTAAAACTGTTTCGCGGTCCTGCAGTGTGGCATCCTGAAAGCTATAGTGGTGAATATGTTCTTTATGACATATGCAAATCTGAGGAAAGCTGTCGGAAAGAAATAACGGATTTAGTTCAGATATTCATTGAAAGAGCCGTACCGTATATCAAAAAATTAACGCTGTAATGTATTGATAACAAGAGTACATAAGTATCCTTATGATAAATCTTGTAAATACAAAAATGATTCTTTTGTAAGGCTACTTAAATTGGAAATTTGATTTGTAAGAGTGAAAATACTTATGCATGGACAGGAGAGAGAGCTCGATTCGGATTGCTCAATGAGGAGCGGCAGATTAAAGGCTTTGTTGAAATATGAAGACAATATATAAATCTGAAGAAGGTAAAAGAAAAATACTGGATTTGTACGATAGTCAGCTTTCAAGACTTACGAATCCTTGGAAAGATGTCTATGTAGATACCTCCTATGGACGGACACATATTGTAGAGACCGGTAATTTTTCGGGAGAGCCGCTTTTGGTTTTTCACGGAGGAAATGCTACCACGGCATATAATCTTCTTGCCTGCGATTTTATCATGAAAGATTTTCATATCTATGGGGTTGATATGGTAGGCCATCCCGGAAAAAGTGCGGAAACAAGTTTGCCGGCTAAAGGGTACGATTATGGAAAGTGGGTCAATGAAGTAATAGATGGTCTTAAGTACGATAAGATCAGCCTGTTCGGCGGATCTTTTGGGGCAGGAGTGATCGCTAAGACAATGTGTGTTTGCCCCGATAAGATTAAAAGGGTTGCTCTGTATGTTCCCTCCGGAATAAAGAATGCACCCGCTATAAACAGCGCAAGTATGATGCTGCCGATGATTGCTTATTGGGTTGTCGGAAAAGATAAATGGCTGAAGAAGTGTATGCTTCCTATGGCTGTTACAGAAAACAATATTACTGATGATATATATGAAACAGCAAAGCTTAGCATTGACTACGTAAAAGTTAAGACCGGAATGCCAAGCGATGTTGATGGGGGATTGATGAGAAAGTGTAATGCCCCCACGCTTGTTATGGCTGCAGAGAAAGATTGTCTCTTTCCGGGTGGTGGTGTGATTGAAAGAGCAAAAAGGATCATTCCGAACTGCAAGACCTATCTTCTGAGGGGCCGTGGCCATATGAACTTCCTTACGGAAGATGAGAAGAAGATGATAGTGGATTTTTTGTTGGGTAAGTAAATATCTTTTGCTAACTTAGTAAAGGGAGCGGACTTGTGAAAGAAAAACCTGAGGTTGTGTACCACGGCAGCCAGTATAAATTTGATGTTATATCAAGAAGTATGTTCCGTCTCTGATCACAAGCATTATTTGCTTGCCGATAAGCGTGGTTATTCTGATAAACAGCTCTAAATATATGAATTTCAGCTTGATGTCTGTTGTAATAATATTTGCCAGCATTATTTTGATGATGGCTAATCTGAAATTTGCACATTGGCTTATGCATAGATTTGGGAAGCAACTCGGATAATATTTTAGTTTTACTTGCTATATGATCATTTAGGTTGTTATCTAATATTCCAAGGAGTGATTATGTGTAGCTGCGATGAGTGCTATGAAATGAGACAGCCACAAACGATGAAGTGTCCCACGTGTGGCAAGAATACATATGTTGGTCAAGTAAAGGGCATTAGTAGTGTGTGGTTGTGTTCAAATTGTGGGGAAGGCGTGGCGAGTGCCGGAGGCTTCCCACCTGCATGCCATAATGAAAAAGAATATTCTTTATATATAGAAAGACCGGAAGATAACAAAAAGTGGATTAAATTGGCTGGGATTTTGAATAAAAATATATTAGATACCAGGAAAGAATTTGATAAAGATTCTACCTTGGAGATACATCTTAGGATAGATTCTTGCCTGAAGATATATGAAGCTTTGATTGAAGCTGATATTTCTTGTGTGGTAGATCCTATGCTATTACAGGATTATAGTAGAATACTTAACTGCAAATATAGATAAAAACAAACTTTAAAGTAGCAGCAATCAAGAACGCGCGTTATCTAAAATTATTATAAATCACATATTTCATTGTAAAAACCCCATAAAAACAGTAAAATGTATTGAGTTATACCCTTAAGGGTAAGTCTGTTTTGATATGGGGTTTTGAAATGGATAATTCTAAGCAGCAGGAGGTTCCGCTCTATAGCGCCCTCGAGAAGTTCAGGCGTCTCAGAGTGGTACCTTTCGATGTTCCCGGACACAAGAGGGGACGCGGAAATAAAGGTTTGGTTGACTTTCTCGGACAGCAGTGTGTCGAGATAGATGTTAATTCAATGAAACCGCTTGATAATCTGTGCCATCCGGTATCTGTTATCAAGGAAGCAGAAGAGCTTGCGGCCGATGCCTTTGGTGCGGCACATGCTTTCTTTATGGTGGGAGGAACCACCGGAGCTGTTCAGAGTATGGTCTTTACCGCCTGCAAAAGGGGCGACAAGATCATCATGCCCAGAAATGTACATAAAAGCGCGATCAACGCACTCGTTCTGTGCGGTGCGATACCCGTATATATAGATCCGAAGGTCGATACCGCTCTCGGAATCCCTCTCGGAATGGAAATAGAGGATGTCAGAAAGGCAGTTAAGGAAAATCCCGACGCCAAAGCCATCCTTATCAATAACCCTTCTTATTACGGCATTTGTTCCGATCTTCAGTCCATAGTAAATCTTGCCCATGAAAACGGCATGCTTGCTCTTGTTGATGAGGCACACGGAACCCATCTTTATTTTGGCGACAACCTGCCACTTAACGGAATGGCAGCAGGCGCCGATATGTCAGCCGTATCCATGCACAAATCCGGCGGATCCCTCACTCAGAGTTCGCTCCTTCTTATCGGGGAAGGTGTAAATGAGGGATATGTCAGCAATATTATCAATCTTACACAGACAACAAGTGCTTCTTACCTTCTTCTCGGAAGTCTCGACATAAGCCGCAGAAATCTTGCCCTTCACGGCAGAGAAAGCTTTGCCAAGGTTTGCGAGATGGCTTCTTACGCCAGAAGCGAGATCAATGAAATAGACGGCTATTATGCATTCGGATCCGAACTCATCAACGGCGGAAGTGTATATGATTTCGACGAGACCAAGCTTGTAATCAATACAAGAGGAATAGGCCTTACGGGAATCGAGGTTTATGACCTTCTTCGTGAAGAGTACGACATTCAGATGGAGTTCGGAGATCTGTCCAATGTGCTTGCATATATTTCTATAGGCGACAGGCTTCAGGACATCGAAAGACTTGCGGGAGCGCTCGATGATATCGCAAGACTTTATTCCAAGCCTCAGGAGAATTTCTTCTCCGCAGAGTATGTAACTCCCATAGTAAAGGCAACTCCTCAGGAAGCATTTTATGCAGAGAAAATAAAACTTCCTTTGGATCAGACCGTAGGCAGGATCTGCGCCGAGTCGGTTATGTGTTATCCTCCCGGAATTCCCATCCTTGCACCCGGTGAGGAGATTACGGGTGAGATTCTTGAATATATCAAAGCTGCCAAAGAAAAGGGGTGCTCAATGCAGGGACCCGAAAGTGAAGATATATCGGAGCTTTGCGTACTGAAATAATTTGTGCTCAGAAAGGTACAGACTATGGCTAAAAATCAGATGGAATACTGGTTTGAAGAGATGCACACTTCCAACGTGAAGATGTCTATCCGCGTTGATCAGCACCTCTACAGCGGAACCAGTGAATTTCGCAGAATAGATGTTTTTGATTCACCTGAGTTTGGAAAGTTCCTTACTTCAAACGGTAATGTTATCTTTTCCGAGCAGGAAGAATTTACATATGATGAGATGATCGTGCACGTTCCCATGGCTGTTCATCCCGATGTGAAAAGGGTACTGGTAATCGGAGGAGGAGACGGAGGAGTTGCAAGAGAACTGTCTCATTACAAAGAGATCGAAGTAATAGACATTGCAGAGCCTGACAAGATGTTTGTGGATGTATGCCGTAAATATTTCCCCGACAATGCCATCGGACTTGAAGATGTACGAGTCAGGATATATTACGAAGACGGTCTCAAATTCCTCAGAAAATGCAAGGATAAATACGACCTTATCATCAATGATGCAACGGATCCTCTGGGACATGAGGCGGGACTTTTTACCAAAGAGTTTTACGGCAACTGCTTCAAGGCTCTTCATGAAGACGGCATCATGGTTTACCAGCACGGCAGTCCTTTCTTCGACGAGGATGAGGAAAACTGCAGGGCTATGCACAGGAAGGTATGTAAATCTTTCCCCATAACAAGAGTTTATCAGGCACACATTCCCACATGCCCCGCAGGTTACTGGCTGTTCGGTTTTGCGTCTAAGAAGTATCATCCGCTCAAGGACTTCGATCCCGAGCGCTGGGAGAAGAGAAAAATCAAAACCTGGTATTACACAACGCACTTACACAAAGGAGCGTTCATGCTTCCCAAATATGTGGAAGATATCATGATGGAAGAAGAGTAAGGAGATTTGATATGAGCAGATTACTGGTTATAGGTTGCGGAGGAGTTGCACAGGTTGCAATCCAGAAGTGTTGTCAGAACAGTGAGACATTCACTGAGATCATGATCGCAAGCAGAACCGCAAGCAAGTGTATTGACCTTAAAGAGAAAATAGAGAAGGCAGGAACTACCGTTAAGCTCACAACAGCTACGGTTGATGCGGATTCCAAGGATGAGCTTGTAAAACTTATTAATTTCTACAAGCCCGATGTTGTTCTTAACGTTGCTCTTCCTTATCAGGATCTTACAATCATGGATGCCTGCCTTGAGTGCAAAGTTGATTACGTAGATACCGCTAACTATGAGCCCGAAGATACGGACGATCCCGAGTGGAGAGCTATTTATGAAAAGCGCTGCAAGGAGAAGGGCTTTACAGCATATTTCGATTACAGCTGGCAGTGGGCATATGAAGATCGTTTCAAGGAAGCGGGACTTACCGCACTTCTCGGAACAGGCTTTGATCCCGGTGTCACAAGCGTATTTACCGCATATGCTGCAAAGCATTATTTTGACGAGATCGATACCATCGATATACTGGATTGCAACGGCGGAGATCACGGATATCCCTTTGCGACCAACTTCAATCCCGAGATCAACCTTCGTGAAGTTTCCGCAAACGGAAGCTACATGGAGAACGGCAAGTGGGTTGAGACTAAGCCCATGGAGATCAAGAGAGTATATAACTTCGATCAGGTAGGAGAGAAGGACATGTATCTTCTTCACCACGAAGAGATCGAAGCACTCGGTAGAAACTTCCCCGGTGTTAAGAGAATCAGATTTTTCATGACATTCGGACAGAGCTACCTTACACATATGAAGTGTCTTGAAAATGTTGGAATGCTTTCTACAAGCCCCATCAATTTCGAAGGACATGAGATCGTTCCCATTCAGTTCCTCAAAGCTCTTCTTCCCGATCCTGCAAGCCTCGGCCCCAGAACCGTAGGTAAGACCAACATCGGATGTATCTTTACCGGACGCAAGGACGGCAAGGAGCGTAAGATCTACATTTACAATGTATGTGATCATCAGGAGTGCTATAAGGAGCTCGGAAGTCAGGCCATCAGCTATACGACCGGTGTACCCGCTATGATCGGAACCGCTCTTGTAGCAAAGGGAATCTGGAAAAAGCCCGGTGTATTTACCACCGATCAGTTCGATCCCGATCCTTACATGGAGATGCTTAATGAATACGGACTTCCCTGGATAGTAGATGAAAATCCCGTACTCGTGGAGTAAAGATGAATAGAAATGAACTCAGAACCCCTTCCTACATCGTGCAGGAAGGGGCTCTTAAGCACAATCTGGAAATATTGAAAAAGGTCCGCGAGACTTCCGGCTGTAAGATCCTTCTTGCTCAGAAGGCTTTTTCAATGTACCGTACATATCCTCTTATTGCAGAGTACCTTGACGGTACAACGGCTTCGGGAATATTTGAAGCAAGGCTCGCCGATGAGGAGTTTGCATGCCCGGACGGCAGCAGGCGTGAGAACCACGTATTCGAGCCTGCTTTTCATGCGGATGAAATGAAAGATCTGTGCAAGATCTGTTCGCATATCTATTTTAATTCCATTACACAGCTTGAACTTCACAGGCCTGTGTGGGAGCCATATCAGAAGGCAGGCAAAGTAAAGATCGCACTTCGCATCAATCCCGAATTCTCCACTCAGGAAGGTCATGAGATCTACGATCCCTGCAGCAGAGGATCACGTCTCGGTATCAGAAAAGCAAATCTTCCTGAGAAACTTCCCGAAGGTGTTACCGGTCTTCATTTCCACACCATGTGTGAGCAGAACGTACAGCCTCTAATCGATACCTTCCGTCATGTTGAAGAAAACTTCCCGGAGTATCTTAAACAGGTCTCATGGTTTAACATGGGCGGTGGTCATCACATTACAAGGGATGACTATGAGGACGATAAGCTGGTTTCTTTTTTGAAGGATGTAAAAGCGCGTTACGGTTTTGATATTTATCTGGAGCCCGGAGAGGCAATAGCTCTCAATGCGGGAACTCTTATCACCACCGTAATGGATATCGTGGATTCGGACGATATACCCACACTTATCATGGATGCTTCTGCGTCCTGTCATATGCCAGACGTTATTGAGATGCCCTATACTCCTCCACTTGAAGGAGCACTTGAAAGTAAACTTGGCTGTGAACCTTTTGGTACCGCTTTAAATGCCTGTGAAGGCTACGAAGGTGTATGGGTAAGACTTGCATCAAGAACCTGTCTTGCAGGGGATATAATAGGTATATACAGGCTTCCTGAGATGCCTAAGGCAGGTGACATACTTACCTTTACAGACATGGCCATCTACAGCATGGTCAAAAATAATACATTTAACGGAATGCCCCTACCCGACATAGTGTTTGAGAAGGATACGGATTCCGAAGACAGATATGAACTCGTTAAACGTTTCGGTTATGAAGATTTCAAGGAGAGACTTTAATGAGCGGTAATGTCAGATTTCCCGGAGAGTACGAACCTCATATCGGAACCCTTATGATCTGGCCCGAAAGGCCCGGCAGCTGGGGGAAGGATAAATCCGGTGCGGAGAAGGCTTTTGCGGATGTTATTTCCAATATTCTCAAAGTCGAGAACATGTATCTGATCGTATCTCCGGGTAAAAAAGAATACGTATTTGATAAGATCTCTGCTGTTTCTGGTGATACCGACAGGCTTTATATCATTGAAGCCGAAACGGATGATGCATGGGCCAGGGATACAGGGCCTACTTTCGTCGTAAAGGAAGGAAAAAACCGCGTTGCCGTTAACTGGACTTTCAATGCATGGGGCGGCGAATATGACGGACTCTATGCCGAGTGGGACAGGGATAATGCGGTAGCTAAGATGTTCGCGAATTACCTTGGCGATGAAGTACGTGATTCAGAGCCATTTGTGCTAGAAGGCGGAAGCATTCATACGGACGGAGAAGGTACCTTAATGGTAACTGAGAGTTGTCTGCTCTCTCCGGGCAGGAATCCGGATCTGTCCAAGAAAGAAATTGAAAATACTCTTAAAAAGTTCCTCGGCATCGAAAAGGTTTTGTGGCTTCCCCGCGGGATCTACATGGATGAAACCAACGAGCATGTAGATAATGTATGCGCATTTATAAGACCCGGAGAGGTTGTTCTTGCCTGGACGGATAATGAAGATGATCCTCAGTATGAGCTTTCAAAAGCGGACCTTGATTATCTGGAAAGCATAACGGATGCAAAGGGCCGTAGGATAAAGGTTCACAAGCTTCCCATCCCTGACATGCCCGTATGCTGTACCAAAGAGGATATAGACAATTATGTATTCGAGCCCGGTGAGGATGAAAGAGAAGTTGGTGAAAGACTTGCCGCTTCTTACGTGAATTTCTATTTTGCTAACGGCAGAGCTTTGGTTCCTCAATTTGGCGGTGAAAACAAAGCGAGTGATGAAAGAGCCGTAAATATCCTGAAAAAGCTGCTTCCCGAAAAGGAGATCGTCCCGATATATGCAAGGAACATATTACTCGGAGGCGGGAATATTCACTGTATAACACAGCAGATCCCTGCGGTTTAAAGAAAGGTGTAGATATGTCTGAAGTAAAAGTTGCTGCTGTTCAGATGAGCATGACAAGGAGTGTTTCTGAGAATATCGAAAAAGCAGAACGTCTTGTAAGAGAAGCTGCGGGTGAGGGAGCAAAGATCATCCTCCTTCCCGAGCTGTTTGAAAGACAGTATTTCTGCCAGGAAAGAGTATATGATCACTACAAGTTTGCTAAGCCTGTAGAAGAAAATGATGCGGTTATCAGGCTGACCGAGGTTTCCGGGGAACTCTCCGTTGTAATTCCAGTAAGTATTTATGAGAGAGCAGGCACCGTGCTTTACAATACCGTTGTGATGCTGGACTGTGGTAAGAATCTTGGAATATACAGAAAGACTCATATCCCCGACGATCATTTCTATCAGGAGAAGTTTTATTTTACCCCCGGTGATACGGGATTTAAGGTATTTGAGACCACATACGGCAGAGTGGGGATGGGCATCTGCTGGGATCAGTGGTTCCCGGAGACCGCAAGATTTCTGGCTCTTAAGGGTGCGGATATAATCCTGTATCCTACCGCCATCGGAAGCGAGCCAATCCTGGGCGGCGACAGTTCGGGTCACTGGATGAGAACCATGCAGGGACATTCCGCAGCAAATATCATTCCTGTTGTAGCGGCAAATCGTTACGGTATTGAGGAAGTTGAACCTACCGAAGAAAACGGAGGACAGAAGAGCAGTCTTAATTTCTACGGAACCAGCTTCATGACTGATGAAACGGGAGATGTGATAAAGAAGGCGGGAAGGGATTCTGAAGAGATCCTGACTGCAAGTTATGACTTTGAACTTCTTCGTTCCAAGAGACTTGAGTGGGGTGTATTCAGGGACAGAAGACCCGAGATGTATAAATAAGTGACAATGGGGACGTACCCCTCTGTCAGGAGGATCTTCCTGACAGAGGGGTACGTCCCCATCGTCATCAAGAAAAAGAGGATGGCTGAGCCATCCTCTTTCTAAGTTCGTGTCTTACTGAATATATTTATCTATATTCAAACGGTTTATTACTTCTGGACAGTAACGTTAACTGCGCGCTCCTTGCCCTTAGCTTCGTCAACTTCGATATCGAAGGTAACGGTAGCTCCCTCGTCAAGAGTCTTGTATCCATCAGAATTGATGCCGGAGAAGTGTACGAATACGTCCTTTCCTGATGCCTCATCGGTGATGAATCCATAACCCTTAGATGCGTTAAACCACTTGACAGTTCCTTTGTTCATTTAGTGCCTCCTTGAAAGACAGGGGACTTTCCCCTCTAAAATTGGGTCTTATGACCCGTTAATGATACGAGTATGAGAGAAATAAAAAAAATCTCACATACTTTTGTAAATCA
>JAEEGG010026765.1_pt1 | contig 10988 bp, 10 predicted proteins | sample 9134161 | NCBI WGS metagenome assembly JAEEGG01 (sample SAMN16246543, study PRJNA631951) | gut metagenome | biome: gut microbiome; feature: rumen; material: CR-attached | host: Bos | place: Iran: Karaj | collected 2018-10
CCTCCGCGTGAAGAAGCTGCGAATGCCATTCGCGGGCTGCGTGAAAGTGGCATCAAGAATGTGGTGATGCTGACGGGCGATAGCTTGAATGCGGCAGAACGTGTTGCGGAACATTTGGGAATCGATACGTTCTTTGCGCAGGTCTTGCCAGAAGACAAGCACCGCTATGTAGAACAAATGAAGGCCGAAGGCAAGCGCGTGATTATGGTGGGCGACGGCATCAATGATGCTCCTGCTTTGGCTACGGCAAATGTCTCTGTTGCGATGAGCGATGCCAGTGACATTGCCCGCGAAACTGCCGATGTGACGCTCCGCCGCGAGAATCTCGAAGATCTCGTGGAACTCCGTTTACTGAGCCAAAAACTCATGGAACGCATTATGATGAATTACCGCTTTATCGTGACGTTCAATACAAGTTTACTTGTAGGCGGATTCTTCGGTCTGCTTTCTCCGACAACATCGGCCTTCTTGCACAACGTATCGACTATGGGCATTTGTGCAAAAAGCATGACGAAGCTGAAAGTGTCGTAAGAAGATTTTCGCATTACATCGGCTGTGCTGTGCAGGTCGTGGGAATGATAACGCTAAGTTTCGCTCTAGCTAAATGCTGGGGCGATTTTTTTATATTTTTTTGACTATGAATAATTTCCGCTCCATCAATGAACTCATTCAGACTCTTTCTCGTGAGAGGGCTTTGCTAAAAGAAATGTTTGCGAAGCGAAAAACGCTCTCGTTTCGCATGGATTTGGCGGAGCCGCTTGTCGATGACAAAATGTCACGCATTCAGTATTTGGTGGAAGACGCGACGGCATCAAGTTGCTGATAATTGAAGCAGAAAAAATACTAGAAATGTCCACTTCCAAAAGACTTGTCAACTAGAAATCATTTTTAGTGTCCTCTTTTTGCATCTGGTTCAATGCGAAGTAGTTTACTCTGCGTATTATTGAAGTTTCCTCATAAAAATACTTTGCGTATTATTGAATAATTATGTATATTTTACTCTGCGCACTGTTAATATGAGGCCGATTGATGGAGATTCAAAGAAAAGCGTATAATCGTCTAAGGGCTTGGAAAAATGAGTCCCAAGGGAAAAGTGCCTTGCTTATCGAAGGGGCCAGACGGATTGGCAAATCCACGATAGCGAAGCGTTTTGGAGAACGCGAATATAAAACGTATATTCTAGTCGATTTCAACAAGGTTTCACGCAAGATTCTTGAAAACTTCGATACGAATCTGAACAATCTGGATGTTTTTTTTCAGACGCTTTCTTTGGAATACAACACTCCTCTGCATAGGCGCGAGTCGCTAATCATTTTTGATGAAATCCAAAAATTTCCGAAGGCTCGTGAGGCGATAAAATATCTCGTTGCAGATGGTCGGTACGATTTCCTCGAAACGGGGTCGCTGATTTCTATCAAGGAAAATGTGCAAAGTATAACTCTTCCCTCGGAAGAGGAAAAGCTGAAAATGTATCCTTGCGATTTTGAAGAATTTGCTGCGGCCTTGGGTGAAAATATTCTCCTTGAGTATATTGCAAAATGTTTTTTGGATAAAGTTTCGTTGGAAGATCATTTCCACAAGCGTGCGATGCATCTTTTTAGAGAATACATCTTGGTGGGCGGTATGCCTAAGAGCATTGTTTCTTATATGGAAAACGATCGTGATTTTTCTAAGAGCGACAAGGAAAAAAGAAAAATTTTGGACCTTTATCGTGATGATATTAAAAAAGCGGCTAAACGGTATAGTTCAAAAGTTTCTGCAGTATTTGAAAACATCCCCGGCAGTCTTTCTTCGCATGAAAAAAAAATTGTGCTTTCTGAAATTGATGATTCAGGTGCAGCAACATTCTCCAAGTACGACGAACCGTTCTTTTGGCTTGACGACTCCATGATTTGTAATTTGTGTTATAAATGTAATGACCCGAATGTTGGTTTTGCTCTCAACAAAAATGAATCTTCAGTCAAATGTTACATGGGCGATACGGGGCTATTGGTGAGCCTTGCTTTTAGCGAAAATGAAATTGCATCGAATCAACTTTACAAAGCAATTATGAACGGCAAACTTTCGCTGAATGAGGGAATGCTTTATGAAAATGTTATTGCGCAGATGATTCGTGCTAAGGGGCGGCAATTGTTTTTTTATACGGAATACAATGCTTCGGCACACCGCAATTCCATAGAAATTGATTTTTTACTATCCAATGAAAGCAAGACGAATTTCAAGGTCTTTCCTGTAGAAGTTAAATCTTCAAAGAATTATACCACAAACTCACTCGGCAAATTTAAGGACAAATTTGAAAAGCGAGTTGGCGGGAGTATCATAATACATCCAAAATCATTGCAAGTCGATGGCGATATTTTGAAAATTCCGCCTTATATGACTTGGTGCCTTTAATGGGATGTTCTATGCTAAAATACTCCAAGGAAATTTTTCTTTTCCATACGGCTTTGTTAAATAAACTAATGCCGTGGTGAGCGTGTAGTCGGCAACGAGGGCGGCTGCAAGGCCAATGATGGAAAGTAATCCGACGTTGTGCAATGCACCCATGGGGCTGAAGATGAACACGAAGAACATCGCACACAGAATGAATGTTGTCATGCCCATCGTCTTTCCGATTTCGCGGTAAGAGAGCAATAGCGCTTTTTTGTAGCTGCCCGTGCGTTCGTAACCGTATTTGATGTGGTTATTCATGTGGATGGTGTCATCGACGGCGATGCCCAAAATCATCGGCATCACGATCATGGTTATCATGTCAAGCGGCATTCCCGAATAGCCCATGACGCCACCGATTAAAAGCACGGGGGCGATGTTTGGAATCATGCCGATGAGGCCTGCCTTGATGCTCCCGAATGCGAGAATCATCATGATGGCGATAATCACGAATGATCCTCCGAACGAACGCAACAGTCCATTGACGAGTTTGCCGTTCATTTCAGCGTAGTTTACGACTTCGCCGACGATTGAAGTTTTAGCATCCGGGAAAATTTGGGCGGCGTACGATTTTGCGGAATCGAGGTCTTCAACGATTTTCTTGGCATCGTATCCGGAAAGTTCGATGTGGATGAATGTTGTTTTGTAGTCTTCGTCCATGCGTTCAAAGAGCGCGTCGGCATCTGAAATTTCGTAGAGGAACAGCAATTGCGTGAGCATGTCTTGCGCGTCGGGAATCTTGTAGTATTCCGTGCTGTCGGCGTTTAGCGTGCGGTTCATTTCTTTCACGAGTCGCGTTACGGATTGCACGCGGGGCTTGTCGCCTGAAATTTTTGTGAGCTGGAGCGTGCCGAGCTTTTGTTCTAGCGTTTCGATGCGTTTCATGTTGGCGGGATTTTTCAGTGCATCACTTTCGTTGAATTCAACCATCACATTGAAATCGTAAAGGCTTCCGAGTTTTCCGCTGAGCATGTCCATAAGCCTTGTGACGAACGGGATTTTTTCTCCCATCGTTTTTGTGTAGTCCATGTTTACATCAATGTTCATCACGCCTGGAATTTGCGACAACATTATGGCGGCAGAAATGGCGGCTACGATACCGCTGTGCCTGCAAACTTTGCGTCCGAAAAATTCAAAGAGAATGTCTGCCTTGGTTGCGCCAGCGGCTTTCACTTGTGTTGGGTCGGGCTTTGCGTTCTTACCGAAACTCATGAGAATCGGAATCAAGATGATGACGTACAGGTAAACCATGAAGACGATGCCTGCTGAAATACCGCCAATCCAGCGAATGGGACGGATGCCTGCGAACAGGAACGAAATCAGCGAGGCCACGGTAGTGATGACGGTGAAGAGAATGGGCCAGCCGGTTTCTTCGACAGCGCTTATCACGGATTTGCGGCGGTTGCCCGTGCGCCTAAAGTGCATGCGGAATGAATTGATGTAATGGATGGAGTAACCGACCGAAAGTGCCATGCCTAAAAGAACGGGGAGTGCGACCATGCTTTCGTCGCCGATGATGCCGAGCCAAGCGTTTACGCCGAGAACAGATGCGATTCCTCCGACGGTGGCGATGGCGGGGACGATGACTCCTCGCAAAGAGCGTACGAATAAAATAAGGCATGCGAGCATGACGGCAAAGCCAATACCAATGCGCATGGCGCATTCACGCGAGATGACTTCGTTTTCTTCCATTTCGGTGTAGCTCATGCCGGTTGGGAGCATCTCGAACTTGTCGCTTTTGAATTCATCGGAGAGGATGACATTGCGAGCGAAAGGCGCGATACTGTCTTTGCCGAAATCGATGCCTCCTTCGTATGATTTCAACGAGAGAATAACCCATGTTTCTTTCGCGTCGTCGGAGACAATGTTGTTCACGAGCGATTCGCGGCTCATGATAAGCGATTTCTTGGCGGCGAGTTGTGCTGAATCTGTCGGGATGCCGCTTTCGAATGGGTCGATGACTTCGAAGCCTTCGTTATTTGCAATAGGGATGGATAAGTTGTGTGTGAGTGAAACAACGCGGTCGGCGTAAGGGACCTCGTTTTCGAGACGCTTGGAAAGTCGGTCGATGGCGCTTAAAACTTCGGGGGCGAAAACATCGTTTGCACGGACCATCACCATATAGCCGTCATCGCTACCGAAAACGTCATTGAAATGCGCTTGGTCAATTTTGACTTTGTCCCAATCATCGAACCATTCTTCTTCGCTGCTGGTCATTTGCAGTTGCGGAAGCCCGAGGCATGCGGCGAGAGTCACAAGAATTGTTACGAGTAAAATCAACCAACGGAATTTGACTTGAAAACGCCCCAGACGGGCGAAAACTTTATTAACTCGAGAAACTTGCATAAGTCCTCCCCAAAAAATTTGCCCGAAAATAACATAACGTGTAGCGCTTTTCTACTCCAATCGGACGCGCAAAGAACATGGGTGGATATAGTATGTGTACGAAAAGTTAAACGGGGCTAAATTAAGTCTAAATGGAGTAGAATTTAATGGGAAAATTTCTCTATTTACGCCCGAAAAAGTATCCACAATTGGAACTGTTTAAGGAGATTCCCGATGGTTCGGCGGGCTCACCAACCTTAGTCGGGGATGACAAGAAAATGAAAACTACTGGAAAAAAATCTTCGAATACGCTGGTGCGCGATCTTGTGAACGTGGGCATTTTTGGTGCCCTTTATCTTGTGCTTTCTGGACTTGGAGCGAGCATCGGCTTTATTCCTGCGTTTATTGTGGTTTCCACATGCGCGGTGAGCTTGGTGACGAGTGTCCCACTATTCCTTTTCTTTTCGAAAGTAGAAAGACCTTTACTTTGCTGCGTGTTGCTTTGCATACTTTTTGGCGTTGTCATGGTGTTCTCTGGCCACGGAATTTCTTATGGATTGCTTTGCGTGATGTATGGTGTTTTGGCGGGCCTTTGCTTAAAGCTTTTTCATAAAAATTTTGTCGGTTGCCTGCTTGCTAATGTGATGATTAGCTTTGTGCCTTCGTCGATGATGATTCCGCTTTGGGCTTCGACTGAAGAATATTTGGCGTATTGCAGTTCTGTTTGCGATAAGGCTTATATTGCTCATTTGGCGGAACTTTCTAGCAGCTATTGGCCTTTGATTGGACTTTTTGGATTTGGTGCCGCAGGTGCCGTAGTTGGTGGATTCATTGCTCGTCGCGTGATGAAAAAGCATTTTGAACGCATCGGACTTGCTCAGTGAAACTGGATCCGCGAACAAAGTTGTTTTTAGCGGTGGTGGCAAACGGCATGGTTTTTACCGCTCCACTATTCTATAGTTTGTTGATGGTTGTTGTAACGTCTATATTGCTATTATTTGAGGGAAAGTGGAAATTTGTTTGCACTTTCTTTTTTGTTTATCTAGATGCTGCTTTTTTCTTTGATTTGACGAAAAGAATGGATGTTGGTACTTCGGGTACAATTATTCTTGCATCGTTGTTCTTGATGTACCGTATTATGCCCGCTTGTGTTGTACTATATTATGTTGTAACAACTACTAAAGTTAATGAGTTTTTGGCGTGCATGTCGCTAATGCATGTTTCGAACAAGGTGACGATACCCTTGATTGTGATGATTCGATTTTTCCCGACGGTGTATGATGAATCCCGTGCGATTGGCAATGCCATGAGAATGCGCGGAATTCGCTTGTTCAGCTTGCGAACTTTAAAAAGTCCAGTGGCATTCCTTGAATATAGGCTAGTACCGCTTTTGGTTTCTATTACGAAAATTGGTGATGAACTTTCGATTGCGGCGGTGACGCGTGGACTCTCGGCAGAAACGAAACGCACTTGCGTTGCGACGATTGGACTTCGCTGGGTGGATTTTGTTGTGTGGGCTTATTGTATTGTTGTAGTTGTGAGCTTTACTGTAACTTGCTACCGATAATGAATTCGTTGCTTTCATTGTCTTCTTTGTTCTTTTTATTGTCATCCCGGCCTAGTGCCGGGATCGGCATGTGTATTTCGCAATAACTGGCCCCGGAATAAATCCGGGGTGACGAAAAAGAAGACTGTTATTAGGATGAATTTATGAACATTTCTCTCAAAAACATTTCCTTTTCTTACTCTGATTCCCTGGATGATGCGATTCTCAAAAACTTGAATTTGGAAATTCGTTCGGGCGAGTGCGTTGTGCTGGCGGGGGAGTCGGGTTGCGGAAAGACGACGATTTCAAGACTCATTAACGGTTTGATTCCGCATTACCATTCGGGAACGATGGATGGCGATGTGTTTCTCGGCGACAAGAATACCTCCGATATGACGCTTGCCGAAATTTCACGAGTTGTGGGTTCCGTTTTTCAGAATCCTCGTTCGCAATTTTTCAACATCGATACGGATTGCGAGCTTGCTTTTGGCTGCGAAAATTTGGGAATGGATCCCGAAGAAATCAAGCAGCGCGTGGAAAATGTTGTCCAGGAATTTCATTTAGAGCATTTGCTGGGTCGTAGCATATTTAACCTTTCGGGCGGCGAAAAACAGAAAATTGCGTGCGCATCTGTTTCTGCTACGGGGCCTGAAATTTTTGTGCTGGATGAACCTTCTGCAAATCTGGATCTCAAGACGATTGCGGACTTGAAAGAAATTGTTTCGCGATGGAAAAAGGCGGGGAAGACGGTCGTTATCGTGGAGCATCGCCTTTACTATTTGCGTGATGTCGCCGACAGAATTTGTTACGTGAAGGACGGGCAAATTGCATACGAATGGACTCCCGCAGAACTTGAAGCCAAAGGAGCTGCATACGCTGCTTGCCTTGGACTGCGCTGCATGAATTTGGAGCAGTTGAATGTGCGGGATGGTGTCATCCTGAGCGTGGTTCGGCAGGCTCACCAACCTTGTAAGGTCCCTGAGCTTGTCGAAGGGCCGCAAGGTTCGAAGGAGCTGGATCTCGCGAAGCAATCCATAGCGAAATCCATTGCCTTTACGAACCTGACATTTGCGTATCATAAAAAGCATCCAATTCTCGATATTGACTGTCTTGAACTCCCGTGCGGACAAATTACAGCATTGATTGGCCATAACGGCGCTGGCAAATCGACGCTTGCCCAGGTGCTTTGTGGATTGCAGGGGAACTGGCGTCAAAAACGTGCTGCCCGCAAACGTGGCACTTACCTGATTATGCAAGATGTGAACCACCAGCTTTTTACTGAAAGTGTTCTAGATGAAGTCTTGCTGGGCATGAAACCGCAAAATGAAAAACTTGCTCTTGAAATTCTTGATGGACTCAATCTTAAGCAATATGCGAATGAACACCCGATGGCGCTTTCGGGCGGGCAAAAACAACGTGTTGCCATTGCAAGCGGAATTTCAAGCGGCAGTGAAATTGTTGTTTTCGATGAACCGACAAGTGGCCTTGATTATAGGCAGATGCTTGCTGTTTCTGCAACGCTTAAAAAACTTGCTGCAAGCGGAAAGACTTTGCTCGTAATTACCCATGACCCTGAATTTATTTTGAATAGTTGTCAATCTGTGATACGCATGGAACGTGGGAAAATCGCAGACCAGTATCTGCTACAAGGCAATCAGGAAAAGTTAATCGAATCGATGATGAATGTGTGATATGAATAGTTGTTTTTTTGTAATTATCTTTGAAGTATGAATATTTGGAATATTTTTGCTCCGGTTTATGAATTCTCGATGCGCTCGCAGAAGAATATCTATGACTTTCTGTATGCGCGTATTGGCGAAGTCGCTAAGAACAAGGATGTTCTTGAGTTGGCGACAGGCCCCGGGATGATTGCGCGGCATATTGCGCCTGCCGCAAAGTCCGTGGTGGCAACGGATTTTGCGCCAAAAATGATTGAAACCGCACTCAAAGCGAAGAATCCAGACAACCTGAGTTTCGAAGTTGCTGATGCGACTTCGTTACGCTTTGCGGACAATTCCTTCGACATTGTCGTGATTGCAAACGCACTCCACATTATTCCGAATCCGGAAAAGGCGCTCGCGGAAATCCGCCGCGTCTTAAAGGATGGCGGCTTGCTGATTGCGCCGAACTTCTTTTTTCGCGAAGGCGGCAAGAAGAACTTGTGGCAAAAATTCCTGAGCCTTGTCGGCATTCGCTTCGCACACGAATGGACCGAAAAAGAATACAAGGCCTTCTTGGAATCGAACGGCTGGAAAATCAAAATGGCCCGCGTTATCGAAGGCCGAATTGATTTGGTCTATGTAGAGTGCGCTTAACGAGATTTATTCAGCACCTCATCTAACGTAAAGTCCTCCTTGCTGAAAAAGAACATCTTTTTCCCGAGGTCTTTTAGGGACGCCCCAAAGTGATACGAAGTTTCGTCTATAAACAAAAAGCGATCATGTGTATTTGTGTTTGGATGAATTGTTATGGGGCTGTCGGCATACTGCGCATTGTATTTCTGGAGGTCTAGCTCAAAAATTTTGCTCTTGTCATAGGTATAAATCGTCACCGAGACGCCCTTTTTCCTTTTGAGCATCATTAAAAGAGTCGTTTCGTCCACATAATTGTCCACAAGCACAATGCGCTTATGGGCTTGACGGATGAACCCACATGCAAAAGCATAGGCGTCAAACTCCTGACTTTCGTAGAAAATTCCCTTGGATTTGAGCTCGCCACGGTCCATCGCCTCGAAAAGTTCGTCAAATTTACGGTCGTGGTCAAGCAGATGTTCGTCATGACCAGTCAAGCGGCCGTCCTGTTCCAAATCTTTTGCTTCTACATTTGAAAGCCGGTTGACGAGGCCTCCGTTACCCATCATAAGGTGACGCAGTTGCACGAAAGCATCCATTATAGCGAGAGACACCTTAATTGCCGTTTTGGTACGCAAAACAGCTGAAAGCATTGTCACTCCTTGCTCAGTAAAGGCAAACGGCATCTTACGCAAGCCCATTTTCTCAGAATTGGACATCACAATTTGTGATTCAATGAATCACAAATCTGCGGCAAAGATTTCAAAAGTTGTTTCGTCGGCCTTACTGATTGTGCCGATTTTTATCTATCGCTTTACGCGCTTAACGGAATGTTTTATCTTGCCTATGATAAAGTTCAGCTCCAGCGAGGATTCTGTTTCCGTTGTTTCTAAATCCGGCATAACGATGTTTGTGAGAATCTCTCCGAAATGCTGCATTTTCGAATGCTTTTCCTCCTTGTCGCCTTCTTTATGCAACTCCACAAGTTCTCTCTTGAGCTCTCGAACAGCCGCAAAAGTCTCGATGATGGCGAAAGTTGTGTTAGTCGCCGTCTTGCTTTTTAAGATTGTCGCAAGCATATAGAGGCCTTTTTCTGTGAAAGCGTAGGGTAAAGATCTACTTTTGGCCGAATAATTTGTGGACGAAATTTTCGTCCGCAAAATTTCAACTTCGTCCTTTGACAACTGAAACATATATGTCGAGGGAAACTTGTCAGGATTGTTCCTGACAGCCTCATTGATTCGCTTTGTCTCTACACCATATAACAAAGCGACATCGGCATCCAAAATGATTTTATGATTTCGAACAGATGCAATTCGGTCTGCTACATTGCGCATTAAAATCGAAAAAGCGTTTTCGTTATTCATCTTCTACTCCAATCCGCCTACAAGCAAAAAAAGGCGAGGTAATGTGTTCTCGATGCAAATATATATTCCTCGGATGTCACATTATGACAATTGGCAAATTTTGCGGAAATTTTGGCAATTTTGACGAAATTCGACCCCTGCAGGCGATTGAAATCGGCTTGTTTGCAAACGGTTGTTTGCAAAATGAAATTTTTTTTTGAAACATTACTTTTCTACAAGTTTGTTTGCTATATTCTACATAACCAGCAAATAGCTGGCCAAGCTCACAAAAGAGCCGTTTTCTATATCGTATTAATTTATATGACATAGGAACGGCTCTTTTTTGTTTTTTTACCGCGCGGCGCATGCCGCGTAAAGGAGCATTATGGATCCAAACCACGTTCCGTTCGAGGAACTGCCCATCACGAACCGCTTCATGTTCGCGCTGGTATTCAGCCATAAAAATGTGAAGTGTGTGATGTGGAATGTGTAATGACAAGCAAGGAGAACAAATGCATAGCGCCTGTACTAAACAGAATGTTCTTTCTTTGAGCAAGAGTTTTGCATTACAGATTGTGAAATTGTATCAAGATCTGACCTCAAACAAAAGAGAGTATGTTCTTAGCAAACAACTACTGCGTAGTGCAACCAGCATAGGAGCAAACATCAAAGAAGCTCAGTTTGCACAAAGCAAGGCAGATTTTATCGCTAAAATGTATATTGCGTTAAAAGAAGCGGGAGAAACCGAGTATTGGGTGGAACTGTTGTACGAGGCACAATATTTAGAAGCAAAGGAATTCAAAATAATTATTGAGCCATGCCGAGTAATAATCCGGATGCTTAGCGCTATAACCAAAACCGCCAAAAAAACTTCCAAATAATTTTACACTACACACTTCACACCACACATTTGTATATTTGTTTGTCGGACAACGAAACGAGGAAGCGCTATATGACTTGGCAACAGGAATTGGATGACTTGGTGTACGATGAACGCCAGCGCACTAAAGCTGCCGAAAAACGCGCCAGCGAGGCTGAAACTCGTGCTGA
>JAEEGG010026767.1_pt1 | contig 10988 bp, 7 predicted proteins | sample 9134161 | NCBI WGS metagenome assembly JAEEGG01 (sample SAMN16246543, study PRJNA631951) | gut metagenome | biome: gut microbiome; feature: rumen; material: CR-attached | host: Bos | place: Iran: Karaj | collected 2018-10
AAGAATTGGTGAAAGAATATTTGTATTAGATAACAAAGACTCAAGATATGTTCTTCACAGCTACATTCCAGATTCTACGAAAATGCCATTCTTCAATAATGCTGCAATACCATCTGATGCTGCAGTAGCTACAGTATTACGCCATAGTTCCGACAACTTTATAAATGGAAGCAGCGAAGCCGACTTGACCTGTTATCTTGGTGAGGAAAATTCAGGCTTGAATAAACCTACTTTGAAGCAAATAACTAGAAATGTCTCAGGTTCTTTCGCTCCAGAAGATTATGATTCCAAAGACATTAAATATTCAGAAATAGGTATGTATTCAGGTTCTACAACCAAAGACAAAGACGGTAACTCAACATGGTCACCCGAAGTCTTGAGAATACAGACACCTGGTAATCAGTTTAATCATACTGGTCTTCTTAATTTAAATACCGCAAATGCTTTTATTTTCTCAACTCCAAATGCAAATCAGGAAGATTCGAAATATGGTTCTTTCAGCGTGCTTGACGTTGGTTCTGTTGTTATTGATGCTAAAAAATCTATTACCCTTAAGGTTGCTGGAAACATGGTGACTATCAACGAAAAAGGTGTAAACATCATTTCCCAGTCTACCTGCACAGAAAATACGCCATATGATTCCGTGCTTTCACTAAGTCCTATTGGAGCTAGTCTTTCCGGTTTGGAAGTAAATGTGGCAGGCACTATTTCTACAAATGTTTCCGGTGGTTTAAGTGCAGGTGTTTCACTTGCGAAAGGTGCTGTAGCAATTAATGGTCATACGGTAGACTTAAGCACAGTTGACCATTCCGGTGCCAACTTTGATATATTCTTATATTGCTTTGATGTAGCCAAATATACTGCAAGATTTATCGCAGATCAGGTTAATATGAAAAAACGGCTTGATACTGGATATAACGATATGGTTAAAGACGGTTATTTTAACTCGGATTTATTAGATTATCGTATGACCGGTGGAAAATCAGATGCTCTGAAACAAGGTCTCGCAACTTATAATGCTACCTGGAATTTTATTGTGACAATAGCGAAAACTGTCTACTCATTTAAATCATTGTATCCACCTTTAAGAGGCAAACTTTCTGTATATATAGCTGGTATAACTGTTAATCTCTTATTTGGCATATTTGACTCTGTCATGGCTTTGCTAAGTGATGATGTATATAAGGTAGGGGCCCTTAAATCACTCACTCCTGAACAAGTTCAAAGACAGATTACAATTACGAATTTCATAAAAGTAGCAACCAAAAGCACCTTTGTGCTTATGAAGTTAGCTTCAATAAAATCATACAAAGCGGGCGATATTAGCTATCTGATGATGGATCCTGAAGAAATAAAATCGTTCTCTTCATCATTAAAAACCGACTTTGTAAAGGTTTCAGCAACAGCCCACAATGTTCCTTTAAATCCATTTTTATCAAGTCGCTGTGATGGATTACCGGCACTGAAAGCAATACCGAATGGCCCGGTAAGAGCTGCGCAGAAAAATTTAACCAGAGCTCTTGGAGGTGTTGCTGATGCAGGTTCGGCAGCAGCATTTGGAGCGTTGATGACTGCTTCTTCTCTGGCCCCTGCTTTCACATTAAAATCTGACAATGGTTCAGTTGGCTTAGATTCGAAAGCTCTCAAAGAATTTAAAACAGAAATACTTACAGGATTAGCAAAGGTTTCTGTTACATCTCCCAAGGTAGATTTCAATGTTACATCTCCCAAGGTAGATTTCAATGTTACATCTCCCAAGGTAGATTTCAATACTAGCGGTCGATTAAACGTCTCATCTTTGCTGGGAACTAAAATAAGCTGTGTAAATAACACTATAGAAATTGTTCCTGCTGCCATAAAAATAACTGGTGCATTGTTGGATATGAGAATCACCACACTTCTTAAAATGAATTCTGATGCTGCATTAAATCTTAAAGGAGCTTCAATAAACGTTAACGGTAAGGTTACGGGCATTAAATCACCAGTAACTAATGTTACTGGCCAGTTAGTGAAAGTAGGTTGATTAAATTATGCTGGAAAATATAGCAAAATCAAAACATATACTTTTTAAATATCAGACAATAGAAGAATTAATACAGGGGACTGGCTACAAGCCTTCTCTCAAGGCTATGGCTATAATTTCTCCAGGCATGACTGTTGATGATTTAATAAAAAAACTCATGGAAATAAATGAAATAAGTCTTGCCTGTGAAGTCATGGCTTATGCTTTGCATCCAAGGGCAAGAATCTGGTGGGGCTGTTCAATAATAAAGTCTTTACATGAAGAATTGTTCGCAAAGTCAGACGGCAAAGAAGGCGCTAAGACAGAAGGTGAAGCAGAAGAAAAAGCAACAAAGGAAAAAGCAGAAGCTGTAGTTTTGCCAAAAAACAAAGAGGAAGCTAAGGAAATGCTTTCTCAAAAAGTCGGCGAGCAGAAAGAAGCCCTTGGTTTATCGCAGAATAAAAAAGAAGAAAAAGCAGATGTTTCATCTTCTTCCAATAGTTCTGAAAAAGCTGGGCCAACTCCTGAAGAAACAAAGGAATATGTAGAGAAACTCAAGGCTCAGCAGGAAAAACGACAGGCTGAACAACAGGCAAGAACAGAAAAAGAAAGTGAAATGGCAGAAAAGCAGGTGCAGGAAACTCTCAAGAAGATTGATGAGGCTATTGCCAGTATGTCTCCTGAGGATAAAGCCTTCTATGATCAATGCCAGACAAGAATAGACCAGTATTTTAAAGAAAATATAGGTATGACTAAACAGGAACTGATGGATTTTTCTGAAAATATGATAAAAAAAGCTGACAAGGCAGATAAATCTGGCGATCTTGCTGCAAGACAGGCTGTTCTTAAGAAATTTACTTTGGTTTTATCAAAAAACAGCGATAATATCGCAAAGATGTTTGATGAAATAATAGAAGTTCAAAAAGAGTTTGAACAGAAACAAAACCAGAACTCTTCAAAAGATAAAGCAGAAATGGCATCAACCGAAGAAAAATCTGAAATAGACACAGCGGCTTTGATGAAAGAAAAAGAAGAAGCTAAAAAGGCAGAAAAAATCAAAGAAGTAGAAGAAAATGCTGTAAACCTTGAAAACAATCTTAGAAAAAGAGCTTATGAAGCCGCTGTTGCATGGGTTAATGAACCAACAAAACCAAATACACTCAGAGTTGAAAAGTATTCTCAGGAACTTAGTGATTATCCGGAAGGAATGCTATGTCTGGCTTCTTTCTGGAGTTATGGAGATTTCAGTATTTCTTCTGCTTCTCAAAAAAAAGATAAGGATGAAGGAAAACCAGAACAGCCAGATATGGTTCTTCGTGTTGATCCTTCTTTGCCTCCAAAGGGAATTTATTCAACATTATTAATGTCTGCTCTTCACGAAGGTGGAACAAGAAAACCGGTTGAACGTTTTGTTTTATATTATCAGATGGGTGAAAAAATCGCCTGTGGTGAAGACAACTGGGCAAAAGAAAATGTTGATCTAAAGCAGGAACAACCAGCAGCAGTTCCAGAAAAATCAGAAAATAAATCTAAAGAAAAACCTGGGAAAAAAACTGAAACAGACGATACTCCATCTTACACCAAGTGGAAAATGTAATTAAAATAATTTAATTATTAAAAACAATAAATCCCCCAGTAATTACTACTTTATAAAGAGAATTAATGGGGGATTTTTTTATATAAATTTATTGGACTTTTTATTCTGGTTCTAGTTCAAGCATCTGTGGGATTATTACAGGTGATTTGAGTTGACTTATAACTTCTGCTTGCATCGCTGATTTTTCTTCTTCGGAAAGTTTAGCAATCATTTCTCTGGCTTTTGTGCGATTTTCCTTTTCTCTTTGGATTTGAACAAGATTGCCACGCCTCTTTCAGAGGCTTTGCGACTTGCTGACCTCCTGTTGCTGGCTTGTATAGGCACTTTCTGTGCCTTATCAGCGATGACGAATTTATTGTGGATGACAGAAGACGTGGGACCTTGCAAATCTTATAACAGTAATCGCTTAACAGGTGACACTTCTAACCCTTCCGACTCTTTTAACCCTTCCAACAATCGTTCCACAACGAAGTGTACCACAGCGCAGCGTAGCACTTATATAAGGTTGAGCAAGCAAGCTGTCCGCTTTTGGTAAAACAAATTATTGTTTAGACTCAAAACAGGTGATATAATAAAAAAATGATTAAACAGTATTCCCTAAAAATAATAATAACAGTAATATGCATGGCTTTTATTGCCAACAGCCTTTTCGCTTTATCTGTTCAGTCTAACGAATATTTAAGAAAAGCACGCAATTACTTGAATATAAAGAACTACAAAGCTGCTGAAGACTATTTCCTTCGTGCCAAACAAGAAAGCGAAAATGAACCAGAAATAAAAGAATTTGAAGAAAACCTGAATAAAAAAATAGAAGAACACGTTGAATATCTTTCTAAAAAGGCTTTCATCTATATGCAGGAAAAAAATCTTCCTAAAGCCTCTGAAGTATTTAGAGAAATACTTATTTTTCGCCCTAATGACAAAGAAGCTTTGTCGCAGCTTGATGAAATAAAAAGAATAAATACTGAAATAAAAGAATATAAAAAACAGGGAATCGCTGTTGATGCTTCAACTGGAAGAAGCTACGACTTGAACAAATATTCAGCAATCTCCTCTTACAATGCTGCTTATGCTTTGTATAACAAAGGCGAATTTAAAAAAGCACTAGATATTCTGAATATGATTCTGGAAAAGGAACCAGACTATGGTTCTGCTTTAAAGTTAAAAGAAGAAGTAGAACGGGTTTACGAATTAAAACTCATTATTGATAAAGCAGAGAATTCTTTTAAATCTCAATCGATGGACAGCGTCATAAACGCAGTAACAGAAATTCTCAACAAAGCGCCAAATCAGTTTCACTATTATTTAATGAGAGCTAAAGCTTATTTGTACACCAAACATTATTCTGATGCCATTAAAGATTTGCTTACCTATTATGCACACACAAAAGACAAGGAAAACGTATTTCCTTTATTAGCTGAAGCATGCTCAGGCAAAGGGAAATACTCAGAAGCCTTAGGTTTTGCGTCTGATAAAACTTCTAACAAACCATTTGGATTTGTAGTTAAAAACTATTTCTTAGCCTATTTTTGGGAAAACATTCTGATTTTAGTTTTTTTATTTATAGGTTTTCCTTTTGCCTTATTTTTAATCTGGCAAACCGGTGATAATTTGTTTGTCAAAAAGTTTACCCTTTCTAATCTATTCAAGTTCTTTAAATGCTTTATTTTTATATCTATTGATAAAAACGAAAAATGTTTGAAGGATTTGCTGGAAATCGCAAGAAATCTAAATTACCCTTGGCTGAATTATTATATGGGACTGATTCTTCTCGAAAATAACGATCTGGTAAAAGCCCAAAGATTTTTTAAATTGGTTATGAGCAATAAAAAATTAAAAGCCAGAGCTAGTTATTTTCATGGAATAACAAGCAAACTTTTGAAGCAGAATGCCTATGAAGATGATTTTGAAGAATCTGTATTAGCCTCATTGGATGATATACCTGTCAGTATCTGGCGCCCATGGTTTTTGAAAAGAATAGAAGAACGTCTTATAAATCGTTTTTCAGATAAAGACAATGATTCTCTTGAAAGCATGGCTTACAAACTATTAAACAGCGTTATTTAACTACATCATCATAGTTGATTGATTGCATTAAAAATATTAAAATGAAATAATAACTTTGGGAAAAATATGATGAAAAAGAATCATTTATTTATATTACTGATTATCTTTTCTTTATTCAATATCTCTGAAACTTTTAGCCAAAGCTTTGTAATAGAAGCCTTGAGTAAAATAAAAGTTGTTGATTTTGGGAGTCCAAAGTATGCTATAACCTACGAAGATGTTGCAGTATCACGGTTTGAACCTAAATTTGAAGGTTGTAATGTCCCGGCCTTCAAATACTCTGAATTACCAAGTGGCGCTATTTTAGCAGATAAAAAAGACTCCTACTTAAATAAAATTGTTCCTGGAGCTTTAATAATAGATAGCGGTGATGGGAACAGTTTTATTCAAAGCCATTTTTATCTTGATTATGGTTATGAATCTGGAAGCGGCTGGGTCAAAATGGAAGGCACACCTGAAATAAATTCACAAGACCCAGGACAAAGCCGAAGAACATTTTACTGCTTAAGCCCGGAATATAAATTTGTTAAAGATAGTTTTTCTCCTGGTAGCTTAAACATAAATGCTGATGGCTATTCATGTACTGATGCAAAATATCTATGTGATTCCGACTGTGAGCATTTAGGCCGTGGCAAACCTATTATTAAAAATTTTAAATCAAAAGTTGAAAGTCAGAAAGGTTCTATTGAAGAAGCAGATGCAAAGCCTTTAGAAGGTGATGCCAGCGGAATCTTTCAAGTTATTGTATTCAGAGACAGAACTCCACCTTGGATAGACGATTGTTCCGACAAAAAGTTTCCTTTGATAGGCGAAAATAAAGTGGTAAATACAGGTGACTTTTTCACTTTAGATGATTTAAAAATAAAAGAAAATAAAGACACTGAAGTTAAGGTAAAAATAGCTATGGGCAAAATAGACGAATGCCCAAATCCTAATGATGATTGGACCAAATCAGAAGAATGGGATAATGGAACAGTCCAGACAGTAACCCTAACAGGCAGCGGCAGAAAAGAAGGCTATCTAACTAATGTTATTTCACCTCCACCTAATTACTGCTTTGGTTATATGAGGTATACTGTTTTCGCTCAAGATATTGGTCTTCAAAGTTCTAGTCTGAACAAGCGAGTAGGAAATTTGAATCCAGGCTGTGCTACTATTGTCGAAGATGATCCTACTGATTGCTATGGCTTACCCAAAGAAAAACCTTATTATGCAGACCTATCAACCTCTCCAGGTAAAGCAAAACCATGGCCTTATAAAGAAAATAATTTTGATGTTTCTGAAGAGACTCGAAATAAAATGTCTATTGAAGGCATTACAGGCAATGATAGAATTCATGAAGGCTATATCAGAATATCAGACAACGATTTGCCAAATATTTTAATTAAATTATCATCAGCCAAATACGGTGAAGAAAAACAGATATTTTTTCCACCCTGCATTCCTGCTGGTGAAATGACCATTATAGACTCTTATAATAATAATACTTCCTGGAATAACTCTTCATCTAATCAAAGTGCTTATAATGATTTTGTCGGAGATTCACGCAATATATTAAAAGAATGCAACCACAATGAAGTTGAAAATTCTAGCAAAAGACCTTACTTTACTATTTTTGATCTAGTTCCTTCTAAGTATATGAATAACAAAGATATGATGTATCAAAGTAAATTTCTAAAAAACGCTGAACCCGCATTTATAAACAAACACTTCAGATTAGAAGACCAGACTTATTCTGATACGAATAACATTGGCAATCCAGATGAAACTTTGGAATCTAAAAGCAAAAGTCTGCTTGGAAAACGCAACGGCACCTGGAAAAAAGTTGTAGCTTTGGTTGAAAATTTAGAAGATTCTGAAGTACAAATTCAAGAAGACGTAGAATACCAATTGGGAGTCTGGGTAGACGACAGCGTCAAATGGGCAAATTCTCATCAGAAAGAAAAGAATGTAAACGATTGTGAATCTACTAACATTCCGATTCCTTCGGGAATTTATGACGGCAGAATTATTATTGATATTCCAAATCAGTCTCCGCCTTTCCATAAGGAATATGATTTTCCTAAATCCGGAACTGTTCCTGTTGTGACCAAAAGCGTTCAAGATCCTATAAGAGTAGTGTTCAGAGAACCGACAATAGACGTTAAAATAGGAACTATAGAAGATTTAGAAAGAAATAAATTTCCTTCAATAACAGTAGAAGCAACGGATTTTGCTGGTAATACAAGAACGATGCAGCTTTATTTTAGAGTAAAAGACGAAAATGCCAAAATCAAGACTTTACAAAAAAGACATCAACAGTATTAATCATATAATCCGAAAAAAATCAGGGGTTTCATTAGTAGAAATCATTGTTGCCCTATTGATTTTAGCATTAGCTGCAATCCCTGCGGTAGGAACTTTTTCCACATATTATTCTACATCTACGAAGCAGATGGAACAGGAAATGGCTCTGAAAATAGCAGAATCTGTCATAAATCTTATGCACACCATTTCCTACGATATGATTATAGACAAAACCTTAAATAATATTCCTCTTGATATTCAAACCCCAGATGGAACAGTTCAAGGAACTCTGACTTTTCTAGATGATGGGCCTGTAATGCTTGGAATAACTACTGATGGGAAAACCCCAGGTAGTCCAGACAAACTATATTTGCGCGGTATCTGTGAAGACATACAGATAAATAGAGTCAAATACAAAATTGTTGTCAATATTATCAGAGAATTTAGACCTCAAAACATAATGTTATCTCATGACGAAGCTATGGATTTTTATTATTATGATTATTCTGCTTCTGAAACCCAAAGATACTGTAGTTTTGATTCTTCTTTCATTTTTAATGTTGAAGTTAGTTTTGGAAAAAGCAAACCGATAAAATTATCTTCTTTCAGAGCGGATATGGTCAAATGATTATCTCAAGGAAGTTTAATATAAAAAACAAACGAGGTGTGGCAATAGTCAGCGTTATGATGCTCTGCACAGTATTGATTACTATGCTAAGCTTCCTTTTTTACAATACAAGAAATAAAAAAAATACCCAGGAATTTCAATACGATACAACAAGAGCCCTAATGGCCGCAAATACAGCAATAGAACTGGCTGCTTATAAATATAGAGTTTTGTCTTCTGAATACTATAAAATCAATGAAGTAGAATTAGACTTAAGAAGCCATAATCTAAGTCTGGATGCTCCTGATCTGGTTTTGGGTAAAAATATCTGGTTAAGCGACCTCTGCACAAAAATAAAAGCAGATATAAATGCAGAAAGCGGCGAAAACAACTATAATTCAACAGCTTCAAAAATAAAAAAAAGATTTGATCTTTTCTCTGGTGAAGGTGAGAATTATAACTTCGGTGTAAGCAGTTTTGAGCTGGTTTCTTTGGAAAAGAATGGTTATACCAAAGACTATATAAAGATAAAAGCCTGGGGAACCTATAAAAAAGCGCGCAAAGATGTTGAGGAGTTAATTGAAGTCTCTGTCGTAAGATAGTTTTGTAGGATTTGTTTATACAACAACTATCACGGGCAACGTCAGTTGCCGTCTCACAAGTTGCGTCAGCAACAGGCCCACATCGGCTTTAGCCTCGTCTCACCACCATTCACCACCACTTACCACCCACCACTATGCTGGCTTCGCCAGCAAGACTGACGACCAACAGGAGGTTGGGAGTGCAAGCGAGCGCCAGGATGGCAAGCGATAAGCAACAGGATGTTGCTATACAGCGAGCCACAGGATGTGAAGCAAGTCGTAGTCGTAAGGAGGAGCAATGCAACGCATTGCGTAAACGGAGTGGTGACCGAATCAGAGTAAACCTTGTTTAGTGATAGCGTATTATAAAATAATATATTTCGATTTAGAATAAAGCTATAATATGAAAATTTAAATCTAACTTAAACTTATACCTAAGAATTAGAGCAAATAAATATTTACCTGTATTTTCAATATAAAAACTATTATATACTATTAAGTTAGGGAGTAAATATGTCTGAAATTAGTCAAAATGAAATAACTTTTTATAATTCTCCTGATGGAAAAGTAACCATTGAAGTTTTATATGCAGATGAAAATATTTGGCTTACCCAAAAGAAAATGGCTGAATTATTTGAAACTACACCTCAAAATATAACTTTACATTTAAAGCATATTTATGAAGAAAACGAATTACAAAAAGATTCAACTTGTAAGGATTACTTACAAGTTCAAAACGAAGGTTCTAGAGAGGTTTCAAGGAATTAAAGATAAAAACAATGCTTTCAAGCAGTGCTTCTGTTGAAAATAAAACTAAGCTTACAGATATTTCAACAGAAGAATTAAATATAACAATCAATTCTTAAGATTAGAGTAATATATGTCAAATCAAAACAAGTGAAAAATATGATAGTTTGAACAATATAAATATAATAGACGGGAAAAAATCAATAATTAGTTAGGGGAAAAATAGAATGGATAATAATATTGAAGATAACAAAACTAATTTTAACGATGAATTAAAAACAATAATTCAATCAAATCCAAACTTTATAGAATCAATTAATAGTTTTAGAGAAGATTATATAGAAAAAATAAAAAAACAATTAGAATCAATAAAAATACCAAATCAACTTATAGAAATGAGATCAGAATTTCAAAAAATGAGTTCAGAATTTCAAAAATTAAGTTCTCAATTAACAAAAGCAACTTCTAATTCTTTGAGTGAACCTTTGAGGAAATCATTAGCCGACTTTGAAGCAAACAGTATCATTTTATCATCATCTATAAATATACAACAATCCGAATTTATTAAAAACTTTGAAGAAGCCAAAAAGAATTTTGATTTTAGAGCAATTGGAAAAATTGTAGCAGATGCAACAAAAATACCGAATTTAAGTATTTCCGACTTTAGTTATTTAAAATTAAGTTTAAATGACGAATTGATAAAAAATGCAAGTAAGATTAAATCTTTACCAAAACAACTGATTACTTTTGATAATCAAACAGCCTTAAGGTTATTAAATAATCAAGATTTTGTTTATGACACCAAAAACGAGGTGTTTACCAATAGTAGTATTAGTGAAAATAATAAAAACCAAGTTTTAACCGGTGAAGATTTAAATTCTGCATCTTCCACAGTAAATTTGTTAAATGAAATTCAGTTAGAAACAAAGAACTACAGCAATATAACAATAAAAGAATTAACTGATTTTATAACTGCATTAAGAAGTTATGGTTATGCTGTAAATTTTGTAAAAAAAGAAACCAGTTTAAAAATTTATGAAATTATAAAAAATAATAAATTAGGATTTGTTGAGTTAAAGAAAAAAGAAAACTATTATCACG
>JAEEGG010026774.1_pt1 | contig 10986 bp, 10 predicted proteins | sample 9134161 | NCBI WGS metagenome assembly JAEEGG01 (sample SAMN16246543, study PRJNA631951) | gut metagenome | biome: gut microbiome; feature: rumen; material: CR-attached | host: Bos | place: Iran: Karaj | collected 2018-10
CTGGTAGCAGATGCCGGAGGTGATAATGCCTATTTTTGAGCGGCTGTCCTCCGTGTAGCGGACAACGTTCGGGATTTTTATATTCCCTTCAAATTCACCGGCGGCGAGCTTCGCGAGCCGCTCCTGCCTCTCGTCGACGACCACGTGGCGCTTTTTGGCCATCGCGGGCATCATCGCGTACTTCCAGACGTCTTTTTGGTACTTTTTGACGACGTGAATGCGGTCGGAAAGCGTAACGAGGCTCCTCTGGTGGGCGACTCTCGTGGTCAGCCTCAGAATGACCGGCGTGTCGAACGCTTCGCTGATCTCAAACGCCAGCTTCGTGAACGCGACGCACTCGGCGCTGTCCGACGGCTCCAACACGGGAACGTGGGCGGACGCTGCGTGAAAGCGCGTGTCCTGTTCGTTCTGGGAGCTGAACATTCCCGGGTCGTCCGCGACGACGAAAACGATTCCCGCGTTCACGCCCGTGTACGAGCACGTAAACAGCGGGTCCGCGGCCACGTTGAGTCCTACGTGCTTCATGCAGCACATGGACCGTACGCCCGCAATCGCGCTCCCTATCGCCACCTCAGCGGCCACCTTCTCGTTCGGCGCCCACTCGCAATAGACCTCGTCGGCGCTGAACTTCGCGATCGTCTCAGTGATTTCCGTGCTGGGCGTGCCCGGGTAGCTGGCTACAACGCCGACCCCCGCCTCATACGCGCCTCTCGCAACGGCCTCGTTTCCGAGCAGTAATTCCTTCATTTTTTCCATGTTAATTCTCCGGTATAAAAACTTTTACTCTTAAAAGAACCGTTTCACATCGATTCGTCCTCAACGGACGGCTCTTCGTCTATGATTTCTTCAATGTATTCAGACTTGTCAGCATCAGACTGCTCGGCGGTCGTTCCCGCCTCTGTAGGCGTTTCCGCCGTTCCGGCCTGTTCGTCAACATTTTCGCCTGCTTTTACGTCAACTTGAGCGCCTACACTCAGATTCTTCCGCGCCTCTTTTCGCGCCGCGATTCCCGCCGCCGCCTTGTCATAAGCCTTCATTATAAGCTTGTGAAGCGGCTTCTCCCAGAGGTAGGTAATGAGCGTCGCCAGAAGAATCGAGACGATCCATATAACGACCGTGTACTTCCACTGCCACGCCCTTCCCGCGTCCTTCTGGGGCATTCCCGACTCGCTGACGTAGTCCGGAATCTTCCACTCTTTCAGTTTCACCGCCACCACCTGGTGCCAAATGTAGAGGTTGAAGCTTATTGCCGCCAGGTAGCGCGTCACCTTGTTCGAGAAAATGAACCTGAACCAGTTGAACGAGAAGCTCGCGCCGATGATGAACGCCACGAACAGCAGCGACAGCCCGAACCTGTTCTGCACCTGCCAGAACTGACCCGTGCTCGACTGCGCCAGGCCGTACTTCACCGTCAGCCTTATAAAATAGAGCGAGAACAACGCCAGAAACGTGAAGAACAGCCCCGTGAATTTGTTCTGCCTAAGCCTTTTCGCCAGCGCAGCGATGACCAGCGCAGCCATCATTCCGTTCGCGAAAACGCACAGGAACGTCGGGAACTGGTTTATGTAGAACGACAGGTCGTCCTGCTTTTTGACGATCACCGCCAGATAGTAGACCAGCGAGCAGCCGTTCATGCCCAGCCAGGTCGCGATCGGAGCCTTCGTGAACAGATACGCCAGCAGCGGGAATATCACGTAGAAAGCCATCTCGACCCCCACGGTCCACAGCACGCCGTTGAATTTCGTGTAAAGGTAGGTCGGCCTCTCCGCCATGTGCGTGAACGTCAGGTGCGATATCAGGTCTCTGAGATAAGCCGCCTTCGGTTCGAACGATCCATAGTCCGCGACTCTCACGAAAAACGCGACAAACACCGCGATGCACAGGTAGTACGACGGGAATATCCTCGCCACCCTCTTCACGTAAAATTTCCCGACCGAAGGCAGCTTCCTCCGCTTCGCGCCCTTGAACGCGTCGGCCAGTTCTTCGATACCGTCGGTCATCACGTCCGCGTACGGCAGGAACAGACACAGCCCGGTCAAGAGGATCATCATGTCGACCCAGACGTAGCCGGTGGAGAAGATCCAGTTCATGCCGCAGTCGGCGATACCGATCTTCTGAAGGATGTCGCTCTTGTACAGGTTCCAGAGCCACGACTGCTGCCAGAAGTGAAAGCCGCAGACCAGCATCACGGAAAACGCCCTGACGCCGTCCAGCACGCCTATGTGTTTGATATCCGTTTCGGCTGTCGCGAAGAACGCGTCTCTCAGTTTTTTCATTTTCCGGGCCTTTCGTGAATGTCTGATACTTTCGTAAAATCCGCCTTTGCGGCATCTGTCCACCGTTTTAGAGTGCGAGCACTTTCCGGTGGATTTCTTCCATTTTCCTGTCTATATCTGCAATCTTTTCCGCCTCGGCGAGCATTTCAGCCGAGATCTCATCGGGAATCTCGCGGTTTTTCTTGTAGCGCAGGTCGTGCTCGAGACTTGCCCAGACGTCCATCGCGACCGTTCTCAGCTGCACTTCGCAGATGACGTTCTCGGTGTGGTCAGACATGAAGATTGGCACGCTGACGTCGAGGTGAAGGCTTCTGTAGCCGTTGTAGTTCGGCTCCTTGATGTAGTCCTGCCTGCTGATGAGCGTAACATCCTTCTGCTGCAGGAACATATCGGAAACCGCGTAGACGTCGTCAATGTAGCAGCACACCACCCTGACGCCCGCGATGTCGTTGATATTCCTCTTCGCCGACGCGACGCTCAGTTCTGCGCCCTTCCGCAGCAGCTTGCCGGCGATGCTTTTAACGCTCTTGAGCCTGCCCTCGATATGGTGAATGGGATTCCGCTCGTATTTCAGGTTGAACTCCTCGTTGAGGATCTCGAACCGCATCTGAAGAAGTCTTATCGCGGAATTGTACACGTGCTGGAGTTCGCGAATCTCCTCGCTGTGGGCCAGAAGCATATTCTCGGCCTCCTCCAGCCTGCTTTCCGCGTCGTATGTTTTTTCGTTTTTCCTGTAAATGCCTGCGGCGGAAAACGAATCTGTTTTAGAGTCTTGCATGGCGTCTCCTCGAAGCTATGATATACATTTTTATTATACACCCAAACGCGGGGTTATTTCAAGAAAACGCACGGCTTTTTCACGTTTTTTCCGGTGTTTTTTGTCGCCGCGTCTCGCCTTCGGGAACGGTTAAGCAAGATTTCCCGCCTGAAATTTTCATTTTGTGAAACGGCTGTTTCCGGCGTTCGATGTTGCCGCGGGAAGGCGGTTGTGATATAATAAATACACAGACAGAACCGGTGCGGCGATAAGGCGCGTTTGCGGTTCGTTCAAGGAGGTTGTTATGGGCAAAAAAGGAAGCGGAAAACGCACGTGGTTCATTCCCGACGCGTTCTTTCCCGAAAAAGACAACGGCGACTACGTGAGCCATGAGGCGGTCTGCGTTCTCAACACCGGCGACGTCGACGCGGAAATCAAAATCACTCTTTATTATGAAGACCGTGAACCCGAGGGCGGTTTTTCGGCGGTCTGCGGCGCAAGGCGCACCAACCACATTAGAATGGACAAGATCGTCGGCGAAGGCGGCAAGAAGGTCCGCCGCGGCGTTCCCTACGCGATGCTCATCGAGAGCAACGTTCCGATTGTCTGCCAGTACTCAAGGTGCGACACGACTCAGAGCGAGCTCAGTTTCATGGGCCTGCTGGCGTACGGCGGCTGACGTCGCGAGTTATTTCCCGGAAATTCTATTATTTGAGGCGTTTTATGTACGAAAATCAGGACCAGGAACTTCAAAACAAAATAATCGCGCTCTACGTGCTCGGCTGTCTTGACATTCCGGTGACGGACCAGTCCCTCAACGAACTAATCCTCTCAACGGGCCTTGTCAATTATTTCAGCTTCAGAGACGCGCTCGGTGAACTTGTCAAAAACGGAAGCGTCGCGCCGTTTGCCGACAACGACGGCTACGCGCTCTACGAGATAACCGACCAGGGCCGCGCCGAACTCGGCACTCTGAAGGAGATGCTCTCCCCCGTGCTCAAGAACGCCTACGACGACGTGCTCCGCCGCGAAAAGGACCGCATCGTCCGTGAGACGACCGTCAACGCGTACCCGTTCATCGACATCAACAAGAATCAGAGCGTCAGGTGCTACATTCGCGAGAAAGGCAACAAGGTGGTCGACATCAGGCTGCCGGTTCCCGATCAGGACACCGCGGACACGATCTGCGAGAACTGGAAGAAGGACGCGTATTCGATACTGTCGAAAATCATTTTGATAGCCAGCGAGTAATTAAAAGAAGCGGTCTGCCCGGCTTAGGGAAATTTGCCGGGCAGGCCGCCCTTTTTTATAAGTCAACAGGTTCATCCCTGTGTTTTTTCGTATCGAAATACTCATCAAGAATATCGGCTGCGGCGCGGATTATCTCCGGGCACGGCCGTTTTTTGTAATACTCAGGCGTTCGCGGCTCGGGAACCGGGTCGTCTTTCCCGCGGCCGAGGCCCAGGAGCTCTCTGCAGACGAGACCGCCGTTGCGCTTCTCGAATTCGGCCGCAAGCTGCTGGACGTTCCTGTAGTGGTCCGCTTTGACTTGCCCTTTTTCGGGGCCGGAGTAGCCTTCGACCAGTCCGAGAACAATAAGCATCCCGCTGAACGATCCGCACACCTCGCGAAGCCTGCCCATTCCGCCGCCGAACGAGCAGGATATTTTCATCAACTGCTCCTCCGGAACGTCGAGAACGTCGGCAAACGCCAGCACTACGGCCTGCGCGCAGTTGTACCCCTTGTAAAAGTATTCTTTTGCCAGCTCGCCTCTCGAAGCCGGAATTTTCGGTTCTTCCATATAACACCTCGATAACTCAAAATCGGGCCCCTTTCGAGGCCCGGTTTGCTTTAAATCTCCGGAGTGCCGCATCAAAATTTTGGCACCCAAAAAGCGCCAAGGTGGAAACCATCGTTCTTCCGTCTGCAGTCCGCTGTTTGGAAATCCTCTCCGCAGTGCGGTGCGGCCTTGCATGTTGAAGACCTGCCCGGAATCCATAAGAAATGTGTAGGTCCAAAATATAAGACAGGTATCGCACACCCCAGAAATTACACTATCATTTTAACACTTGAAATTCTCCGTGTAAATACACTATTTGAGCAAATATCAAGTATTTTCAAAAAAAGCGGCGGCGCCGGGCCTTTCAGCCGCCGATCAAACCGGTCACGAATATCTCGATTCCGATCGCAATCAGAATGATTCCGCCGAGAATCGACGCCTTCCCCGCCAGCTTCGTCCCGAACCGCCTTCCCAAAAACAGTCCGAGAATACAGATCACGAGAGTCACTCCGCCGATGATGAGGCAGGCCGACAAGGCTTTCAGGAATCCGTACTCCTCGATCGTGAATCCCACCGACAGTGCGTCAATCGAAGTCGCGACGCCCTGAACCATGAGTGTGCCGGGTTTCAGCACGGCTCCGGTTTCTTCGTTTTCGTCGCCCGCCTTGTTCTTGTTGTCCCGGATTCCCTCGATGAGCATCTTCCCGCCGATAAAAAGGAGCAGCGCCAGCGCAATCCACGGAATCACCGGCTGGAACGCCTTGAACGCCTCTGCGATCTTCCTGACGCAGAACCAGCCGATTAAAGGCATCAGAAACTGAAACGCCGCGAAGGTGGCGGGAATTGCTATCCGCATGCCGCGTGACATCTTCGGCGCGTTGAGACCGTTCGCGAGCGACACCGAAAAAGCGTCCATCGCAAGACCGACGCCCAGCAGTATACTGTTCACCAAGAAAGCGGCAAGAGTTCCCATTTTTATCTAAATTTAGCGGAAAACAAAAACAGACCGCCGTATTGTTGGCACGGCAGTCTGTCACTGTCGGCCGCCCGGATTCATTCACGTAAACACATTCCTGCGAAACCGTGAACGCACGCGGGCGGAACTATATCGATTAATCTTCTTTGTTGAGCAGCGCAAGCACCTTTTTGACGTCCATTCCGTGAACGGCGCAAGCCTCTTCAAGCGTTTCTCTCGCCGCCGAAGGGCAATAAACGCAGTGCATGCCGCAAGCCGTGAGGATGTCCGCGGCGTCTTCCTTCATCTGAAGGATGTCACCGATTCTGTCGTCTCTTGTAATCTCCATAATCTCAACCTCCCTGTTCACTAAAAGCGGGCCGGCTTGAAATCGGAAGCCGGTCCGCGCATGCGTAATGTTTGCAAATCAAATCTGACCTTCCGGAACTGTCCGGGAACGGCCGGAAACAGGCGATTACTCGGTTACCTTGTTGGCAGCCTTTGCGAGTCTCGACTTTTTCCTTGCGGCGTTGTTCTTGTGGATAAGTCCCTTAGCGGCCGCCTTGTCAAGGCTGATCTCGGCCTCTTTAACGGCCTGCTCTTTGTTCTCGGCGTTGTTTGCGATCGCAACGCGTGCTTTCTTTACAGAAGTTCTGAGCGCCGACTTCGCAGAAGTGTTCCTCTTCTGTCTGGTCTCAGATGTAATAACTCTCTTTTTCGCTGACTTAATGTTCGGCAAAAAACTCACCTCCAAAAAATAACTGTTTTACACAGTGAAATAATTCTGATTTATAATCCCGCGGCAACGTGAATATTATTTCGCGGAACTCTTGAAAGTCTCGTCGACTTTTCTCTTAAGGGTCGAACCTACGCGGAAGTAAACCTTCTTCGCGGCGGGAACGTCGATCATCGAACGCGGGGAGTCGTTCTTGACGCCCATGATGTCGATGCTCTTGCGCGCGGCGCGGTCTTTGATTCCGAATGCGCCAAAGCCGTTAACCTGGACTTCCTTGCCGTCCGCTACCAGCTCCGCAATGGAGTCGAAAATGCAATCGAGCATAAGTTCCGAGTCTTTCTGCGTAAATCCGCTTTTATCTGCAATATATTTAACTAATTCCTTTTTCTTCATAACACACCTCTCTCATTGTTATCCGCCGCGCGTTTATCTGTCATCGCGCGCGGCGTCAGACTTGTCATAAATTGTGGGGGATCGGGTTAATCCTGACGTGTCGTGTCAGAGATTATTCCTCGCTCGTCTCACCAAAGTCAAGCTGGCCAATGAGATCCGCGATAGAAGTGCCGGAAGGAGTAATGTCGTCGTGGAACTCCTCTTCCTTCGGTTTTCTGGGGGCTCTGGGCTTTCTCTCGGCCTTTGCTGCGTCACCGTTCTCGGCGGCGGGCTTGGGAGCGCGCTCCTTTCTGGGAGCTCTTTCCTTCTTTTCCTTAACGATCGGATTGCCGTCCTCGTCGAGTTCCTCGGGCTTGTAGGGCGGATCGTAGGGCTGGACCTCTTTGATACCGAGGCTGAGCTTTCTGTTCTCAACGTCGATAGAGAGGACTTTCGCCTGGACCTGCTGTCCGATTTCGAGGCATTCCTCGGCGGATGTGATCCTTCTGTTGGAAATGTGGGAAATGTGCACGAGCGCGGTGATTCCGGGAACCACTTCAACGAACACGCCGTAGTGCTTGCCTTCCTTGGTCACTGCGTATCTCGAAACGATAACGTCGAGAATGTCGCCGACCTGGTAGGTATTTTCGGCGTCGTACCACGGGTCGTCCTCGGGTCTCTTTGCGGAAAGGTTGATTCTGCCCTTCTCGCGGTCGAAGTCGAGAACCTTGACGGTGACTGTGTCGCCTTTCTTGACGGCTTCGTTGATGTCTCTGATCCTTCTCCAGGAAGCGTCTCTGACGGAAAGGAATCCGTCGTATCCGGGCTCAAGCTCGACAAACGCGCCGGTTCCGGTCTTGGTAACGCCCTTGACCTTGCCGGTGTATTCCTTGCCGACCTCAAGGCCGCCCCAGAACGCGTCGTCGGCCGCCTGCTTCTTCTCGGCGAGAAGAGTCTTCGCGGAACCGCTGATTCTGAGTCTTCCCTTTTCATCGGGCTCGTAGCGGGTAATAAGAACTTCGACTTCCTTGCCGACTCTGTCTTCAGTCTTCTTGACGTAGAAAAGATCAAGCTGGGAAGCGGAAATGTACAGCTGGGCTGTGCCGTAAGCTGCGATAACACCTCTCTCGGTGGCTTTGATTATTTTAACTGTAACGGGGGTTTTGTTCTTGTACGCTTCTTCGAGTGCGAGCAGGTCAACATTTTTATCAACTTTTGATTTGGAAAGCTTAACCTCGCAGTCTCTGTCGCTGACATGAACAACGTATGCTTTTACCATTGCACCGACTTCCGGTGTCTCATCGAATTCGTTGATATCAACATAGCCCTCATACTTAAAACCGAGATCAAGATAAACGCGGGTGGCGTCAACTTTAATGATCGGTTTTTCAACAACCTCGCCGCTCTTGACAGTTACGAGACTCTCCTTGAGCATTTCATCGAAATTCTCGCTCACGGTCTCCGCAGCTGCCTCAGCAGTCTCCACAGCTTCATCGGTCACTACTTCATTTTCGATCGATTTCACTTCATCCATAATTACTAAAACCTCCTCGATGAGCCGACGCGGTGTCGATGCACCGGCCGTCACACCTATATTAAAAAAATTACTGTCGTTGACTTGCAAATCGGCGGGCTTTTCCACGAATTCAACGCGGGGACAGATTTCCGCGCAGATCTCGTAGAGCTTGAGCGTGTTGGAACTGGTTTTGCTGCCGATAACGACCATTAAATCGCTTTCGGAGGCCAGTTTTCGCGCTTCTTCCTGCCTTTTCGCAGTCGCGTTACATATGGTATCATAAAATAAAATTTCGTCAAGGTTTTTTTTGAGAAATTCTTTGATTTTTCCGTATTTTTCCGCGTTGAACGTGGTTTGGACGACCGAGGAATATTTCCCACTTTTAGATATTTTCGCCTGACAGGCCTCAATCGAGTCTACCACGGTCGCATCGCCGCCGCAGCAGCCGTTGATGCCCTTGACTTCGGGGTGCTCCGCGTCACCGATAATAATGATTTTCCGCCCTTTCGCGCTCTCCTCGGAGACGAGTCTGTGAATCTTGCCGACAAACGGGCAGGTCGCGTCCCTGACCTCCGCTCCGCGCGCCTCAAGTGCCGCTACGACCTCCGGTGAAACGCCGTGGGCACGGATAATAACGCAGTCGCCGGCCTTCGCCTCCTCAGCGGATTCGATAACGCCAACGCCCGCGTCGCGCAGTTCCCCGATCACGCTCTCGTTGTGGATCAACGGTCCGAACGTCACGACGCGCCTTCCCCCGTACTCCGGCGAGCGCGCGATCTCAAATGCCAGTTTGACGGCGTTGCTGACTCCGAAGCAGAATCCCGCCGTTTTTGCGAGTGTTACTTTCATAAAACCTTACCGTTTGAAATCTCAAAGATTTTTCCGGCGCTTGACCTCCGCCGGTTTATTTTTGCGCCAGCTTTTCGAGAACGATCTTCTCCGCCGCCAGCTGGGAATGCTCAAGATCAAGATCCGTCGTATCGAGCACCACCGCGTCCTCCGCCTGCCTGAGAGGCGAGACCGCCCTGTGGGAGTCGCCGTAGTCGCGCTCGATGATTTCGTGAAGAACAGTCTCGTAGTCCGTCTCCGTTCCCTTCTCCTTGAGCTCAAGGAACCGCCTTCTGGCGCGCTCCTCAGCGGAGGCAGTGAGGTAGATCTTCACGGTGGCGTTGGGAAGCACGTGGGTGCCGATGTCGCGGCCGTCCATGACGATACTGTTCTTCTCGCCTATCTTTCTCTGCATGTCCACAAGGAAGACCCTCACGGATGCGATAGCGGAAACCTTCGACGCCTCCATCGAAATGAGGGGCGTGCGGATCTTTCCCGAAACGTCCTCGTCTCCGATAAGCATGTGCTGGACGCTGTTTTCATCGTACTCAACGCGAACGTCGCACTCCGAGAGGAGATTGTCAATCATTTTCTCGGTTTCGGGCGTGATCGCGCCGGCTTCGACCTCTCCCGCGAGCTGCGGAAGCTTCCTGTCCATGAACAGTGCGACGGTTCTGTACATCGCTCCGGTGTCCAGGTAGCCGATCTTGAACTTTTTCGCCAGCCACTTCGCGACGGTGCTCTTGCCTGCGCCGCTGGGGCCGTCGATCGCGATATTGAAAATTCTGTCTGCGGTAACGTTTTCCATTTTTTTCTCCGTTTTAACGATTTTCTGCGTATTTATCAGGTGCGGAAGCGCCTCTTTGTAAAGGTAGAGCGAGCCGATCACGAGCAGCACGTCTTCCGGTTCGAGCGCCCCGGCGATTTTTTCGATTATGTTGTCTTCCAGGTTCGCCGCTTCGGCTTTAATTCCGAACCGCGCGGCTTCTTCTTGAAGCTTTTCTGCGGGAAGGCTCCGCGGGTTGTCCGGGCAGACCGCGTAAAGTCTGTCGATTTTTCTTGAGAGAAGCTCCAGCATTCCCGCGTGGTCCTTGTCGGCCATGACACCCATCACCGCGGTGATCTTCCTGCCCACGAAAAACGCGTCGACGCTTTTCAGCAGGTTTTCGACTCCGTTGACGTTGTGGGCGCCGTCGTAAACGACCACCGGATTTTTCGAGAACACCTCGAACCGCGCCGGCCATTTCGCGTCTTTCAAGCCTTTTCTGACGGCAGCGTCGTCAATTTTAAAGCCCGCTTTTCTGAGTATCCGGACGGTTTCTATCACGCAGGCCGCGTTTTCGGTCTGGTGAATGCCCGCGAGGCCGACCTTCAGGTTCTTGAACTCGGCGCAGTCGATCACCGAGCCGTCGATGCCCGCCTTCTTAATTTTGAGCGTCTGTCTGTCGGGAACGGTAAGCGGAACTCTTTTCGCGCGGCATACGCCTTTGATGACCTCTTCCGCCTCTTCGTTCCTGCCGTAGAAGACCGCCCTTGTGCCGCGTTTTATGATTCCCGCCTTGGCTTCGGCTATGTGCCTGATGTCGGGGCCGAGCTCCGCGACATGGTCGAGGCCGATGTTCATGATGACCGCGGCAACCGGCGCTCCGATGACGTTGGTGGCGTCGTTTTTGCCGCCCATTCCCGCCTCCAGGACCACGACGTCGCACTTTTTCTCGTAAAAGTAAAGAATCGCGGCAGCAGTTTCGATTTCAAAAGCGGTCGGC
>JAEEGG010026776.1_pt1 | contig 10985 bp, 10 predicted proteins | sample 9134161 | NCBI WGS metagenome assembly JAEEGG01 (sample SAMN16246543, study PRJNA631951) | gut metagenome | biome: gut microbiome; feature: rumen; material: CR-attached | host: Bos | place: Iran: Karaj | collected 2018-10
ATTTCTATGCTCCCAACTACTGGTTGGAGGCATTCGGTCGTCAGAAGTATGAAGAGGTGCGCGTGCAGTCTTTGCATGTCATCCCTGGTGAGGAGTTCCTCCGTCTGCGCGACTCTTACATCAAGGATTTTAAGAATAATGTCTATGGCGACCTCGATGGTCAGTATCTGGAGGAGGGCGTGAAGGTCTTCGTTGGCGGTCCTCTGATGGCCGAGGAAGACGATGTCGAGGCTGTTGCCACAGCTCTTGACGACCAGTTCAGTAAGTATGTTGAGGGCGATAACGTGATGGCTTTCTTAGGTCATGGTAACCCTGAGGGATATAACTACGGTAACGGTAATATCCGCTACAACCAGTTGGAGGCTGCCCTGCAGAAGAAAAATGCCAACTATTTCGTAGCTACTGTTGACCAGGAAGATAATCTGCTCGATGACCTCTATCAGCGTATGCAGGAACAGGGTAAGGTGAAGCAGAATGTGACATTGACCCTTCATGCTCTGATGTGTATCGCCGGCGACCATGCCCACAACGATATGTCAGGTATTGAGAACGAGAACGATAGCTGGCGCGAGTTCTTCGTTGAGAAGGGTTTCAAGTGTCAGTATGATGGCAACGATGCCAATGCTTCAAACAACTGTATCCTGAAGGGACTGGGCGACTATGCCGCTATTCGTGCTATTTGGAAGCAGCACACGAAAGATGCTGTTGAGATGTTTGCTGAGGAGGAAGAATAATACAAAGATAACATAATCTACTATTTATATATATCAATGAAATCGGGTCGAAAGCAATGCTCTCGACCCGATTCCTTTTTATCTCTTAATGTTTCTTTTTTGGGGGGATTCTGTCTTTTTACAGACAGTAGATAGAACCTTTTGCAATTAATTCATTAGCTTCGTTCCAATTCTTTGTGATGGTCTTTACCATCTTCTTTGCAATCTTTTTCATTTTCATTTCCTTTCCTTTCTTTTCTTTAATCCAACTGACCGCTTGTCAGTGGGGCATCAAATAAATATTATGTTATCCTTGCTAAGGACTTGCAAAAGTATCACTTTTTCTTGATGTGGGCAAGAATTTGTTCTACTTTTCGGTGCTAAAAGCCTGTTATAGTGACTTAAATCAATTGCAAGGCGTGTTTTTATTGGACTAGTAACTGGCGGGCAAACTCTATCAGCGTATCTTTTCCCTTCGCAAAATCCTCATCAGTTTGCTGGACGTTATAGTCGGGCTCAATACCAAATTCTGCCGATTCTCCCTGCGCATCATACATAGGTACTGCTGAGAACCTGACGCTCCATCCACATGGCAGGCTGCTGCTGAAGGGCATGCCTGCGCCACCACCTGTATGATCACCTACCAGACGGACATTGGGAAGCGTCTTCATATAGACCGCAAACTCATTGGCTGCGCTATACACACGACGGTTGGTTAGTACGACAGCGGGCTTGTTCCAGCGTACATTGGCTGATGGCTCCAGATAGCGTGCCTCCTTGTCGGAGAAATCCTGATGCCCGGGGCCGGTCTTATGCTGATAGTAGCCCACGAGCGTTTTCTCCTGACAGAAGCGTGCTGCCAGTTTCTCGGCATTGGTCAGCATGCCGCCACCGTTGCTCCTGATGTCAATGATGAGGCCCCTGCAAAGAATCATGTGCGACAAAGCCTCGTTCAGGTTGCCCTCGCCTATGGGGTCGCTGAAACTCTCGTAACGGATATAGCCGATGTTGTCGTCCAGTATCTTATAGGAGATGCCTGAGGCAATCTGATAGTCGGTACCCATATAGCGACGTATCAGCGTGTCGCTGAAATTGGTGGGGTAGTCCTCGAACCATGACCAGTAGCGACCGATGTCGTGGGCTGCGCTGAGGTTGACATGGCCGTCGCGCAGTTCGCCCAACATGTCGCATAATACCTCAAACTGCTGTTTCCTTGTCAGTGATCCTTTTACGCGTTCCTTGTATTTCTGGTGTACGGCATCCCAATCCAGTCCGTATTCCTGTTGCTTGTAGTCCAGAAAACAGTAATGCTCATCGATAATCTTCCACAGTGCCTCCATATTCCCTTGTGGGGTGTCGGCAAACTCCTCCTCGTCAACACAGGAAATGAAAAGGGGTATCAGGCAGAATATATACAAGAGTTTTCGCATACGTTAGAATCCTTTGGCAATGCCTATCATGAGGCGATGTGAGTAAACATGCTGCTTCAGGTTATTGACCTGCAGTTGCTGATAGTCGCCCAGGTAGCCTAGGGTCAGAGCCGTCTTCCTGTTGAATTGCCAGGCTACCGTCAACTGCTGGCGAAACGAAGGCGCAGATATGAAGGTGGTGGGCACTACGTTGTGGTCATAGTTGCCCAACGAGAATATCTCGTAGTACGACTGTCCGTAGTTGGGACTGAACACGATGCCCGCCAGCGGCAGGTCCAGTTCATAGCGGAATATGAACCGGCTGATGTTGTAGGTGGCAATACCTGACGGACGTGCCTGCAGCCCCAGTCGTGCCTGGGCAGGGTTGTTAGAGTTCTGCGTGTTGTAGATAAAACCCAGTCCGAAGTCACCAAGCAGTCCTGCCTGTAGCTTCAGGTTGTTGTCAAGCAGATGCCAGGCACGGTAGCGACCGATATAGAGGTTATAGATACCCTCCAGTTCGGAACAATCCTTCGAACGGTCTTTCACTTGCGACAGATTGACCTGATGCTGCCATACGGTTGACCAGTTGGCATCAGGCTTGGCATGCTCGTTGACATTGAGGAATGTAAGGCCTGTGCCTTTGAATTTCTCTTGTGTCAGGTAGGTATCCAGAATGTGGGTCGTACCCATACCAACCTGGTAACTGCTTTGGGCATTGGCATAGCCAACACCCAATGCCCAGCAGGCAATACCTAATACAAGCCCCCTGATATCCATCACTTACGCTTCATCATCAAAGAGTCTGAGCTGACCCGTCATTTCGTCAACAATCTGCTGCTGGCTCTTACCAGCATCCGGATCAAGGTCTTGCTCTTCCTGGGTTTCCTGGTTGTCTGTATTTTCAGAAGCCTCCGGCTCTTCAGGGAATCTTGTAGGCTCCAACTCCACGATACTCTCTATCTGATAGGTACTGATACGCTTACCCTTGGCTTTGAAGCCCTTGACGGCGATAAACTGCTCGGCATCAATCTCCTCAGAACCACGGAACTCGTCAGCACCACCGTAATTCACCTGGATACGTGGGTAAACCACGTCGGTGAGCAGTACCAGCTGCGACTGTGCATTCTCGCCCAGATAGTTCTGCTTACGCTTGGTGGCCTCCATCTGGAAGCGCTTCAGGTAGGGATAGCCCTGATTGTCGGCATCAAAGAGTACACAGGTCCATATCTTGTCGGCCTCAAATTTCTCGATGCGCAGGATATTCTCTTCGTAGTGGTTGTTCAAATCGAAGTTGGTCAGATAGAACTCACCACTCTTCAGTACTACCAGGATCTGGTCTTCATCAAAGAACTCACCCAGCAGTCTGCCGTGCTCGTCGTAGTTCAGACGGTTCACGTCGGGGTCGAACCATACCTTGCGGCCACCCAGCGTAGAATGTCCCTGACTCTTCAGCGTGATGCGATGAACGGGGAATTTCGTCAGGATATTACCCTTAGAGGTACGTCCCTTGATGTCGATAGAGGCAAACGAGCGCTCCAGGAACAGACTCATGCGAGGATGGTCATTGAGCACGGCGGCATCAAGCGTCACCTTGATGACCTCAGCCTCACCATTGGGGTTGGCTGTGAAGTAGAGCACGCGTGTGCCAGGTGTACCCATTGTCAGGTCAACCTCACGGTCGCGTGTGATACCCGTCACGTTGAAACGCTTGATATAGCATGTGCCCACCTTTCCGTCGCGATAAATCATATTATAGATGGTGCGTTTGTCGTTCTTCTTGAACACGCCCAGCCAGATGATGTTCTTGCCTACGAAGAGCTTTTCAGCTACACGTACCACCTTGAACTTACCGTCACGATAGAAGATAATGATATCGTCGATGTCAGAACAGTTGCATACAAACTCGTCTTTCTTCAGTCCCGTTCCGATGAATCCCTCGCTACGGTTGATGTAGAGCTTCTGGTTGGCTTCTGCCACCTTACTTGCCTCGATGGTGTCGAAGTTGCGGATCTCCGTGAGTCGTGGGTGAGCCTTACCATATTTATCCTTTAGGAACTGGAACCATGAAGCCGTTACCTCTACCAGGTTAGCCAGATCGCGGTCTATCTCCTCTATCTCGGCCTTGATGCGGGCCATCAGTTCGTCGGCCTTCTCCTTGTTGAACTTCAGGATGCGCTGCATCTTGATTTCTAGCAGGCGCAGGATATCGTCCTTAGTTACCTCACGTACCAGCTGTGGATAGAAAGGCGTGAGTCGGTTGTCGATATGCTCACAAACCTTGTCTACGTTGGGCGCCTCCTCGAATTTCTTGTCCTTATAGATACGTTCTTCGATGAATATCTTTTCCAGGGAGCAGAAATGATACTGCTCCAGCAGTTCGTTCTTGCGAATCTCCAGTTCCTGACGAATCAGGTCCTTGGTGCGCTCTACGCTGTGGATAAGCACATCGCTCACCGTCAGGAACTGAGGCTTGTCGTCTTTGATGACACAGCAGTTGGGCGAGATGTTAATCTCGCAGTCGGTGAAGGCATACAGGGCATCGATGGTCTTGTCGCTGCTGACACCAGGAGCCAGATGTACCAATATCTCCACTTCTGCCGATGTCAGGTCGTCCACACGACGTGCCTTGATCTTACCCTTCTCAATGGCTTTGGTGATGCTTTCGCAAAGCGTTGACACGGTCTTGGTGAAAGGCAGTTCGCGGATGACCAGTGTCTTCTGGTCCAGTTTCTCAATCTTGGCACGTACCTTGACCACGCCACCACGCTGTCCGTCATTGTATTTCGATACGTCGATGCTGCCACCCGTCTGGAAGTCGGGGTAGAGATGGAACTCCTCGCCATGCAGGTAACTGATAGCTGCATCGCAGATTTCACAGAAGTTATGTGGCAGGATCTTAGACGACAAACCTACGGCGATACCTTCGGCACCTTGCGATAGCAGCAACGGGAATTTCACAGGGAGCGTGATAGGCTCCTTGTTACGTCCGTCGTAGCTGAGCTGCCACTCGGTGGTCTTGGGATTAAACACCGTGTCCAAGGCAAACTTAGACAAGCGTGCTTCGATATATCGCGGAGCAGCGGCACGGTCGCCTGTCAGGATGTTACCCCAGTTACCCTGCGTGTCAACCAGCAGGTCTTTCTGGCCCAGCTGCACCAGGGCATCACCAATAGAGGCATCACCGTGAGGGTGAAACTGCATGGTGTGACCCACGATGTTGGCCACCTTGTTGTAGCGTCCGTCGTCCATACGCTTCATAGAGTGAAGGATACGGCGCTGCACAGGTTTCAGGCCGTCCTCGATATGAGGAACGGCACGCTCCAGGATAACATATGAGGCATAGTCCAGGAACCAGTTCTGATACATACCGCTCAGGTGATGTACCACCGAAGCGTCGAAACGGTTCACGGGTTTGTAGTCAGAATGACCTTCTGACCCTTGCTCTTCGTCATTAATTTCAATCAATTCGTCGTCTTTCTTTTCGTCGTCCATTGTATACTATGGTTTTCAGTTTGTCTGCAAAAGTACGAAAAAAACTTGAAAAAAAAGACAAAACGAGAGGATATTCACAATTATTTAGTACCTTTGCACGCAAATTTCTAGAAATTTAAACTACATTATGGCACAAGAAGACGTATTTAAGAAGATTGTATCGCACTGTAAGGAATATGGTTTTGTATTCCCCTCAAGCGATATCTACGACGGACTGGGCGCCGTTTACGACTATGGACAGAACGGCGTAGAGTTGAAAAACAATATTAAGCAGTACTGGTGGAAGTCTATGGTTTTGCTTCACGAGAATATCGTGGGTATTGACTCTGCTATCTTTATGCACCCCACCATCTGGAAGGCTTCTGGTCACGTTGATGCCTTCAATGATCCCCTCATCGATAACCGCGATTCTAAGAAGCGCTATCGTGCTGACGTGCTGATTGAGGACCAGATTGCCAAATACGACGAGAAGATTCAGAAAGAGGTTGAGAAGGCCCGCAAGCGCTTTGGCGACTCTTTCGACGAGGCAAAATATATGGAAACCAGCGAGCGCGTGAAGGAAGCTAAGGAGAAACGCGACAACCTGCACGCACGCTATGCTGCTGCCATGCAGGGACCAGACCTGGAGGCTCTGAAGCAGATTATCCTTGACGAGGAGATCGTTGACCCCATCAGCGGTACAAAGAACTGGACCGACGTACGTCAGTTCAACCTGATGTTCTCTACAGAGATGGGTGCCAGTGCCGATGGTTCCATGAAGGTTTACCTGCGTCCTGAGACTGCTCAGGGTATCTTTGTGAACTACCTGAACGTGCAGAAGACCGGCCGCATGAAGATTCCTTTCGGTATCGCTCAGATCGGTAAGGCTTTCCGTAACGAGATTGTGGCTCGCCAGTTCATCTTCCGTATGCGTGAGTTCGAGCAGATGGAGATGCAGTTCTTCGTAGCTCCTGGCACAGAGCTGGAGTGGTTCCCCAAGTGGAAGCAGACACGTATGGCTTGGCACCAGGCACTGGGCTTCGGCGCTGAGAACTATCGTTTCCACGACCACGACAAGCTGGCTCACTATGCTAATGCTGCTACTGATATCGAGTTCAAGATGCCATTCGGCTTCAAGGAGGTTGAGGGTATCCACTCTCGTACTAACTTCGACCTGAGCCAGCATGAGAAGTTCTCTGGCAAGAGCATCAAGTACTTTGATCCTCAGACCAACGAGAGCTATACGCCGTATGTTATCGAGACCTCTATCGGTGTTGACCGTATGTTCCTCTCTATCATGTGTCACGCTTACTGCGAGGAGAAACTGGAGAATGGCGAGACTCGCGTAGTGCTGAAGTTGCCCGCAGCTTTGGCTCCTGTGAAGTTGGCCGTGATGCCTTTGGTGAAGAAGGATGGACTGCCCGAGAAGGCTCGTGAGATTATCAACGACCTGAAGTTCCACTTCAACTGTCAGTACGACGAGAAGGATTCAATCGGTAAGCGCTATCGCCGTCAGGATGCCATCGGTACGCCTTACTGTGTTACCGTTGACCACGACACACTGAACGATGGTTGCGTCACACTGCGTTTCCGCGACACCATGGAGCAGGAGCGTGTGAAAATCAGCGACCTGGCTTCTATCATCGAGGATAAGGTGAGCATTGCGTCATTGCTGAAAAAACTTCAGTAACGACTAAATGATAAATGAAAAATGAATAAGTTTTTCACATATCTTTTCGCTATGACGATGGGTCTGATGGGCCTGTCGTCATGTAGCGAGGAGGCTTCTGAAGAGGAAGAATACGATAACTGGAAGGTTCGTAACGAACAGTACCTTGCTTCCTTGGCTAATGATTCGCTGTTGCAGCCTGGCTGGCAGCGTATCAAGAAATTTACACTCGACCCTGATGTGGAGGGTAGTATTTCTGACTACGTGTATGTCAAGGAGATTCTGAAGGGCGAAGGTACGGAGTCACCTTGTTACACCGACTCTGTGCGCGTAGTTTATCAGGGACGTCTGATTCCCTCGAAGTCATATCCTAATGGCTATATGTTCGACAAAACTGTTGATGGTACCTATTCTGTAAAGACAGGCTATTCCAGATGTCAGTTGGTGTCGAATACCTTATATGGTTATGCTACGGCTTTGCAGAAGATGCATAAGGGCGACTATTGGCGTGTTTATATCCCCATGGAGTTGGGCTATGGAACTTCGGGGTATAGCACTGTTCCTGGTTATAGCGTCTTAGTGTTTGACATGACCTTGCTTGATTTTTCTCCTGTTGGCGAGACAATGAAACCTTGGAGATAATTCATTCGGGAAATAGATAAAAGAAAAAGGCAATCACTTTTGGTGAATGCCTTTTTTTTGTGTCGACACTTGGATTCGAACCAAGGACCCCCACCATGTCAAGGTGATACTCTAACCAACTGAGCTATGCCGACCTTTTTCTTAAGCGGGTGCAAAGGTAATCATTTTAAATGAGAAATGAGGAATGAGAAAGGAGAAATTTGTGTGCGATGTGTGGTTTTAACATTTGTTTAAGAAAAATGTTTTATTGATGTGTGGCATCTCAGAAATATGTTGTATATTTGCCGACAACAAAAGACCTTTGACTATGCAGAAGTACGCAGATTATATCAAGAAAATTGAGATTGATGCCTTGTGGAGTGGAAAGAAACACATCGTGTGGGAACTGGATCCGCATGTGAATATTCTAAGCGGCATCAATGGCGTTGGTAAGAGTACAATCCTGAATAAGGTGGTGAAAGGACTTGCTGCTGGTGGCGAATTTCCCAGTCACATGCTGAAGGGCGTGCGACTGGAGGTGATACCAGAGGACTGCAAGTGGATTCGCTATGATATGATTCGCTCACTTGATTCGAATCTGTCGCAAGCGTTTACTGAGAGCGATGGCTTCGTACGTCAGGCATTGACTGCCTTGGCTGGGGTAGGGGGCGGTTCGCTGCTCGATATCCAACTCTATAATCTGCAACGTAAGTATCTGGATTATCAGGTAAACATCGGCAACCGCATCATTGAACAGCTACAGCAGGGGCATGCTGATGCGGCTCAGCGACTGTCGCAGAAGAAAGCACGTTTCCAGGATATGGTAGACGAACTATTTGCTGAGACGGGTAAGCGTATCGTACGTACCGAGAATGAGATTCGTTTTACACAGATTGGTGAGGTGTTGCTGCCTTATCAGTTATCGAGTGGCGAGAAGCAGATACTGGCTATCTTGCTCACTGTGTTGGTGCAGGACGATCAGCCCTACGTGCTCTTTATGGACGAACCGGAGGTGAGTTTGCACATGGAGTGGCAGAAGAGACTGATTGACTTGATTGTTGAGCTGAATCCTAACGTGCAGATTATCATGACGACCCACTCGCCTGCGGTTATCATGAATGGCTGGTTGGATTGTGTAACAGAAGTTGGTGATATTACCATCAATGGCTAGTAGGTTAAGAGATAACATCGATAGTCGTTACTTCGAGGCTGCAAATGCCTTGAGGGGTAGGTCGGCGCGACGTAGGATTGTGGCCTATGTCGAGAGCTATGATGATATCTATTTCTGGCGTACGGTGCTTGGACGTTTCGAGAATGAGAAACGTTATTTCGAGGTGATGCTGCCTTCAAAGATAAACTTGACACGAGGCAAGAAGTCGGTGCTGATGAATTTCGTGGGCGAACATGTGGGACCTGATATGATAGCCTGTGTGGATGCCGACTTCGATTATCTGATGCAGGGTGCCACAGAACAGTCGCGTCGTGTCATAAACAGTCCTTATGTGTTTCATACTTATGTCTATGCCATAGAGAACTATCAGTGCTATGCGTCATCTCTGCATGATGTCTGTGTGGCAGTGACGCTGAATGATCATCGCATCTTTGATTTCGAGGATTATTTCCGTCAGTTCAGTGAGGCTTGTTTCCCTCTCTTCGTCTGGTCTGTCTGGGCTTATCGTACAGGTCATCACGGTCGTTTTTCATTATCTGATTTTAATCGCGTCACTGATCCCGGTGGTTTCACTGTCCAGAATCCGGCTGTGTCTATTGCTAATATTCGTCGCAAGGTGGGCACAAAGATTCGTGAGTTGCAGCGTCAATATCCTAATAACAAGGAGGCTTATCTGAAGGTGAAGGACGATATCCAGGCTCTAGGTGTCACGCCTCAGACTACCTATCTCTATTTGCAGGGCCATCATCTCTTTGATACCGTTGTTGCTCCTATTCTGACGAAGGTGTGCAACATCTTGCGTCAGGAGCGTCAGAACGAAATCTATCATTCCCAGGCTCATCGTACCCAGAAACGCAATGAGATGTCGTGTTATGAGAACTCACAACAGGATGTCAAGTCAATGCTCAAGAAAAATATCGGTTATCAGCAGTGCCCCCTCTTCCTGCAATTGCAGGCTGACATAGAGGATTTCTTAGAGACTAATAAATAATACAATCCCCAGCAAGAAACATAATGTTTTGCTGGGGATTGTGTATGCAATACGACTTTAATTATAGTTCGAACTTATAACCTGCCGTTATCATGAACACGCCGTTCTTACTGTCTGTAGAGCCATTTTTGTTGACCTTGGTCAGACCAAGATGATAACGGGCATCAAATACCCAGTGTTTATCAGACTCGTAAGAGATACCAAATGGAATAGATACGTCAAATGATTCAAACTCGTCCTTTAAATCAAGTGAGAGGTCGGTTGTTGCATCTTTCTCCATATATTTTTCTTCTGAACGAATCTTGAAGTGTGCATTTGTCAGGAATCCGAGTTGTATGCCAGCCTTGAGTGCCCATCCTTTATTATAATAGTAGTTGAATACAATAGGAATGTTGACATATTCTGTTTCTATTCGTGGATTCTTGTATTTTACATCATTCATACGATAATTCTCCCATGCACAACCTTGTAAAGCATAGTTTAATCCAAAAGCTATTCCGATTTTTTCTTGAATTTGGTATTCCAACTCGAGTCCCATCAACGCAGCTGCACCTAGCATCTTGTCAAGGTTTGTGTATGTAGTAACTGGGAGGTCTTCCATTCCAGTAAGGTTTGCAACACCGATACCAATTTTAGGCTGGAGGGATGTCGTTCCTGGTTTGAATTGTGCATTTGAACTAAGTGTAACTGTAAAAAGAACTAATACTGTTAAGATGATTTTTTTCATATCAAGATTTTATTGTTAATGATTGAGGCTGCAAAATTATGTATTTTTTTTGAATTAAGAGGGATGTCGTTGATTTTTTGTTTAAAAAGTTGACTTCAGATGCAACTTTTTACTACATTCTTGCGTCTAATGTATAGAAAACTTATTAAAGAATACGATTATGATACTAACAACAACTCCACAGATTGAGGGTCAGACCATCCGCGAATA
>JAEEGG010026778.1_pt1 | contig 10985 bp, 10 predicted proteins | sample 9134161 | NCBI WGS metagenome assembly JAEEGG01 (sample SAMN16246543, study PRJNA631951) | gut metagenome | biome: gut microbiome; feature: rumen; material: CR-attached | host: Bos | place: Iran: Karaj | collected 2018-10
CATCAGATGTTTTATCCTTTAAGGTTTTAAAACGAAATGTTTTTTTAACCTTATTTAAATCTGAAAAACCAAAAACAATATTTGTATTTCCTACATCAACTAATAAAATCATATTATTCTCCAAAATTATGCGTTAATAGAAACGCTTTCTAAATCCATTTCATCATTATCTTCTTCAATGAATTCAGAGAAATCATTAGCAAAGCCTAAATCATATTGTCTAGTTAAAACTTTAATTAAAGTTACTAAAGCAGGTGATAAAATAGCACTTACTAAGAATTCTACTAAGAAGTTAGTAGTAATTACTGCATCAATAATAGTGATGAAGTTTCCAAATAAATCCATAAAGAATATAGAAGCACCTACAATGAATAAGCCAGTGTTAATTACTGGTACAACTAATGCTGCAACAATAACACCTGCAGCAAATAAGATTTTCTTCTTCTTTACATCATTTTGTTTCTTTGCGATAAATGCAAATAACTTAAATAATAATCCTGATACTAAACCTGCGATTGCAGTTTTAAGTAAACATAAAATAATTGTTGCTGCTGGATTAACAGGCATAAATACTGCTTGTGTTGATGGTGCAGCTATAACAATTGCGCCCATTACAGCTCCTAAGAATAAACCTGCTAAAGGTCCATATAAAATGGCTCCCATTGCAATTGGAATTAGAGCTAAAGTAATGCTAATGCTACCAAATGAAACATAGTTAGATAAAAATTGTAATCCGACTACTAAAGCTGTAAGTGTAGCAAGTCCTACAAGCTTTTTTACTCTTTGACTATTTGTCATATATTAATTTCCTCTCTTTCTAGGCCACGTTGGGTCCCATAAGCAAAGATATTATAAATCGTTATTTATGATAATTCAATATATTTGAATTATTTATCTTTTTACTAAAACATTTTCAAAAGTAATAATTTCTTCACCATCTATATTAAATATTAAATTATCTTTATATATCATAGATATATTATTAGAATATTTTTTATCATTATGATTAACATTAAATATAAATGTTCTTCTTTCATCTATATCCATCTCTGGTCTATATCCATTGGCAATCAAAGGTATAGTTCCTTCCATTCTAACATCTAAATATAATTTATTATCTTTGATATAAATATTATTAATATCTAAATCATTTAAATCATAATTTTCAAAAAAGAATTTGCAAGTCATATATTCACCTATTTTTCTAAATAATCATTATCTATAATGTTTTTATTCACATCAATAAAATATTCCTTTAAAGGATTATTTAATTCATATAATCCTTCTACAAAGAATTTAGATACCATTACAGCTCCATCTATATTTAAATGAGAATGATCTATTCTTCCATCTGGATAATTTGAATAAATGCCAGAACCAAATATTAAATGATATCTACTAGATTTTTCTTCACCAAGCTCATTATATAAATTAAATGTTTTAGTAAATAAATCTACACATGGATAATTATATTTGTTTGCAAAATCTAGCATTGCTTTAGGATAATCTCCATGAGAATTAATACATTTATTATTTTCAAATTGATGACGTATTACAGGTGTTGCAAAAATAATATGACCTTTCTTTTGTTCTATTAATCTTGCAAAATATAATAAATTATCCTGATATTCACCAAATGGATCTGTATATCTTGATAAATCATTTATTTTTTCATCATTATGACCAAAGCTAACTATTAAATAATCATCTTTTTCCATTTCATCAATTATTTTATCTAATCTTCCTTCTTCAATAAATGATTTAGTAGATCTTCCATTTTCAGCATAATCCTTTATTATTACATTTTTATCTTTTAAAAATAATTTTAATGCTTGACCCCAACCAAATTGTGGAAATGTATAATAATCATTTTCCTTCATTATGGAATCACCAGCCATAAATATAGTCATAAATGCTCCTTTAAAGACAAAAAGAACGGGATTAAATCCCGTTGATTTTTATCTGAATTTCTTTCTAGCTTCTTGTTTCTTTTGCTTACGAACATCGCTAGGTTTTAGATAATATTGACGCTTCTTCGCCTCTTGGAGGTTTCCAGATCTAGAGACATCGCGTTTGAATCTGCGAAGTGCATCTTCGAGATTTTCATTATCATGAACAATAATCTTTGGCATTTACTAAGCCCCCCTTCGTGGACGAATTCCTAGATAATTTTATCAAAAGTATATTTTTTTGTAAAGAGAAATTTATTCTTTTTGAAAAATTTTTTTATTAATGATAAAAAGAAAGAAAAGGTGCCTAATTTTGTTGGGTACCCAATAATTTGGACTAGATAATTTAATATTATAATTTAGATAAGGATTGTTGTCTATATTCTAATGGACTCAATCCTTTTCTTTTTACATTTATTCTTTCTTCATTATACCATTTAATGTAATCTTCAATAGCTTTCTTGAGATCATCAATGGTTTTAAACTCATATTCATGACCATAATACATTTCGTTTTTAAGTATTCCAAAGAAGTTTTCCATTAATGAATTATCCATACAGTTTCCTTTTCTAGAAAAGGATTGCTTGATGCCTCTTGCTTTAAGCCATAATCCATATTGTTTCATTTGATATTGCCATCCTTGATCAGAATGAAATATTAAACCTTCTAAATTATCATATTGTTTAAATGCTTTGTCTATCATTCTTTTAGTTTGGTTGAAATCAGGATGCGTTGATAGGTCGTAAGCTACTATTGAACCATCAAACATATCCATTATTGGAGATAAGTATAATTTTCCATCCTTATGCTTAAACTCTGACACATCAGTAGTCCATTTTTGATTAGGACCTGTTGTATCAAAAAGTCTTTTATATGCTATTCTATGTTTTTCTTTGTCTATCACTTTTTCTAAAAGAAGATTCTCTTTAGGTTCGCCATTATCATTCTTGTAGGAATGGTATTTACCATTTTTACCTTGAATACCAAATATGCCCAATTCATGCATAATACGTTGCACACGTTTATGGTTAATTGGCTCTTCAGATTTGTCATTCAAAGCCAATGTAATACGTTTAAAACCGTATCTACAATGTGATTTTTGGTATATTTCAAGTATTTTATCACGTAATTCTTTATCTCTTAATTCTTTGGCTTTTAATGCCTTTGATCCATAATAATAGCTAGATTTAGCTATTCTATAGAACTTTAATAGCTCATTTAATGGAAATGATTGCCTTAGTTCATTTATTGCTATTACTTTTTCCTCGTTTGTCGGTTCTGACGTTGTTGAACTAAGGCCTGGATTTTTTTTAGGCATTCGTTCTCCATTTTTAATTGATAATTTTCTTTACGTAATCTATTCAATTCTTCACGTTCGGCATCAGTCACTGGTGCCATTGCTTCGTTAGTAGAAGCTACATCTTTAGTTTGATTCTTTCTTGGTCTTCCCATTTTCGAGACACCTGGCTTTCCTCGTTTATCGATAAGACCATTATAACCGAATTTCTCATATTTTGAAATCCATTGCTGAACAACTGAAAGGCTAACATTAATTTCTACAGCTAATGACGTTTTACTTTCACCGGCATAATATCGATTTATGATTGTTAGTTTCTCATCAACAGTAAATAGTTTTGATTTACCATGTAATATTCCTTCTAAACCATGCTTTTTGTATCGACGAATAATACGATCCATTGAAGAAACACCAATTCCAAATTTAGGTGCTATTCTCGTATATGAATATCCTTCATCTACCAGTCTTGCTATTTCTTTTAAATCTTCATATTTTAATTTCATAAAAAAATACCCCTAAGTCTTTCTAGATTTCTCTAGTCCAACTTTAGGGGTACTCTTCATTTAAGGCACCTAATTTTCATATATTACTTCTTTTCTTCAGTTGGCTTTAAATAATATTTTGTAATAGGCTTTAAATTGTCATCAAGCTCATATACAAGTGGATTTCCTGTAGGAATTTCAACTGAAACAATTTCATTTGCATCTAATCCTTCAAGCTCCATAACTAAAGCTCTTAATGAATTACCATGAGCAACGATTAATACCTTCTTGCCTGATTTAATTGCAGGTGCAATTTCAGAATCAAAATAAGGCTTAACACGCTTTGCAGTATCAACTAAGCATTCAGTTAAAGGACAATCTTCAATTGTCATTTCACCTTTCTTAATTAATTCTTGATATTTTGGATCATTACCAGGCCATCTAGGGTCATTCTTTTCTAATACTAGTGGTGGTACTGTTGCAGATCTTCTCCAAACATGAACTTGTTCCTTGCCCCACTTTTCAGCAGATTCTGCTTTATTTAATCCTTGAAGTGCGCCATAATGTCTTTCATTTAAACGCCAAGAATAATGCTTTTCAATATCTGATTCACCAAGACGAGCTAAAATGTGATCCATTGTATGATTTGCTCTTTTTAATACAGATGAGAAGGCAAGATCAAATGAATAACCACCCTTCTTTAATGCATCACCAGCTTCATCAGCTTCCTTTTCACCATTTGGTGATAATTCTACATCTGTCCAACCAGTAAATTTATTTTCTAAATTCCACATAGATTGACCATGTCTTACTAATACTAATTTAATCATAAATAATCTCCTTAAATATTTTGTATTTTTAATACCACAAATATTATACAATATTTTATCTTAAAATAAAGAAAATTAATATTATTTTTATAATTAAAAATATGGTGTAAAAACACCATATAATTAATTTTTTAAATATTTTTCAGTTTCAAGTGCGGCAATTGTACCATCTGAATTTGCAGTAGTGATTTGACGGTAAGCTTTATTTCTTACATCTCCTGCTACAAATATACCTTGCTTATTAGTATTACAATTTTCACCTGATGCAACATAATTTCTTTCATTTAAGTCAATAAAGCCTCTTAAGAAATTTGTTGCAGGAATAAGACCAATTGATATAAATAAGCCATCAACTTTAATTTCTTCTTCTTTTCCATTAACTAATAGCTTAATACCATTTAAATCTGTATCACCTAAGAATTCTTTAATTTTAGTATTATAGAATACTTTAACATTCTTTTTATCAAGTAATTTTTCTTTTAATACCTTTTCACAAGTTAAATCTTCTAAATCCTGTAATACAATTACTTCTTTTGCAATTTCAGATAATTCAAGGGCATTTGTTACACCTGAGTTTCCTCCACCTAATACTGCAACAACCTGGTCCTTGAAGAATGCGCCATCACATGTTACGCAGAAGCTAATACCATGTCCAATGAATTCTTCTTCGCGAGGAAGACCTGTTTTACGATATGTATTACCTGTTGCGATAATGATTGATCTTGCATAAAAGCTAGGTCCATCTGTATCGATTTTCCAAACTAATTTGCCAGAGCCATCAAAGCCATTTTCTTCAATTTTTTGTGCTTCCCACACTTCTAATTCTCCGCCAAGATTCATTACCTGGTTATACATATGATCTGCAAGCTGTTCACCTGAGATTAATTGATAACCTGGATAATTTTCAATAGCGGGGGTAGACGCAATGCCACCCCCGACTGATTGTTTTTCTAATATAAGAACTTGTTTTCTTGCTCTTAATAGATAGATAGCGGATGTAAGACCTGCAGGACCGGCACCAATAACTATGGTGTCATATACTTTTAAATCTTGCATCTTTATCACCTAATTATAAATTTTCAATTTCACCTTTGATATTTGAAAGGTTAACAACTTGTTTAGCTTCACCATTCTTAATAACAATCATAGTAGGTGCTGTCTTGATGCCATATTTCTTTGTTAATTCAACATTTTCTTCAGCATCAATCTTTTCAAATTGAACACCCTTCTTTGTTAATAATTGATCAGCCATCTTACAATTTGGACAAGTCTTTCTACCAAATAGAATTACTCTTACATCATCATTTGATGAAGCTTGAGGTGCTTTATATACATCTAAATTCTTATCTTGTGTTTCTTGAGCTGGTTCTACTTTTGTTAATTTTTCATTAGATTTAACAAAATATTTCATATCATATTCTTTTCTATCTTGGAATTCTTTAGCCTTACCATCATTCCAGTTCTTTAATGGACGATAGTATCCTGTAATACGGCTATATACTTCTGTTTCTTTACCACATACTGGACAAACATAAGTTTCACCATTGATGTAACCATGTGTTTGACATACAGCATATGTTGGAGACATTGAATAATATGGTAATCTATAATTTTCAGCAATCTTTCTAACTAATGCTGCACAAGTTTGCCAATTTTCAATTCTTTCACCAAGGTAGCAATGGAATACTGTTCCTGATGTATATAATGTTTGAAGACCATCTTGAACATCTAAAGCTGTGAACATATCATCTGTATAACCTACTGGAAGGTGTGAAGAATTTGTATAATATGGAGTTTCATCAGCCTTTGATGCAGTAATGATATCAGGATATCTTTCCTTATCATGCTTAGCTAAACGGAATGAAGTTGATTCAGCTGGTGTAGCTTCAAGGTTATATAAATCACCATATTTTTCTTGATAATCTGATAATTTATTTCTCATGAAGTTTAATACATCCTGAGCGAATTTTTGAGCTTCCTTATTAGTTAAATCTTTTCTTAACCATTTAGCATTTAAGCCTGCTTCATTCATACCTACTAAACCAATTGTTGAGAAATGGTTATTGAATGTTCCAAGATATCTCTTTGTATATGGATATAATCCACCATCAAGTAATCTTGAAATAACATCTCTTTTTACCTTTAATGATCTAGCTGAAATATCCATTAATCTTGCAAGTCTTTCATAGAAATCTGCTTCATCCTTTGCAAGATATGCAATTCTTGGCATATTAATTGTTACAACACCGATTGAACCTGTAGATTCACCAGAGCCGAAGAAACCACCAGATTTCTTTCTTAATTCTCTTAAATCAAGTCTTAAACGGCAGCACATACTTCTTACATCAGAAGGTTCCATATCTGAATTGATGTAATTTGAGAAATATGGGGTACCATATTTTGCAGTCATTTCAAATAATAATTTATTATTTTCAGTTTCGCTCCAGTCAAAATCTCTTGTAATAGAATATGTAGGAATTGGATATTGGAAGCCTCTTCCGTTTGCATCACCTTCGATCATAACCTCGATGAATGCTTTATTAACCATATCCATTTCTTTCTTACAATCTTTATACTTGAAATCCATTTCCTTGCCACCAACGATTGCGTTAAGGTTTGCAAGGTCATTTGGAACTGTCCAATCAAGTGTTACGTTTGTGAATGGTGCTTGTGTTCCCCATCTAGATGGAGTATTTACGCCATAAATGAATGATTGAATACATTGTTTAACTTGCTTATATGTAAGATTATCCTTCTTAACAAATGGAGCAAGATATGTATCAAATGATGAGAATGCTTGTGCTCCTGCCCATTCATTTTGCATAATACCTAGGAAGTTAACCATTTGATTACATAATGTAGATAAGTGATTTGCAGGTGAAGATGTAATCTTACCAGGAACACCACCTAAACCATCTGTAATAAGCTGTTTTAAGCTCCAGCCTGCACAATAACCAGTAAGCATTGATAAATCATGGATATGAATATCAGCGTTTCTATGTGCATCTGCGATTTCTTTATCATATACTTGGCTTAACCAATAATTTGCTGTGATTGCGCCAGAGTTAGATAAAATTAAACCACCAATTGAATATGTTACAGTTGAATTTTCTTTAACACGCCAATCATCAACCTTTAAGTAGCTATTAACAAGCTTCTTATAGTCAAGCATTGTTTCGCCAATTTTTCTTTGATTTTCATGAACCTTACGATAAAGGATGAAAGCCTTAGCTGCTTCTTGGTAGCCGCTCTTTCCTAATACATTTTCGCAAGAATCTTGAATGTCTTCAATATTGACACAACCGTCAACAACCTTTGGCTGATAATCACTTGTTACCTTTAATGCCATAAAGTCAACGATATCTTCATTATAAGGTGTATCTGTTGCATCTAAAGCTTCAATTAAAGCCTTTTTAATTCTTTCAATTTCAAATTTTACAATTTTTCCGTCTCTATTTTTTACATTATACATAGTTAACTTTCCCTTTCCTTTACTACAAATTTATATTTTAAGTCCTCTAACAGAAATCTTAGGACAATAATTCTTTAGTGCTTCTTTCATCTCAAGCATTTCGTTATCGCTATATTCACCAAGCGATTTAACAGGCACATTTTCACTAACAATAAATTTTTGTAAATAATAATTAGAATCTGATCCAATTATATTAATAATATCTTTTAGATTATCTAAATTATGAAATCCTTTTATAACTGTAGTTCTAAATTCATAATTAGGTGCCTTTGTTTTAATAATTTGAATAGATTTTTTAATCTTTTCAATGTTTATATTTTTAATTCTAGTTATTTCTGGATATAATTCATAATTTGCTTTTACATCCATTGCTACATAATCAATAAGTTTATCATCAAGAAGTTTTTCTAATACATCAGGATTAAGACCATTTGTATCTAACTTAATAGATAAATTAGTATTCTTTTTTATTTCTAATATAAAGTCTTTTAGACCCCTTTGTATTGTTGGCTCACCTCCTGTAATAATAACTCCATCGAGTACTTTTCCTCTTTTAATTAAATAATCCATTACTTCATTAGGTGAAATAAGATCATCTAACTGTATGTCATTTTCAACAAGTTCATAATTGTGACAAAATGGACAACGCATATTGCATCCATTTGTGAAAACAATTGCTGAAACATAACCAGGATAATCAAGTAGAGTGAGTTTTTGGAAACCACCTATTTGAAAATCTTTTTTACTAATCATCCCAAGTACTCCTATGAATCGATTTGACCTCCCTTTAAAAGGAAGAGTAAACACATTCTAACATTAAAAATTTTTTATATCAATACATTATAATCCATTTTTGTAACATTGAATTATTTTCATATTTTCAATAAAAAAAATTTATAGCTTTTTGGTTAAAAATGCCATTGACTTTTACAAGTGTATGTGATTTTGATACATTTTATATATATTTGTTTTTATATACGGAATATTTGATTTTTTTATGTCTTCTTAAATAAATTTAGTTTATAGAACCATGTGTAATGTTTTCATATCATATTGTTCTATATGTAAATAATAGAAAAAAGAAAAAAGAAATTAGAATTCTAATCTCTTTTTATCTTCAATCTAGGACTTTTACAAGCTCTGAAATTAATTTTTTATTTTCATATTTTATTATTTTGACTATACAATGCTTCTTAATATAATCTTTAGATAAATTAGATGTAATTTCTAAATAATTAGATGAATGTCCTACAAGATTATTTTGATATTCTTGTTCAAATATTACATCTGTCTCTTTACCTATAAATAATTTATAATATTCTTCTTCTAATTTATCTGATAATTCTATTAATCTTTTAACTCTATCTTTTTTTATATCAGGTGATATCTGCTTCATTTCTGCTGCAGGTGTTCCCCTTCTTGCTGAATATGGGAATACATGGATTTTTGAAAAGCCTATTTCTTTTGAAAATTCCATTGTTTCAATAAAATCTTCTTCAGTTTCTTCCGGGAAGCCTACAATTATATCTGTAGTAATAGATATATTAGGGCTTGCTTCCTTTATTTTGTTAATTCTAGATAAATAATAATCCTTATTATATCTTCTATGCATTAAGGATAAGATATGATTTGATCCTGCTTGAAGTGGAAGATGTAAATGATTAGCTATAATATTATTATTTTTTAATAATTCAATAAATTCATCATCTATTTCATTTATTTCAACTGATGATATTCTTAGTCTTTCCAATTTAGGCACTTCTTCTAATATTAATTTACATAAATTAGTAAAATTAATTCCATCAAAATTATAATGACCTGTATGAATACCAGATAATACAACTTCTTTATATCCTAAAGAAACAATATTTTTAATTTCATTAATTACTTCTTTAGCATTTTTAGATCTTACAGGACCCCTTGCATAAGGAATAATACAATATGTACAGAAATTATTACAGCCATCTTCAATTTTAACAAAGGCTCTTGTATGATCATATTCTGTAACTGTTAAATTATCATATTCTTTATGATTTAACATTTCTAAGAAGGAAACATATTTTTTTCTTTCTTTAAGATTAATCATTTCATCAATCTTTTCGGCTAAGATATTTTTATTACCATTACCAATTAATATATCTATGCCATCAATATTTTTAGCTTCATCTTGATTAGTTTGTGAATAGCATCCCATTACACATAATAATGCATTAGGATTTAATCTATGGCATTTAGAAATCATCTTTCTTGATTTACTATCTGCCTGATTTGTAACTGAGCATGTATTAATTATGAAGCAATCACAATCTTTTGATACTTCAACAATTTCATATCCACGCTTAATAAGCTCATCCTTAAGGGCATTTGATTCATAAATATTAACTTTACAGCCTAATGTTATAAATCCAATTTTCATATCTTCCTCGTAAAAAAATTAAATCGGCGATGTTGCCGATTTAATTAATTATCTATCTCTAAATTTATCGTATATAATCTTAGCTAAAATTAAAGTAGGGATTGCGACAGTTGCACCAGCAAGGTAAGGTGCCATATATACTATTGCAGTATAAAGCTTTTCCATAAATGTTGCGCGTTCAATCTTTACTAAATCATAAATTAAAACGAATAATGCACCAAATACTACTACACCAATCATTACGAATGCAATAATATATAATGTTTTTAAAAGGCTAGATAAATTATTTCTTCCTGCATGCATTACTTTTTTATAAGTTTCATCATCCATTAAATCAACATAGATTACATCATAAGAATAAGGTGTAGCTGAATTAATTTGATCTCTTTCAGCTTCAGCTTCTTTTCTCTTTTCTTCAGCTTTAAGCTCATCATCTAATGTTGCATTAAGGCTTACTGATTCATCCTTAGTTGTTTCTTCTTTTTCAAAATAATCATTTACTTTATTTTCAACTAATTCAGCAACAAAGCATAATTGCT
>JAEEGG010026781.1_pt1 | contig 10984 bp, 16 predicted proteins | sample 9134161 | NCBI WGS metagenome assembly JAEEGG01 (sample SAMN16246543, study PRJNA631951) | gut metagenome | biome: gut microbiome; feature: rumen; material: CR-attached | host: Bos | place: Iran: Karaj | collected 2018-10
TTCCGGTACATCGCCGCCCGTGTATTTACCGGCAACGAGATACCGGAACTTTCCGCCGCCGATGTCATCGATACAGACGCCATATTCCCCGATGCAGTTATCTATCAGAGCCTGCTCATAGGGATTCGCCGGAGCGTTTCCGGCATACACGCCCAAAGCATACTTTTCACAGATCTCATCCCAGAATTTCGGAATCTCCGTGTAAGCGGTTTCATTGTCAAACTCTTTCTGAAAGCCGATAACCTTAAACGGGAACATCGGTGTGATCTTGTAGTCCATCTGATTACCTCCCTGAATGGATAGTTTGATTGTCAAGGGAAGGAATGTGTTGATTGCCGCTCCGCCGCGCACCTGTGATGGCGTTGCGCCATGGAACCGGGAGAAAGCCTTTGTAAAGCTTTCCGGTGTTTCATACCCGTACCGAAATGCAATGTCGATCACTTTATCATCCGTCTCCTTCAGGTCCCGTGCCGCTTGATACAGTCTGCGGTTTCGAATGTATTCTCCGATTCCGTATCCGGTCATCAGAGAGAATCCCTTCTGAAGAAAGAACGGGGAAAGATACACCTGATCTGCCACATCCTGCGCACTGATGTCGTCGGTCAGATGCTCTTCCATATAATCGATTGCTGTACGAATGCAGGTTAGCCAATCCATCGACCGATCCTCCTTTCCTTGATGGGCTCATTGTACCTCTCAAAGCGGAAATTGTCCTGTCATTTCCTGCCTGGATCTGTCCTGCAACTATCCAAGAGGAAGACCAGGCCGAGACCTTTATGCCTTCCGGTAAAACGAGTAAAACTGTGCTTTTTCAAAGCCGAGCTTTTCATAAAAGGGGAGATCGGAAATCACATAGGCTTCCTTTGCGCCTAAAGCTTTTGCACGGGAAAATGCTTCTGAAAGAAGCGCGGAGGCAATGCCTTTCCCGCGGTAACCCGGAATTGTGCAGACCGGCTCCACATAGGCGTAGTCCGTATCCGGATGAAACCAGAGGGAGCAGTGGGATACCGGCTCTCCGGAAGGAGCAGCGGCGGAAAGACATAAGGCTTTGTTGAAATGCCTTCGGACATGCGGAACATGATCCAGCGAGCGTTCAAACGCTTCCCGGTCGTCCCCGTGATCAAATCCCTGCCAGAACAGCCACTCCAGAGCTTCCCGATCCGCGATCTGATCCATTTCCCGAAGCTGCAGTCCCTCGGGAAGCTTTGATGAGAAATCTCTGTCCAGGGAGAGCTCCAGGATCGTCTCTTTCTGATCGATCCGCTCGAATCCGGCCTGTTCCGCCGCTCTGATTTCTGAGGTGTTTTCTGTGTTGATCGCGACAGCCAGCCCGGAATCGTCCTTCAGCTCCCGGCAGGCGTAGTCCAGAATTTCCGGGTACAGCGCCTCATACTCCGGCAGCGCGGCGCAGAAAGCCTCTCCAAAGTACATATCGTAGATCGCCGCGCCGACGACTTTGCCATCCGACCACCAGAGTCCAATGGAGGAGCTGGCGCTTTTGTCAAACTCCGGATGCTCCATCATCCACTCAAAGCGCGCCCAGTTCCAGTTGATGTGCGTCCGGTCCTTCTGATTCAATTCGATCAGAAAATCGCAGACCGCCTCGTAATCCTCGTCCCGGTAACTGCGGAAGCTCACCTTGAGCAGCCAGTACTGAATACCCCAGTGTTCGAAGTCCCGCTGCTCGCTGTAGTCGTTGCACTCATAATCCACGTACCAAAGCAGTCCGTCCTGCACAACAAAATTGGTCGGATAGTAGTCGATATTCAGCCCTGCAGCCATGGCCTTATCCGCCATATCCAGCACCTGGGGCAGATACGGCTCGACCGATACGCCGGATTGCACCAGCTCCATCACGGTCGGCCCCTCGATATAGTCCTTGACGATCCGCTCGGCGTCCCTGTCCACGGCTTGCATCTTAGGGATGCGGATGCCGGCTTTTTGCAGCCGCTCATAGTCCCGCAATTCGGCCTCAATCTTGTTTCCAAAGCTGTAATAGTCGCAGGGCTCGTGATGGATCTGCTTGACCACCACCCGCTGTCCATCCTGTTCCGCAAGATAGGAATACCCGCCCTTGCCTTTCCCCAGCAGGCGAAGAAGGCGATATGGGAGTTTGTTGACTGTAAGGCTGCCGTTCATTGTCGTATCATTCATCTTGTTCCCTCCGCAGCATCAAGGCGGCCCAGCGTAAAGCGAGGCCCTTCCTCTCCGAATGTCCCGTTGGGACGAAAGCCGCATTTTTCGAGGACTCTTTGAGACGGGGCGTTTCCAGGGTCCGTTTCCGCTTCCAGCGACCTTACATCCGGGTGCAGGAAAGCCCATCGGCAGGCCGCCTGCACCGCTTCCGTGGCATAGCCCTGCCCCCGGTGCTCCTCCAGAATCCCGTACCCGATCTCCGCGATGCCGTCTTCCCGGAGCCCTTTGAAGCAGAGATCCCCGATACGGGTTCCGTCCGTCTTCTCGATCATCCAAATAGCATACCAATCCCATTGATCGGGGTGCCTGAGGCAGCCCTGCAGCATCTCGGTATATGCTTTTTTGAGTTCTTCCTCCTGTTCGGACGCGATCACGGTCTCCATCTGCTCCCGTGAGGCGGGGTATATGCGCAAGCGTTCTGTATTCAGCATAGATACCTCTCAGCTTGAATCAAAAAGGTTTTTTCACAGGCACTTTTCTGCCAGCAGAATGGCGCCCTCCTCCTGCTCCACAACCCGGATCACGGAAAAGCCGTTCTTTGCCCAAAAGGCATTGGACTGCGGATTCTCTTTGTCGATCCCCAGGAGGACCCGTTTCAGGCCCGTTTCTTTCAAATACAGGCACAGCTCTTGAATCATAGAAGTCCCGATCCGGCGTCCCTGAAGCTGCCGGTTCATCATAAAGAAGCCGATAAAGGCCGTATCGCTGTCGGGATAACCGTCGATCAGATCCATGATCGCCACCAGAATATCCCCATCATAAAACCCGACGTAGTATTTGGCTTCCGCAGAGGTGTTCTGCGGCGTGATGTGCAGGTCATGAAGGATCAGCTCCCTGGACGGCTGTTTGCCGCAATACCGATCGTACTGATCGTTCCGTAAGCAGAACGCCAAAAGAGCATCTGCATCGGAATCGCTCATATACCGGACGCAGTAATGGGTGCTGAGTTTTGAAATATCAAACATGGCGGTTTCTCCGCTCCCTCTTCTTGAAATTCTGTTTTTCGCAAGAGCCGGTACACCGCTCAGGATGCACCGGCTCCTGTTTTCGTTCGCCATTCGGTTTAGAAGATCTGTCCCGGGAGTCTCAGCTTCTCTTTGTGGGGAAATGCTTTATCGAATTTCTCCACGTCCGCGTCGTCCACGTAGTAGCCCCGCGGCGTCTGGTAGACGCCGGTGATCCCGTCCAGAAAGCCGGGAATCAGCTCTTTGCAGAGGAAGAAGGAGTCGTCCGCGCCCTCTGGCAGGTCGTGATAGCGGATGCCGAAGCTCCGGGCATAGGTAAAGCCGCTGTGGCCGTAGAAACCGATATTGCCCTCGAAGAGCACCGCGCCGAAGCCCATGGCTGCTGCTTTCTCCAGCGAGTAGTCCAGCAGCTTCTTGCCGTAGCCCTTGCGCTTCAGCTCCGGCGTGATGCCGATCGGTCCCATAGTCAGTACGGGGATCACCCGCCCGTCGTCGGCGTTGATGACGGTGCGCATGAACATGTTCTGCCCGATCAGTACGCCGTTCTGTTCCATCACGAAGTCCAGCTCCTTCACAAAAGCCGGATCGTCCCGAAGTACATGGATCACGTAGTGCTCACTGCAGCCCGGACGGTACACGTTCCAGAACGACTCTCTGACGAGGTTCTCAACTTCTCTGTAGTCTTCGGTTCTTTCCAAACGAATGGTATAGTCATTGGTATTCATTGTGTTACCTCAATTTCATAATTCCGAATGTTTTCATTCCCAACAGCGCAAAACAGAGGATTCCGGCATAGGGCTGTCTTGCTGCGATAAAAACGGCAACGGCCATAACGGACAGCGCCATGCCCGTGACCAAGCGATGTTTGTTCCAGACCGGTCTGTCAAAACGGATCAGGATCAAACCGCAAAGGCCGTTGATGGCTGTAAGTCCGATCACAGTCAGGAAGACGATCCTCACCCAGGCATGGACATCGGTCAGTCCAAGCAGACTTACCGCTGCAGGTAGCGCTTCTCCGTTTCCAAACACCGGCAAAAACAGCAGAAGCACTATAAGAAGATCCAGTGTATTGCAGATGAAAGCGAGCGTCCTGCCGGCAAGCGCCTGCTTTTCCTCCTCCGCAGCAGAGAGAATCTCCTCCGGGCAGATCAGTTCATCGATCGTCACGGAGAAATAACGGGATATTTCTTTTAAGGAGTCAATGCTGGGATATCCTCTGCCGGATTCCCATTTGGAGATGGCCGTTCGGGAAACGAACAGCTTTTCAGCAAGCTCCTCCTGAGTAAGCCCCTTGCTTTTTCGTAATTCCTGCAGTTTTTCATTGAATTCCATCTGTAGCCTCCCTGCGGCGATCCGCCGCATCGACAGCGTATCGGTAGAGCAAAAACAGTCCCATGCTCAGGAAAACAGCGCCGATGATATCCGTTGCCCAGTGAACGCCTGCAATCAATCTCCCGATCACCATAAACGCTGAAAAAGCGATGACAAATATGCCGGTCACGTTCCGAACAAGCGACTTATCCGTTCTTCGGTCAATCTGAAATTTCAGCGTCGGCATCACACTCAGGACCAGAAGCGTCGTGGATGAGGGGTAAGACGCCTCCAACGCTCCGTTGATCAGGATCGGTCTGTAGTTGATCGGGATCATCTCGAAGATCAGGTAGGCGAGAATCACCAGAACATAATACAACCCCAGAAGAAGGATGTCCGGATCGACCCGGATGAGGCTCTTCCTCCGGATAAGCTGAAAGACGCCGACGACTCCAAAGCCCAGGCAGACGGCAATGGGGACAAGTCCCAGCCAATCCGTGATCGTGTAAACGGTCATATGTACGCCCGTTAGCTTGTGAAACCATAGGTTGATCGCCGCAAAGCCGACCTTTGTTCCGGTTGGACACGCCGCCTGCATGTCAACGCTTCTGATCAGCGCCGTCCACAGCAGGAATACCAGCAGGAACCAGATTCCCATCCACAAGTGCTTCTTTTTGTTTTGCTTCATCTTCATTCCGCCCTTTCTGTCTGCACATCTGACGGAATCCATGATATCGAAGCTCTGTGAATCTCACAAGAAACGGGCTTTCACATCCGTGATACGATGCGTGTCATGACTGATTCAACGGTGGATATACATCCTTTTCCTGTGTTATCCCTGCTTTTTGTGCCAGTCCCTCACATAGCGCTTTGTCCGCCCAGCTCCAGCCGCATGAGCACGACCTCCTGCCAGCCGGTCAATCGGGAACGGAAGCCCTTTGGGTTTCTGCCATATTCTACAAATCCCACGCTCTCATACAGGGCTATGGCGGATCTGTTCTCTGCCACGACTTCCAGTTCCAGTTGGGCATATTCCGCTCTTTTTGCACATTCAATGCAGGCCTTAGTCAGTGCCCGTCCGATGCCGAGGCCCCAGTATGCCTGATCCACACTGATGCCAAACTCCGCACGATGACGGATCTTTTCCTTCCGGCCGACACAGGATACACCTGCCGAGCCAACGATCGCGCCGTCAACAAACGCAAGGAGTTCGATTTCATCGGCACTGTCTGTCTTTCTCCGCAGCAGCTCCGCTTCGTCCTCAGCGGTATAGCTGTGCTCCTCCGGATATGTGAGTAGAAAATCCGTCTGTGCATGGGTGACGTTGAAGATATTGAGCAGCGCCTGCCCGTCCGATGCCGTTCCGTTTCGGAGCGTGCAGGCTCTGCCGTCTTTCAGGGTAATGGATTTACGATAGTTCATCACAATTCCCTTCTGTTTCGGCGAAGAACCGTATCATTCACTGTCTGACGCCGATCATTCGGCGGATCGTATCCGCATAGTCCTGCGCATGGTTGATGGAAAACTCCCCATGATAGAAGTCGCGGAAGCAATGAAGCTGACTGTCCGGAAGCGTTTTGCCGATCAACTCTGCAGAGCGTTTGATCTCGTTCGTCTCTCTGCCGCCATAGTACACATGCACGTTAGCGTCGCTGCTCTGGATCGAGTCTTTTAGCGCATAAGCGGTGCTCGATTTCATAAGGGCGATCATGTCGCTCTTTTTGATCTGGCAGGTGTCCCGGTAATAGTCTTCAAACAGAGACTGCTTGATGTGCAGGGACTGAAACTGCAGCCTGGCAAAGCTCCGATTCCGGATGAGCCCGTAGCTGCTGCCGAAAACCGGAGCGATCAGGGCGTTTGTCAGCCGGGAGGGGATCGCCGCAGCGCTTTCGACCAGCGCATAGCTGCACAGCTCCTGGCGCTGTGAGAGCATCTCCAGCAGGATCTGCCCGCCCAGCGACAGACCTCCGATCAGCAGGACAGAGCCGCCGCAATGTGCGTCGATCCACGCGATGATTTCCGCCGCATTTTCCTCGATGCTTGTAAAAGGGTGGTCACTGCCCGCATGTCCGTCCAGAATCGGCAGGACGATATGGAAATCGTTTTTCAATATTTCCGCTGTTTCCCGGTAATTCCACCAGGACAGCCCACCGCCGTGCAGCAGCACAATCGTTTCCCGCTTCGCCTCTCCAAATTCACGAAATTGCATACCGCTCACCTCTCTCTGCGCGCAGATTTTGCAGTGCCTCGGCGTTGTTTTCCGCGATCACGCCGAGCTTCCCGCAGCTCTCCATCTCGCCACAACTTCCGCAGGTCTCCATGCCTCGCCCCATGGCACATTGACGGATCGGGCAGAGCGATTCGCAGTAGGGCGTCTTGACCCCGTCGATCCGGCAGCCGACGCAGTTTATCATCTCCTGCGTGATCTCTACGCCGTTCAGCTCGGACCACTCTTTGGCAACCTTTCGCCTTAAGGAATCGTCGTTATTTACGGTTGCACGGCGGGCTTCGCAGCTCTCACAGTCCAGTCCGCAATAGGCAATGTATTGTTTCATGTCCGATATCCTCCGCAGTGAGTAAGTCATTTTTTCACGGCGAGGCAATAGCCTACGCCTTCCGGAGCCGTCATCATGTGCTCCGCGTTTTTCTGATTCAACACTCGTTCGAGCGCTGCCCAGCCCAGGTATTTCGGATGGTCTCCGGTCAATGCCGTCAGCTTTTCGATTGCCAGATAGTCGTCGATTCGGACCATGTCCCACGCATGGATTACTCGGCCGTCCCCAAAACTTATGCCGCAATGTCCCCAGTTGACCGGGCCGTTTTCGCTTGGACACAGGCAGTCATAGAAGACGAACGCGCCTCGCTCCGGCACTCCGCCCTGCAGCGCGTCCTTGTACAGATCGCAGGATTCCTTTGCGGAATCTCCACCGAATATTTCGATATCATTGCTGATTTCAAGTGCGTCCTCGATAAACGCAAGACACCAGCCTGCATACTCTGTGCTGCCAAGTTTGCTTTCAGCCCAACGAATCATATTCTCTGTCAGTTTCTCCATCTGAAAACCTCAAGCCTCCACAAATGAGATAATTTGCTCATCAAATTCACCTAAACAAATAGATATACACGGATCATACAGGGGTGCCTACTTCGATGAGATTGCCGCCCAGGTCATAGAATCTGACGACCCGCTGTCCCCAACTGTGCGTCATCAGGCGATTGACGTATTCAATGTCAGGATAGAGCCTTTCCAGCTTTTTTACGAAGCTGTCAATCTCCGGCTCTTCAAAATACAGCTCCGTATGATTGCTTTGCGGAATCACGCGCCTCCCCGTAAACCGCTCCCAGTATTTCTCTTCCTGGAGATACAGATTTCCGGACAGTTCCATATTGCCGTCATGATCCCGGATCAATTCAAATCCAAACATATCCTGATAAAACTTCAATGCTTCATTGCAGTCTTTTACGACGATAAGGGTTCCTTTGAATTTCATGGTCTGTTTCTCCTCCCAATCCCGACTCTGCAAAGCCAGAGATGCTATTCTCTTCCTGTCCGGATGAAATGGCCTTCCTGAATTGCGGCGAACGTTGCTGCCGCACAGATGACAATCGCAGAGTCTCTCAGCGGAACTGCAGGAATCGTCAGCGGTAACAGAAACAGTAAAACGCCAGTTGCCTTGTTCATAACCGAATGAACAGTCACAAACCTCTTCTGTACGGCAAGTCCGGAAATGATATTCACAACCTTTATAAGGGCAATGATTCCGATCCAAGCATACAGCCATGCAGGAATGTGCAGGACCGGAAGCAATTTGATCAGGCATACGACCACAAACACAAAGTCCGCCATCGTATCCAGCCTTGCCCCAAGCTTGCTGACGGAATCCGTTTTCCTTGCCACAAATCCGTCAAGCATGTCAGACAACCCGGCCGCTATGTAAAACGCATAAAAGGCAGGTGAGAACACAGGACAAAAAAGCAGAGCGATACCGGCAGCTATTCTGAAAAACGTTATGGTGTTTGCCATATCTCCTTCATTCCTCTTTCAATGGAATGCGGGAAAAAGAGATCTCGCCCTTTGCCCGATGTCCTGTTACGGAGATATGGTAGCAGCCGGTTTTCGGTACCGTCAGAATGAAGTCAGCGTTTTCCTGTTCCGTCCCTTTGTATATCGGTTCTTCTCCATTCTCGCCGACGATCACATCCACATTTCCTGCAGTATGCGAAATATGCACCTGTATCTGATCACCTTCCGTCAGCTTCAATTCGGCGGATTCTACTTTATCCAGATTACTGTATTCCATCCGGAACTCTGTCTCATTGGATATCCTGGAGCCATCGAACGTATTTTTCCATCCACCTCCTGTCAGCAAAAGGCCCATCACCAACAGGATGGCAACAAGATTGATAGTTTTCTGTGCTATACCTCTTTTGATCAATGTCCGCGCCTCTTTTCCTTTTTCTTCGCTTGCTTCATTTCGAATCGGCGCTGGGCCTCCGCCTCTCGTTCCTCCCGGCTGACCTGTCTGCGTTCCGTTTTCATCTCTTCCCGCTGTTTTTGAAGAGCTTGTTGGGATTTCGTACCGATACCGGTGTTCTCCAACTGCTTTCTGGCATTTCGGAGCCTTCTTTTCGGATTATCAGCCGTCTGCCTGGTTTCCGTTTCGATGGCCGGACTGAAAACCAGTTCATAGTAGTGGTGTAATACGTAATCCCACACATCATAATCCTTCGGCTCCGCTCCAAAGGTCACTTTACAGACGGATAGCTTTCCATGTTCGATACGTTCAAAGACGCCAACCCAGAACGGATCCTCGAAGAATACGGTCAGACTCGCTTTCATTTCTCCGGATCACACGCCGCTGTTCACGATGGCAGCGTACTGATCCTCGGGGATCATGGGGGAAGTGATCTCCGCCAGCAGAGAAGTCTCAATTTCGCCCTTTTCTGCGTACTGCTGCCCGGCCTGTTTGATCAGCTCCAGTCTTGGCACAGTCACTACTGCCGCTTCCGGCGCATTAAACATCGGGCTTTCCGGGACGGTGATGATCGTGTGATTGCCGGAGAAGCACAGCTTGAACTGCATGACCGCCGGTTCAAAGTTATGCCTGCTGTTTGGAAAACCGCAGCCGCAGATCATGAGGTATTTCAGATGGCTGAAATCAGCCTGCCCCACATGCTCGTACCTGTCACCAACCTTCTGCATCGCCATGTTGGAAAGGGGAAGCGTGCGGTCCATCAGGGCCTTCAGGGATGCAGGCATTCCATAGCAATATAGAGGGAAAGAAAGCAGCAGAAGATCGCTGTCCAGTATCTCCACCAGAATGGCTTTCATATCGTCGTTATGAATGCAGCTGCCGCCGTTCCGCATACAGGAAAAGCAGCCTGTACAGTATTCAATGTGCTGATCGACGGTGTGAATGATATGGATATCCTGCGGTGCCGCTTCCTTCATGCCATCCAGAAATGCACGGGTGATGTGCATGGTATCGCTTTTGTCCCGCTTGGGGCTTCCGTTCAAAACAAGTATCTTCATTGGCGCATCCTCCCAAAACAGTTTCTATTTCACGTCAAGGACCTGACAATCTCTTCCGCAAGGGCTGCAGGACTCTTGTTGCTGCTGTCAATACACAGGTCATATTCCGTCTTTGGATAGAGAAATTGGGCAGATACCTCTGCGGAGCCGACACACCGGTCACCCCGTTCGGCCTCCCGCCGGCGCAGCGTTTCGACGTCACAGCGAACCAGCACCGTTTTCATTTGAAATCCGGCGACCGCATGGCTCAAGGCGCCGTAGATTCTGGCGCTGGTAATCACATGGTCGATGATCACAGTTTTGCCGTCCTGCAGCGCCGCTCGAATATCCGCACACATGCGCGGTATGATCGCAAACACGTCGTCCTCCCAGATTGGCTCGTTTGTGGACATTTGCAGATAATCGTCCAGTGAGAGGATGACGGCGTTTGCTCCGCTATCGAGGAGCAGCTGCCGCAGCGCCTTAGCGATAGATGATTTCCCCGCAGACGAAGGCCCGTTCAAAAGGATCACATCAGGCTTTCCGTTTCCAGGTTTTATCTCTGTCATCCTTTTCCTCCTGCCGCTTAATTAGACTTCATGTACTCCGCCAGCGTTCTGACCTCGCAGCCCTTATCTGCGTAATAGGCAAGCATCTCGGGCATCTTCTTCAGATCGTAGCTCGTCACGCAATCGGAGATGACATGTACCGCGTAGCCTGCCTTGGTCATATTGAAGCAGGTGGACTTCACGCAGGCTGTGGCATCCGCGCCGGTAATATAGAACTCCCGGATATCCTTTGACCGAATGAGTTCCGAAAACGCCTCGCTCGTCAGCGCGTTGGCCTTTGTCTTAACGAAAATATGATCCGAGACAATCTTGAGCTCCGGCACAAGTTCTGCTCCTTTTGTGCCCGGCTTGAAGGTACGGGTTCCGGCGGACAGGTTGTTGTGCTGTATATACACAATTTCCATGCCGCTTTCCGCCGCCCATTCGATGAC
>JAEEGG010026788.1_pt1 | contig 10980 bp, 8 predicted proteins | sample 9134161 | NCBI WGS metagenome assembly JAEEGG01 (sample SAMN16246543, study PRJNA631951) | gut metagenome | biome: gut microbiome; feature: rumen; material: CR-attached | host: Bos | place: Iran: Karaj | collected 2018-10
TCGCCGGTGTTGAAGACGAAGTTGCTTCTGAAGTTTCTCACTACACGAAGCCGGAAGAAGTGATCGACTTCGCTACCCGTACGGGCTGCGACTCCCTCGCTATCTCCATCGGTACTTCTCACGGTGCTTACAAGTTCAAGCCGGAACAGTGCACTCGTAACGCTCAGGGCAAGCTCGTTCCGCCTCCTCTGGCATTCGACGTGCTCCATGCTATCGAACAGAAGCTCCCGGGCTTCCCGATCGTTCTCCACGGTTCTTCTTCTGTCCCGCAGGACGAAGTTGATACGATCAACGCTCACGGCGGTAAGCTCCCGGATGCAGTTGGTATTCCGGAAGAACAGCTCCGCGAAGCTTCTCGCTCTGCTGTCTGCAAGATCAACATCGACTCTGACAGCCGTCTCGCTATGACTGCCGCTATCCGTAAGTATTTCGACGAACATCCGGAACACTTCGACCCGCGCCAGTACCTCAAGCCGGCTCGTGAAAACATGAAGAAGATGTACATGCACAAGATCGTGGATGTGCTCGGCTCCAACGACAAGCTCTAATGAGACCGTTCGCGCCTAGAATCACATAGAAATATGTGAGTGGCGCTCACTCTCGCAAACGCCCTCGGTTAATACCGAGGGCTTTGTTGCTCACAGGAGACCGCTCGGCCCTTTTGCTGAGATAAAACTCCGTCTGGGCCTCGCTCTCGCAAAAGCGTGCAAAACGAGCGTCGCGAAATTAAGCTTGCATAATTTCATGACCGAGTGAAGCCGCGGACGCAGAAAGCGTCAATCGCGACCGGTTAATACCGGTCGCTTTTTGCTCACGGGAGACAGCTCAACAGCATAGCTTAAAAGCTTTAGAACCGCACGGGTAAAACCGCGCGTTTTTTTGTATATTCAAATTCAACAACAACCCCATACCTCAAAGGCGCATCGCGCCGACCTCATAGCCCATGACCATCTGTCCTCATTGCGGCGCCGAACTGAAACAAGGCGCAACCTTCTGCCCCCACTGCGGGAGCGACAAGAACACCGGCTGGAAAGAAGGCGCTGAATATAGCGACCTCGAAACACCCGACTACGACGAAATTATCGAAAATGAATTCGGCGAAAAGAAGAAAAAATCAAGCCCGCTCACGATTATCGCAGTGGTGATTGTCGTGCTTGCGTTTATGGCTGCGATGGTTCTTTAAGCGTTTCTTCCAAACTCTTGAGACTTGCTTCAGCGGCGGTAAAGTCGTAATCGTCAATCTGGTTACGCAGTTTCTGCAAAAGCGTTTCCTGTTCCTGCGAGAACATGATTTCATCGAGCGAATCAAGAATGCGCTTGCAGGCCGTAAGCGAGCAAGATTCTACAGCAGGCTTGAGTTCTTCAACTGCATGAGTGAGCTTACTTATCGCTTCAGGATCCACATGCTTGATAATAACGGCAGCGTTCGCCTGCTCGGTAGCAATATTCTGCAAGACAATTTTCAAGTCATCAATTAAATCTTCCAGAGCATCGACAAATGCATTATATTCGCTGTAATTTTGTTCTTTCTTGAGTAGCGAATTTTCAAGCATCACGCCAAGCGTCTGCACGTGGTATGAACCTATCGTTCCACAAAGTCCCTTTATCGTATGGACAATGCGAGTTGATTCATCAAAATCTGCACTTTCAAACGCTTTTTTAAGTTTAACCGCTTCACCACCATAATCACGAACAAAGCCCTGGATAATCTTGAAATACAAATTCTTGTTGTCATTGGCATGGTAAAGCCCTGCCGCAGCATCAAAATTACGCACTTTCTGGAACATGGCGACAACACTATCATCAGTACTTACTGGTGTTGATTCCGTTTCACTAGCACTAGCCGCCATTGGAATTTTATCAGCCACCTGCAAATACTTGGCAAGTTCCGCATAAAGCATCATCGGGTCAATCGGCTTCGCTATGTAAGAATTCATGCCCGCCTTGATACAGTCATCGCGGTCCTTCTGAAACGCCCTCGCACTCATGGCGATAATCGGTACGTTCTTGAAATACTCGTCTGTACGATTACGAATGGCCTGCGTCGCTTCAAGACCGTTCATCACAGGCATCTGGATATCCATTAGCACTAAATCAAAAGCATTTTTCTTAAGCAAATCAAGAGCGATCTTACCATCAGCGGCAACCATAGTCGCTAAGCCGACACTGTTCAAAAGCGATACCGCCAATTCCTGGTTCATCTCATTATCTTCAACGAGAAGGATCTTCGCTTCCTTGAAAAATATCTTGTTTTTTTCGGGCTTAGGAGCCTTTTGATATGTCAGTTTTTCATCAACCGCTTCCTGCATGGCGCTAAGCAGGGAACTGATTTGCAGAGGCTTTGCGACACAGCTATTGAAACCGATTTCTGCAGCGAGATGATAATTTTTTTCATCAAAGTGAATCGGATGCATGAGAAGTTTCGGAATTTTTCTCATGTTTGCTGGGAGCCCCTGCACAAAATCAAAACCGTTCATGAGTGGCATCTGGTAATCGACAATAAAGAGATCGTACGGAGTCTCCCCCGCTTCTTCGTGCGCCTGTATCAAGTCAAGCGCTTCGTCCACAGAAGCAGCCTCTTCAACAACGCAGCGCAGCTTTGTCAAATAATGCCTCAAGACACTACGTAAGCGTTCGCAATCATCCACGAGCAAAACATTCTTGTTGCGGAATGTTGAAACAGACTTCCATTTCGGTACGGTCGACTGTGGCGCCATCGCAAGCGTGATCGTGAAGAAGAACTTCGAACCCTTGCCATACTCGCTTTCCACCTGAAGCTCGCCACCCATAAGTTCCACGAGAGACTTGGAAATCACAAGCCCCAGTCCGGTGCCACCATACTTACGCGTAATGGAACCGTCAGCCTGCGTAAACGCATTGAACAAGTGGTGTAGCTGATCGGTGGTCATGCCAATACCCGTATCAATGACGCTAAACGAAAGTTTTACGTTGTTTCCAATAACCTGTTCTTGCTTAATCTGAAGCGTTATGCTACCACTTTCCGTAAACTTGGTCGCATTGTTGATGAGGTTTGTGAAAATCTGCGAGAGACGTAATGGGTCGCCCATCAGGACTTCTGGAATTTCAGGGTCGATATCAACAATCAACTCAATCGGACGGCCCGCAATGCGCACTTCGGCAAGGGCAGCCACTTCGCCAATGATATCTTGCAGCACAAGCTGCGTGATTTCCAAATCCTGCTTGTTCGCCTCAATTTTTGAGAAATCAAGAATGTTGTTTATAATGCCAAGCAAAGATGTTGCCGCATGGCTAATGCGTTCAATAAAACCAAGTTGGCGATCATCAAGCTTCGTTTCTTGAATCAAATGGGCCATACCGATAATAGCATTCATCGGTGTACGAATCTCATGACTCATATTCGCAAGGAATTCACTCTTTGCCTGTGTTGCATGTTCTGCAATTTCTCGGGCTGCAACAACTTCCGAAATATCAATCATTGAGAGCATGTAACCGACAATTGATTCTTGCACCTTAAGCGTGCAGGCTTCACCGCGGAACCACGTGTCTGTATGCGTGTTAAGCGTCTGGAGCATGAACGTATCTTTCCAGACGCCCTGCTCGTCAAAAGACTTTTTAAGAGCTACAACAACATCTTCGGGCATGCCGCATTTAGGCATGTTCTCAAGAGGTTGCCCCATCACATCTTTCCAGTCCACCACAAGGTAATCCGTCAATTGCTTGGACATGTACTTGACTTTGCGATTCTTGTCAAAAATCACGAGAATTGAATTACCTGCAGAAAGCATGATGGTGTCGAGAATCGTATCCTTCTGGATGCCACTCGTTTCATCGGAAATGAGGAACAAATAGCGAATTGAGCCATCGTCTTCAACGAGGAACTGGAAGATTACTTTCCACCAGGCATCTTCACCTGTACAGCTACGAACCGGAATAATAATCTGGCGTTCGCTGGCGTGCATTTCGCCGCCCTTCGAGACTTTGTAGACAAATTTTTTAAACTGTTCCGAATGGAAAAACTTCCAAAGGATTTCTCCACGAATGTCATTGCCATTGTTAAAGAACTCCGCAATGTAGGCGCTGGCATGGAGAATATCAAACGTGTCGTTCGTCAGGATGATTCTAAAGTTATCGCTCCCCAAAAGCGTTTCAAACATCGTACTGGAACTGACGCTTTCATTCAAGTCTTTTTGAATAAAGAACTTGAAAAGGAACCGCACAATAAGCCACGTAAGGAATATCAGTGCCGCAACAATAAGCGAGACGACCAAAATAATCGCATTCAGATTTTCCTGGACTTTTGCAACTACTTTATTCTTCTGAATCACGTGAACCGCATAAAACGGGGCATTCTTCAGAGGCATCACCAAAAATATCAGCTTGCGATTTTCAACATCGGTCTTTTCAAAACGCGTTACATTTTCAAGAGACAGGTTATCAAACTGGATGTCGTCCTGCACAAGATGCAAAAGGCCCGCCACCGTATCCACAACTATCTTGTGGAGGCTAGTCTCGTAAGGGAAATACGTGAAAAGGCTATCGTTCTCAGAACCAACCAGCATTGTAATTCCGCCTTCGGCTTTCGCAAAATCACCCATCAGCTGGCGGACTTTCTGCAAGTCGATATCTTCAGCGACGGCCCCCATAAAGTTCCGACTTTTATCCCACAACGGATAAGAATAAGTGAGAACGCGTTTTTTCGCCTTTTCGTTGATTTCCGGCCCTGTAATAGCAAGCCCTTTGCGCCTCGAAGCTTCTAGATACCAAGTCTTTGTACGGAATTCCTTTTTGCCTTCATCAAGCTTAAAGTCGCTGGCTGAAATATATTTGCCATTTCTATTGCCGTAATAGACATCGACTATATACGAAGATGACTGCTGTTGCTTTTTTAAAGCTTTCTTAATTTCCGATTCTTTCGTATGCTGAAGAATCTGCGGAAGCGGTTTAAACTGCTTTTCAAATTTTTCAAAAAAAAGTTCCAAGTCCTGAACGGTCTTGTCCTGGAATTTGGATTCTGAAGAACTATACGAAGAGGTAATTAAAGTGGATTTTAAAAAGTTCGAGAACACGACCACCAACACGATGGTAAAGACAAGCATCGGTATGGTATAAACGAGCGAAATGCGCCAGCTGAGGTGGCGCTTTTTTTCATTTATAGGGCTTGGTGTCAATCCTTACATTCCTCAGAAGAAGAAGTGTCTTTGAACCGTTCGTAAATTTCGGGCAATTGGTCTGCTATGGCGAGGAACGCATCGACTACGTCGGGGTCAAACTGCGTCCCACGGCCCTTGACAATTTCTTTAACAGCGACCTCATGCGGGTATGGTTCTTTATACGGGCGCTTCGAGACAAGAGCATCGTAAACATCGGCAACCGCCATGATGCGGGCTCCAATCGGAATATCGTCGTGTTTCTTGTGGTTTGGGTAACCGTCACCGTTCCAATGTTCATGGTGACCGAGAGCCATTTCTGCAGCTATACGCACCATCGGGCTATCATGAAGTTCCTTGGTCGCTTCCTGCAAAACATCGTAACCCATCTGCGGGTGCTGCATCATGATTTCACGTTCGTCTTGCGTGAGCGTTCCCGGCTTGCGCAAGATACGGTCGTGAATGCCAACCTTGCCTATATCATGGAGCGGGGCGGCAGTCGCCAAATTTTCAATGTATTCCGGTGTAATCGTTTCGGTGAACTTTGAATTCTTACGAAGCTCTTCTGCAAGGCGCTGAACAATAATCTGCGTACGCTTGATGTGCTCCCCCGTTTCGGGATCACGGTATTCAGCAAGCGAACCAAGACTCGTGAGCATAACCTTGAGCGTCCTGCGGAGGTCCGCCGTCTTTTCATCGACAAGATCATGCAAGTGGTCGCGCTGGAGCTTTAGCTGGAGCTGGTTCTTGATTCGGAGCGTCACGAGTGCTGGATTGAACGGCTTAGTGATATAATCAACAGCACCGAGATCTAATCCAATCTGTTCGCTCTTGCTATCAGCCTTGGCCGTCAAGAAAATCACAGGAATACCCTGAAGGATATTCTTCTCGCGCATGATCCTCAATGTTTCGTAGCCATCCATTTCTGGCATCATCACATCGAGCAAAATCAAGTCTGGCTTAATCTTTTCGGTAAGCTCAATTGCCTTTTTACCATTGAGTGCAACACAAACGTCATAGTCATTTGACAGAATACCATCCAACACGTCAATATTCGTCTTAGTATCATCAACAACTAAAATTTTTAAACGAGAACGTTCCATGTTCATAATATACGTTAAATAATCTAAATATTACAACTGATTTTATTACACCATAGAACATAAAATAGACTTATTTTGGCCTATGGATTATTTCTCAAAGGTTCCACACCATGATTTAGTGATTTTCGTCATAGCAGAAAGTATATTAGGAGTATAAATTTGGAGTTTTTATGAAAAATCGTTTGGGATGGACCAAAGTACTCTTTACTAGCGCAATTCTGGCTAGCACAGTTCAAGCCGATGAAATTGTCGATATCACTCCGTTCTATCGGGCAGTCGATAGCGTGGCCCTTGGCAACATAATCAACGACCTTTATAATGACCTTACCCTCCCCGACACGATAAAGTTGGGCGGGGAATCCTTTGCAATCACCTGGGAAAGCAGCGATACGCTGTTCCTCACCCATGATGGACACATTAATGGTCGTTTTGTCGGCGAAAACAAAGAAGTCACGCTCACGGCGACCGTGCAAGACTACTTGAGCGATAAAAAACAAGTTGTAAAGAACAAGGTTTCCATCCACGGATTTGAACCATACTCCAACTACCTCTTTGCATATTTTCCGGCCAACGACAACGAAAACATCTATTACGCCCTCAGTAACGACGGATACAACTTCACCCCGATGAATAACGGCAAGCGCGTCGTGGCCGCCGATACGGTAAGCCTCAAAAAGGGCCTCCGTGATCCGCATGTGCTACGTGCGCCTGATGGCTGGTTCTACATGGTGAATACAGACATGAAGAGCGCCGAAGGATGGGCTAGTAACCGTGGCATGGTGCTGATGAAGTCCCGCGACCTCATCAACTGGAAGCACAGTACAGTGCATTTTCCGGACAAGTACAAAGGAAAAAACTTTGCAAACGTCACCCGTGTGTGGGCTCCGGAAACCATTTGGGACGCAAATTATGTGAACAAGGACGGGAGCAAAGGCAGGCCACTCGTTTATTACTCGCTGTTGACCAATGACGGGACGATTCCTTACGACAAGGTGTTTTTCAACTACGCCAACGAAGACTTTACCGACCTCGAAGGCGACCCGATACATTTCTTTGACCGAGGTAAATCAACCATTGATATGGACATTGTCTATAATCCTGTAGACAAGCTTTATCACGCGTTTTACAAGAACGAAGGCGATGGCGGCATCTGCAAAGTTCAGGCACAGACTTTAACTTCGGAAAACGGCACTAAAGCCCCGACCTGGTACAAGCGCAGTGGCGCATTGCAACAGACGACCGAAGCCGTCGAAGGTGCTGGCGTATTCAAGCTGATCAACCAAAATTCCTGGGTGCTCATGTATGACTGCTACATGAATGGACATTACCAGTTCACAAGCAGCACCGACCTTGAAAATTTCAAGTTCGTGCAAGACACCAAGACGAGTGGCGCGTTCACGCCCCGTCACGGCACAATTCTCCCGATTACCGCACAAGAAACGGCAGCCCTCATGAAGGTTTTCCCCACGCCGGATTTCGAGCCAAAGGTGATTGAAATTCCAGATTCGATTGGCGTCTGCGATGGCAAAAAAGTTGTGGGGCCATGCAGCCCGACAAAGATTATCCCGTACGTGAAAGTTGGCGATGACGGTTGGAAAGAATCGACTGATTTGAAAGTCGCTAAAGGCACTACAGTGCAGCTTGGCCCGCACCCGTGGGATGGCAAAATTTGGAGCTGGGAAGGTCCAGACGGATTCAAGTCCACAACCCGAGAAAACACGCTTAAGAATCTGGATGGTACCAAGAGCGGCTATTACACAGTGACGTACACAAACGAAACAGGCTGCAAGAGCGTTGCTAAAATCAAGATTGTCGTAGATGATCCGGATCACCCGTATGAAGAACAGCCTCCGGTAAGCATTGGTAATCGCGGAACGCGCGAAAGCCGCAAGGATTTACGTTTAAATCGTGATCCCATCTATTTCGATTTACTCGGTAACAGGCTTTCTGGCAAGCCGCGTAACGGAATGTTCGTAGTAAAATAGTCGTTAGTCACTGGTTATTAGTCATTAGTTAAAGAATCACGGCAGAGTCGCCTAACAGAAACCAATGACCATTGACTAAATGCTATTGACCAATCTATTAAGCTTTATAAACGCATTCACGGGGTCGGCGTAATTCCAGACGCCACCGAGCGAAGCGACGCCTGCAGGCGACAACTTCTTGAAATCGTCAATCGTATCCGTATCGACGCCTCCCCATAAAATGAGGGAGGCTTTTGCGTTTATGCTTAGAGATGTTCCAAGAGTTTCAACAGATTCTATCGCCGAAAGCGGCTGCATAATCGGGCCGACGAGAGCGCCCGCCACCCATTCCGGGAGCTTTTCGGCTTCTTCCGCATTTTTGCAAAGTGCCACACAGTTGATGCGTTTCCAGCTTTCGGGAACCTCGCCCATAAAGCTTTGTGCATTGCAGACGCAACCGCGAACATCAAGCTCTTCCGCCATGTCAGGCGTTCCACGCACCCAGATGCGGTCGCGCAATTCCATCGGGAGGCCAAGCAGCCAACGGTCATAATCGTTGAAAGTCGCGCGAGTGTTACCACCTCGCCCACGCTTGTCAAGAATCAAACGGGTTAAACCACGGCGAAACATTTCTTCGATATCGTCATGTTCTGCAGCAAAATCATCAGGACAAGTAAAGAGCCAAAGTCGCATTTTTATTTCCTCACACATCTGACGGAGAGGGCAAATTCTTCGTAAGTTTCATCGTACGATACGCTGGAACGTCCTTTTTTGAGCATCACAGTGCGGGCGTAATTTGCACGGACCTCATCGGTTGTCCAAAAGTAAGCGTATTCGTCAAAATAATTATAGTACTCCAAGAAATGGTAACCGCCACCGATTTCCGAAATAAATTCCAGCGCCATCAAGGAATCGGCGGCAAAATCAAAACCGCCTACAGCTTCAACCAAGTTGTCAAAATCAGCTTTTGATGGGATTTTCCAACCTTCCGGACAAGCGACCATCGCTACATTCCAGGCATAAAGTCGTCCCTGCTTTTCGCAATATTCAGTGCTATCGTTATAGCAAAACGTTCTTTTGTAAAGCGAGTCCGAAGCATCGAAATAATTCAAGTTTTGAGCCATCCAGACTAGGCCACCAATTTCAATAGTCTTGTAGCTTTGCGAATCGCGAGCGTCAACGAAAATGCCTGCGCGAAAATCCTCGTCCGCAGCGCCCGCCGAAGAATCCGAACACGCCCAAAACGCGATTGCAAAAAAGACTGAAACGAAAGCTCCAAAATACTTGCTCATACACAAAAGATAACTAAATAAATTTTTCTATATTTATGCGCGGATTGACGATTTGATGATCAAACCGCCACGGTTAATAACGAGGCACTCGATGGATTTGAAAATACTCCCTCAGCCAGACGATGTTACGTGCGGACCGACTAGCCTACACGCTGTTTACTCTTATCTTGGCTATAACATTCCCCTTAAAAAGCTCATTTCCGAAATTGAATTTTTGGAAGAAGGTGGCACGCTAGGCGTTTTCCTTGGTATTGACGCCCTCAAGCGCGGATTCAAGGCGACCATTTATTCATACAATCTCAAGATTTTTGACCCGACGTGGAGCAAACTCAAGATGCCCGAGCTCCGCGAAAAGCTGGTCGCTTTGCACAAGGCAAAACACGCACCCAAGCTCAAAAAGGCTATTGACGCCTACATCCGATTCATTGACCTTGGCGGAACCGTTGCTACCGCAGACCTCCGCGCAAGCATGTTCGAAAGCTATTTCAAGCGAGGCATTCCGGTGCTTTGCGGCCTCAGTGCCACATACCTTTACCGTTCTCCCCGCGAATATACAAACGAAAATGACCAGTCCGTCTTCGACGATATCCACGGCGAGCCGATGGGGCATTTCGTCGTGCTTTACGGACTCGATGAAAAGAAGCAATTCATGGTTGCCGACCCGGATTGTACAAATCCGATGGCAAGCGGCCCTTATTACAAAGTTGACAAATTCCGCCTGATTCATAGCATATTGCTTGGGGTCATGACTTATGACGGCAACATTCTTGTAGTGGAGAAAAAATGAAGACGCCTCCGGCACTGATGATTACCTGCGAACATGCGAGCAACGCTGTGCCGGATTTCGTCCTGCGCGCACTCCGCGATTCCAAGATTCCCGATGACGTTCTCGCCTCCCACCGCGCTTACGACATCGGCGCGTACAAAGTATTTTCAAATCTTGTAAAACGTCTAAAACCGGACTTCCATTGCTCTAGTCGGTTCTCGAGACTCGTGGTCGACATGAACCGCAGTGCGACCAACAAGACGTTCTTTTCGGAATTTACTGTTGGATTACCAAATACCGTAAAATCGCACATGATGAGTCTTTGGGAAAAGTATCGTGAGAAGATTGAAAGCTTTGTTGCAGGCATAATTCCGCCAAACGCCCGCAAAAACGAGAAAAATGCACCGAAGGAAGCTCCGCTCAAGGTCATCCACCTCGGAATCCACAGCTTTACGCCTATATTAAATGGTGTCGAGCGCGACGCCGATGTCGGGATTCTCTATGACCCGAGCCGACCTGCCGAAGTAAAAATTGCGCAAACGCTCATCCAGAACATCCACGAACGCGCCCCGTGGCTTAAAATCCGCAAGAATTACCCGTATTTGGGCAAGTCCGATGGCCTTACGACCACGCTTCGCCAAAAATTCGGCCCAAGTTACGCGGGACTTGAAATCGAGATTAACCAAAAGCTACTTGATTTTTAAACTTTTTTCAAAAATTGGTTGT
>JAEEGG010026797.1_pt1 | contig 10977 bp, 15 predicted proteins | sample 9134161 | NCBI WGS metagenome assembly JAEEGG01 (sample SAMN16246543, study PRJNA631951) | gut metagenome | biome: gut microbiome; feature: rumen; material: CR-attached | host: Bos | place: Iran: Karaj | collected 2018-10
AAAAATGTGAGGGAAATACAAATACATATCCTCACCATTCTTCTTTTGTCAACATTTCAAAATGCCTTAAGTTAACAAGTTAACGATTTGGTGCAAAAAACCGAGAAAAATTTTGACACGGTTGCAGTAAAATTAATATTATATATATAATATATAATATATAATTTTAAAGTTTTAAATTGATGAAAACGTTAACTTGTTAACTTGTTAACTTGCCCGGAACCCCTGTGGCTGCTGTAGTAGCGAAAAGCCAAGATGTCGGGATATTTTACCGATTTACTATGCTTGTAGCCATGAGTTTGTGCCGATGAAGATGTTATCTTGAAGTAATGAAGATATTATCTTCCTTGGCACAAGCTTCCCTCTTGTGAACGGCTGTTCGGAATACTGGCTCTGCGAGAAATAATGTGAAAAAATTGGGTGCAACCCCTATTACAAAGGAAGTTGCACCCAAATTATTGATATTCAGAGATTTCTGATTACTCCTCAACAGCGGCCTGAGCGGCAGCAATGTTTGCCCTGTAGATAGATGTTTTCCGATGTTTTGTAAACAAAGTGAAAACGTCTTGCCTATTAATTATTTTTCATATTTAAAATCATTGTTGATTGCTAACTTTTCTGCAAAGGTAATACAAAAAAAGGAAATCACCAAAGAAAATTGATTATTTTTTGTACAGACAATACTTTGACTTTATCTTTTTACAATTCCAATTTCCAACCATTATCACCGTGATAGATCATCTGGCGAGTCATGCCACCATCGATGCAGATATTCTCGCCCGTGATGAAACCCGCCTTGTCGGAACAGAGGAACAACACCATGTTAGCTATGTCCATCGGATTGCCGACACGTCCAGCAGGTTGCTGTGTAGCATCGGGACCTTCATAGACGGTGTCGTTAGTGTCTATCCAACCTGGTGAGATAGAATTAACGCTAACGCGGCCAGCAAAGCTGACAGCCAGTGCATGGGTCAGTGCGGCAATGCCGCCTTTGGCAGCAGTATAGCTCTCTGTTTGCGGCTGACTCATGCGGTCTCTCGACGACGAGATGTTGACGATGGTAGATCCTTCAGAGAAATGAGGAGCAAAGAGTTTGGCAAGGTAGAACGGAGCCGTGACTCCCACACTCATGGCATATTGGAATTCCTCATAGCTGCATTCGTTGATGCCCTTCATCAGTGGTAGGGCATTGTTGATAAGGAAGTCCACATGACCATACTTCTCAATGACTTCCTGGGCAAACCGCTCCAGCACCAGCTTGTCCGATATATCGCCCACGAAGTGCTGCCCCTCCTGCTTGTCGATGACGCAGACGTGTGCTCCAGCTTTCTGAAACTCTTCGACAATACAACGTCCGATGCCTTGAGCACCCCCCGTCACGACGGCTACTTTATCCTTGAATTCTTCCATCAATTAAATATCTATGTCTTTGGTCGCTTTTCCATTGATAGTCTGGAATACGAACACCAACTTTTCCTTTGGCAGTTCTTTTAAAGAGAGTTCAAATGACTTTTTACCGCCAAGTGTGTATGTCTTGACTGTCTGTCCTGAGAAGCTGACAACATCCACTTTTTCCACGGGTTCAGATGCCGAGACACTAAGTGTCATGCCGTTTCTCTTGGTCTCAACAGTCAGACTCGATGTAGAAATGCTTACCTTATCCAGTCCGGCAGCAGCCAGTTTCTGGCGACATACTCCTGCCAATGCAGGATTCGTTACCTCCAGATAGCGCAAAGCATAGTGACGTCCCAACTGACGGTAGCCCTCGCTGCTGAAGTGGAGATTATCATCGCTGGGCAGACAGCCCTCTGATGAAACGACATACGTATTGGGATAATGGTTGGCGATATCATTGATGGTGGGATTGGCATGTCCGCATATGCCACCGTATTCACCTCGCACCACCTCGCCAACGAGCAAGGGAACAGCCGTCGAATCGAAACGCAGTTCCTGCTGCAAGTCGTGGTAGATTTTTCTGAGTGTCTTGCGCCACTGGTCATCATAGGCATCAGTCTCTCCCTGATGAAGCAGAATGCCCTTGATGACACCATCCTTGGCAGCAATCTTTGCCATCGACAGCAGACGCTCGTAGGGATCGCGTCCGTATTGGTCGAGGATGCCGTTCATCCAATCGCGATCCTCCTTCGCGATAAGTGGAGCGTTCTGGTCCTTGTCGAAAAATGTGATGGGACAGCCCTCTACAGCCACAGATACAATGCCGACACGAACATTCTTAGGCACCACATCGATGAGTGTACGTCCGAACCAGTCGGCAGGTCCGAGGTGTGCATCTGCTCGACAAAGAGGCGGCACAGCCTTGCGCCATGTACCTAACTTACGGTCGCTTCCATCGGTTGTTGCCATACTGAGATAGCGGTCATTCTCCACCAGATCCTGCTGCTCGATGGGAGCCTGGCCCGCCATGTTCGATTGTCCGAAACAGAGGAATATCCAAAAATTATCATCCTGAGCATGTAACTGTATTGTTCCCATAACTGTCATCAAAATAATGATTACCTTTTTCATTGCCGTATTGCTTATTTCGTTTTACCAAGGGAAAGTCTCAGGATCATTGAGTACGTTTGAACGTAAGTTCTGATTCAGGCCGCTGATGGCCTGCATGTCTTCATCGGAAAGAGCAAAGGCCATGATTTCCAGATTTTCTGCAAAATGGTTGGGCTTGGCTCTGGGGATGGTAATCAGTCCTCGCTGCACTATCCAGCGGAGCACAATCTGGGAGGCTGTCTTCTCGTATTTCGAGGCCAACGACTGGAGCAAAGGGTGCCCAACAACATCAATATCACCCTGTCCGAACGGTCCCCATGCTTCCACTTGGATACCCAACTGATGGTTATATGCGATATTCTCCTCCTGCGTCATCAGCGGATGCACCTCTATCTGGTTGATGACGGGACGAATCTCAGCATACGAAAGCAGATTGTCCAGATGATGGCGATTGAAGTTGCTCACACCGATAGACTTAACCAAGCCTTTCTTGACGTAATCCTCCATCACCTGCCAAGTTTCCTTTACGCAGTCCTTCACTGGCCAGTGTATCAGCAACAGATCAATGTAGCCGATCTTCAGTTTAGCCAAGCTCTCATCGATAGATCTTCTGACAGCCTCACTACCTTCACGCATGATGTTAGTGGCAACCTTGGTAGTGACAAAGATTTCCTGGCGGGGTATGTTACTGTCGAGGATGCCCTGTCCCACTTCCGCTTCATTCTCATAGCCCTGCGCTGTATCGATATGACGGAATCCGGCCTCTAAAGCCAGACGCACGTTCTGCCGTGCAGTCTCTCCACGTAGCGTCCAAGTACCGACGCCTATCTGTGGAATCTCAATATCGTTGTTAAGCTTAATAGTCTTCATCGTTTTCAGAAGAATTTTACAATGTCGTCCAATGGTCTTCTCTCAGGGCGATTAGGTTCTCCAGACCTATATCCCAGAGAGATGACCGCCATTATCGTCTCGCTTTCAGGAATGTCGAAGAGCTGTCGTAATCCGTCAGCTTCACGCATACCCATGATAAGCGTATCAAAGCCCATTGCGCGAGCCTTTAATATCATGTAGCAGTTGCTCAGGCCATTGTCGTAGGCACCCCAGCCATCTCCCACTTCGTTGGTCTGGTCCCCTTGGAAGAAGCCCGACTTGCCTCTCTCGAAGGTTGAGACTATCAAAACTGGGGCATCCTTGATTCGCTCCTTGTTGCCTCCCACCAGATCCTGAACGGCGGCCAGTTTTTCTTCGCTGATAGCCACATAATACTTGGTTGGTTGCTGATTGGCCCACGACGGTGCCTCTTGCGTGGCAGTGAGTAGTTCACGAACCTCCGCCTCAGAGATCTTCTTCGAGGCATCGTAGCTGCGGACGCTCCTGCGTGTTGTCAGCACTTCGTCGAAAGGCACTATGTCCTTTGACGCTTCTTTTTTCTCATTACATGCCGTCAATGCCATTAACATAAGAACGGCCAGAATTGTCTTTCTCTTCTTCATTTCAGTTCTGTTTATGTTGGATAACTTGATAAACAATGCTAATTCTTGGTGCAAATATAGCGATAATTCAGCAATAATTGCTAATTTTGCAAATAAATTTGCGAAAACAGGCTGTACCTCGGCAGAAAGCAAGCTTTTTGCACTCGGTTTGCACTGTCTTTGTAGTCTGATTTAAGTGTATTTAGAATATGACTGAGCAATTTGAAGAAAAACTGCGTAAGGATATGCATCAGCTCTACTTGTTTGGAGCAGCCATGCAGCTGAAGCGTATGGGCTATCACATGACGAATCCGACCGATCTCAATGCTTTCAGCTACGAGGGCTTTGAATACGCTCCAACCTTAGGTGAACCGGATTTTCCGCATTTCAACAATTTTATTGTTTGACGCTGCAAAGGTACTGCAAGAGAGTCGCAACCTGGTTGCAAACTAAGGATTCACACCAATAATAGTGGCATATGAGGGTTTCATGCGATGAATCTCTGTGTTCACGAAGCCTGCATCATCGAGGAATTGCTTCAGCATAGCCTGTCCCATCCTTCCTTGTGGATGAGCGCATTGTGAGAATAGTTTTTTTAATAAGCTCATAATATCATTCTTTATTATTGGAAATAGGGTGCTAACCTCACGGCAAACACCCCTTTACTAAACTAAACAAATACTCTTTATGAATTCCTTCTTTTGCATCTTTCGCAGTAACGCTCACACTGGGCACAGATGTCGTAGCCAAGCATGGCTCCAAGGATGAAGTCCTCTTCTGGAGTGAGTTCATTCAGCGGACGGGTAACAAACAGACGGATGGCATCGAGACACTCCTTGCGACCAAAGTAAACGTTGACATTCTCCTTGCCTGCGGGCTGCACCACATAGTCGATGGACTGACGGCACAACCGATTGGTGGCAAACGCCTCGAAACGGCGGTTGCAGGTGAAGAGTATCATCCTGCGCACACCTTTCTTATATTCATAGATGTGATTCATCAACACCTTGGCCTCTGGAGGCAATACCTGTACTGTACTTTGTCTTACTACCGTCTGCTGCATACGTCCGAATGATTTAAAGGTTTGGAGAAATCTCAGCTACCCACGCATCAATGCGAGCATCCGTCTTGTCATCCTCGTTCACATCGTCGAGAGGAAGTCCCACGAACTTACCATCCACGACAGCCTCTGAGTCATCGAACGTGTAGCCGTCGGTACTGACAGCACCTACGAAATGGGCACCGCTTTCCTTGATACCATTATACAACTCGCCGATGCCACCCACAAAAGTGTCACCATACGACTCGCAGTCGCCACAGCCGAAGAGGGCTATAGTCTTGTCAGCAAGGTTTGCACCCTGCAGAACTCGCAGTCCGTCGTACCAGTCATCCTGCAACTCACCAGCACCCCAAGTCGAAGTGCCGAGAATCAGGTTCTGGTTGCTTTCTACAATATCAGCAGTCAAGTCCTGTACATTGATGGCCTCGCAGCCAAGCTTCTGGGCTATCTTCTCTGCGATAGCCTCGCATGTTCCAGTAGAGGAACCGTAAATTACAATTGTTGCGTTCATTTCTATCTTATCTTAATGGCTAAAAAAATCTTCGCTGTTTTCGACGGCAAAGGTACGGCGATTCCACAAACTGTGCAATACTCAAAAGTTGGGCTTTTGTCTGTCACATCCTCAGAATAACTATCAAAGCAGGTTAATCATAAATAGGTATCATTTGGTTGTTATTCAAATTTTAATTTTGATTATCTCTGACCAGCGTGTGGTATAACATGGACTCTTGTAATCATGCTTGATGGCATTGGCAAAGACATCGGCACGTCCTTTGCCGTTAGGCTTTGTGTATTGCTGTGAGCCAAGAACTATCGTCTCACTGCCATGAAGTCTGTTGATGCGGTCAACGACCTCGTCGAGACGACGCATCTTTTGGAACTGCTCGGCATTGATGTCGAAGAGATTCTGCTGGATGGGTGAGTCGGGGCCGATGCCCATCACAATGACTCCCGCCTTCTTGTATTGATAGCCGGGACGGTAGATTCGCTGGAGAACATCGTTGGCCGCCTTAATGATGGTAATAGTTGAATTAGATGGTGTCAAAAGTCGGGTCTCCTGAAAGTTCCAATACTGTGCTAAATCTTCACGAAACATATTGGTATTCAGGAAAACGCCCACGATGGTAGCCACCGTATTCTGCTGACGAAGCTTCTCTGCACAGCGGGCTGCGTAGTTCGAGACATGTGTTTTCAAGTCGTCGATATTGGAAATCATACCATTGAAAGAGCGGCTGGTGCAGATAGATTTCTTCTTGGCCAACTCCTCATTGGGCACGGCATCCTCACCGTTTAGTTCCTGCCATGTGCGAACGATATTGATATTATTGAACGTCAAGCGTACCCAGTCCTTATGGTGCTTGGCAAAGTCCAATGCTGTCTTGCAACCGAGAGCCTGAAGCTTGGCGGCATAACGGCGGCCAATGCCCCAGACATCCTCGATGGGACACCACTCGAGAGCCTTCTCGCGCTTGTAGTCCGTGTCAATCATGCAGCAGTGCTTATACACCTCGTACTTCTTCGCCAGTTTCGAGGCTATCTTGGCGAGGGTCTTGTTGGGAGCCAGACCAATACTGATGGGCATTCCAACCTCGTGCTTTATCCGCTTGTGGAGGTTCTCGCCCCACTGCTGGAGGTGGTCATACTCTATGCCGTCGAGGTACATAAAGCATTCGTCAATACTATATCTGAAGTAAGCGGGTGTCTCTTTGCTGATAATACTGACCACTCGTCCTGTCAGTTCACCATAGAGTTCGTAGTTCGAGGAAAAGACTGCTATTTTCTGATTCGGGAACAACTGGGCCAACTGGAAATAGGGTGTCCCTTCCTTGATACCCATCGCTTTGGCCTCATTGGAACGGGCTACAACACAGCCGTCATTGTTCGAGAGGACCACCACGGGAACACCAGTCAGATCAGGTCTGAAAACCCTCTCACAACTCACGTAGCAATTGTCCAAATCGGCTATTCCATACATGGCGGTAGCAATTTCTCATTTCTCACTTCACATTTCTCATTTCTTATCAGAACGTTTCAAACGTTCTGATAAGATGTACCACCGTTCCCCAAACCTGGAAATTATCAGGATCGTCAATCTTGAAGACAGGGAAATCGTCATTGGCAGGGCGAAGCTCAATATATCCTTCGTCCCGATGGGTCAGGTCGAGATACTTCATCGTGAAGTCACCATTCCACCACGCCAGTACGATAGAGCCGTCATGGGGTTCTACAGCCCTGTCGATAATCACTCTGTCGCCATCGAAGATACCAGCATCCTTCATCGAGTTACCGCTCACATCCCCATAGAACGAAGCCTCCGGGTGCTTGATGTAATCCCGATTAAAGTCAAGTGTCTCGTGCCGGTAATCGTCAGCAGGAGACGGGAATCCTGCCACAACACTGGCATGCTCGAGCTCCAGTTTGGTCTCAAAAACACCTCTTATGATCTTAATGTTACCCATCTTAAATCCTAATTTTTCCCAAAACTTTTTGCAAATATAGTGATTTTAAGCTGATTATTGGTAATTTTGCGGGTATATTTAAGTGTATTTGGCAAATGGATATAGAAGAGAATGAAGTAAAAGGCCGCAAAGTGGCCATCGATATTGTAAAGGCAAACATATTCGCTGTAGCCATCATGGTGGTGGCAGCTATCGTGTTCCTCGTGCCGTTCTTTTGGATATGGGCAGGTAAGAAACCTATTGGCGAACTCCTTGGAGGCATAGGTAACTGGGGCACAGCTTTCATCCTCATGTTTGTGGGTATTGTGGTTCATGAACTGATCCATGGCCTGACTTGGGCCTGCTACGCCAAGAGTGGCTGGAAGAGCATCAGCTTCGGTGTGATGTGGAAGTTGCTGACTCCCTATTGCCACTGTGATGAGCCGATGCACATCCCCGGCTACATGATGGGAGCCATGATGCCCTGCATTATCTTGGGTGTTATCCCTGCCATTGTAGCCCTCTTTATCGGCAGTCTGCCCATGCTGGCATGGGGAATCTTCTTCATAGCTGCAGCTGCAGGAGACATTTGGATGACGTGGCTGCTGACCAAGGAGAATCCTAAGAGTATGGTCCTCGACCATCCTTCAGAAGCAGGTTTCTATATTATCGATTAAGATAGATGGAGCACCTAACAAATATTCAAGATATTGAGCAGACACTGGCACACAACCGCTTGTGTCTCTTCTACATCAAGGCTCCCGATTGCGGAGTCTGCAATGTCATGCTTGATAAAGTGGAGCACCTTGCAGACTGTCATTCGTCACTCTGTTCCTTCTACACAGACATCCGTGAAGAGCCTTTGATTGCTGGAAGGTTCTTGGTCTATTCAGGTCCAACGGTGCTGTTGTTGATGGATGGAAAGGAAATCTATCGTGCCTCTCAGTTCATCAATTTGGAGGAACTGGAGCAAACTATCATCAAATATCAGGAGTTATAGACGATGCCAAAAGAGCGAAACAAAGCAGACGATTACCGCGAAAAGGCTTATGCGGGTGATACCAAGGCGATGAACAACCTGGGTGTCTGCTATGAGCGTGGTACTGGTGTGAAGGTCAATCTGGAGATGGCCTTTGACTGGTACATGAAGGCTGCTCAGCTCGATGATGTCTATGGTTGCTTCAACGTGGGTGAGTGCTACTATCACGGCAAAGGCGTGGAAGCTGACCCCGTACTGGCCTTTGAATGGTATATGAAAGCCGCAGATAAAGGGGATATGCAATCACAGGTCAATGTGGCCAACGCCTATTATCTCGGTAATGGTATTGAAATGAATCACCACAAGGCTTTCCTTTGGTATCGCGAAGCTGCTTTCCAAGGACATGTCCTATCACAGAAGAACTGTGGTGCAGCCTACTGGAATGGTGACGGCGTGGAGAAGAACCTCGAAGAGTGTGTCTTCTGGTATGAATTAGCTGCCAATGGCGGCGATGCTCAGGCACAATTCGCTACCGGCTGGTTCCTGATGACTGGCACAGGCGTTCCAAAGGATGAACGCAAGGGGTTAAAGTGGATTCACAAGTCCACGTTCCAAGGCTATCAGCCAGCAATCGACTATTGCAAGGAGCACGGATACAAATGGTATTGAGCGTATGACACAAACAATTGTATATTATCTTATTGCCCTTAACATCGTGACCTTCTTCGTCTATGGCATTGACAAGTGGAAGGCTGTGAGTCAGCGAGGGCAGAGCCAAACTCGTTTGAGCTATGCCGAGCGAAAACAGGCTCGGACGAAGTCCAAGGCGAAACGAGCAAAGTGGCGTATCAGAGAAGCTGCACTTCTAGGACTGGCTGTCCTTGGAGGTAGTATCGGTGCATTATTGGGCATGAAAGTCTGGCATCACAAGACGATGCACAAGAAGTTCAAGTATGGTCTGCCGCTGATTCTGCTAGCTCAAATAGTCCTCATTTATTTGATAATCCAAAAATAGAGATTCAATGAAGAATATTTTATTAGCATTTACAATGTTGCTGGCAATGGTAGCATGCACAAATAAGCCAGCAACGACAGTTGAAGACAAGGAAGAAAGCAGTGAAGTGGCCTTTGAAGTAGCCAAGAACTACTTCTTTAGGAACGACCAGGTGATTCCTGAATACCCGAAAATCACCACAGAAGAAGAGTTTAACAAGTTCTTCGGTATGGCTACTACGATGGGTAAAGACGGCAAGCCAACGGCCATCGATTTCACCAAGCAGTTTGTGTTGGCCATCGTTCTGCCAGAAACAGACTTCGCAACGGAAATCAATCCTGAGAGGGTGGAAGAAAAGGGCGATTCACTCCTCTATACCTACGATGTGAAGACAGGCGAGAAACAGTCATTCACCATTCAGCCCGTTTCCATCATCATCCTCAACAAGCAATACGAGAGCAAAAGAGTTGTGCTTGTCAATGAGCGGGAGACAAACTATTTCCCAGCCATTGACCGTTATCTGACAGATTCTATAGGCAGCCAGTATGCCAAGGGAGAACATTGCGTACCCATCCACAGCATAGTGAGGGTTGACGAGCGTGATGCCGAGGATATCAAGGTATGGGGCGATTTCTGGGTATTCAACTACAATCAGGTGGGCGACACGCTGAAATGCGTCTCTGGCGGCAGCCATCCTGGACTGATGCACATCCGACAGACAGAAAAGGGCTTTGAAGTGACTGCCTTCGACCAAGTGGAGGACGGCTCCAGATACTTGCCGACAGCTAAGAAAATCTTCGGTGATAAGTTCGATGCCTTCAAAACCATCAACAGCGACGAGAAGAATCGCGAAAGATTGAGAGCAGAAGGTTTGGCGACTTATGCCAAGAAGAATGGTCTCGCAGTGACTCTGTATCAGGACTATGGCTGGCCCGTCAAGAAACTGGAGGAATAGACATGACGATAGAAGCAGACAAAATAAATATATGATAGATTACGGATTAAAGGACAGAGTGGCCCTGATTACGGGAGCGAACAATCCGCAGGGCATTGGAGCGACCACTGCGTTTGCCTTTGCTCGTGAAGGTGCAAAGGTGGTTTTGGTCTATAAGAGAATTCCAAGGCACTTTGACAAGGAGAAGACAGACAAGAATGGAGCTGACAGATACTTCCAGGCCAATGCAGGAAATGCTGATGTCGTGGAAAACAAGCTTCAGGAAATGGGTGCTGACTACCTGATTATCGAGAGTGACATCTCCAATAAAGATGCCGTCAGGGAAATCTACTCGAAAACGCTTGAACGATACGGGAAAGTGGATATCCTCGTCAACAATGCGGCTGATGGCGACATGGACGGACTTGATACCATTGAGAAAATCACGCAGAATGTCATCGACGAGACCTTTGCTGTCAATGTTCGTGGGAGTATCCTGATGACGACAGAGTTTATCAAGCATCGTGGCGATTATGGCAGAATCATCAGTCTTTCCACCGATGCTTCACAGGTCTTTGCTGGTCAGATAACATAC
>JAEEGG010026798.1_pt1 | contig 10976 bp, 10 predicted proteins | sample 9134161 | NCBI WGS metagenome assembly JAEEGG01 (sample SAMN16246543, study PRJNA631951) | gut metagenome | biome: gut microbiome; feature: rumen; material: CR-attached | host: Bos | place: Iran: Karaj | collected 2018-10
TGTTTTTCCAAGCACCTCGTGGGGGCTTGATTCGTTATGCAATTATCAAGGTTCGATGTAACTAGCGTTTACGCTACATTTTTCTTATTGACTTTTAATAGTTAGTCTGTCCTCATCGTGTAATATGTCTCGGCATGTGCAAGACTTAATGTCGAGAGGAATGATGAAAGTGATCCGAAAAGTGTCGTTACAAGAACTCCGAGTATGCCGTAAAGGATAACCGCAGGAACAGCAGGCATAAGGTACGGAACCTCCAAAGAATTCTCGATATAGTGATTGAAAGGAAATACTGTAAGTATTCCTAAGATAAGGCCTGCAATTCCGCCTGCTGCGCCGATCGTAATGCCTTCGGTAAGTGAGAAAAGGCAGATGCGGCGTGAAGAAGTTCCCAGGATCCTTAAGACTGCAAATTCCTTTTTCCTCTCGTGGAAGATGACTGAGAAGAACAGGATCATCGTAAGGAATGAGAATATAAGGAGCACCGTCAGAGTAACATTGATTATATTCTCGACAGAACCGAGCTTTACTGCAACATCGCTTATAAGCTTATCTGTCTCAATGAATTTGATGCCGCCTGCTCTGTTATAGATCTCCTTCTCGACAGCAGTGATATCTGCACCGTCATTGACGCGGAGAAGGACTGTCGATACCCATGCGCCGTCATCCTCGGGATTTAAGAACTGATATCCCTTATCCTTTGCATCATTTAAGATCCCGCGCATCGTGTCTCTCGACATGAACACCGAATGGTCAAGGCCTGTGGCGGTCTCGCCGAGCTTGCCTGCGACACTGTATTCATTGCCGTAGAACTTTACTTTGCCGTTGGACAAAGGTGTAACTTCGCTTCCGATGATCACACTGCCGTTTGATACATCAGATGTAACCTTCTCATCGATCCATGGACCGATAACGAAGTCTGTATCAGGATCGAATGCAATGAGCTGCACTCTTGTGGAGCAGCAGTCTGATGATAATGATGTGAAATAGAACTGGCTGGTGGCGCATTCTACGCCTTCGATCTCTGCAGCAGCTGTTGCCACAGAGACATCCATATAAAAGAATTCAGGTTCACCTGTAAGAAGAATATTTCGCGCTTCGATCTCAGAAGATTCAGGAACGATCATCAAGTCTGCTCCCATTCTCTCCTGCATCCTTCCGATACCGTTGTTAAGCGATGCCTTGAGCGCGAGTCCCACGAACAGCGCATATGAACCGATGACGGCAGCAAGCATCAGGCAGAAAGACCTGTATGGTCTTTTCCTGATGTTCCTGATGCCGAATCCGAAACTTTCCTTAACTGCAGACATCTTAAGCTTTCTTCTTTGAGACAATATAGGATACTGCGTTGATAAGAGCAGTTACGATGATAAGTGCACCTGCGATGATGAGTGCAGGCTGTGTTCCTGAATGGCAGGGCATGTCATGAGATCCGCATACACCGATAACGACTGTGGGAATAAGGATCACCAGAACACCGTTGATAGCTGATGCGACTGCATAAGCTGCCTCGGCTGCCTTCTCTTTTGACAGAACGATCAAGAGACCTAAAACGATTGTTGCAATGCCGATTGCAACTTCAGTCTGTGATGTCCAGTGGCACTTCATGAACTTGCCGTCCATTGCTGCGCACACCTTGAATATCACTGTCGGAATGAGGGCTGTAAGAAGTCCTAATACGGCAATTACAATGCCTGTTATCTTTGTCTTGTTCATATTGATTTCTCCGTTTTTCTTAAATGTTATATTCCGGCTCGGGATGAGCTGTCGCAAGGTCGAATTTCTGCAGGAGCTTCCTTCTCATTGCAAGAAATTCCGCTTCACCTCTCTGCCTCGGATGAGGGATATTAACATCGATGATGTTGCTGATCTTGCCCGGTCTCGGCGTCATTATGACGATCCTGTCCGACAGGTAGATAGCTTCATCGATGTCATGTGTGACCAGCACCATCGTTATGCCGTTGAGCCTGTGAAGTTCCAGGAGCTTATCCTGGATATCAGCTCTGGTGAATGAATCGAGTGCGCCCATGGGCTCATCCAAAAGGAGCATCTTCGGTTCATTAATAAGTGTTCTTGCGATAGCGACTCTCTGGGCCATGCCGCCGCTTATCTGATAAGGATATGAATCCTCAAATCCTTTAAGTCCGACAAGTTCGATGTATTTCGCGACATCGCTCTTCTTCTGTTTATATACACGTCTTGTCTTAAGTCCGTATGCTATATTCTGCTCAACTGTAAGCCAGTTAAAAAGACCACCCTGCTGGAAAACATAACCGCGCTCGGGATCGGGCTTTTTTATCGGATGATCTTCCATCACGATCGTGCCTGAATCCGGCTTATCAAGACCTGCGATAGATCTTAAGAGCGTTGTCTTTCCGCACCCTGAAGCACCTATTATCGAGATGAACTCGCCGCGCTTTACCTTGAGGCTTACGTCCTCCAGTGCTTCGACATCAGCGCCGTCATCGTCTTTGTAGATACGCCTTAAGTTCTCTATCGTAAGAATGTAATCTTCATTGTTGTTATTGTCTGCCATTATCTTACGAGTCCCTTCTGCCATCTTAAGGCGTATTTCTGGATCCTCTCAAGGATCGCTGTAATGAAGCTGAATAATACCGCCATTACTATGATCGCAGCGAAAACCTTGTAGTAAGCGCTCCACACCTTGGAGAGATTGATGTAGTAACCGAGGCCTCCCGGCTGACCCATCATCTCCGCCATTACGAGCGTTGTGAAAGCAAATGCATTCGCTGTCGAGATGCCTGTAAAGATCTGGGGCATCGCATGTGGCACTGCCACTCTGAACACGAGGTCGAATGTGTTGGAACCAAGTGTTCTTGCAGCTTCGAACTGCACCTTAGGTGTTGACTTGATGCCCTGGGCAGTAAGGCTCGTAACCGGGAACCATACGCAGATCACGATAAGGAATACCGCAGCTGCAAAAGGTGTCGGAAGGAGCGTTAAAGCAAAAGGCATCCAGGCTACCGCCGGAATTACACCCGTAACATTAAGTACGGGTGTAACCCAGTAGTATACCTTCGGAAACCAGCCTATCAGGATGCCGGTGCCTACTCCGAAAATAACGCCTGAGATAAAGCCTGCTGCATAAAGCCTTAATGAATAAAGTGTATTCTCCAGCACGAACTGGGGCTCTATGAGAAACGCTTCGATTATTCCTGCAGGACCGGGGAAAAACGGCTGAGGCAGAACCTGCCATTTGGTTCCCAGAAGGTCCCACAGCAAAAGACCTATGCCTGATGCAAATCTTAATGGAGCGCCCTTAACAAACTTCTTCCATTTGTCGTGGTCCCTAAGGGATATCAGTCCCAGAATAAGGAACAATGCAGCTAAGAAGAAAAGCACGATCCTGTATGCGATGTTGATGTTTATGAATGCAGAGCCAACCGGATAATCGACGATCTCAACGGGTGCCGTGATCGGGATCAGGGCATTTAGAAGTGCCGCTATAAGGAATCCTGATACTGACAGCAGCAGCCCATAGATGACAGAACTCTTCTTTATCATTTGCCGCCATCCACATTCACATCAGCGTAATATTTCGAAGTGTAAGTATCCGCGTCTGTTTTCAGATAACCGATATCGTAGAGCTGCTGAGCGAAATAGTGCACGTCATCTTTTACGTTGAATGCACCTGCCTGGCGCTGCTCAAATGAAGGATAGTTATATGAAGTGATCAGGTAGATCGCAAGATCACGGTCTTCGATCTGTGAATACTTGCCCTTGATGATGATGTCTACAGCCTGCTCGGGATTCTTGTTTATGAAGTCCTGTGCCTTTCTGTATGCACGGAGGAGTGCCGCAACTTCTTCAGGGTTCTTCTCATATAAGACCTTTGATGCATATAAGAAGCAGCATGCCTTGCCTGCGAAAGGTTCATCCTTTGTGATATCCAGGATAGTCTTAACCTTGCCTGCCTTCTCTGCTACGCTTGCGAGCGGGTCCCACATTGCTGCGGCATCAAGATCACCCTTATAGAGTGCTTCGAGTTCGAGGTTGCCGTCTGCAAAAGGAAGGAATTCCACTTCGTGATCTTCCTGCCTTGCTGAGATGCCTGCATTCTCGAGCCATACGCTTGCTACCTGGTGGGGAGTTCCGCCGACTTCATCGACACCTATCTTAAGGCCCTTAAGATCTTCAGCTGTCTTGATGTCAGAATCAGGACGTACTACGATCTTGATGCATCCGTCGTGAAGCTTGTCTACTACGATCGTGTTAACGCCCTGCTCCATTGAAGGAAAGAACTGGAAGTCGCCGTTAACAATCGGGATAGTACCGTTGTTAAGACCGATCTTTCTTGTCTCGGTATCAGCCGAGATCAAAGTAACATCGAAGCCTTCTTCTTTGAAGTAACCGTTCTCATATGCAATATAGATCGGAGCTCCGCATAAAGAACCGTCGAGTCCCGGGATATTGATCTTGCCGTATTTGGTGCCTTCTTCTTTCTTTGCACAACCTGCAAAGGATAATGTAAGTGAGAAGAGTGTAATGACCGCTGCTGACTTCTTCAAAGCAGCGAGAACCTTCTCTTTTGTGAATCTCTGTGACATAACTGCCGCCTCCTTTTTTGATTGAGAAGATTTAAGCACAGAGATGTTTTCGCCGCTAATTTATAAATCTCATAGAAACCTATAACAAAAGGCTATACGGGCTTAAAGGTCAAGCGCATTTGATACCATGTCACTCCGCCGTGAAGCGATTTTAAGGTGACACCTTCATTAACAAAACCGAAACGTGAATAATAAGGTATCAGTTCTTTTTTACACGTAAGAACAAGACCGTCACGGCCCTGCTTTTCCGCTTCACTGATAACATGCTTAATGAGTGTTCCGGCGCACCCCTTTTTCCTGTATTCAAGAATGGTATTAACACCGAAGATCATCTGCCAGGCGCCGTATTCATCATGCATGGAGGCATCCTCATACATCCTGTCAGTAAGATCTCTTTCATCAGTTGCAAAGCCGTCAACAAAAGAAACGAGCCTGTCGCCGTCAAAAAGAAGCCAGAAATGGTCAGCATAGACTTCAAGTCTTTCTCTGAAGTCTTCTTCCGTTGCAGCTTCATTGGGCGGGAAGCATTCCTTCTCGACTGCAGTAAGTATATTAAGATCTTCTGTTGTTGCTGTTCTGATATTCATGTCCCTATTCTATACGATGCGGCGTAGAAGCGGGGTATACCTTTTCTTTATCGGAAGCGATAAAAAACGTCTATTATCTTTTAAAAGCGGACTATTCTATAATTCCCTCCAAACACAGGAGGACATGAATATGGCTTATAATTTCGACACATTAAAGATCCGTGCAGGATATAACCCGCTTGAGCATAACAATGCAGTAAGCGTACCGATCTACCAGACAGTAGCATATGAGATGGGAAGCACAGCAAGAGCAGACGCACTTTTCGCTTTCGAACTCGAAGATCCGCTCTATACCAGAGTATCCAATCCTACAGTCCAGGTTCTTGAGAAAAGAGTTGCCGCACTTCACGGCGTTGATTACGCAGTTGCAGTCGCATCAGGAATGGCAGCAATCTCTTATACAGTACTGGCTCTTGCATCAAAGGGCGGCAGGATCCTTACAAGCCCCAGACTCTACGGCGGAGCTGTAGACGGCTTCCACTCGATCCTTGAAGAACTCGGCGTTAATTACGACATGATCGCAAACCCTGACGACCCGCAGGAGTTCGAGAAGAACATCAAGGAAGATACAAAAGCTATCTATATCGAGACGATCTCAAACCCTCTTGCAACCGTTCTCGACTTTGATGCAATTGCTGAGATCGCCCACAGGCACGGCATCCCGCTCGTAGTAGATAATACGGCTGCAACACCTTATCTCTTCAATCCTTTCGAGCACGGTGCAGACATCGTCGTATATTCCGCAACTAAGGCTTTGTGCGGCCACGGCAACGTAATCGCAGGACTTATCCTCGAGAAGGGCGGCTTCAATTACGATAAGGAGAAGTTCCCTGTCTTAGACAGAAAGCTCTGGTTCTTAAGAGACAAGAACGAGAATCCCAGGAGCATCCTCGACATCTTCCCCATCTCACCCATCACGGGCAAGATCAGAGCCGTGCACCTTAATTACTTAGGCGCTGCGCTCTCACCTTTTGACGCTTACCTCATCCTTCTCGGCATCGAGACGCTCTCTGAAAGAGTCTCCAAGCAGACTTCTTCAGCAGTTAAGATCGTTAAATATCTTGAGACAAACAAGCATGTTAACTGGATCAGCTATCCTTACGCTGCAGGAAGCAAATACAAAGAGCTCGCGGACAAATATCTCCCGAACGGCGCAGGCGGAATCTTCTCATTCGAATTCAACGGCACAGAAGCACAGAAGAGAAAATTCATCGAATCAGTCAACATCTTCGGCTATCAGGCAAACATCGGCGATGCAAGATCTCTTATCGTCAATCCCGCCCAGACAACTCACGGTGAGCTCACACACGAGCAGCGTGATGTAACGGGTCTGTCGATCAACACCATAAGACTTTCCATCGGCCTTGAAGATCCCCAGGATCTTATCGATGACCTCGATCAGGCCTTCGAAAAAGCGTTTACATAATACCAGTTATTCTAGCCTTAATAGTAGAAAGGGGACCGTCTCATTACCGGGATGGCCCCTTTTTCTATGACTGTTTACCCATAAATCGCCTTATAATGCACTTTTGTTTGGATTTATATGGAGTATTGTATTACCGTTGTAAAAATATGGTCAGGAGAACCAGGAATATGAAAAAGACAAAGAAACACTCTATAGCATTCGTTATTACGCTGATCTGCGCTTTAACGATGGTGCCTGTTACAGGCTGCGCGAACAATACACCTGAAGGCGCAAATCCTACTGTTGCTGAAGAAAGCACAACAGCATCACAGGCAGAAACAACGAACGGAACTTTACCAGACACATCTGAAAGTGCTCCGGCTTCGGACAAACTTACGGAGGATCAGGCTAAAGAGGCATTTAATTACTTCATGATCAACAGCCTTGCAGAGCTTAACTCTCCCGTAAGAAGATACTGGAATTACGAGAAAACAGAAGGCGATATTGCAGTCTTCTGGTTTACTTCCAATAACCCAAGCTTCCCTACAAGACTTGATATGAATCTTGTTACAGGCGAGACAGTTGCAAGCGCTTATGAACGCAAGGGCGCAGATCTTAACAAGATCGAAGATCCGGGCGTTTCAGAACATAACTTCAACGCATGGGATTACATCAAGAATCCGCCGGAATATAAGGGCGCTGCGGATGCAAAAGACATGCAGCAGTACATTGGCAAGAATATCAGTGATATCACCAAGGAATACACAGACCTTGAATATAAGCCGGACCAGAAGAATACCGGATGGGTAAATAAGAATCTCATGTTCGATACTTACGGCAAGGATAAGGAAACTGTCGAATACGTACGTGTTTTCGAGGGCGCGGAATTCAGCTTATACGGCATCGTTTCCGGAATGAGCCTTAAAGACGCGGTTGCATGTGCTGTTATGAACGGCGCAGCGAGCATGATCCCCGGTGATTCATCTCTTATCGATGGCGAAGGCACGCTTTACTACTTTGAAATGGACGACGGCAACACCTTGGAAGTCGTTCTGACTAAGGATGGCAAAGTCAATTACGCCGGCGTCATAAGCAAGAACATAAAAGATAAATTCGTTACGGATATGTAAGTTCAAGGGCTGCTTCAATGCAGCCCTTTGTTTTTGAAGTTTTCTGCTTCAATCCACTTTCATGCTGAAGCACCAGTTGCCGATCTCGGTGCCGGCGGCGGGGACTTTCATGTGGTCAAAGCACGTAAAGCCGTTCGATTCGTAGAACATGGTATTTTCGACGGAGTTGGTGATCAATGAGAGCATGCCTCCGCCCTTTTTTCTGACATAAGGTACCATGTATTCCTGAATATCTCTTGTGCCTATGCCGTGCCTTTGCCTGTCAGGCCTTACGGCGAGGATCTCGATATAGTAGACATCAGGATTTTCATTAATAAACTTGTCAGCGGGAGCGACGCATTTATCGTACATATCAAACCACTTGAATGGTGTGATCCCGTAATGGAAGACCATGCCTATGCCTGTTGCGAGATATTCAGAAAAGCCTGCCTGCTTTCTTCCCGGATCGTGGATCGAGAACGCCGTGATAATCTCACCGTCATCTTCTCCCACAACGGCCTGACGCCGCTTGATCTCAGCCTTGAAACATTGAACATGCAGATCGTAGATGAATTTCCATCTCTTCTCCGGATTATCCACAAAAGGCCTGTAGAAATCGTACTCCATGAATGCATCAGCACATAATGTGCTGATCGTCTTCAGATCCTTGTCTTCAGCGACTCTGTATGTAAGCATAATGTACCCCGTCCGCTGTGCAGCTTATCAATTGCGTTGTGTTATCCGGTTATGTGCTTTTGTTCTGATCAGTTACCTCAGTTCTTTTACGTTGAATGTGTATACCTTTGTATAATCTCCGTCCAGACAGATGCTGACGGTGAAGTCTTCAAGATTATAGACGCAGGACCACTCGGTTATGGTTTTGTTCTTGACTTTGCCGAGTATCGCCATTGCCTGTTCCTCTGTGGCTTTCCGGCTGCCGCCCAGGCATTCTTCCATCGTTGGAAGCCTGCTGTCAGGCAAACCCTTGTTATAGAATTCTCCGGGTGCAATAACACTGTTGGTGCAGCATGGATGTTCTGTTACGACCATCTCATTATCAAGCCACTCGACGACAACATATCTGCCGGTCTTGTCCGTGATGAAGAGATGGTAGGATACCTTCGGCGAATGCATATCGTATGAACTGAGCAATTCGATTGCCTCATCTACTGATGCGCATTTATCGAGGATCGCTCTCAATGCGCAGAAGACCAGAAGATCAGGCTTGCCGTTATCCTGATGTGTCTCCCCGATATTCAGCTCTAAGATCCCCGCTCCTACACCTTTCTCATTCATTCCATCCACTACGGCATAAGGCGTAATGACCATTAATAGTCTGCCCAGAGGCGAGTCAGGACTTATAGGATAATTCTGACTGACACCGAAAACACCAAGATCAGCAACACCTATCGACTCATAACATCCTTCCGGATGCGAATAAATAAGCAGTGTATCCGTCTCCGGATAATCGAAATTGCGTCCGAAAAGGTGCTTGCCTTCAGGTGTGACAGCCGCAAAAGCCGCGCAGCCGTAGCTCTCCACATTAAAGCGCGGCCTGATCCCGTATAAGTGGTTATTGAAGATCCAGTCCAGAAGTTCTTCAATGTTCGCTGCACCGGAACCAAGCATACCGTCAGTGTCGGTGCATTCGATATTCTTCATTGTGTATAAACCACCGCCCGCTTTCCTTACCGTCATCATGGTCCTGATGTGATTAAAGAGCATGACGGAAGGAACGATGATCATAAGTCCGTAAACAACGGGCAGGACGATCCTTTTCTTAAGCTTGAAAACAAAGCAGATCTCTACTATCAGTGAGAGCAGGAAAAGAATTGCACCGGCAGGAATGAAAGGCATCCAGTTAAATGCCCTGACAGAAGTTACTTTGAAGCAGTAAGGCAGCACCGGAAATAATTCCGTTATCAGTCTCTCATGGAATTGCTCTAATGTTCTGCCTGCCCAGGATCCGTCTTCAACTTTGTTGTAGTAAATATAATCGTATTGCCTGTACATACTCTCGGCGACTTCATTGTATTCAGCATCACCTAAAGCTCTTAACCTGCCCTCAATGGTTATATGCTGTCCGATCTTCGAATAGTAAAGATTCCTGTCTTTCTCGCTGAGAGCTGAAAGGTCCAGAAGGATCATTGCAACCCTCTCCTGGTCGCCAAAATTCTGCAGCGCCGAATTCTTAATATCCAGATCATCGTAATCGACCTTGATGTCAGTCTTGTAGCTCTTGCCGAGATCTTCCTTGCTTATGTTCCAGCAGTCAAAATCCTTTTTGAAGAGCCCCACGAACCAGCCTCCGAAAAATCCCGCCATTACAAGCAGGATACCCGTCAGCATTACCAAAGCCGTGATGATTATTGCTTTTTTGTTTCTTTTCCTCATGCGCTTACCCCATACTGATTAACAACCGCGCTATAAAGTTCAGACATAGGATATCAAACAGAACATCTTTCAATCAACTGTCTGACCGGTGTGACTTGATTCTGATATTGATTTTTGAGAAATACAAGGGAATGCATGTGGGATGCAAATCTGGAGCTGAGAGAACTGGTAACAGCTCACTCTTCCACGTTAACTATCCTCACATAGCGGCTTAACGCGTATTCACCGTCGTGGCATTCGCCCGGGAAGTATGCGCTCATGTCAGAGCTCTTTGTGACACGTATCAGACCGCACTGTGTGAACTTCCCTGCAAGGTATTTTCTCTCATGCTCAGGGCATATGAGACCTGCCGTCTGGAGATGGTATCTTCCTTCGTAAAGGACCTTTCCGAGGTTCTCTCTCGGCAGGGGCTTTACCAGGACATTGCACATCATGGGTGATAATTCGAGTTCGCTGTCTGAAGATAAGATCAGGCTGCAGGATCTTCCGCGGATGACATTGTCGTGCTTCTCCTCTTCACCGAGATATGCCTTTAGTCTCTGCGTATAAGATACGAGCGTATCCCTTGCCCTGACGCCGATCTCTTCGGATCTGTTCGCGTTTGCGGCAGCTTCAAGGAACGGCAGGAACCGCTCTGCGAAGGCCTTTACCTCGTTCATGTCAGATGTGTCGACATAGATCACCTGGCAGCTGCTGCAAAGAAGCTGCTTGGTCTGTGCAATATGCTTTGCGAGACCTTCAAGTTCGCTGTCTGCATCTTCTGTCTCATCAAGCTTCGTGATGTAGCAGAAGCCTAATTTCTGGCCCCATTCGATTATCTTTACACCGGTCGGGGCTAGACCCCTTACGGCCGCTATAGCCATGTCACTTCCCCATACGCTTATCGCGTTGGAGAGTTCGGCCATCTTGCGCATTC
>JAEEGG010026800.1_pt1 | contig 10976 bp, 2 predicted proteins | sample 9134161 | NCBI WGS metagenome assembly JAEEGG01 (sample SAMN16246543, study PRJNA631951) | gut metagenome | biome: gut microbiome; feature: rumen; material: CR-attached | host: Bos | place: Iran: Karaj | collected 2018-10
GTATCGGTAAGTTGGCCGAGGTGGCAGGGCTACCCAAAGACCAGAGACTCCGTATCAAGGTGGGCAAGGAATATTCCTCGACTTTTATTATTAGCGACAAGGTCTATTCCATGCTTCGCGATGCGACGCTCAAGTTCTTTGGCGCACAACGCAGTGGCGATTCCGAGTCCTGGTTCCATGGTCCGAGCCACGTAAATGATACTGTTCCGGGTGGCTGGTACGATGCCGGTGACTACTTGAAAGAAGGCCCGACCATGACCTATGCGTTCATGATGCTCTCGGTTCTTGCCACGTTACATCCGGAACGCGACGAAGACCATTACGCCTACAACCATAGCGAAACCGTAAAGACCGATGGTATTCCCGACATTCTCCGTGAAGCAAGGCATGGCGCCGAATTCTTCTTGCGTTCTTACGAGCGTGCCGAGGGAGAGGTTAAGGACATGGCGGTGACCATTGGAAAACTTGCGGCTGACCATATTTTATGGGACCGTCCGGAAAATATGGAATCTCGTGCGGATGCGCAGCCAAGGCCGCTTATACATGGAATTGGCCCGAAATTTTCCGGTGCGATTGCTGCGGGGTTGGCTTTTTTGAGCCAGAGCTACGCAACCTATGATAAAACTTTTGCAGACAGTTGCTTGAAGGTGGCGGAGAAGCTATACGCCTATGGCAAGGCAAACAAAGATGCAAAAGAAATTTGTGACAAAGAAGCTTATCCGTGTTCTCGTGGACCGAATGACAATCTTGCCATGGCAGCAATCGCTCTCCATTATGCGACTTATGAAACATCCAAAAAGATGGATTACCTCACTGACTTGACGGACAATAAGAAAATCAATAATAATTCCTCAAATTCCATGTATACCCCTGTATTTTCGGGTGGTTGGTTTGGAATGAAATCTGGTTTTAATCCTGGTGGTTGGGTGAATGATTATGAAAATACCTACTCTATAGCTTTGTATGCCTTCTACAAGTTGTTCCTGGCTGATTCCGGCGCGAGCAAAAAATATGGACTTTCGGATTCGTTGCGTGCGGACTTTTCGGAACGGACTGTTGCTGAGTTGACAAGAAATGTTGCTTTGGGGTCGATTGATGGCGAATCTGATATAGCTCTGCCTTATAGAGATGGATTTGAATATATGTATTACTCGGCTCCTTGGTACAATTTTTTGCCTGTGGCGTGGGGCGTTAATGGTTATGATGTCGGACATGTCATGACGATGCTTGCATATGCCGAGATTACTGGGAATACCCAAATTCGCCAGATTGCTATCAATAAGATGAATACCTTCTTGGGCATGAACCGCTGGGATTTATCGTTTGTGATAGGTGTTGGTGACAAGAACGAAGCTCACGTGCACAGTAGAATGGCCAATCCGGAGATTTGGAATGGTAGCCAATTGAATCCAGAATCATTCTATCAGGTAGCCCCGTACAAATACAGCTCTTTGGTAGGAGCCTTTTTAGGAGGCTCGATCAATGATTCCTTACATTCGGATGCAGTATATTATACTTCAACAGAAACGCCTTTGTCTAGTGCCACAACCCTGCTTGCAACTACGGTGCTGTTGGCTAGCGAAAACGCTCCGGGTTCTTCGTCGAAAATCAAGAAGAATGGAGTGAGGGCAACGCTCCCGGGCGCCTTGAAGGTTGCTCAGCACGAAAACATGCTCCATATTACCTACCACCTTGCGCATGCAGAACCTGTCAAGGTCAAGCTCATTTCTGTTTCGGGTAAGCCGGTGATGCTGCATTCGGGCGTTGAATCGGCTGGTAGTCACCTGTTGCAGTGGAATTTGGAACGTGTTCCGGCGGGCTCCTACGTGGTGGCAGTTTGGGCGGGTAGCCAACGTGAACACAAAATTGTGAGAATTGGCCGTTAAAGGCTGAAAACTGTATTCAGGAACCTCGAAAATTCGGGGTTCCTTTTTTTGTTTGGGGTGAGACCTTCTTATCAATATAACTTTTTTATTACAAAAACTATAAGAATATATTCCGGATTGGGCTAACAGCACAACTTGTCTATAGACATTAATTGCGTAGGCTCAACACTTTAGCATTCTTGTCGCTTTTTAAAAAAGCAGCCGACTTGGAAAAAAGAGGCTTAAAATAATAAATAAATTGCTGTTTTTTTTTATATCTTTCACTTTTTTTTACAAAAAGGCCATAAAATGTGGCGTAAAAATGGAGTGAATATGAATGAGAGAATAAGTTCACTTTGGGTTTTTGTCCTTGCTGTAGCGAATGCGTTTGCAGCAAATGTTTGGGACGGCTCAATTGCAGCAAGTTTTACTGCAGGTGAAGGTACATCTGCATCGCCTTATCAGATTTCGAATGGCGCGGAACTTGCTTTGTTCGCAAATAAGGTGTCTGCTGGCGAAAAGTCATTGAATGCTGTCCTTACGGATGACATTTATCTGAACGAAAATAGTGAGAATTATGCGGAGTGGGGTGATAAGCCTCCGGTGAACGAGTGGAAAAATTTAATTGGTCTAGGAGATCATAAATTTTGCGGAATGTTTGATGGCCAAGGTCATAAAGTTTATGGCGCATATTTAGATAAGGAATTGTCTGCAGAATGGTATGGTGTAGGCTTATTCGGCAATATTGGTGAAAATGCTGTTATTAAGAATCTCGGTGTCGAGCGTTCGTATTTTTCCGTATGGGGAAATGTCGATGGTACTAAAAATACTGCGGATCCTCATGTAGGGGTGTTTGCTGGTACTATTTATGCCGCTCATCTCACAAACGTTTCTGCGAGTGGTGTTGTAAAAGTTAATGCTACTAGTTCAATGACTTCCGTGCGTTATGCCGAAACAGGTTGCTTTGCCGGTTATGTTTATAATCGTTCTGTTATTGTAAATGGAACCGCAGATTGTGTTGTCGAATCGGCTTTTGAGAAGGCTTCTACAGGAGCTATACATCATAGTCTTGGTGGATTTATTGGTAAAGTAAGTGGTACCGTTTTTATTGAAAATGTCTATTCTCGTAGTTACGTAAAGAATACTTCGAAAACTGCGGCGACAGCGACGAATATTGGTGGCATTATTGGAATTCTTACACAAAAAACGGATACGCTCTATAATGCCTATTACAACATTTCTACTGTTGGTGAGGATCATGCTCCTGAGGCGGCTGTGGGTAATGTTGTGGGGGTCACAAAGAATGTCGCAAGCAAGACGACTGCAAAGATGAAGTCCGAAGAATTTGCAAGCTTGCTTGGACCTGCGTTTACCTACACGGCAAATGCAAATGACGGTTATCCGCAATTGGTTGTTTTTGAAGGCGCTGCTGCATTTGACGGTGGTGATGGCTCGGAACAGTCTCCGTATCTGATTGGCTCTGCAAAGGCTTTACGCGCTGTGTCGGGTCTTGTGAACGGCATGAACGCGGAATATGGCAATAAGCATTACAAGATGACTGCGGATGTTGAACTGAACGAAGATTCTGAAACTTACAAGAGCTGGGAAACGACTCCTCCGGAATTTAGCTGGTTCCAGATCGGACGAGAATATCACAGGAAGGATGCTGTGAGCGTTGACTGTGGTAACGATGCTTATGCATGTTCGAAGGATGTTTTCTCGGGCGTCTTTGACGGAAATTTCCATAAAGTCAAAGGCTTGTACCTTAACGATACGACAAACCAAAGTCAGGGCGGCTTGTTTAACGCAGTCGATCACGCTACTATCAAGAATCTTGGTGTTACCAATTCTTATATAAGCGTTATTGGACGTGCTGGTGGTATTTTGGGCTTTGCTAGTTACTCGAAAATTGACAGCTGCTTCAATGAATCCGAAATTCGCAGTATATCTCAGGATAACGGCGGCCTTGCTGGTGTTATATTCAATACCGAAATTTCGAATAGCTACAATAAGGGAAATCTCAAGATTACAAAACTCACTCTTTCTGCTCATAGCAATGGCGGTATTGTTGGCGAAGTGTTCAGAGATAGCAAGGTCCGCAACGTATGGAATTCGGGTAACATTAATGCGGTATTTGCAACTGCTGGTGGTATTGCCGGTTTGTGCGATTCGTCCTTGATTGAAAATGTATATAACCGAGGCCTTGTATCTACGGATAGCGGAACAGGCGGCATTGTTGGTAATTTGCGTATTTCTGGAACGATTCTTAATGCCTATAATACGGGTGTTGTTTCTTCTAAGATTGCCGCAAAACGTGGTGGTATTGTTGGTGTAATGTCTGAACGCACGTCTCCGAAGGTTCGCAATGTCGTATCGGACTGCTACTTTGATTCTCAGACAATAGGTGTGGCCAATGCCGCTGCTATTGGGATTACTGCTGGAACGGTGAAGAATACATCTGGCTTGCCGACTGCAACCATGACGACGGGCCGCTTTGCCATTATGCTCGGCGAAGCCTTCAAGCAGGATGATAAAGTGAATGATGGTTATCCGACGTTCCTTGGCAAAGGCGAAACATATGGTGTCAAGGACATCTTTGCTGGCGGTGATGGCTCCGAAGAAAAACCGTTCCTGATTGCAACGGCGACACAGTTGCGCAATATGGAATACTTGGTGAATCAGAAAAACGCAGAATATGGTGCAAGTCACTATAAACTTATAGCTGATATTATCTTGAACGAAAATACCGACCAATATGCAAATTGGGCAACCACGGCTCCGGCAAATACATGGACTCCGATGGGTACAAGTGAAACGGCTAGCTTCAAGGGTGTTTTTGATGGTGGCAATTACTCTATTAGCGGAATTTATACGAATACCAAGTACAGTGGCTTATTCGGCTTTGTTGCTTCCGTTGCTGTTGTCAAGAATTTGACTATCAAGGAATCCTTGGTGAAAACCACTGCAGCGGGTGGCATAGTTGGTTCCGTCGTTGCGTTTAATAAGGGTCGTATCCATAATGTGCATAATACTGGTAATGTGAATGCAAATATGACGACGACTGGCACCGTTATTGGTGGAGGTGTTGTTGGATTTAATAATGAAGGTATTGTTGATAGTAGTAGCAATGCTGGCGTGGTCAATATTTTAGGTAGCAGTAAGGGTAATAGGGTTATAACAGGTGGTGTTGTTGGTAAGGATTTGCGTGGCGTTCTTGATGACCTGAAAAATACAGGTTCTGTTACGGGCCAAAGCGTATCTAACAGCAGTGTTGTTGGCAAGGCTCTTACGGGTGGTGTTGTGGGGTATGCCGCACATTCGAAAATTACTCACGCAGTGAATGAAGGTCGTGTATATTCTAGGGCTAACGATTCGGGTACAAAGGCTCAGGCTTGGGTGCGAATAGGCGGTATTCTCGGAGCTGATTCAATTTCGTCTACAGTTAAATGGTGTGTTAACAAAGGTGATGTTGATAGTTTTGTGTCATCTTTGTTTGATACAGATATATCGGTAATCAATGGTGGTGGAATTGTTGGTGACCAATTAGAAGGTACGAGCTATATCGGTTTTTGTAGAAACGAAGGTAATGTTACTGCCCATGCAAGTTATGCAAATTCTCGTTCTGAAATTGGCGGCATCCTTGGATATAATAGAGGAACCGTAACGATTGAGTATTGTTATACTAGCGGACTTCTTCATGGAAAATCCACAGCGACGTCCAGTCCCAAATCTGTTATGAACCAGATTGGTGGAATTGTTGCGAGACTGACGTCCACTAGTGTTGTTCGTGGTTGCTTCAGTTATATGAACGTAAAGAGTACATTAGAAGGTAGTTCGAAAACTGCTTATGTTGGTGGTATTGTTGGCGCAAATGCAGGAAATATTATTGCTTCCTATTATGACAAAACAGTGACATCAAGTTTTAATGTGGTAACTGAAAATACAGGTACTTTGACCAAGGCTCTTGCTCTTACCACAGAAGAAATGCAGACGAATGAGTTTGCATGGAAACTTAATACCTTGGGTGGCGATGCTGAAAATGCAGGCGTGTTTACTCGTTACAACGATTATCCGTTCTTTGCTGATGAAAAGCATTTGCCGATTTATCGCGTGATATTTGATGACGCTGTGTCTGTTTACAATGCCTATACGAGCTATAGCGGCTATGTTCAGGCTCCTGCCAATCCGGAACCAGCCCCAGGCGAAATGTTTGTTGGCTGGCACGATGGCGACAAGTTCATGCTCCAGAACCGCCAGGTTATAGACAAGGACATGACTCTTAGAGCTCTCTTCACGAAAGTGACGGATCCGATTTATTTCATCACGTTTGTCGATGGTGGCGATGTCTATGTCAAGGCAACGGAAAATACGGGAATGATTGAGACTTTGCCGACTGCAAAGAACATTCCGATGGGCTATCATTTTGATGGTTGGTTCGATAACGTGACGAATAAGGAAGTGACGACGGAAACCATTTTCTCTGGAAAAGCAACTGTCGTGGCTAAGTATTCGGCAAATCTTTACAAGATTACGTTCCTTGATTACGATGGCTCGGAAATCTCTAGCCTCGATGAACCTTATGGCAAGATGCCGACTGTGCCTAAGGCTCCTGTTCGCGAACCTGTCGATGGAACTGGTTACAAGTTTACCGGTTGGGATAGCGAAGTGGCTATTGTGACGGGTGAGGCATCTTATAAGGCTGTTTATGAGTCTTATGAAATCGTCTCCAGCAGCTCGACGGAATCTAGCAGCAGTTCTGCTAACTCCAGTAGCAGTTCTGTGAAGTCGAGCTCTAGCTCCAGCAAGGAAAAGTCTAGCAGTTCAAGTGTTGAATCTAGTAGCAGTGAAGAGATTGCTTCGAGCTCTTCGAGTTCTCGCAATGACGAAAAGAGCTCTAGCAGTTCCGTGAAGTCTAGTAGTAGCTCTGTGAAGTCTAGCTCCAGTTCCAGCAAGGCAAAGTCCAGCAGCAGTTCTGTGAAGTCGAGCTCCAGCTCTAGCAAGGTCAAGTCTAGCAGTAGCTCTGTGAAGTCGAGCTCTAGCTCTAGCAAGGCAAAGTCCAGCAGCAGTTCTGTGAAGTCGAGCTCCAGCTCTAGCAAGGCAAAGTCTAGTAGTAGCTCTGTGAAGTCGAACTCTAGCTCTAGCAAGGCAAAGTCTAGCAGCAGCTCTGTGAAGTCTAGCTCTAGTAAGGCGAAATCCAGTTCTAGCAAGGCTAAGAGTAGCTCTAGCAAGAGCAAGAATGCTTTGCCGGTTATTGCCCTGATGCCGCAACTCAAGATTACCACTGTCGGTCGCGACGTCCAGATTGCCGGAGCCCGCGAAGGTGTCGACTATGCAGTGCTTGACTTGCAAGGCCGCGTTGTAATGCAGGGTAGCGCCAATGCCGCAAACTTCAATCTCTCCATGCCACGCGCTGGTCGCTACATGGTTCGCGTTGGCTCTCGTCAAAAGTTGGTTGCTGTAAAGTAATCCTTATCGATCATCATTGAACTCAAAAAGGTCCCGGCAGATTGCCGAGACCCTTTTGATACCAAAAGTTTATATAAATTCGATTGGCATACCTCTCCAATTATACAAAATTTTCAAACATTTTGGACATGTCTTCTATTAAATTACCCTTGGAATAGTAGATAAAGTTATTTATTTATTTATACATTTTTAACAAAATCTTTGGTTTAAATCGGATGCAAAAGATGTTTTTTGCATCCATGAACAAATACTTCTTTAACAAAATAGTTATATATTTTTGCTTTGGTTAGCGGCGTTTCACTATTCATAAAAAACTCAAAATGATCCTTCAGTAATAAGCTTTTATATTTTTTTCCTTTCCACAAAAAAACAGAATACATGCTATACTTATTTCGAAGCATTTTTTGAGATTCTGTTTTCATATTTTTTTCTAGACTATCCAATTTTAAAGATTGTTCGGGACTTAAAATTTCATACACACCACAAATACTAGACCATATTTTATTTTTTTCCTCATTTTTGGTATAAATAAAATACTCATTATTTCCGCCTCCAACAGGCATAACAACTAGATTGTCGTCTAACGAAAATGAACGATCAAAATGTCCAAAAATATAGCTAAAAAAAGTTTCTAATGCTAATAGATCGTATGAATTCTCTTGCCAATGTTCAATCATAGAACTATCAATGACTTTAGGAGGATTTAAAAAATCGTCAACAATCTGATTATAATCATCGTCGTCTTCCTTTTTCTCACATCCTAACAAAAGAAAAAATAAAAACACGATGACTACTTTGTTTGTGCTTCTTTTCTGATCAAACATTTCGCATTGACTCCTTAATTTCTATCGCATTCAAAACATCATCCATGAAAATAATCCTTAGTATGATACTGTTTAGGTTATAATGTGTTTGTAAAAAATACATCATGTCTTATTTTATTTCTTTCGTTTCACATGGTTCCGATGGTCTAGCATCCTGCATAGGTCCTTTAAATTCAGTAGCATCTAAAACTCCGCCCATGGGAATTGTCATTATTCGATATTGTTTAGGCAAGGATATGTTTGTGTAATAAACATGACCAGATCTTATTTCGTAAGCCATCATTGAGCCATTTGAATTAGACCAATCAACATCACTTGGGCTAAGACCTTCAGAGCCCATATCACTCCAAGGCCTCCAATTATGGACATGAATGTAAAACCCCGAACCTAGACCTGCTAAAACACAGCTAGATTTACCAAAAGCAAAATTATTTTGACCTTTACTGTCGTACCAATATCTAGTTTCTACATCGTGATTTAATGTATACTTAGCCATTGAATATAGAGTTTCAACATTTCCCGGACTTTCCATAAACTTTTCTATAGCATACTGAAGTTCAATTAATTCATCTGGAGATACCAATCCTTGAAACTCTGGAGAAACAAACTCTCCTTCGGTAACATTGCCATCATAATCCATAAAATAGGTTCCGCTTGGGTCTAATCCTCCTATCGGATTCATACCATTCCCTGCATACAGATACGGGCTTGCAAACTGCCTTGCCGGGTCCACAGAAATCCACATTCCGAGCATCGGGTCAAGATAGCGAGCACCGAAATAGTCCAGCGCGATTTCGTCATCATGTTCTTTGCCGGTAAAGTTCTCTGTAACCTTACCTGTCGGCGGTGGCGTCAATTCAATCATTTCGCCGAAGGCGCGGTAGTCGTAGGCGGCAAGCGGCGTGCCGATATCGGAGTGCGCGGGGTTCGCATCGGCCTGTGTGCCATACACAAGCATTGTGGAGCCGAGGTGGTTCTTTAAGTACCATTCGAATTTTGCATTTGAAATGTAGCCGGCAAGCTGATCTCCCGTTCTACCACCGTAATCAATTGACGATGCGTCTTCGATACCGTAGCGCCCCAAACCCTGTGGCATGTTTACTACAACTTTCGTCTGATTTTTCGAAAAATCTTCGCGAACTTCGGTTCCAATGCCCGTGTAATGCGTTACCTGCATTTTATCCCAATCGGCATCTCCTGCCGCTTTGTGCATTACAGTCTTGGAAATTCTCCGGCCGTTCCCGTCATACCTCATCAAAAGCTTGAATAAAGTATTGCTAGAACTACCCGTAGGTTGCTGCGTTTGTGTGAATTCGATTGGCATACCTCTCCAATCATACAAAATTTTCAGAGATTTGGACTTGTCCTCGATTAAATTACCTTCAGAATCGTAGACAAAATTACTGTCTTTGTCCATTTTGCGGTTATCTGCAGAACCGCCAACACCAAGAGTAACAGATTTTAATCTATTCGTATTCGGATAATAAATATATTCACCGCCAGTGTTATTGTTAATGTTATCGGCACGACGTTGAGAATAGATTCGTCCCTGAGAATCGTAAATAAATTCTTCATCAAACAACGGTTGTTTTAAGTCTTTAACATTTACCAAACGATTAAGCTTATCGTAGGCATATCTTACATCCCGCAAATCATTATAGTTTTTATTGCCATGAGCCAATTTATGAACCATTCGGCTGATATTGCCGTTGTATTGCGGAGAACAATCGTCATTTCCACAATCTTCGTAATATAAAGATTCAGAATACAACGTATCTCCAGTAGTTGATTCAACAGTTGCTGTGTTTACCGCTCCACTGATGTGGTAAGTATATGAAAGCGTAAGCGAATTTCCCAAAACAACTGTTTTTATATTACCTGTCGGATAATATTCATAATGAGCTAGATTTATATTATTCCCGATTCCATTTTTTGAATAAATATCGGATATGCGACCCAATCGATCATAAACATAGCGTTCTGAAACTTGACGAGTTTTACCATTTGTACTCAAACCATAAGGATACTTTGTTGTCGATAGAGTCTTACCTGCAATATCATATTCAGTCTCTACAGCGAGAAACTTCAAACTATCAACAGGCATTGTTGGATCATAGGAAAATGTTTTTACTACACGACCGTACTTGTCATAGGAGTTGGCTGTCGAAATGCGAATAGGATTCCCAGAATCATCAAAACCAGCATCCGAAACAACAGCAACAACACGCCCTCGTGTATACTTGAGATTTTCACCATTTGGAATTATTTTCGTATTTAATGCGTTCAACGAATCATCTGTTGGAACTTTATCGTAAAAAGTGCGGGTCACAGTACCTGGAGTTAGCGAATCGACAACTGGGTTGTTTTGGTTTTGGATTTCATTAAAGTAAGCCCTCACCGCAGCACTGCCTCGGTCTGTTTTCCATTCCCCTGAATAAATAATCCTGTCCAAGAGGTCGTATCCGATAACAGTGTATGCTTTGGAATCAATCTGTCGTTGAGTTTGCGTTGCACGTACACGGCCTGCAATGTCATAATAAGTACGGGACTCACCAGCATCAGGTTCGACAGTGCGGATGACTCGACTTTGTGAATCGTAGAAGAACGAATCAGGAGCCACGCAGTTTGCTGGTGTTGGTTTAAAACTGCAACTCTTAGGCGAATGTGTTACGATTACGTTGCCACGAGCATCTAGTTCATTTACACTGCGAGTGTACAACACACCTTTTTCATCCAGAGAACCACTCACTATAACATGCCCATTTCCATCCTTTACGGTAAAAGTCTTACGTCCATCTTGATCGACTATCAGCTCCCAAGC
>JAEEGG010026803.1_pt1 | contig 10975 bp, 8 predicted proteins | sample 9134161 | NCBI WGS metagenome assembly JAEEGG01 (sample SAMN16246543, study PRJNA631951) | gut metagenome | biome: gut microbiome; feature: rumen; material: CR-attached | host: Bos | place: Iran: Karaj | collected 2018-10
GCAAGCACTTTTACCAAATCCATGATGATTTCCTCCTTTCCGCAAAAAGGCATTCGTACCGCTCCTCACGGCATAGGACTGCCCCATTCCGTCTGTTCAGTACAGACTAGAGGATATTACCATAGCTTCTTTCAAAATGCAAGAGCTTTTTATTGAAAAGATTCCCTGTTTTCCGTCAGCAGCTGCAGCCGCAGGAAGCGAATGGGGAGTTCCCTTCCCAGATTCTTGCTGATCGCCTTTCTGAGGTCCCCGGCATTGACCGTGGGAGAATCCGCCCGAAGCAGCATCCGCAGCGCCATTTCCTCCCGGTCCAGGATCTCCAGGTGCGGCGCGATATCCAGGATTCCCAGGCCGCGCTTCGTCTTTTTCTCCACCGGCAGCGCCGGAAGCCGCAGAACGGCTTCCGCTTCCGAAGCCTCTGTCTCACCCGAAAAGCGCAGGGACCACTCCGTCCAGGCGATCTCTCGCACCGGGCGGACAGGCTGCCCCACGCTCAAAACCCGGATGCCCTCCGGCAGAACACCGTTGAGCGCGGCGGCCACATCCGCCGGCCCCTCCATCACGGAGGCGTCCAGCAGCTCGCATACGCTCTCGCAGCCCAGCTGCAGCGGCAGAGCGATGGACATTTTCGGGTGTGGGTTGAAGCCCTCGGAATGGCGGATACGGATCTCGGCCCGGATAAAAGCCCGCTGGAAGGTGCGCATCACATCCAGATGGCTGAGATAGGCGGCCCTCAGGCGCTTTTCAAAGCGAAAGCGGAGTTCAGGCATTGCACTTCCCCCCCTTCAGCAGGCGGTTCGCGCCGCAGCCCAGGCATTGCTTCCGGCAGTCCGGGCTGACCGTTCCCTGCTCGGACAAATGCTTTTCCCGCAGAAGATGTGCCTTTGAGACGCCGTCGTCGATCACATCCCAGGGCAGCAGCTCTTCCTCGCTCCGGGAGCGGCGCACATAGAAATCCGGGTCCAGCCCTATATCCCGGAAGGCGCGCAGCCACGCTTCATAATCGAAGTATTCTTCCCATGCCTGCAGGCCGCCGGCGGTTTCATACAGGCGTTCCAGCACGCTTCCCAGCCGCCGGTCGCCCACGGCAAGGGCAGCCTCGATATAGCTCACATCCGGTTCATGCCAGGAATAGCTGATGGCCTTGGAGCGCATGGATTCCTTCAGCAGCTTCTGTTTGCGAATGAGCTCCTCCCGGCTGTCCTGAGGATACCACTGGAATGGGGTCATGGGCTTGGGGATGAAGCAGGAGGTGGAGACCGTGATCCGCACGCCGCGGCTCCGGTTGGGGGTCGATTCCCGCCAGACCTGGAACACCTTGCAGGCCAGATCCGCGATGCCCATTACGTCTTCGTCCGTCTCCGTGGGAAGACCCAGCATGAAATAGAGCTTGACCGTGCTCCAGCCCCCGGAAAAGGCAGTGCGGCAGGCATTCAGCAGGTCCTCCTCCGTCACGTTTTTATTGATCACGTCCCGCAGGCGCTGGGTCCCCGCTTCCGGGGCAAAGGTAAGGCCGCTGCGGCGCACCTTCTGCACCCGCTGCATCAGATCCAGGGAGAAGTTGTCCGCCCGGAGAGAGGGCAGGGACAAGCTGACGCTTCGGGGCTCGCACCAATCCAACAGCCCGTCGCAGAGGGCACCCAGCTCCTTGAAATCGCTGGTGCTCAGGCTGGTAAGGCTGATCTCCTCATAGCCGGAATACTGCAGGCTCTCGATGCCCTGCCGGACCAGGGTCTCCGCCTTCTTGGCCCGCACAGGCCGGTAGACATAGCCCGCCTGGCAGAAGCGGCAGCCCCGGATGCAGCCCCGGAACAGCTCCAGCATGGTGCGGTCATGGACGATCTCCGTGGAGGGGATGATGGTGTGCACCGGGAAATCCGCGGCGTCCAGATCCTGAATGATGCGCTTACGAACCCGCTGCGGCGCCCCGTCCTTCGGCGTGATGCTCTCTATCCTGCCGTCGGGCAGGTAGCTCACGTCGTAAAGAGAGGGGACGTAGACGCCCTCGATCCCGGCTGCGGCGGCCAGGAAGCGCTGCTTTGTCCAGCCCTCCCGCTTTGCCCGGCGGTAAAGCTCCGTCAGCTCCGCGTCCACTTCCTCTCCCTCGCCGATGACGGCCAGGTCGATGAAATCGGCAATGGGCTCCGGATTATACATACAGGTGCCGCCGGCAAAGACGATGGGCTGCAGCCCCTTCCGCTCACAGCTGCGCAGGGGGATGCCCGCCAGGGAAAGCATGTCCAGGATGCCTACGAAGGACATCTCATAGCCCACGGAAAAACCGATCAGATCGAAATCCCGGATGGGATCGCCGCTTTCCAGAGCATAGAGGGGCACGCCCGCCTCCCGCATGGCCTGGGCCATGTCCCGCCAGGGCTCGAACACCCGCTCGCACCACACGCCCGGCAGTCTGTTCAGCACACCGTACAGGATGCGCAGGCCCAGGTTGGACATACCGATCTCGTAGGTATCCGGAAAACAGAGGGCAAAGCGCACCTCGGTCTCCGCCTTATTCTTCAATACTTCGCCGAATTCGCCGCCAGTATACCGGGCGGGCTTCTGTACCTTCGGCAGGATCGCTTCCAGCGACGGATGCATCGTATTCCCTTCCTTTGGTAGAGTCAGATTATCATACATGATTTTCCGCCGAAAATCAATCACGCAGGCGTATTCTCAGCTGCCGCAGAACGAGCCACAGGCCATAGAGAAAAAGCTGGGGGCTGTAAAGGACGCCAAGCGACGTGGTCAGCAGGATTGAGAAGATGCCCAGCGCCCCGGAAAGGCGCTCCCACCGATGCATAGCCATAAGGCCGGGAAGCAGACAATCCAGCACTCTTCCCCCGTCAAGCCCAGGCGCGGGCAAAAGATTCACCAGGCTCAGCATCAGGCTCATATCCGCCGAGGCCTTAAGGAAACCGCTGCCGCTGCAGCGTAGCAGCAGCCAATAAAGGAGGCCCGCCCCCGGCCCAGCCAGAGCTCGCACAAGCTCCTGCCGGGCGCCGGGTTCCGGCCCGAAGCAATAGAGGCACGCCCCGGAAACATCCAGAGTCAGCCGCCGGGGCAGGTTCCCCTGCCGCAGGATCAGCGCCAAATGCCCCAGCTCGTGGGCGGCGGCAGCCAGGATGGCGGCGCAGAGGGCTTTGCCTCCGCAGAGGAAGCCGGTCAGGGACGCAAGCAGCAGGAAGCCGCCGCTGATTTGCAGAGAAAAAGGGAAGCTCTCCTCGGAGAGAGACTTTTCGTTTGACATACCGTCTCTTCCTGTTATAATATTAGGTATTAAACTGGCATAATTATCATTCAGGGGGCAGCATGGATTATCGGGACGAAGCCCCGGAGGTCATCCGGGATTTTCTCAGCTATCACGAGGTCGTCCGGGGCCATTCCCGGAAGACCATCGATGAATACTATCTCGATCTCAGGACCTTTCTGCGCTATCTGAAGCAGAAACGCGGCCTGGTGAGCAAATCCACCCCCTTTGAAGAGATCCCCATCGACGACGTGGACCTGGCCTTTCTCGGCGCCCTCACAAAAACCGAAGTCTACGACTTCATGAGCTTTCTGGGCAGGGACAGGGTAAAGAATCCCCAGAGCCGGGAAGCGGAATACGGCCTCTCCCCCGCCTCCAGGGCCAGGAAGTTGGCGACCCTCCGCTCCCTCTACAAATACCTCACCATCAAGACGGGGAAGCTGGAAAAGAACCCTCTGGACGGCTTCGATTCCCCCAAGCTCCGCCGCAGCCTGCCGAAATACCTGACGCTGGAGGAGAGCCAGGCCCTGCTCAGCAGCGTGGGCGGCCGGAACCCGGAGCGGGACCGCTGCATCCTCACCATCTTCCTCAACTGTGGCCTGCGTATCAGCGAGCTGGTGGGCCTCAACCTCGGCGACGTGAATGAAAACCGCCTGCGGGTGGTGGGCAAGGGCGACCGGGAGCGGATCGTCTACATTAACGATGCGGTGGCGGACGCCATCAACGCCTACTTTCCTTTCCGGAAGAAATACGGCACAGCGGCTACCCCGGCCCTCTTTGTCTCCGAGCGGGGAGAGCGTATCGCCCGCAGTACGGTGCACCGGCTGGTGAAGGTACACCTGGGGGAAGCGGGGCTGGAGCAGGACGGCTACAGCGCCCACAAGCTGCGGCACACCGCCGCCACCCTCATGCTCCGCAGCGGCGTGGACGTGCGCACCCTGCAGGAGCTGCTGGGGCATGAGCATCTGAATACCACGGAGATCTATACCCACATCGAAAACACCGACCTGCGGATGGCCGCGGAGGCAAATCCGCTGGCGAAGTATAAGCCGGAGAAAGGATAAGAGAACGAATCATGGTTTTTTCCAGCCTGCTGTTCCTCTTCTTCTATCTGCCGGTCACGCTGCTGGTCTATTATCTGTGCCCCGCCCGCTGGCGCAACCTCTGGCTTTTCCTCGTAAACCTCGTGTTTTACGGCTGGGGAGAGCCGGTCTACGTCGCCCTGATGGTCTTCTCCATCGCCGTGAACTATGCCGCCGGCTGGCTGGTGGACAGGCACAGGGACAAGGGAAAACGCATACTGGCGCTCAACGCCGTGGTGAACCTGGGCCTGCTGTTCTTCTTCAAATACTATGATTTCCTGGCCGAAAGCCTGGGCAGCATCCCCGGCCTCAGCTTCCTCCATCCTCTGGGCATTTCCCTTCCCATCGGCATTTCCTTCTACACCTTCCAGAATATGTCCTATCCCATCGACGTATACCGGGGGGATGCCCGCAGCCAACGAAGCTTCATCCGCTACGGGACTTATGTGGCCCTCTTTCCTCAGCTGATCGCCGGGCCCATCGTCCGCTATAAGGATATCGCCGACCAGCTGGACCATCGGAAGGAAACAGCGGAGAAGTTCGCCTCCGGCGTTTGCCGCTTCTGCGTCGGACTCTCGAAGAAGGTCCTGCTTGCCAACAATATCGGCGCCCTCTGGGACGTTTACAAGGCCATGGACCCGGCTTCCCTTTCCGCCGCGGACGCCTGGCTGGGCGCGCTGGCCTTCACCTTCCAGATCTATTTCGATTTTTCCGGCTATTCCGATATGGCCATCGGCCTGGGACGCATGCTGGGCTTCGACTTTGTGGAAAACTTCAACTACCCCTATATTTCCCGCAGCATCACCGAATTCTGGCGGCGCTGGCATATCTCCCTCTCCACCTGGTTCCGGGACTATGTATACATCCCCCTGGGGGGCAACCGCAGGGGCAAAGGCCGCCAGCTCCTGAACCTGCTGATCGTCTGGACCCTGACCGGCATTTGGCACGGGGCCAGCTGGAATTTCCTGTTCTGGGGCTTGTATTACGCCATTCTGCTAATCCTCGAAAAGGTATTCCTCTATGACCGCCTGCAGAAAGCCCCCGCCTGGATCGGCCATATCTATGCCCTGTTCCTGGTGGTGATCGGCTGGGTGCTCTTCAGCGTGGAAGACCTGTCCGGCTGCCTCATGTATCTGCGCAGCATGTTTTTCGGCGGCGCGGGGTTCTTCTCCGGCACCTTCCTGTACTATCTGCGCAGCTTCGCGCCGTGCATAGTGGTGATGGCGGTCGCTTCCACCCCGCTGGCGAAAACCCTGTACCGCCGCCTGCCTGAGCGGCTTACCAAGATCATGAATCCCCTGCTGGTGCTGGCTTCCCTCCTTCTGTGCACCGCTTATCTGGTGGACAGCACCTATAATCCCTTCCTCTATTTCCGTTTCTGAGGTATGCTATGAAGAATCGTAGCCGGGGCGTTCTGCCCGTCATCCTCTGTTTTGCGGTCTTCCTTACGCTGCTGACGGCCCTCCATCTGGCGCTGCCGGACAGGGATCGCAGCGAAAACGAGAACCGCATGCTGGCCAAGGCGCCGTCCTTCAGTCTGGGCGCGCTTTTCTCCGGCAGCTTTACGGAGGATTTTGAAGACTATATCACCGACCAGTTCCCCTTCCGTGACCGATGGCTGGACCTGAAATCCCGCGTGGAGCGCGCCAGCGGCAAAACGGAGAACAACGGCGTGTTTTTCTGCCGGGAGGACACCCTTATTTCCCGCTTCAAGCCCCCCGCCGAAACCGCGACGGAGGACTGCATCCGGGCCGTGAACACCCTGGTAGAAAACACAGGTCTGCCCGTCTTCCTGGCCCTCATCCCCTCGGCTGCGGAGATCTGGTCCGACCGCCTGCCTCCCAACGCCAACACTGCCGACCAGGCTGCCATCATCAGGCGCATCTATGACGGCGTGACCGCGGGGACCGTGGATATGCTTTCTACCCTGCGGGACCACGCGAAAGAACCGATCTACTACCGCACAGACCACCACTGGACTACCTTGGGCGCATATTACGGCTATGCCGCTACCGCCAAGGCGCTGGGGCTGACGCCCCGCAGCATGGACAGCTACCAGCCGGAGACAGTCAGCACAGACTTTTACGGCACGGTATATTCCTCCTCCGGCGTCCGATGGGTACAGCCGGACAGCATCCAGATCTTCGTCCCCGCCGGGAAGGCCAGGCTGACCCGCTATGATACGCCGGAAGGTATCGAAAGCCCCGTTTACGACATGGATAAGCTGGAAACGAAGGATAAATACAGCATGTTCCTGGGGGGGAATACCTCCCGCCTCACGATCCGCACAGGCTCCGAGGGCGGAAAGCTCCTGGTGATCCGGGATTCCTATGCCGACTGCGAGCTCCCCTTCTTTTTCGATCATTATGCCGAGATCCATGTACTGGACCTGCGGTATTACCGACAGAGCGTCTCCGCATATGCCCTGGAGGGCGAGTTCGACGCCATCCTTATTTCCTACAGCCTGGCTGATTTTGTCACCGATACTTCCGTTTTTCTGATGGGCACCTGACTGTCAGACGGAAAGGAGAAGATATGAAACGCAAGAAAACACCGGCTGTAAACAGCTGGATCGGGCTGCTGCTCCTGCCCTGCGCAGCACTGCTTCTGCTTATCATTGCCTGGGCCGTCGGCACAAAGGGGACTTTGAGGCTCATTCTTTGCGGCTTGAGCTTCCTGGTTTCCGCGTTTGCCCTGCGGGAGGAGCTTTTGACCGCGCTGCGGACAAAGGATATCCGGTCCGGGCTCCTGCTGCTGGTCATCGCCGGCATCATCTGCTTCTTCACGGGAAGAGCATCCTACGCCGCGCTCGCCCTCCTTCTGCGTCAGTTGGGCGCTCTTCTGCTGCCCCGGCTCCGCAAAAGCGTTCTGAACCTTCTGGATACCCGGCGGGAACTGAATCCATTGAAGGAGCAGCTGCCCAGGACGAAGGACAAGACCCTGCTCATCCACCCGCATGAGCATTTTCTGAACAATTACCTCACCTATGTAATGCTGCTGGTGGCGGCGATCATAGCCGCTGTCTCTACCGTGGTCAGCAACTTGTCCGCGTCGGAGGCCGTGAGCCGCGCCGCCGTGATCCTCGCGCTGGGCGGCACCTTCCCCCTCTTTTCCGCCTTCCCTCTCAGCGACTATGCCGCCGCGATCAGCGCCGGTGAATCCGGAGTCCTGTTCCGCCGGGATACCCTCACCCGTCTGATGGGGCTGAAGCTGGCCTGTGCCAGAACGGCGGAGCCCACCGTCATCGGCACTGCCGCCGTCTTCCCCGCCCGTCCGGAAGCCGTCGGGCCGGAGCTGATGCTGCGTCTTGCGGCCACCGCCTACGCGGACACGGAGTTTGAGGCCGCCGAAAAGCTGGCTGCCGTCAGCAAAAACACCAGCAGTGCGGATATCCAGCGCCAGGAGCTTCCCGGCCTGGGCATCATCGCCAGGGTCAAGGATATCGTCGTACTGGCCGGAAGCGCCGAATTCATGAAGCGTTCCGGGCTGCCCGTCCTCCCCTTCCCCGAAAACGCGCAGGTCCTTCATATGGGCGTCAACGGCCATTATGTGGGCTGCATCGACTTCACGGAGCCCCAGCAGGCCGAAGCCAGCGAGAGGTCTATGGACAACGCCGGTTTCTTCTGCTTCAAGGACGAAGCCGAAGCCGGGGAAAAGCGGCTTCCCGGGGAGAAGCTTCTCTTCATCCGTCCTTCCACGAAACCCGCGTCCAGTCAGAAAGACGACCTGAATGCGGATTCCGGCGTGCTGGACCGCTTCGACCAGATAACCGTGGAGCGCTGCGGCCGCGCCGGTATCTCGGCTTTGATGGAACAGCTGGGCAATGCCAGACTGGGGCGGAAGGGCATCCTTCTGGTGGCCCTCATCGTCAAGGCTTTCCTTCTGCTGCTGACGGTCTTCGGCATCTGCCCCCTCTGGCTGGCAGTTCTTCTGGAAACGGCGGGTATCGCCTTCTCCTATCGCTATTCCGTCCATCTGTTGGATTACATCGGAAAATACTGATAGCACAAAACAGATTGAGCGGCAGCCTTTTCGGGCTGCCGCTCAGACTGTAGACAAAACTATGATGCTGTGTTTCGATTAGCATGGGGGATTTGTGAAGGGGGCGGAGAGGTCCCCTTCACTTTATATTCTTGCAAAATCAGAAAACATTTTCTGATTTTGCGCTCAAGCTGTCGACACTTTGTCGACAGCTTGAGCGGCAGCCTTTTCGGGCTGCCGCTTCCATTATGCGCAGAAACGGTGTTTTCCGATGGTAAGGATCAGGGGTCTGGACCAGATCCATGCGCTGGTGGCTGTGCTGGGATTGAAATAATAGATGGCGCCGCCGGTGGGATCCCAGCCGTTCAGGGCGTCGTCCGCGGCCCGGTAAGCGCTTTCCGCCACGGGCTGGTCGAATTGCCCGTCGGCGATGCAGCTGAACGCGCCGGACTGGTAAATAACGCCGGGGATGGTGTTGGGAAAGGAAGGGTGCTTCACCCGGTTGAGCACCACTGCCCCGACGGCCACCTGACCAACATAGGGCTCTCCCCTGGCTTCCGCCGATATCAGCCGGGCCAGCAGCGCCCTGGTATTCCGATCCGCACTGGCGGTGGGTACGCTGATCCCCAGGGCTGCCAGGGTCTGCGTACCGCAGATCCCGTCCACGGCCAGGCCCTTCGCCCTCTGATACTTCTTTACCGCCGCCGTGGTACGGCTGCCGTAGATTCCGTCCACCGTGTAGGTATAATACCCGGCGTATTTCAATGCCTGCTGTATCTTTGTCACGACGCTGCCGCTGGACCCCTGTTTGTAGGCGACGGCCCCCGCCTGCTGGCTGAGGCTGATGAGCAGGATATTTACCAGAAACAGTGCGGCAAGTGCCGCCGTCAGTTTTGCTTTTCTCATAAATCGGCTCCTCCGTAAGCTATTTTACGGAGGAGCCGAAAATCTATGTCAGGGAATCCGTGGAAGAGGTTAAATCGCTTTTTCTGCCACTTCCTTGCGTATCCTCTCGATGAACTCGTCCACGGACATGGTCAGCTGTTCGCCGGTACGGGTACGGACGCTGAGGGAACCGTCCTCCGCCTCCTTGTCGCCGATGACCAGCATATAGGGGACCTTCTGCATCTGGGCCTCCCGGATCTTATAGCCGATCTTTTCATTCCGGTAGTCCGCCTCCACGCGGAACCGCCTGTCGTCCAGGATCTTGACCAGCTCTTCACAGCGGGCGTGGGCACGATCGGTGATGGGAAGGACCTTCACCTGCACGGGGCTCAGCCACAGGGGGAAGGCGCCGGCAAAATGCTCGGTAATGACGCCGATGAAGCGCTCGATGGAGCCGAAGACCACGCGGTGGATCATCACGGGGCATTCTTTCTCGCCTTTAGAGTTGATGAATTCCAGGTTGAATCGTCCGGGAAGCTGGTAGTCCAACTGGATCGTTCCGCACTGCCAGGTGCGGCCCAGGCAGTCTTCAATGTGGAAGTCCAGCTTCGGCCCGTAGAAAGCGCCGTCGCCGGGATTGATGACATAAGTCTTGCCGAGGCTTGTGATGGCGTCAGCCAGGGCGTTGGTCGCAACTTCCCAGTCGGCCTCGGTGCCGATATGATCGTCCGGCATGGTGCTGAGCTCTATCGTGTAAGGCAGGCCAAAGAGAGAATAGACCTCGTCGAAGAGCTGGGCGATACGCATGACCTCATCCTTGATCTGCTCCTTTGCCAGCAGGATATGCGCATCGTCCTGGGTGAAGCAGCGGACGCGGAACATGCCGTGGAGGGCGCCGGAGAGTTCATGGCGGTGAACGGTGCCAAGCTCGGAATAACGCAGGGGCAGCTCACGGTAAGAATGGGGTTCCAGGTCATAGACCAGGATGCTGCCGGGGCAGTTCATGGGCTTGATGGCAAAGTCCTCGCCGTCGATCAGCGTGGTATACATATTGTCCTTATAGTGATCCCAATGGCCGCTGGTCTCCCAAAGGGTCCTGCGCATGATCTGCGGCGTCATGATCTCCAGGTAATCCCACTTCTTATGCACCTGACGCCAATAATCGATCAGCGTGTTCCGCAGCGTCATGCCGTTGTGCAGATAGAAGGGGAAGCCGGGAGCTTCGTCGCGGAAAGCGAAGAGGCCCAATTCCTTGCCCAGCTTGCGATGGTCGCGCTTCTTGGCTTCCTCGATGCGCCGCAGGTACTCGTCCAGCCCTTCCTTCTTGGGGAAGCAGGTGCCGTAGATCCGCTGCAGCATCTTGCGGCTGGAATCACCGCGCCAGTAAGCGCCGGTGCAACTGGTGAGCTTCAGGCCGTTGCCCTTCAGCTTGCCGGTGCTGGCAAGGTGAGGTCCGGCGCAAAGGTCGGTAAAGGTCCCCTGGCTGTAAAAACTGATGACCGCGTCTTCGGGAAGGTCGTCGATGAGTTCCATCTTGTAGGGCTCATTCAGGCTCTCCACGAACTGACGGGCCGCGGGACGGGGCATTTCGAAGCGAACGACGGGCAGATCTTCCTTGATAATCTTCCGCATCTCGATTTCGATCTTCTCCAGGATCTCCGGTGTGAACACGGTCTCGGAGTCGATGTCATAATAGAAGCCGTCGTCGATGGCGGGGCCGATGGCCAGCTTGGAATCGGGATAGAGCCGCTTGACCGCCTGCGCCAATACGTGAGACGCC
>JAEEGG010026804.1_pt1 | contig 10975 bp, 7 predicted proteins | sample 9134161 | NCBI WGS metagenome assembly JAEEGG01 (sample SAMN16246543, study PRJNA631951) | gut metagenome | biome: gut microbiome; feature: rumen; material: CR-attached | host: Bos | place: Iran: Karaj | collected 2018-10
ACCAGGAGAAGGACGTGCAAGACGATGGCACGATGGAAGGTGTGCGCATCGAGAAAGTCGTGGAAGACGGGGCAGCCGCTGATGCTGGATTGGAGAAAGAGGATGTCATCACAGCCATCGACGGACAGAAAGTCAGGGATATGGGCGAGCTGCAGGGAATCCTGGCGCAGAAGCGTCCTGGCGAGCAGGTGAAGGTGACCTACATGCGTAATAAGAAGGAGAAGACCGTCACAATGACGCTGAAGAATGAACAGGGCAACACGAAGGTAGTGAAGAATGCCGACGTCGACGTGTTAGGCATTGACGTGCGCCCCATCACTGACTCGCAGAAGAAGCAACTGGAGATCAACTATGGACTGGAGGTGCTGAAAGTCAACGGCGGCAAGATGAAAGATGCCGGCGTGCCGAAGGGCTTCATCATCCAGCGCGTCAACGAGCAGCCCATGAAGTCGTTCGATGACCTTCAGGAAGCTGTCAAGGAAGCCTCGACGTCGAAAGACCAAATGCTGGTCATCAAGGGTATCTTCCCGACAGGCCGTCGCGGTGGCTTCGTGGTGTACCTGCAGGGTGAATAACACCTGTGGTGGCAGCCTTGGCCGCAGAAACAAGGCAAAAGATAAAAAAAGTAAGGTATTTTTTTGGCCATTCCGAAAAAATACCTTACTTTTGCAACCAAAATGCTTGTAAGAACGGGGTTTACCTCAGCATAGAGCATGCTTTTTGCCTTTGGTTTTGCGCCGTTCATGACATCCAGCTATAATAATACGACTAATGAGACAACTGAAAATCACGAGGTCAATCACCAACCGAGACAGCGAGGCACTGGAGAAATACCTGCAGGAGATAGGACGCGAAGAGCTGCTCTCCAGCGACGAGGAGGTGGAACTGGCACAGCGTATTCGCAAGGGTGACCGCAAGGCCCTGGAGCGGTTGACGAAAGCCAATCTGCGCTTCGTCGTGTCCGTGGCCAAGCAGTACCAGAATCAGGGACTGTCGTTGCCTGACCTCATCAATGAGGGTAATGTAGGGCTGATCAAGGCTGCCGAGAAGTTCGACGAGACTCGTGGTTTCAAGTTCATATCGTATGCTGTATGGTGGATTCGTCAGAGCATCTTGCAGGCCATTGCCGAGCAGAGCCGCATCGTCCGCCTGCCACTTAACCAGGTTAGTTCTGTCAACAAGATCAACCAGGTACTCAGCAAGTTTGAGCAGGAGAACGAGCGTCGTCCGTCTGTCGACGAAATTTCAGAGCGCACCGACTTGCCTGAAGAGAAGGTGGGCGAGGCTATGCTGGTTAATACGCGCCACGTCTCAGTAGATGCTCCCTTTGCCGACGGCGAGGACAACTCGCTGCTGGACGTGCTGGTGAACGACGATGCCCCGATGGCTGACATGCATCTGGTGATGGAGTCGTTGCGCTCAGAAATAAGCTCTGTGCTCAAGATGCTTAACGAGCGGGAACGCTGTGTGATAACAGCATTCTACGGCATCGGCCAGCCGGAAATGACACTTGAAGAGATAGGCAACAAATACGGGTTGACGCGCGAGCGTGTCCGACAAATAAAGGAGAAGGCCATCCGCCGCCTTCGTAACAGTACAACCAACAAGACATTGAAAGCATATTTAGGACAATGAACACAATGAAGTATATACTGATGGCCCTGCTGATGAGCATTGCCGTAACCAGCGAGACTGCTGCCAAGCAGCTTCGTATGTCACACATGTACATGTTCGGATTCTCTGCGTCCTTTCAGGACAGCACCATCTATATTACCGACATTCAGGATGTAGAGGGTGCGTGGATTGACAGTAAGCATGGCTTTTTGCTAGGACGTGAGCATTACTCCACACAGCTGCAGGAACATCTGGCCAATAACATGCAGCGTCCTAATCGCGTCTGCATCACTTTCTTTGCCAAGGACCGCAAGAAGGCTGAGCGCAAGATGGCCAAGCTGAAGAAAAAGTACATCGAGAAGGGCAGGGGATTATACGATGTCCAGTACTTGTCGGCTGCAGACTTCAGCTATCAGGCAGTTAACATGGACGATGACTTCGATGAATGATATATTTTTCGTGAATCATTTATCCCAAACCTTGAAGTTAGGTTAATAATACAGTCCTATAGACAGGCCTGCGCTGCGTCCGTCAAGACTATTGTTGGTCTTAAGGTAGCTGCCGTAGAGCTTGACAAACCACAGGGTGGGATGGTGCTTGATGGTCAGCGGCTGCTGCCAAGTCAGCTCCAGGCGTCCCTGCCAGTAGTTGGCATTGTAGTAGGCCATGTCGGGCAGCAGGACGGACTGGGCATAGAATGCTTTGTCGGACAGTGACTCGCCTTGTACGGTTAGCGCGTCGTTCAGCATCAGGTCGGCTTTGTGGCCGACACGGTAGTTGGCGTTGGCCCTTACCCAAAGCCTGCCGTTGATGAAGCCATAGCCTCCCTCGATACCTATTAGCGACGAAGCATATTCCAGTTGTGACGTGGGAAGCAGGTGCTTGTTGCTGACCGTCTGCAAGTCGTAGCTGGCTCCGACGTAGCCCTTGACGGCATCGTTGCCGACGAACGAGAGACGGTAGTGCAGGTTGGCATCCAGCTTTTTCAGCTGATAGCGTTTCTTGAACGTCATGGTGCGTTCCCACCGCTGTGTGGTGTATGCCCCATCCTTTTCGGTGATAAGCTCAGAGTTGTACTGGTCAGCATAGCCCTGCTCGTAGTTGACATGGGCATCGATGCTGTGCAACAGTGTCTCTTGGTCGATGCGGTTGTGGGTGCTGATGCTGTAGTTGTAGGTGTACCAGCGTCCAGGCTCATACTTATATTGTCCGTAGGTGTACTCCGTGCCACGACTGAGCGATACGCTGTTGACACTTCGGAAGTGGCTGCCCTGAAATGCATAGCTCACCTCTGCGCCCAGGTCGTGGTTGACATATTCACGCCAGTAGGCACTGTAACCGCCGACGCTACCCGTGACATGCTCCATGCCTGTCATAATGTAGTACTTCAGGTTGGGGTCAGTCTGTACGGTGGTCAGCCCTGCAAGCTTCTCCTTGTAGCGGTGGTACCAAGCAGCGAGTCCTATGGTGTGCGAACCCGTCGTATAGGTTGCCGAAGGTGTCAGTTGGTAGTCTGCCAGACGGACACGTGATCGTGGGTCGCGCAGTCGGCTCAAGTCGCCCACCTTATAATATAGTGCGGCACCGTAGTTGAAGTGGCCCAGACGGACGGTGGCCAGTTTGGCGTTCAGCGTAAAGTTCTGCGTGTCGTACTTGCCGAACACAGACGAGCCTGATATGAAGGGGTTGGAGTTGTAGGGGCGCATCACGTCATTCCATGCCCGCTCCTTGGTACGACCCATGTCGAAGTCGAATGAGCCGTAGCCGTAGAGGTACTTACCTATTTTCTGGTAACGTTCTGTAAAGAAGTGCAGCGTGTTATGTTGTGTCCCCTCCTGCACGCGGTGGTAGTCTCCACTGCGGTGCTGCAGGTCGATGTAGGCGACGCCCCGGTTGTCTGCCGAGTCGCTTATGTCGTGAGCCAGTCCTGCTGCATTGTTGCTCTCGTTCCACAACTGTCGCTCGTCGGCCAGCTGGTATTTCTCCTCTGTCATTGTCTGGGCAGAAAGTGCAGAGGCACACAGCATCGCGGCAGAGAGTAGTATATGTCTTTTCTTCATGGTTCTAAATATTCTCTTGGATTGATGTTGTCATTGCAGATGAAGTCGTTCAGGCTGTTGTTTGTGTCCTGCAGAATCTTCCGTCCGTCAGTCGTTGCGGAGAGAGTCTTGCGCACCAAACGCTCGCCGATGTTGCCCGCAGCAGTGCTGAAACAACCGTAGCTGGCATCGATACTTTGCGGCAGTCGCTTGGAGTTGATGTCAGCACCCGTCTGCGCCTTGTTCTTGACGATGTCCACACCGTCGAGCACAGCGTCGATATGCATGCGCATAAACCTGTTGCCGCGTGTCTTGCCGTAGGCATAGACCGTGAGCCATTCCTTCACGTCCTCCGTCGTGCGGAAGATGACGAGAGAGACGGGAGCACCCTGTGCCAGATTCATGCACGAGATGCTGCTGTAGGTGGTATAGACGAGTTCAAGGGCCGTGACGTCGGCATTGTTGGGTATCTTGCCCGTGATGTCCTTCGCCTCGAAGTCGGCATCACGCAAGTCACGCTCATACTCGTTCTGTCCGCTATGGTCGGTGGCACTGTTGACCAGCAGCAGCGATGCACCGGGAGCCACCATGACAGGCTGACCGTCAGGGATGCGGAATACCTGCTTCAGGTAGATGGAGTCGGGAGTGACGGCTTTGTCGTAGGGATATACCTGATAGGCGATGGTACTCTCACTTTCCAGCAGGCCGATGTACAGTCCTGCAGCGTCGACGGAGTCCTCCGAATTATTATACAGCTCGATATATTTTCCGCTGCTATAGGAGCCGCCGTCTATCTTGCTGTTCGACGGATATACCTTGCTGATAATCAGCGTTTCCTTCGGATATACCATCAGCTGCACATTGATGCTGGCATCTGCCGACAAAGCCTGTTTGTTCAGCGTTCCGGTCATGATGAAGTCTATCTGGCCGCCAACGATTTCTCCGGTGTACTGCTCATACTGGCTGTGGCTGACGGTGGCCGATGTCGACACGTCGTAGGTGCCTGGGGCCAGGTCGCTGAGAATAGCCTTGCCTGAGGTGTCGGTTACCGCTGTCACCAAGCCTTCGTCCGACTGCAGCGTGACGGTCAGTCCCGACAGGTCGGTCATGTTGACGAAAGCGTCAGGCCTCACCAACTGTATGGTGGCACTGACGGGTGGTGTCGTGTCGCTGAAATCGACACAGGAGGAAAGGTATAAAGGTAAAAAGGTAAAAAGGTAAAACCATTTTACCGCCTTTATGACCTGATTGTATCTGTTGTTGCTCATTTTCTTTGTCTCGTTTTATGTTAACGTTGGCGTGGACTCCCACTTTTTTACTCTTTTCATCACAGATTAAAGAACAGCTCCACGCCGAACGAGTAGCTGCTGGCGTTGCGCTGAGTCAGTGTGCCGCTGGTATTGGTGGTCATGAACGGCTCGTAGTAAAGCACGTTGTTGGCATAGAACGACAGGCCGGCAAACTTGCCGAACTCCTTGGTCAGGCGGGCCGAGAGGTTCCAGGTGACAGGCTCCTTGACGACCTTGTTCTCGTTGGGGCGGATAAGCTGGCTCTGCAGCGAGATGCCTGATGCTGGCTGCGTGGACGACCAGTTGCCGTCGGTGTCGAGGTAGCCGTTCAGCTGGTCGCTGCCGATGGCGTGCCACTGTAGGTCAGGGGTGATGAAGGCGTACGGGTCTTTGTCGGCATTGAAGCTGTAGTTCGAGCTGTGCCAGATGACCTGTCCTGTGAACGATGCCACCATGCGCAGCTGTGGGATGTTGGTCACCAGTCGCAGGGTGTTGACGAAGCGGCGGGTGCGGCTGTAGTCCACTCCAGAGGGGTACACCAGCTTGTACGGCGTCGTGTTGCGTGCTTTATAGTCGGCAGGCAGGTCTTGCGGGTTCGATGTGTTCAGCCCCTTCGACCAGCTCTTGCTCTCCTGCCAGGCTCCTGAGAAGTAGATGCTGGTGTTGAGTGGTTTGATGCGCCCCAAGTCGAAGTCAAACTCCACGCCTCGGTTTTGCAGCACGTTGTCGTTGCTCACCTGTCCGTTGGTTGTCCAGAAGATGCTGGGTACGTCGTTGGGCGTACCGTCAGCGTAAGCCGTGGGGGTGGCATACTGCAACGACTCGTAGGTGACATACTGCAGGTCGCTACTGAAGCCGTTGGGCGTCTTGTCCTGATAGGCTGTCAGACTCAGTTTGCGACCGCCAGGCAGCTTGATGTCGATGCCTGCCTCTATCTTCGTCGTTGTGGCATTCTTCAGGCCGCGCGAGTATGTTACGGGTTGGACGTAGGTGTGGTTCACCACCATGCTGCCTGGCTGGTCAGGAGCCGTGCTACCGCCAGCATAGTAGGCCAGCGCGATGTGGTCCTTGTAGTTGTTGTCTGGATACAGGTAGTTCAGTCCGGGAGCCTTCGAGTTGAGGCCGATACCGCCGCGAATGGTGAGCCACTTAGTGGCCTCGAAGGTGATGTTCAGACGGGGCGACAAGGCCAGTGTGCTGACGTCGCTGAAGGGCTGCATGGCCTGTAGGCGTGCGCCGGCTACCACGCGCAGATGCCGTCCCTTGGCATACTCCCAGTTGAAGTTGTCCTCCAGATAGGCGGCTATCTGGTGCAGACCCGGCACGTCGCTGAAGGCTCGAGGACGTCCGTTCTCGTTGGGCTTCAGCGGCAGATGCTCGTCGGCGTTGTAGTAGCCCTTTCCGCTGTTCCAGTCGTAGTGGTAGTCCATACCCATCTTGAAGCGCTGGTTGAGACTTCCTGTCTTGATGTGGAAGTCGTTGTTCAGCTTGGCATACAGGTTACCCGGACGACTCTCGGTGTATCCCGTGGCCAGATACGAGTGGTCCAGCCAAGGAACTTCGTAGTAGCCAGTCTCGCGGGCTGTCACGATGTGTACTACTCCGCTGGACGTCGGCACGTATCGTGTGTTGGTGTTATCCGTACCTGTCAGCGTCAGTCCTACCGTATAAGATAATGTACGCGCGAAGCGACGGTCCACGCTGATGCGTCCGTTGTGCGTCAGCGTCATGGTCTTGTTGACGTTCTTCGTCTGTGTGCCGTCCTGCTTGGCGTCGGGGTCGTTGCCGTTCCAGTCCTTGGCGTACGTGTAGCGCAGCTTCGTGTCAGTATGCCAGCGGCGTGTGATGTCGAGGCCGTAGCCCACACTCAGCGTGTAGCGGTCGAACGACTTAGTCTTCATTCGCGGGTCACCCCAGGCTTGGGCGTAGTCGACGTTGAAGTTCAGCACACCGTAGCGGTTCATGCGCAGGCCTTTTCCTAATGAGTAGTTCATCAGTCCGGGGTTCACCTTACCCTTTAGCTGCCACGGTGTGACACCTATCTTCGACTTGACCACCATCAGTCCGCTGGTCAGGTCGCCGTACTCTGCCGATGGTATGCCACGTATGACCTCCACCTCCTGAACGTCGTCGGCAGAGAAGTTGCGCAGGTCGGTGCCGGTGAATGCCGTTGCTGAGAAGCCACCAGCCTCTACTGTGCCGTTGTTCGACACTGGCATGCCATCCATGATGACGCCAGAGCCGAAGGCCGCCGTGTTGTTGTTCGACAGCGTGCGGAGCTGAAGGTTTGTCTGTGCCGTCAGGTCGGTATTGGTCATCAGCTGGCCGGGAATGAGTTGCATGACGTCGGCCAGCGACAAGGCCTGCAGGTGGTCGATGGCCTGACGGCCGATGACGCTGGTGGTCGAGGCTCCGCCGGCTTTCTGGCGCGCCACGACATTCACTTCCTGCAGGGCCAGCGTGGTCTGCGTCATGCGGTAGTTGAGCTTGAGGTTGCTGCCCACCTTGACGCTGGTGTTGACCGGCTCGTAGCCCACATACGATATGTTCAGCCTGTAGGTGCCTGCCGGCACGTTGCGCAGCGTTGCGTGTCCGTCCATGTCGGTGACGGCCATAATACCCGTAGGTTGCAGCTGCACCGACGCCATGATGACTGGCTCCGAGGTGTCCTTGTCGCTGACGGTGAGCTGTAGGGTGTAGGCGGCTTTCTGCGCCGTGGCGTATAAAGGTAAAAAGGTAAAGAGGCAGAAAAGTAAAAACTTCACCCATCCTTTAAGCCCGTTTCTCGATGTGTTGTTATATTGCATGTCTGTTTTCACATAAAAGGGGGCATGTGCCTCATGCACACACCCCCTGAGGCTGTTAGTAATAGTGCGCCTGACAGGACTCGAACCTGCACGCCGTAAGACATTAGATCCTAAGTCTAACGCGTCTACCAATTCCGCCACAGGCGCTGATGCAATTGACGTATCTTTCAGTTTTGCGGCTGCAAAATTACTGCTTTTTATTGAGATAACCAAATTTTTCGGCCACTATTCGCTGTCCGTTGCATGGATGATGGCTCCGATATGGCGATGTCGTTGTTCTGCCAATAGGCCCGGTCAGGCAAAAAACAGCACTTTTCCCGCGAAAAATGCATGAGTTAGCAGAAAATGTTGTACTTTTGCACTCCGTACATGACCTATATACGCAGTGTACGTGATTCTGAAATCGTAGCATGAAAGTTATCGTATCACATGAGATTGAGACAGTGTGTCCTGCATTTGTGGGCGCTATGGTGGAGGCTGAGGTGACTAATTCTGCCTATCATGACGAGTTGTGGAAAGAGATAGACCAACTGGGCGAACACTATCGGCAGACGCTGACCACGGAGACGCTGAAGGAGATGAGCAGCATTGCCGCCACCCGACAGGTGTACCGTGCCTGCGGCAAGGATCCGTCGCGCTATCGTCCGGCATCAGAGGCGCTGATACGCCGCATGCTGCAAGGCAAACAGCTCTATCAGATAGACACGCTCGTAGACCTCATCAACCTGGCATCGATAGCCTATGGTTATAGCATTGGCGGATTTGATGCCGACAAGTTTGTGGGCGACACGCTGACCCTGGGCATCGGCCGTGAAGGCGAGCCTTACGAGGGCATCGGTCGTGGCATGATCAACATCCACGGGCTGCCCGTCTATCGTGATGCCCAGGGCGGTGTGGGCACACCCACCAGCGACAATGAGCGCACGAAGATAGACCTCAACACCCGCCACCTGCTGGTGCTCATCAATGGCTACGACGGCAATGCCGAGCGTGTTGCCGAGAATGCCCGCTACATCCAGGACCTGCTGCGCCGCTATTGCCAGAGCGACGGCGGCAGTTACAGCCTGTATGCGGCAATGTAATTAGCGCCCAAGTTACCCTTGTGAGTGGCCCACTCAGCTCCGTGAGTGGCCTTCTCAGCTCCGTGAGTGGCCTTCTCAATTCCGTGAGTGGCCCACTCATTCTGGGTGTCGGGTGCATGTTCTGCCCACACCCGAACCGACGCCCATCAGCCCCACCAGTCTGATGAATGCTGCAAAAAACGCTATTACTCGCGTGCGTATGCGTATATATTGCTAATAGTACTTTTTAACCCACACTTCCCACACTTCCCACACCTAAAGGTATGGGATTGCAACGCCACACTCATGCCTTTAGGTGTGGGGAGTGTGGGAAGTGAGGGTTCTTTTTTCCTTTCCCTACTATATACGCGCGCGTATAGGGTGACGCAACACCGAAGTCAGGATTATTTTGGACTCCGTGAGTGGCCTTCTCACGATCGTGAGTGGCCCACTCAGCTCCGTGATTGGCCTAGTTACTGAAATTACTCAATGAGTAAATGCAAAGACCTGCGATGTTACACTCACCTCTCATCTCTTATATCTTACATCATCCATCTCACATCATCCATCTTACATCTAACCCTTCACTGTATCTTGTTGTATCATTGTAGGTTAGCTGCCTGGTGAAGGGTTTCCCGATTGATGAATCATGATAAGAAAGAGAGGGGATTATTCGCACCAATAGGTCAACTGCTATATTATTGCTCACGGAAATGAGTATTTGTTTATCGAGGTTTTGGAAGATGAGTGTCTCTCATAATATTAAAACCGCAACAATCAAGAAGACTTTTGGTCGATTTGTTTTAAAATCAACCAAAAGTCTTAGTTTTTCAGTGATGTATCTCAGCTACATGCTGTCTTCCCATATACTGCCAGAGATGTTAGGTGGCAATAAATTGCCGACGAGCTCGGTCAGCTGTTTTGCAATCTTTGCCATAGTCTTATCCTTTTCATTAAATAAATCTGGGTGCAAAGGTATGGTAAATTTCATGCGTACACAATCCCACTATTATGTCATTCCGTATACCATAAGTTTGGTATATCGTTATAAATCACTTCAAATCGTGGTCAGTCATCGCACAAACGCAGGAATCTGACCATACATTTTCGGCCGTTTCCACCATATCGATGATGGTATAGATGGGTAGGATGACACCCAGGATGGCGACGGGTGCACCGATGCCCGACATCAGCGAAAGTGTCAGGAAGAAGCAGCCCATGGGGACACCGGCATTGCCAACAGCAGAAACCACAGAGATAAGCAGCCATAGTAAGATGGTGCCTAACGTAAGCGGTGTACAACCGTTCTGCATCACAAAGAGTGAGGTAACGAGAATGAATGCGGCACAACCATTCATATTGATGGTGGTACAGATGGGCAATACAAAACGGGCTATCTCCTTACGAACCCCTAATCGCTGTTCTGCCGACTCCATTGTAACAGGTAGGGTAGCTGCGCTACTCTTGGTGAAGAGAGCCATCAAGACAGCAGGCATCATACGACCTAACACGTGGATGGGGTTCAAACCGCGTGCCAAGAGGAACAATGGCAGAATGATGAAGAACTGAATCACATTGCCACCCAGCACCACGAGGACGTATTTACCAATCGAATTGACCACGACACCCGCAGAAACCTGAGCCGACAACTGTGCCGAGAAAGCCACGATGCCGAAGGGCAGCGTCCAGATCAATCCGCGAATCAACAGGAAAAGCAGATCCTGCAAACCTAACAATCCTTTTACAACGACGGCCTTGTTCTCACTCTCAGGTAGTTTTGACAACCCGATGCCGACGGCAAAGGCCATCAGTAACAGCGAAAGCACATTGCCTTCGAGGAAAGGTTTGACGATATTGTTGGGGATGACGTTCAAGATATGATCATAGATTGATGTCTGAGCGCTGATGTCTGAGGGCTGAGTAGTGCTGCTGATGACTTCCGCAGGTAGATTTCCAGGGGCAATCACCACATAAAGCAATGCTCCCACAGCAGCAGCGGTGAAGGTTGTCAGCAGGGTATAAATCAAAGTGCGGCCAAAGATACGGCCAGACCCTTTCGAACCAAAGGTGGCAAAAGTGGTAATCACTGTCAGCACAATGGTCGGCACCGCCAGCAATTGGAAAAGTCGGGTGTAGACCGTTGCTACAAATTCCATCAGACTATT
>JAEEGG010026809.1_pt1 | contig 10974 bp, 8 predicted proteins | sample 9134161 | NCBI WGS metagenome assembly JAEEGG01 (sample SAMN16246543, study PRJNA631951) | gut metagenome | biome: gut microbiome; feature: rumen; material: CR-attached | host: Bos | place: Iran: Karaj | collected 2018-10
GCGCCGAATGCCTTCCAGATAGCGGCTTACGGTCTCGGGGCTGTCTGGCCGGGCACGGGTGCCGCCGTCCATGAAGAAATCCTCCGCTGCGCCGAGCCCGCCGTAACCGATGTTCCAGCACAGGATACGCAGATTCTGAGCGGGGACCGCACCGGTGCCCGCGCCTTTTACGTCCACGGGTTCAACCGCTTTGGGCTTATACTCCGCAGCGCTCAGAAAGGCCAGCAGACCCCCCAGCGCAAGGACGACGATCAGCAGCAGGATCAGCAGGACCTTCAGCAGCTTTTTCACCCCTGTCCCTCCGTTTCATGGTATTATACGATGATTATACTATCTTTCCGGGCTGTAAGCAAGGAATATTCGTTGATTCTACCCATTGTCAGACCCCGGCAAACAAGGTATAATACTTTGACTATTTTGAAAGCCGACGGGGGGCGTTTCCCATGAATTACAGGAATATCCAGGCCAGCGATCCGGAAGTTTACGGAGCGATGATGCGCGAGCTGCGCCGTCAGCGCGATCATATCGAGCTGATCGCTTCCGAGAATTTCGTCAGCGAGGCCGTGATGGAGGCCATGGGCAGCCATCTGACGAACAAATATGCCGAGGGCTATCCCGGCGCCCGCTACTATGGGGGCTGCGACTATGTCGACGAGGTCGAGCGCATTGCCATTGACCGCGCCAAACGCCTCTACGGTGCCGAGCACGTCAATGTCCAGCCGCATGCCGGCTCCCAGGCGAACGTGGCCGTGTATGTCGCGCTCCTGCAGCCGGGTGACACGATCCTGGGCATGAGCCTCTCGGACGGCGGGCATCTGACCCACGGGTCAAAGGCCTCGGTTTCCGGCAAGTATTACCATGCCGAGTCCTACGGCGTCAGCCGTGAGACCGAGCGGATCGACTATGACGCCGTTGCCGAAAAGGCAGAGCAGGTCCGTCCGAAGCTGATCATCGCCGGCGCCAGCGCCTACCCCCGCTTTATCGACTTCAAGCGCATGCGTGAGATCGCCGATTCGGTCGGCGCCTACCTGATGGTCGACATGGCCCACATCGCCGGTCTCATTGCCGCCGGCGTGCATCCGAGCCCGGTGCCCTATGCCCATGTTGTCACCACCACCACCCACAAGACCCTGCGCGGCCCGCGCGGTGCCATGATCCTCTGCAAGGAAGAGCTCGCCAAAAAGATCGACAGCGCCGTCTTCCCCGGTACACAGGGCGGCCCGCTGATGCACGTGATCGCGGCCAAGGCCGTGGCCCTGAACGAAGCGCTGACGCCTGCGTTCCGGCAGTATCAGGAACAGGTCGTGAAGAATGCCGCCGCCCTTGCCGCCGCCCTGCAGGAAGAGGGCATCCGCCTGGTTACCGGCGGAACCGACAACCATCTGATGCTGGCGGACGTCACGGCGCTGGGCAGGACCGGTTATGAGGTCCAGCTGCTGCTGGATGCGGCCAACATCACCGCCAACAAAAACGCGATCCCCTTTGACACGCTTCCCGTCAAGCAGACCAGCGGCGTCCGCTTCGGCTCGCCGGCCTGCACCACCCGCGGCATGAAGGAGGACGACATGCGTCTGATCGGTCACCTGATCGGCCGCCTGGCCCGCGAGGGCGAGAGCGCCGTCAACGAGGTGAAGGAACAGGTCCTTGCGCTCTGCGGCCGCTTCCCGCTCTATCCCGATCTATGAAAAAGCGACTGGCACTGCTTCTGTGTCTCCTCGTTTTCCTGACGGTGTTTTCCGGCTGCGGAACGGCGGCACTGAAAACGGAGCCCGACCCTCCCGCCTCTCCGGAGCAGAGGGAGGCCGTTTCGCCCTCTCCGAGCCCTTCTCCCACCCCGACGCCCGCGCCGACCCCGGACCCTGAGGAGGAAGCCCGGCAGCAGCGTCTGAAAGAGGCCCAGGACGGCTTTGTCTGGGAAGACGGCTATCTGTATGCCATCGACGAAGAGGGGAACCTGAAAACCGACTGCTGGATCGGCGTGCTGTATTTCGGCAGGGACGGCAGATACACCAGCGGCTCGAAAAAGCTGGACAGGCTCGTGGCCGACGTGATCAGCGAGAATACCAAGGACAGCATGACCCGTATGGAAAAACTGGAGGCCATGTACGATTATACCCGTGACAACATCCAGTACGTGGGCTATGGCAATCACGAGATGACCTATCAGCCTGCTCACGGCAAGGACGGCTGGATGGTGGAGATCGCCACCGAGGCCATCGAGGAAGGGCACGGCAACTGTTATTACTTTGCGGCGCAGTTCTGCGCGCTGGCCCGCGGCCTGGGCTATCAGGCTTACGCTGTCGGCGGTGTGTTCAGCGCCATGGAGGACCCCCACGGCTGGGTGGTTATCCTGGATGAGGACGGAAACCAGTGGCTCTGCGACCCGGAGATGGAGTATAAGCTGCACTACTGGGTGGAAGAGCTCAACGGCGGAACCGTGTCCAGCTATTTTTACCGCAGCCAGCAGGAACTGGAAGGCGAAACCGGCACTGCCTACGGACAGGTGAAGGATCCCTTTGCCGCCGAACAGAAGGAAGCGGAAGAGCGGGAAAAAGCGGCCTCTGCCAAATCCGGAACGGGCAGCACCAGACCCGGCACCCCGGGCACCGCTTCAACGACCCCGGCGACAGCGGCCCCGTCACCGGCGGTCAGCCCCGCGGCATAACGAAAACGGCACCCCGAAGGGTGCCGTTTTCGTATTCGGGCCTTCGCTGCCGGATGGGTTCAGACAGCGCCGGGCTTGCCCAGCATGCGGAACATGTTCTTCTTGTAAGCCTCAACACCGGGCTGGTCAAAGGGATTGACGCCGGACATGTAGCCGGAGAGGGCGCAGGACAGCTCGAAGAAGCCGACGAGCTCGGCAAGGCCTTCCTCATCCCGTGCACAGCAGTTGATGACGATGTTCGGCACGCCGCCGTCAATATGCGCTTCCCGGACGGCGTCGGCAGCCACCATGCAGATCTCTGCCAGATCCCGTCCGGCAATATAGTCCAGCCCGTCCGCATTGTCGTCCGATTCGGGGACGAGATAGGAATGGCGGGATTTGTTGAAGCGGACTATGGATTCCATCAGGTTGCGCGGACCCTGCTGGATGTACTGGCCCATGGAGTGCAGATCGGCCGTAAACTCGACCGAGGCGGGCAGAATGCCCTTGTTGTCCTTGCCCTCGCTCTCGCCGTAAAGCTGCTTCCACCACTCCGCCATGAAGCGGAAGCTGGGTTCGTAGCATCCGAGGATCTCCACGTCATAGCCCTTGCTGTAGAGATTCTGCCGGGCGGCGGCGTACTGCCAGGCCGGGTTTTCCGGGCTGCGCAGATCCAGCGCCTCAAACTCGCGGATGGCGGCGGTAATCACGCGGCGGACGTCGATGCCCGCAACGGCCATCGGCAGCAGGCCGACGGCGGAGAACACGCTGAAGCGGCCCCCGACGTCGTCGGGCACCACAAAGCTCTCCCAGCCGTTCTGATCGGCCAGGGATTTCAGCACGCCGCGCCGGGCGTCGGTGGTGGCGAAGATGTGTTTGTCGGCATCTGAGCCGTATTTTTTCTCGAGAAGCTCGCGGAAGATGCGGAAGGCGATGGCGGGTTCCAGCGTGGTGCCGGATTTTGAGACGACGTTGACGTCAAAGTCGCGTCCGCCGAGACGCTCGAGCGTATCGCAGAGGGCATCCGCGGACAGGCCGTTGCCGACGAAGAAGATCTCAGGGTCTCCTCTGCCGAGGACGGGGCGCAGAAGCTCGATGGCGCCGCGGGCACCGAGATAGGAGCCGCCGATTCCGATGACGACCAGGGCTTTGGAACGCGAGCGGATAAGGTCTGCTGCCGCAAGGATGCGGTCCAGCTCGGTATCCCTGATGGTCTGGGGGAGATGCAGCCAGCCGGTAAAGTCAGCGCCGAGCCCGCTGCCGGAAGACAGCACCTCGTGGGCGCGTGCAACGGCGGCAAAGTCGGGACCGGCCTGGGTGAAGAATCGTTTGGCGCCGGACAAATCAACCTGAATCATAGAAAGAGCCCTCCTTGTTTCAATCGTAGCGCTCCTATTATATCCCAAATCGGGCGGAAAGCAACAGAAAATTCGAAAGGCAAAAGGTTTACAGAATTTTGAATAATCGGATGAAATGTGATGAATATTCGATTGCAAATAATCTTCCAGGTGTTGACAGCAGGCGGGTTTTCAACTTTTTGAACAGAGTTTTCGACAGCATGAAAATGCATACGGCGGCGCAGAAGGTTTACATAACCGGGGGTCATATGGGAAAAGAGAAAGGACGTGCAGAAGTTCGGAAAGGCGGATCTGACTCTGAACCGGAACCCGAAATCATCCCGGCTGTCCAAAATGCTTGACGGGAAGGAACGGGAATAGTAGAATAGCGGCACGGGGACCGGGGACGGGATCCGGAGAGAAAGGAGTCCGCGATGAAACGGCATTTTAAATGGGACAGAACCTATATCAACTGGGGCATGACGGCTTTCTGCGTGGTGGCCCTGTCTCTCCTCTTTTACTTTGCCGTCAGGAACATCTCGGTGTTCGGGGATTTCTTCCGCAAGCTGGTGACGATCCTGGCGCCGTTTATCTGGGGCCTGGTCATCTGCTATCTGCTCTCTCCCCTGATGCGCTTTCTGGAAGAGCGCGTGTTTCTGCCGCTGGGAAAGCGCCTGTACCGGAAAAACAAAAAAGGCGGTGCGGGGAAATTTGCCCGGGTGATGTCCATCCTCTTCAGCGAGATCGTTCTGCTGCTCCTCATTGCCGCTCTGGTTTATCTGATCATTCCGCAGATTCTGAGCAGCGTGCAGATGCTGGTCCAGAACAGCGGGACCTATGCCGATAATGTTTCCAAATGGCTGGACGGGCTGCTGAAAAACTATCCCGAGCTTGACAGCTATGTAGGCGGGCTTTTCGGGAACATTAACGCCAATGTCGGCAACTGGCTGGAAACCAGACTGCTGCCGCAGCTGGGCAGCCTGATCACCTCGGTCTCGTCGGGGGTTTACGGATTTGCCAGAAGCATCTATAACCTGATCATCGGCATCATCGTCTCCGTTTACCTGCTGGCGGACAAGGAGGGCTTTCTTGCCGCGGTCAAGCGCCTGAGCTATGCCGTCTTTTCCGTGGAGACGGCAGATAAACTGCGGCAGGGGCTGAACTTTGTCGACAAGACCTTCATGGGCTTTCTGTCCGGAAAGATTCTGGACTCTCTGATCATCGGCATCATCTGCTACATTGTCTGCTCCATTCTGAAAATGCCCTACACGCTGCTGGTCAGCGTGATTATCGGCGTGACGAACATCATCCCCTTCTTCGGACCTCTGATCGGCGCCATCCCCAGCGCGCTGATCATCCTGATGGTGGATCCGTCCAAGTGCCTGATCTTTATCATCTTCATCATCATTCTGCAGCAGATCGACGGCAACATCATCGGCCCGCGCATTCTGGGCAGCTCCACCGGCATCAACGGCTTCTGGGTCATGTTCGCCATCATTCTGGGCAGCGGCCTCTTCGGCTTCTGGGGTATGCTGCTGGGCGTCCCCGTATTCGTGGTGATCTACACCGTGATTCAGAACCTGATCATAAAAAAGCTGAAAAAAAGCGACCTTCCGTGGAAGATCGCCGATTACAAGGAGATGGACTATATCGATCCGGCCACGCTGCAGGTTGTGAAAAAGGCCAGCGTCCGGAAGGAAGAGATTGCCAGGGAGAAGGCGCTCCTCAAGAGCCGGCAGGAGCCCCCCAAAGACTGAGGCTCACCGGTGCGCCAGAGACCGGCAGGCATCCCGGAGACCGCAGCACAGCGCGTCGATGTCGCTGTCATCCGTAAACCGGCACAGCCCGATGCGCAGGGCGCCGTCGATGGTTCTTGCATCAAGCCCCATGGCACTGAGAACATGGCTCCGCCCGCCCTTCTTGCAGGCGGAGCTTTTTGACACGTAAACCTCGCGGGCTTCCAGAAAGTTCATCAGCACCTCGCTGCGCCAGCCGGGCAGGGAAAGGGACAGGATATGCGGCGCGCCGCCCCCGAGCACCTGAAGCACGGGGATGTCTGCCTGCAGGCGGCGGATGATCTCCTCCCGCTGCCGCCGCATTTTTTCGGCGTTTTCGGCAAGCTTCGGCAGGGCGGCGTCGCAGGCGGCGGCGAAGGCCGCAATCTGGGATGTGGCTTCCGTTCCGGCCCGGCGCCCCTCTTCCTGGCCGCCGCCGCAGACAAAAGGCTTCAGGCGCAGACCGCTTCGGATATAAAGCGCGCCGATTCCCTTCGGGGCATGGACCTTGTGCCCGCTGATGCTGATCAGGTCGGCACCGAGGCTTTTCGGCGAGAAGGGGATTTTCAGAAAGGCCTGCACCGCGTCGGTGTGCAGCAGCGCCGGGGAACCGGCCTCCCGCAGCAGGGCGGAAACGGCGGGAAGGTCCGTGACGGCGCCGGTCTCGTTGTTGACAAGCATCAGCGAGACGAGGACGGTGTCCTCGCGCAGCGCGCGGCGCACCGCGTCCGGCGGCACGGCGCCGCTGCGGTCGGGTTTCAGCTTTGTTACCTCAAAGCCGCGCTCCTCCAGCAGGTCCAGGCTCCGGCGGACGGCATCGTGCTCGGCTTCCGAGCTGATGATGTGGCGGCCTTTCCGCCGGCCGTACTCGGCCCCGGCAAGCAGCGCCCAGTTGTCGCTCTCCGAGCCGCAGGAGGTAAACACCAGATCATGAGGCTGACAGCCCAGCGCCCCTGCCACGGAGGCACGGGAGCTGTCCAGAAGCTTTTTGGCCTCGCGGCCGACGGTATGGGTCGAACTCGGATTGCCGAAACAGACGGTCATGGCCTGCAGTGCGGCCTCTGCGGCTTCCGGGCAGACCCGGGTGGTAGCGGAATTGTCAAGATAGTGCATGGCGTCTCCTTTTGTGCGGAGGGATAATGGATGAAGTATATTATAGCGACGCTTGGCTGTAAGGTCAACCAGTTTGAGACACAGGCGATGGAAGAACGCCTGCGCCGGGACGGGCATCGGCCGGCAGGGCCGGACGAACGGGCGGATGCCGTCATCGTCAACACCTGCGCCGTCACGGCCGAAAGCGGCAGGAAATCCCGCCAGACCATCCGGCGCCTGCGGGACGAGAACCCCGGCGCGCTGGTGGCCGTCTGCGGCTGCTATGCCCAGCTGAGCCCCGAGGAAAACGAAGAGATCGGCGCCGATGTCCTGTTCGGAACCGGCGACCGCATGGCCTTCGTGGAGGCGGTGGAACGCGCAGCCGAGCAGGGAACAGGGGAAAAACACATCGACCGGCCTTTTTCCCGCCGAAAGATGGAGCTGCTTCCTGCCGGTGCGGTTTCCGGCAGAACCCGGGCCATGCTGAAGGTGCAGGACGGCTGCCGGAACTTCTGCAGCTACTGCATCATCCCCTATGTCCGGGGAAGCCTGCGGAGCATGCCGGTAGCCGAGGCGGTTTCCGAGGTCCGGAGAATCCGGGACGAGGGCTTTCGGGAGCTGGTCCTGACCGGGATCGAGGTGGCCTCCTACGGCCTGGACCTGGAGGAAAGGCCGACCCTGACCGACCTCGTGGAAGCCGCCTCGCGCGAGGCGGGGGACATGCGCCTGCGTCTCGGCTCGCTGGAGCCGACGGTCATCACGGAGGATTTCTGCCGGCGCCTCGCAGCGACGGGAAAGCTCTGCCGCCACTTTCATCTGTCTCTGCAGTCCGGCTGTGACCGGACGCTGAAGGCGATGAACCGGAAATATGACACCGCCTTCTTTTACCGGACGACCGAGCTGCTGCGCCGGTATTTCCCCGGCTGCGCCCTGACAGGGGATCTTATCGCGGGCTTTCCCGGCGAAACCGAGGAGGATCATGCCGAGACGCTCGCCTTCCTGCGGGCCTGCGCCTTCTCCGAGCTTCACGTCTTTCCCTATTCCCGCCGGCCCGGGACTCCGGCGGACAGGCTGCCCGGGCAGCTGACCCAGGCGGTCAAAAGCCGCCGGGCGCACGAGGTCAAGGCGGTCTCCAACGAGACCGGGCGGCTCTTTCGTGCGGCCTGTATCGGGCAGACCCTGGATGTTCTGTTTGAAACGGGGGACGGAAACGGCTCTCTCGGCCACAGCGATACCTATCTGCTGGTACGCGTCCCCGAACCGGGTCTGCACGGGCAGCTGCGCCCGGTCCGGATCCTGTCGGCAGAGGATGCGGTGCTGACCGGCAGACTGGTCTGAGCCCGGCCGCTGTCCGTTCTGCCGCCGCGGGCTGCCGATTTCACTTGACATCCGGCGCTGCCCGCCCTATAATACAGCTCAGCAGGAGTGCTTAAGGAATTAGGCTGAGAGGCGGTATAGACTTACCGCCAATCCTTCGGGAATACCCGGGTACCTGATCCAGATAATGCTGGCGTAGGGATTTGCTTATGGGCTTTTTGATCGAAGAATGCAGGCTCTCCGTGCAGGAGGGCTTTTTCTTTTGCCGAAAACCCGAAACCGCCTGCCGAAAAAATTTTAGGAGGAAACAGCGATGAATGCCAATGTAGCGATCCAGGTTCTGCCTTCCGTGCTGGAGGACGACGAGATTGTCCGGATTGTCGACGCCGTCATTGATTATATCAAAGGGACGGGCGTTGAGTATTATGTCGGCCCCTGTGAGACTGCGATGGAAGGGGATTACGAACAGCTGATGGAAATCGTCAGACAGTGCCAGTATATCGCCGTGGAGGCGGGCGCCCCCAGCGTCATGAGCTATGTGAAGATCACCTACAAGCCCGACGGCGAGAACCTTACCATTGAGAAGAAAACCGCCAAGCACCATCTCGACGATGCGGCCAGAAAGCTCGCAAAGTCGGCCTGAACGATGACGCGCCTGAAAAAAACGGCGGAATGGCTTACGCCGCTGGCCTTTATCGGGGCTGCGCTGCTGATCTGGCAGGCCGTCAGCATGTCCGGCATCGTACCGAATTACATGCTTCCCTCGCCGGTACAGATGGTGCAGGCGCTGATCAGGGACTTCCCTCTGCTGATGAAGCACAGCCGCGTGACGCTTCTGGAAGCCGGCCTCGGCCTTCTGATCGGCGTGACGCTGGGCTTTGCCGCAGCCGCCGTGATGGATGCCTTCCCGACGGTGAAGCGCGGTCTTTATCCGATTCTCGTGATCACGCAGACGATCCCCCCGGTTGCGATCGCGCCGCTGCTGATCCTCTGGTTCTCCTACGGCATCGCGCCGAAGGTGGTGCTGGTGGTGCTGGTCTCATTTTTCCCGATGGCGGTAGGCCTCCTCGAGGGCTTTGAATCGGTCGATGACGACATGATCCGCCTGATGAAGTCCATGAAGGCCTCCCGCTGGCAGATTTTCCGCCATGTAAAAGTCCCCGCGGCCATGGGCCAGTTCTTTTCCGGCCTCAGAATTGCCGTCTCCTATTCGGTCGTGGGCGCCGTGATCGCCGAATGGCTCGGCGGCTTTGAAGGCCTGGGCGTCTATATGACCCGTGTCAAGAAGGCCTACAGCTATGACAAAATGTTTGCCGTGATTCTGCTGGTATCCGTGATCAGCCTGCTTCTCATGGGCCTGGTACGGGTCCTGCAGCGCCGATGCATGCCCTGGGCGTATCTGAATGAAGAGATCAATAAATAACCTGTATGAAAACGGAGAGAAAAACATGAAAAACGCGAAAAAATGGCTTTGCCTGCTGCTTGCCGTATCCCTTGTGACCGTCTTTGCTGCCTGCGGCAGCCCGGCTGCAAAACCGGCCGCCGAAGCTTCCGAAAAAACCCCTGCCGAACCGGCGGCGGAAACGCCTGCCGACGCAGCGGAGGAGAAGGATGCCCAGGCTTCGCGGAAGGACCTGACCTTTGTGCTCGACTGGACCCCGAATACCAACCACACCGGCATTTATGTCGCCCTCGCCAAGGGCTATTATGAAGATGCCGGCCTCAACGTCAGCATCATCCAGCCGCCCGAAGACGGCGCGACGATGATGGTCGCCTCCGGCAAGGCCCAGCTGGGAATCGACTTTCAGGATTACCTCACCCCGGTCTTTGCCTCGAAGGACAAAATCCCCGTGACCGCCGTGGCAGCCCTGATCCAGCACAACACCTCCGGCATCATCTCGCTCAAGGAAGACGGCATTGAGACGCCGAAGGGCCTGGAAGGCAAAAACTATGCCACCTGGGAGCTTCCGACCGAGCAGGCCATGCTGAAGAACATCGTGGAGGCCGACGGCGGGGATTTCTCCAAGGTCAACCTGATCCCCGAGTATGTCACCGATGAGGTCAGCGCCCTGCAGCAGGATATCGATGCGATCTGGATTTACTATGCCTGGGCGGGGATCGCCACCGAACAGGCCGGTCTCGAGACCAACATGATCTATTTCAAGGATATCACGCCGGAGTTTGACTACTACAGCCCGGTGATTATCGCCAACGACAACTTCCTCGCCGAAGACCCGGATACCGCCAGAGCCTTCCTCGCCGCCACGGCAAAGGGCTATGAATTCGCCATCGAAAACCCCGAGGAGGCAGCAAAAATCCTCTGTGAGCAGGTGCCCGAACTCAATCTCGAGATGGTCACCGCCAGCCAGCTCTGGCTCCGGGATCAGTACAAGGCAGAGGTTCCTCGCTGGGGCTATATCGACCCTGCCCGCTGGGATGCCTTCTATGCCTGGCTCTACCGGAACGGCCTGACGGAAGAGATCCCTGCCGGCACCGGCTTTACAAACGAGTTTCTTCCCGCGTGATGGAAGAGTTCGCTTCCTCCGCGCCGGACATTCTGCGAGCCGAGCACATCTGCAAGGCATTCGCGGATAAGCAGGTCCTGCGCGATGTGAACGTCCGCCTCGCTCCCGGCGAGCTTGTCTGCATCCTCGGTGTCAGCGGGGTCGGAAAAACAACGCTCTTCAACATCCTCTCCGGCCTCCTGCCTCCGGACAGCGGCGATGTTCTGCTGGCTGACGAGGACGGCAGTATGAAGAGCATCGCCGGCGAGACCGGCCACCTCAGCTATATGCTGCAGAAGGACATG
>JAEEGG010026815.1_pt1 | contig 10973 bp, 12 predicted proteins | sample 9134161 | NCBI WGS metagenome assembly JAEEGG01 (sample SAMN16246543, study PRJNA631951) | gut metagenome | biome: gut microbiome; feature: rumen; material: CR-attached | host: Bos | place: Iran: Karaj | collected 2018-10
TCGATGGGATCGAAGATCCTTTTAATCTGGGCTATGCGATGCGCACTGCCTATGCCTTAGGAGTCAAAAATATCCTGCTGAGTCAAAGAGACTATGGTCCTTTGGAGATGCAGCTGCTCAAATCTTCAGCCGGAGCTTATGATATGCTGAATATCCGCATCTGCAAGGATCCATTTGATGATATCGCAGCTTTAAAGAATAATGGCTATTATCTCTATGGGCTTTTCAGGGGTGAGAATTCAAAAGATATATTTGATGTGACTTTCAAGGACAAAGCACTTTTCATGCTGGGCGGGGAAAAAAGAGGTATCAGTTCAGCCTTGCTGGAAATGTGTGACGAACATCTCTATATCGCTTATGGATCGCCTTTCCGCAACTCTTTGAATGCCTGCGCTGCCCTTGATGTGGTTGCCACGCTCTTATTCAATCAGAGGAAGAGAAAATGATCAGCTCATTAGATAATAAAAAAGTCAAAGAGCTTGCCAAGCTGCATCAGAAGAAATACCGTCAGGATTCTTTTTTAATATGTGAGCAAGAGCTGATAGAAAAAGCCAGACAGACAGGTCACCTTGATCTGCTGGTATATTCAGACAGACAGCCTTTTGAGTTTGATAATGTCTTAGAAGTCTCTAAAGAAGTCCTGAATAAAATTTCCAGAGATGACAGTGTCGCTTATCTCGGTGTTTCAAAAACGATAAAGGAAAGCGATGATTATGGAAACAGGGTGTTGATCTTGGATCAGCTGCAGGATCCGCTCAATATCGGCCGGATCATGGAGGCAGCACTGCTGTTTGGTTTTGATTCTCTGATCCTTTCCGAAAACTGTGCGGATATCTATAACGAAAAATGTCTGTCCAACTGCAAAGGCGGTATCTATACGCTGAACATAGTTCATAAGAATCTGGAAACAGAAATTCCTGTTTTACAGAGCAGGGGCTATAAAGTCTATGCGACCGGTTTGCGCAACAACACCAGAGAGCTGCACGAAGTGGAACCGAGCGAAAAGATGGCGATCATCATGGGCAATGAAGGAAGCGGCGTCAGAAGCCAATTGATGGACATCGCTGATGAGATAGTCAAGATCGATATGCGCAATATTGATTCGCTTAATGTTTCGATGGCAGCTGCCATAATCATGTATCATTTCAAAAACGTAGCTTGAACTGCGTTTCGTCTTCTATAATATCAATGTTTTTTAAGGAATAATTGCTGATGCGGATATAGTAATATTCTTCAAGTGATTCTTTCAGAAATTCATCAGTTTTTTCGCCCTGAACTTCACAGACGACCTTGCCGTTTCTGAGGTTTTTCACATAGCCGGTCAGATCGTACTTCCTGGCCAGCGACATGATGCGGCCGCGGAAACCGACACCCTGAACCCGTCCTTCATAGATGATGTAGTATCTCTTCATGCTTTTATTCTATCATTGGTGAAAAGGTTAGTAGTGGTGTGGATCTGAGTTAAGATCTGCTGAAAAAATAATAAAAGAAAAGAGCTTCCGTCTGGAAGCTCTCATTATCCTAATGGTTCAAAATCAGCAGCGCCGTGTTTGCATCACGGACAGACGAAGTCATCAGGCAGGCTGTCTCCTTCATAGACATAGCCGCAGACTTTGCAGACAAAGCCTTTGCGTCCCTGAGCTTCCGGTTTAGGCTTGACGTTATTCTGATAGTAGGTATAGGTCATGGTCTCAACATTGTTGATGACTCTGGCCTCTGTTACCGAACAGATGAACATGCCATGAGTTCCCAGATCCTTGTAGTCTTCAACCTTAAGCGAGAAGAAGGCGTTGATGTAATGCGGCAGGAAGATCAGGCCGTTATCAGAACGCAGGATCTCTTTTTCATTTTTGAACTTGTCGACATTGCGGCCGGATTGGAAGCCATACTGTTCAAAGACTTTGAAAGGTGCTTCGATATTCAGACAGTTGACATTCATGATGCCGGTCTGTCTGATGACATGATGAGAATAGTTATCCTTGTTTATGGATACCATTACTCTGAATGGATTGTCAGTCAGCTGTACGACCGTGTTGACGATCAGACCGTTGTCCTTCTTGCCATCATTGCTGGTGACGACATATAAGCCATAGCCGATCGAGAACAGGGCTTTCATATCTGATTTGTTGGCTTTGCTTTCATCGCGGGCAACATAATCGACACACATTGCTTCAGCAAGCTGATTAAGCTGATCTTCATTATCGGCATTGAGTGCTGATTTGATTGTAACTGTCGGATCAATGAAGGTGAGATTTTTCTGTTTTGCCAGCATGTCCTTCATTACCTTGGCAGCTAAAGGAGCCCATGAACCATTTTCGATGATTCCAATCTTGCGGTTCTGGAAATTTCTTTCCGTCAGATGATTGATGAATTCCTTCATAAATGGATAGATATCCGCATTATAGGTCGTAGTAGCCAGGATCAGCTTGTTGTAGGCAAAGGCATCTGCCACGGCCTCAGACATATCGCATCTGGCCAGATCATAGACTTTGACTTCCGGAGCGTTGCAGCCGCGCAGCTTTTCGGCGAGTTTTTCAACCGCGGTCTTAGTGTGACCGTATACCGAAGTGTAGCAGATCACCACGCCGTCTTTTTCCACATCATAGCTTGACCAGGTCTTGTATAGATCGATGTAGTAGCCAAGATTCTTGTAGAGGAAAGGTCCGTGCAGCGGCAGGATCATGGAAATATCAAGACCGGCTGCTTTCTTTAACAGTGCCTGTACCTGAGCACCGTATTTGCCGACGATGCCGATGTAGTAGCGTCTGGCTTCATCGATCCAGTCCTCATTAACATCAAGAGCACCAAACTTGCCAAAGGCATCAGCAGAGAACAGAGCTTTCTCATAGGCATCATAGGTCAATATGACTTCTGGCCAGTGGACCATCGGGGCTGCCACAAAATGCAGCTCGTGTTTTCCCAAAGAAAGCGTATCGCCTTCTTTGACGACGAGTTTTCGATCGGCGAAATCTGTGCCGAAATAGTTGTTTTTCATGACAAAGGCTTTGTCCGAAGAAACGATCGTCGCCTTGTCGTAGAGTTTCATAAAACTTGCGATATTGGCGGAGTGATCGGGTTCCATATGCTGAACGATCAGATAATCAGGTGTTTTGCCATCAAGGGCATTCTGCAGGTTGTCCAGCCATTCATGAGTGAAGTGCTGATCAACAGTGTCCATGACGGCGATCTTTTCATCAAAGATCACATAGGAGTTGTAGGACATGCCGTTAGGCACTTTGTACTGTCCTTCAAAAAGGTCAACCTGGTGATCATTGACGCCGACGTATTTTATACTATTAGTTATTTCCATAATAAAAGTTCTCCTTGCTTTTATTATAAAATGTGAAAGTCAAAATAAGGTGAAAACTAGAACAGAAACTCAATAAGCAGAACGCTGATGCAGCAGATCACAGTGACTTTGAACAGACCAAGATTCTTGTAGGCGGCAATAATGCCGATGATCAGAGCGAACAATCCGGCAAAAGGATTATCGGTCGCATCGATGATGGCCGGGAAGGTCATGACTGATAATGTGACATAGGGGACATAATAGAGAAAATCTCTGATGAATTTATTTCTGATCGGTTTTCTGATCAATGTCAAAGGAAGCACCCTGACCAGAAAAACGGTTACAGTCATAACCAATATGTAGATATAGATATTATTCTTCATGTTTTTCTCCTTTGGTTGGGAATAAGAGTGCTCCTAAAGAAGAAATGACGATCGTTAAGATGATAGTGATCATGCTTTCAGAGATCGTCGTGAAGCGAGAGAGCAGATAGCTGCATAAAAAACTGATCACGATAAGACAGGCGATAGCTTTGTCTTTTTTAGCCGGCGGGATGATGATGGCCAGAAACATGCCAAATAAGGCGACGGATAAAGCTGATACGATCCTTGGCGGCAGGATGTTGCCCATGATGATGCCTAAGGCTGTCCCGCTTGCCCAGCAGGGAGCCGCAAAAGCTATAGCGCCATAGGAATAATAGGGATTGCAGTATGGATCCTGGGAGATAGCTAAGGCAAAGTATTCATCCGTCAGAAAAAAGCCCAGCAATAATCTGTGGATCATGTGTGTCTTGGGAGCGATTTTCTGTGACAGGGCAAAAGACATCAGAACATAGCGGATGTTGGAGACGATCATAATGAGCACCATCTGCAGATAGGGAACATTCTCTTTGATCGCGATGAAGGCTGCATTCTCACCCGCTGAGGCATTCACCAGCAAGGAGGTGAGGAAACCCTGAAAAGGAGTCAGCCCGGCTTGCGCAGCTATGATGCCCAAAGAAAAGGCTACTGCAAAGTAGCCGAATCCTATTGGCAATCCGTCTTTGAGGCCTTTTCTGAATGTGTACATATGAATTACAGTTTTTCGAATCTGTCTACGTTAAGCACAAAGATCGTAGCACCGCCGACCTCAACCTCAATCGGATATGATACCAGATTGGACATATCGGTAGAAATAGTAGTCGGGACAGCTTCTTTTCTTCTCTGTGATTCGTTGCCGATGATTTCGATCGCTTTATCAACTTCCTTGTCTTCGCAGCCAATGATCAGTGTGGTATTGCCTGAAGAAAGGAAACCGCCAGTAGTTGCTAAACGGGTGACATGATAAGATGCTTTGTTTAATGATGATATGCAGGCTTTAGTATCATCGGTCGAAATAATAGCCAGTATGAGTTTCATATTTCCACCTCCATTAATATCTATAATTTTATCATTATTTTATGAGCATAATGCAAATTCCGCTGATTGAGACGATATATCAATAGTGATACAATTATAAGGTATGATTGAATTCAAGAATGTTTCCAAACAGTACAAAAACGGTACACACGCACTAATCAATATCAATCTCAAGGTCAATGACGGTGAGTTTGTCTATATTATGGGACCAACCGGTTCAGGCAAGTCAACGATGATCAAGCTGCTTGATGGCGAAGAAGTTCCATCTGGCGGTTAGGTTCTGGTTTCCGGAATCGATGTCGGAAGACTGAAAAAGAGTAAAGTCTATCTTTATCGCCGCAAGATCGGTGTCGTCTTCCAGGATTACCGTCTTTTGCCGGAAAAGACTGTTTTTGAAAATATTGCCTATGCATTAGAGGTTCTTGATATGCCTTCGGACAAGATCAAGAAGAGAGTCAGAGAAGTACTCAAACTGGTCGATCTTTCCGAGAAATCAAATGCCAAACCACGTGAGTTATCCTGTGGTCAGCAGCAGAGAGTTGCGATCGCCAGAGCTGTCGCAAAAAGACCGACGATCCTGATCGCGGACGAGCCGACTGGCAACCTTGACCCGGAAATGACTGATGAAATGATCAAACTGCTGGAAAAGATCAACCGCAAGGAAAAGACGACTTTACTGGTAGTTACACATAACGATGTCATGGTCGAATATCATCCAAAGAGAACGATCAGAATTGAGTCCGGTCATATCGTTGATGATGGACTGCGCAGCGAAAGAAGCAATCTGAATCTGATGGATAAAAAAGCGGAAACGGCTAAGAACGAAACAAAGCTGATGGATACCGGTCCGATCAACATGCCTTCAGAGGATACTTCTACCAATACATCATTAAATCAGATCACAGAGGCTGATCTGGAAAAGCTTTCCGAATCAGAAACGCAGGAAATGATCCTGTCACAGATCAATCAGCAGCAGGAAGCAATTAACGAACTGCGCGGAGGAGGAGAAGAATGAAATACTTCCGCCGTTTCTGCCGCCATATAAGAGAAGGTTTTGTCGGTGTAAAACGCCATTTCGGTATGGCTTTTTCAGCTTCTTCGGCAGTGACCATCACTTTGCTGCTGGTAGGTGTCTTTACCGTTTTTGCGGCCAATATGGCTTATCTGACCAAGGAGATCGAACAGTCCATCTCTTTAGTTGCCCTGATCGATTATGGCACTGATGCTGGCAGGATAACCGCATTAAAGAATGATATCGAAGCAATTGAAGGTGTCGATCACGTCGTCTTCCGTGACAAGGAAGAAGAACTCGATTTCTATATTCAGGAATATGGCAAGGACGAATCAAGCCTGGCCGAGTTTTCAGAGAACTATCGCGGTGAAGACAATCCGTTCCATGATACTTTTATCATCTATGCCGTAGATGGCATTGATATGGAAAATATAAAGAATACCGTTGCCGGAATGAGCGGCATCTCTTCTGTGCAGGATGGCGGCAGCAATACCTATGTACTCATCAATATCCTGCATACGACCCGTTATGCCGGCGGTATCATCATCCTGGCATTGATCGCCTTGGCTGTTTATCTGATCTACAATACGATCAAGATCACGATCGCGACCCGTAAGGATGAGATCTGGATCATGCGTAATGTCGGTGCCAAGAACGGTTATATCAGAGCACCATTCCTGGTCGAAGGCATCATCATCGGTATCTTTGGTTCCTTATTGCCGATTGCCGTCATCGTTTATGGCTATCATCGTCTTTATGAAATGACCGGCGGTGTTCTGGCCGGTGTCATTCAGCTGATACCGACGATGCCCTTTATCGTCTATGTTGCTTTGATCCTGCTGGCGATCGGCATTTTTGTCGGTTTCATGGGATCCTATATTTCGGTCTGCAAATTCCTGAGGTTGACCAGGTAATGCTTAAAAAACTGATAAGTCTGCTCATCGTCTTTTCTTTAGTCTTACCGATATTCGCTAAGACGAGTTTTATTTATGCGGATGATGAGGATGAATACACGGAAAATGAGGATTATGACGATTCAGATGATTACGAAAAGAGCGATTATGAAAAATGTACGCAGGATCGGGATAAGGAAGCCTGCAAGGCCTATACTTCAAATGCTCAGAACTCATTAAAGGAAATTGAGAATCAGATCGAGAATGCGAAAAATGACCGTGATGCAGCAGCAGCTCTGGCTAATGAATATGCCCAGAAGGCTGAAAGCTATCAGGAACAGATCGATTCTTTGAAGGCTCAGATCACAGAGCTTGAAGATAAAATTGAAAAACTGCAGATCCAGATCGAAGAGAACGAAAAAAAGGTTGCAGCGCTGAATGAACGCGTTAAAAAGAGAATGGTCGAATCACAGAAGACTATGCATTTTAATGGCTATCTGGAATTCATCCTTGGTTCTAAATCGTTCTCCGATATGCTGGCGAGAGTTTATGGTGTCGAGGCGATCGTCTCTAAGGATAAATCAGATAGAGAATCACTGCTGGCAGTCATAGCTCAGCTCAGTGCTGACCGTCAGGAACTTGATGAAGCCAAAGCACAGCTCGATAAGGATTATGAAGATGTCGTAGCGATGCAGGCGGAAATGATCGCCATGCAGGAATTCTATGAAGAAGAAGAAATCAGAATCAATGAAGAACTCGATCAGATGACCGCTGAAAGAGATAATATTTTTGAAAGTTTCGATGATTTAAGAGCTTTGCTCAAGACCATGGGTGTGACAGTCAACTCGGGATTTGTACCGGCTGTTCACAATTCGTGGATCTCGGCCACTGTCTGGAATTATGATCCGGACTTCTTATCCGGAGCCTGGCATTTAGGCGTTGACTATGCGGCGTCAAGAGGCAGAGAGATCAATGCCCCGGCTGGCGGTATCATCATTCGTGCTGATGACAGCTGCTATGACCCGGGTTATCTTGGTTCATCATGCGGTGCCTGGATCTCCGGCGGCGGCAATCAGGTCTATCTGATGTGTGAAGTTGATGGCCGTGTCTATGGCTTCATCTTCTTCCATCTGAATACTGTATATGTCTCCTATGGCGACTATGTCTTACAGGATGAAGCGATCGGTACTGTCGGATCTTCCGGCTCTTCAACCGGTCCGCACTGTCATATCGAGATGTATTATCTCGGCTATGGCGAGCTGGCTGATTATCTGTCGATGGGCTGGAATGCGACCTTCTCTGTCGGCCGCGGCCGTACTGCTTACAACAACCGCTGTGAAGCGGGCAATTCTCCGCCATGTATCCTGAATCCGGAATACTATCTGCCGGCTAATTAAATATGGAAAACGAAGAAAACAAAGTTTATGTAAATCTGAAGAAAGTTCCTTTGGAATCGGAAAGAGCCGAGAGGCGGATGGTCAGAAGACACAGGTTTCTGATCTTCCTGCTGGCTTTTTTCGCTTTGCTTGCGGGAATTGTTATAGGACTGCTTTTCAGCCGTTCGCTTGTTCAGAAGCCGGTCAATCAGCAGAATATTTATTCTGAGATTGATACCCTGATGAAAAAGCGCTGGCTCTATTCCAAGGAATATGAAGATCTCGGCAAGGAACTTGAAGACAAAGCCCTTCATGGCATGACTGGCTTTGAAGAGGACATCTTCACCTCTTATATGTCCAAAGAAGAGATGGATGCCTTTGCGGATTCGATCAACCGCGATTATGTCGGCATTGGTGTGGAATATTCCAGCAAGTTCACAGTTCCGCTGGTAACGAAAGTCTTCAAAGATTCGCCAGCTGAAAAAGCCGGTATCCTGGCGGGTGATTTTATCATCAGCGTCGATGGGGAATCGACTGAAAATATGAGCAGTGAGGATCTTCGAGAAAAAGTGCTGGGTGTCAAGGGTACGGAAGTAAAGATCGGTATCCAGAGAGGTTCGGATGAGTCTGTATTAAGCGTCATCAGAGATTCCATCAGTTCAACGGTCTTTGCCTATACACAGGATGATTTTGTTGTCATGGAGATCAACAGCTTTGGTGAATATACCGCTGATGAGATCGTCAGATACCTTGATCCTTACAAGGATGATTATCACAAGATCATCATCGATATAAGAAATAACGGCGGCGGCTATCAGACAGCGGTTCGCGATGTCTGCGGTCTGTTCATCGGCAATCACAAGGTCTATCTTAGACAAAAGGGTCTTGATGGGGTAGAAATGGCTGATTATACCAACGCCTCCATAACCTATGATAATTTTGATAAGATCGTCATTATCACCAATAACGATACAGCTTCCGCGGCTGAAGTCTTTGCGATCGTTCTGAAGGAAGAGTGCGATAATGTCACCCTGGTTGGCAAGACTACTTATGGCAAGGGTGTTATTCAGACTAATCATATGCTCAGCAATGGCGGCATCCTCAAGCTAACTTCCTATTACTGGTATTCACCTAAGGGCACTTCGATAAACAAGACCGGTATCGTGCCGGATGTGGAAGTCGATATGCCAGAGATCTACTATGATTACTATGTCGCAATGGCTGATGACGAGAAGTATGAATTCGACAGCGTCAGTGAAGCGATCAGGATCGGCGAGGTTTCTCTGAAATATCTTGGCTATGAAGTTGAGCGTACAGATGGCTACTTTGATGAATCCTTTGCGAAACAGCTTCTTAAATACAAAACCGACAACGGTCTTACAGAAGATGCCGTTCTTGATAAAGATACCTATCAGGTAATACTTTCAGATGTAAACTATGAACTTAACAACAACAAAGAAAAAGATCTGCAGATGCTGAAAGCGATAGAGGTGCTGAATGAAAATTGAAATCAACTGTCACAGCAGTATCAGGATTACTGCCAACAAGACTATCTATTTTGATCCGTTCAAGATTGAAGAAGAATGTCATGACGCTGACATCATCTTCATCACGCATGATCACTATGATCACTTTTCGATCGAAGACATAAAGAAGATCGAAAAGGATGATACTGTCTATGTGATCCCTGAATGCATGTACAATATGCTGGGCGGAGAGAATGTCATCGTAGTAGAACCGGGTGAAAAGACGATTGTTGAAGGCTTTGAAACATTTGTCGTACCGGCCTACAACAAGCTGAAGCCTTTCCATCCGAAGATGAAGGGCTATGTCGGCTATAATGTGCTGATCGAAGGCAAAAGAGTTTATGTTGCCGGAGATACCGATATGAACGAAGACAATATGAAACTGAAATGCGATATCGCTTTAGTTCCGGTCGGCGGCAAATACACGATGGACTATAAGCAGGCGGCTGAGCTTGTGAATCTGATAAAGCCGGAAATCGCAATTCCGACCCATTATGGTGATATCGTCGGTGACAAGAATGACGGTGAGAAGTTTATCGGTCTTCTGGATCCTGAGATCAAGGGCGAACTGAAGATTGCCTGAAGTTGAAAATAGAGGATCAAAATATTAAGATTAAATAGTAATCTTCAGATATAGTAATCAGGAAAGTTATTAAGAGAGCTGCCATCTGGTGCAAGGCAGTTAATGGAACTGATGAACTCGGCTGATATAATGATTAATCGTGTTCCGCGTTAAGGAAAATGAAGTTATAAGTTAAGGTGGTACCGCGCTGCTGCGCCCTTGTATATCACCTTTTTTGTTTGGGGAGGTAAAAGATGAGCGTATTTGATTTCAAGAGTATCGAAAAGAAATGGCAGAAGTTCTGGCAGGATAACGAGACATTCAAGACAGATGTCCATGATTTCTCCAAGCCGAAGTTCTATGCCTTGGACATGTTTCCATATCCTTCAGGGGTAGGTCTGCATGCCGGACATCCGGAAGGTTATACCGCAACTGATGTCGTCTCTCGTTATAAGAGGATGAATGGTTTCAATGTCCTGCATCCGATGGGCTTTGACTCTTTTGGCTTGCCTGCAGAGCAGTATGCGATTCAGACTGGCAACCATCCGTCCGGTTTTACCGCCAAGAATATTGAACACTTTACAGAGCAGCTCAAAGGCTTAGGCTTTTCCTATGACTGGTCAAAAGTTGTTTCGACCAGTGATCCTGAATACTATAAGTGGACGCAATGGATCTTCAAACAGCTGTTTCTGGATGGCTATGCCCGCTGCATCGAGATGCCGGTCAACTGGTGTGAAGAACTTGGCTGTGTCTTAGCCAACGACGAAGTCATTGATGGCAAATCAGAAAGAGGCGGTTATCCGGTCATCCGCAAGAACATGAAGCAGTGGATCATCGATATCCCGGCTTATGCGGAAAGACTGCTGGAAAATCTTGATAAGATCGACTGGCCGGAATCAACTAAGGAAATACAGCGCA
>JAEEGG010026817.1_pt1 | contig 10971 bp, 8 predicted proteins | sample 9134161 | NCBI WGS metagenome assembly JAEEGG01 (sample SAMN16246543, study PRJNA631951) | gut metagenome | biome: gut microbiome; feature: rumen; material: CR-attached | host: Bos | place: Iran: Karaj | collected 2018-10
AGTGTTTACTAGCCGCCCCCGTTTTTGGTATTATCATGTCACCATGGAGACCACCCATGAGCGAACTCGTCAGATACTGCGGTAACGAATCCCGCGACTTCCACAATTTTGTTTTCAACCACTCCATCAAGTAAGGAGTTAAAAGATGTCAGATAAAATCGAATTGATTCCTGTCAAGGACCTTATAGGTAAAAAGTTTTGTATTCCCAACTATCAGCGAGGATATCGTTGGGGAAGGCAGCAAGTCAGAGACTTGCTTAACGACATTGCGGAATACATGAGTACTTCTTGCGAGATCCAGGACGAGTTCTATTGCCTGCAGCCGCTTGTTGTTTGTGAAAGGGTTGATAATGCCGAGGATTTTCTTGCGGCTTTGCCGAAAACGCCGGGAAACGCACTTCCTGTAACTCGTGATGCTATTGCTAAACATGTTGAATGGGAAGTGATCGATGGTCAACAACGCTTGACAACAATTCATCTCATCTTATCTTACCTTAACAGCAAATTGGTTAATACGACAGAATTGCAGGGCACTTACAGTTTGCGTTACATCACAAGAAAAGAAAGCCAGAAATTCCTTGAGGAGATCGCGTCACCCAGTTCAGAGAAAATTCAGAAGAAAGATGACGATATTGATTTCTGGCACATGTTCGAAGCCTATGACGAAATAAAAGCATGGTTCTCCAAAACAGATGAGAAATCAAAAGGAAAGCATATAATCCAGTTCAAAGAAACGCTATTGAATAAAGTCCAATTCATCTGGTACGAATCCAGCGAAGATCCAATAAAGGTCTTCACGCGGTTGAACATCGGGAAGATAGGCCTTACCAATTCCGAACTTATTAAGGCGCTTATGCTGAACCGATCGAATTTTGACGGCCAAGATGCTGATAAAATGCGTTTGCGGCAACTTGAAATCTCTGTAAAATGGGATGAAATGGAATCCAGGCTCCAAGATGACGAGTTCTGGATGTTTTTGCACGAAAAGGGATACGATAAGCCAACGCGAATCGATTTCATATTTGATCTCGTTTGTGAACTTAAAATGCTCGATAGTTATATCGACGAATCGGTCCTTAAAGACAAGGATGGACTTCTTGGCAAGGATGGCTACCGAACATTTCGCTATTTCAATGCATACTTCAAATCGGAAATGGCTAAGTGCGAATGCGATAAGGTAAGGAAATCGCTTATTGAAGTGTGTTGGGAAAAAGTGGATGAAATCTTCGCTACCTTTAGGGAATGGTTCGATGATTTGCGCCTCTATCACTATGTGGGATTCCTTGTAGACCAGAAATCGAAGATAGGTGATATATACAAAGTTTGGAAAGAACAAAAAATCGTGGTGTCAGAAGGGAAAGAGGGTGAAAAGGCGATAGATATACGAACAAAAGAAGCATTCCTGAAAGATTATCTGATTCCGGCAATAAAAACGAAAGTGTCCGGATGCAATAATCTTGAAAAGCAATACGAAACAGGGAAGAGTGAAGATGTTAAGCAGAGATGTCGGCCACTTCTCCTTTTGCATAACATTCAGACTGTTATCAACCAGAACGACAGGCAGAGTGCCGATGGCCATTCTGGAGTGTTCTATAAGTTTCCTTTCCATCTCTACAAGATGGAGGGATGGGATATTGAACACATAGACTCCAATTCGGAAAACGGATTTGATGAATGGGATGCAAAGGTCGAGTTCCTTGCAAACCATTATAACGCTGTAGAAGAAAATTTACAGTCGAAGATAATTGATTTCTGTAGCGATCCTAGTAAGGCTACAGCTGTTAACTTTCGTGAGCTGAGGTCGAGCATCGAGAAAGCTCCTGTTGAATGTGCAATTGATGATAGGCTTAATCCTGAAATTGATGATAGGCTTAATCCTGAAGAGAAGAACAAAATATGGAATTTTACGCTTCTTGATTCGTCGACCAACCGAAGCTACGGAAATTCTATATTCTCCGCGAAGCGTAGAATTATTATCGGCAAAGACAAAGGAAAGTACATCCCAGTCCCACGCGTGATTACCAAGAAAGGATATAAATGCATAGATGTTGCAAGCGAAGCGGTCGATGCGCCATCATCGTTCATTCCGCCTTGTACAAGACAAGTATTCCTTAAATACTACAGCGCCATAGTGGCATCTCCGAACTATTGGCTGAAGAAAGATGCGGAAAACTATAAGAAAGACATTTTTTCTACCTTGAAAATGTTTGGAGTTGTCATGGATGATGGAAGTGCAAAGGAGGCATAAGGATGAATTCAACAGAGTGGACATTTTGGCGTTTTCTCAAGGAAAATGAAATCGAGATACCGATCATCCAGCGCGATTATGCGCAAGGACGAGTCGGCAAGGAAGAACTGCGCAAATCTTTTTTGCGGGATATTAAGGAATCACTTGGAACAAACAAGCGAATGAAGTTGGATTTCGTGTATGGCACGAATGAGAATGGTGTGTTGATCCCGCTAGACGGGCAGCAGCGTCTCACTACTCTTTGGCTGTTACATTGGTATGTCGCATATAGAGCCCAAAAACTTGATAAGCCGACGATTGAGCGCCTGAGAAAGTTCTCGTATAGAACTCGCTTATCTTCGCGGCAGTTCTGCGAAAAACTCGCAGGGTTTAGTGAGCTCCCGCCCGATGACCTTGATGTTGCAAGCCACATCAGGAATCAAATTTGGTTTCGGCGTGCATGGCAACACGATCCGACCATCCAATCTTTGTTGCGAATGTTGAGCGGTACATTGGGTAATTCGTCGGATGGAATAGATGGCGTATTCAAGTGTCACTACATAGACTGCCTTGAATGTCGGAACCACATTTATGATGAATGTTGGAATCGGCTTACATCTGATGAGTGTCCAATTGTTTTTCACCATATCAATCTTCACGGCATTAAGCATTCCGACAGCTTGTACATTAAGATGAATGCCCGTGGAAAGCCGCTTACGAGTTTTGAGAACTTCAAAGCAGAGCTAATAGACCATATTGCAGGAAAAGAAAAATCCGAGAATACCCAAGATTGGAAAGATCTTTCCGATCTTGAATCTGGTTTTGGGATTAGATTTGATAGAGATTGGATCAACGAGATCTTCTGGCCATTACGTATCAGAAAGGGTTCTGACAACGATTTGAATGACGGGTTGTGGGATGGGCGTGTCGATGATGTGGCTTTTGCTTTTTTCAATAGGTTCTGCGCTAATGAAGTGGCAATCTCAACAAAGCCAGGTAAGACCAAATATGGGGATTGCCCGGCTTTTGATTATTTCTATGGCCGTTTCTTGAATGACAAGAATCGAGATTCAAGCAACGATTCTCGCATAGCATATACCGGGTTCTCAAACTTTGCTGCATGCATGGACTCTGAACGGCTTAGGAAAATTTCACGAATATTTGAGGAATACACTAAAGAACTTGGACAGTATTCTCGCTACGATGAGAAATTTGCGTTCTTGCCACAATACATAACGAAAGGTGAAGATAACGGGAATGCAGGGAAGGTTCTGGATTTTTCAAACACTGAGATTCCTAAAATATGCGAAATTACCCAAAAGGGAAGAATATTCTTCTATGCCTTTTGCGCCTATTTCGCCAATGCAAAAAAGGAAAATGGCGTATCAGAGTCTCTGAATGATGCCTTTGCCGACTGGATGCGTGTTGTTTGGAATATCGTTAAGAACTCGGATGTCAATACCATTGATTCAATGATTAGTTGTCTACAGCTCGTTCACGCATTTTCTGGTAAATCTCATTATATACTGTCATATCTGAAAGGTCTGAATACGTCTCCTGATTTTGGAACAAAAAATGGGCGTGAGCAGGTCGCGGAAGAAATTGAGAAGGCGAAAAGGATTTTGCGTGAAGATGGCTCGCTTCGCAAATACGAAGGGCAGCTTGAAAAATTTCGGGATAAGACCTGGAAGTTTGTGATTGACAATGTTGAACAAGAATTCTTCTTCGATGGCTCAATTCGATTTCTGTTTACTGATGGAAATGGGAAGGTGAATTGGGACGAGTTTGACACGAAGTATTTAAATGCAAAGAAGTATTTTGACCAGAAAGGCGTAAGTCAAGCGTTCCGTAAGAATGCGTTGCTGTTGAGAGCCTTTCTTGCACGCCTAGGCGAATCAAATCTGACAGAAAAGTTTTGGTTTGGCAACGGAGCCGACTTTTGGCGTAATCAGGTATTGCTGAATGCCGAATTTAATTCCGTCGTTTCGGAATTGCTACTAACCGAAATCACACATGATAACGCCATCCCTGAAGATGCTCCAGCGTGGATTGCGGACAATACGCTCCTCTCCTGTGCCATTGAAAAAGACCATGATTCAAAGGGGAACAAAGATCCTTATGGTCAATGGCATATTATCACGGATTGGTTTAGGCATGGTAGTGATGATAAGACATTGACAAGATATTCGAACCGAATCAAAGGCAATGTGAACTATCCTTGGCAAATCATACCTCTGCACAATCTTTTGCGCAACAAACTGCTTGATGGATTGGAAAGCGAACAAAGGAGGGGGAAGTGTTATTTTATCGGTTGGACAAGTGATATTAATTTCCGATATAATGACCGGTGGTTCCAATGGTATGGAGCACCCGGCGACGGTGAGTATATCTATTTGTTGAAGGATGATTGGAAAAACCAGAGCAATCCATATGAGCAACATCTGGAAGACCCTGACAAACAGGGTGACGAACGAACATACTATTGCTTCAAGGTGGAAGCTACCGAAACGAAAGATAGTTTTAAAGGTCAACTCAATGACCTGATTAAACGCGCTGGGAAGCAGGCGCCATCTTCATCATGCCCCCCTTCCTCTCCCCCCGTGTCATCTATGAGACCGTGATCCGCGACGCCGTGCCGCAGGCGCGGGAGCGGCTGTGAATCGCGACGGCGAACATAGAGAACATGTAATCCAGCACCCGTAAGTTCAAGGAATCTCTAATCATGATCCGCTTGCACATCGTCCAACCAAATGACCGCGACCTGCTCTGGAACATCAACCAGAAGTACCTGTATGAGATGACGGAGTTTTACCCGGATGAGATGGATGAGGCCGGGAACTTGCATTACGGGCATTTCAAGGAGTATTTCGCGGTTTCGAAGTGCAATGAGAAGAACCTTCTCACATGTTGCGCATAATTTGACCATTTGCTCAAACTTTGACCGTCAAAAGGGCCGGAAACGCCATGTTTCTGGTCTTTTTCACCGTTGGCACGGTTGTTGCGAAGGAGGAGATGCCGCAATTCGCGGCAACAACCAACTAGAGGACTACTCCATGAAAAGAACAAAGCAAGATTCAGTCAATCTGCCCACCCCTCGTTTTGAGGAACCAGACGCCGACCGACGGCTTTACGTCAATTGCGGCAAGATAGAAGATTTGATGTCGATCCCAGCCGAACGCCGGGAGCGCATCACCTGGGTTCGCATCGAGTTCACTCACGACATTCAGGCATGCATCGCGGAACTGAAGAGGTTTCCCAATCTCAAGACACTGTTCTTTATTGATTGCACCAGCTCCGAGATTGTCGGAATTGATGCGTATCGCGGTCTTTCCGAATTGAAGAATCTTGACACCCTGTGTGTTCATGATTCTGCCGTTATTGATGCCGCGACCATCAAGGAAATCACCAAGATGCCGAGTCTTAGATCATTGGCAATCAAATGGCAGAGCATTGCCTCCGCGAAAGTTCTTGCAGGTTTGGAAGGCTGCAAAGCGCTTGAATATCTGGAACTCTGGATTGATAAATGCGAAGTCTTCGCAGATGATTTGGCGTTTGTTGCCAATCTTGGAAATCTAAAACGGCTTGACTTGGATGGATGTGACAAGATAGATGTCTCCCGGCTTCTTCTTCCAAGTTCCCTAGAGGCATTTACTCCGCCGAATTACGGGTACAAGGACGCAAAGAAGATTGTCCCGGAAGGATGCGTAGTTGTTAAGCCTGGAACAATCCACCCACCATGCAGGGACCGCTATGTGCCGCAAGCCAAGAAGGATGCCATGGCACAAGCGCGTAAGGCGCAAAGAGCCGTGCAATGCGCAAAAAGGAGGGTTGCAACCGCAGTCAAGTCACTTCAGGAAGAACTGCCGCTTATTGGCTACAAAAGCGAAAAACTGGAGTCGTTGTTGGCGGAGATTGAGCAATTCTTGTTTGAGAAGAATTCTTGAATCGCAGCATAGTCAAATGACCTTCCTTGCGAACCGCGCCATCTACGAGACCGTGATCCGCGACGCCGTGCCGAAGACGCGGGAGCGGCTGTGGATTGCGACCGCCGACATCAAGGACATGTACGTCGAGGCTGGCGGACGGGACATGGTGCCGTTCCTGGCGGTGCTGGACGGCCTACTGAAGCGCGGCGTCGAGATTCGACTCATCCACGCGAAGGAGCCGGGGCCGAACTGGCGCGAGGACTTCGACCGCTATCCCGGCCTCTGGGAGGGGATGGAGCGGATGCTCTGCCCGCGCGTCCACTTCAAGTGTGTCATCGTGGATGGCGTGAAGGCCTACTTCGGCAGCGCGAACCTCACCGGCGCTGGCATGGGCGCGAAGTCGGAGCGCAAGCGCAACTTCGAGAACGGCATCCTCACAGACGACCCCGCCCTAGTCGCCCCGCTTGTCGAGCAGTTCGATTCCGTCTGGCGCGGCGACTTCTGCCGCGACTGCGGCCGCCGCGAGTTCTGCGGCGACTGCCCCATCGCATAAGCGGGGTGCGCCTTGTTGGGGAAAATGCCTTTCAGCGGAAAAGGCGTTCGATGGGGATGACGAAGTCTAGCTGGTGCTCCGTGCGGATGTTTGGCGCGAGCTTCCCGGCATAGACCAGCGCCGTCCGGGGGGAGATGCCTTTATGGAATCCAATGGCGTCCACCTTTGAGTTGACTTCCCCCGCGATTTCCTCGCCAATGAACTCCCGGCGCTTGATTTCAACGACGTATGCGGTGGATCGCGTCTGAAGCAGGAGATCGACTTGGACACCGCCCCCGGTCTTTGACTTCGCGCGGCGGTATGGCGCCGCCGACACTAGCGACGCCCCATCTATTCCGAGAATCGGAAGTAGAGCCCTGTAATTGGACACGACGAGGTTTTCAAACTGAAGCCCCCTGATCGTGTCCCACCCTTTGAGAGCCGCAAGCGAACCATATTGAAACATGCCAGCCTCAATCTCCAGCGAATGAGGCTCTATGTGGTGGAGATAGAAACGCGAATAGTTGTCTTTCAGTCTGTATCGCACAATGCGGCCGACGCTGCCGGTGCAGGGGTTGACGCCTCCGTCCTTTGCGACGAACCCAGCCAGTTCCAGCTCCCGGATGCTGTCAACAAGGTGGCCGTTGCGTTCCGCGCCCATTGTCTCCGCAATTTCCGCAGCGGACTTTGACCCGTATGCGATTGCCTTCAAAATGGCCTTTCGTGTCTGCGCCTTTCCTCCGAAGATATTGCTGAAAATCTGGTTGAAGTCCCGGAAAAGAATGCCATCGCGTGAAAAGCAGAGCTGGCGGATGTTTTCTTCTGAAGTCAGCGACGGGTCTATTTCCTCAAGGTATTTCGGCACCCCGCCTGTGATTGAAAGAATGTCGAGCATGTCCCCCGTGGGAATGCGGTCTGCCGCGGCGCCCCAGAATGACTTGCAATCTGGGAGGGCAAGTTCGTCAACGACGATGTCCAGCGAATCACGGCCGGCAAAACCCGTTCCGTTGAGGATGTTCTCGGCAATCCAGCTGGACACGCTTCCGCAAAGGATGAAGACGAGATTGTCCCTTTTCCTAAAGGCCCTGTCCCATGCCGTCTTGAGTGTCCCGGCGAAACCGGCATCGTATCCGCCCATCCACGAAATCTCATCCAAAAGTACGACAATGCGTCCGTCTCGTGGAAGCGCGTTGTCCAGCATGCGGAACGCCTGAAGCCAGTTTGGCACGGTCACTTCCGGCGCGTTTGTCTGTGCGGAAAGTTGCTCCATGAAGCTGCGGAGTTGCAGTCGGTTGTTAACGCCTTTCCCAGGAGCCTGTCCCTCAATGGAGATGAAATGGTCGGCGGTCAGCCGTGCGAACTGCTCGACAAGAGTTGACTTGCCGATGCGCCGTCGTCCCCGCACCGTTACAAGGGATGGCGTCGTCTTTCTCCATAGTCCGTCCAGCCTGTCCAAGATTTTCTTTCTACCTACAAACATAGTTTTGCTCCGAAGATAATAAATGTATTCTACCACATCTTGGGCACGAAAACAAGAATTATTTGAATTTCGTGCCCGTTTATACCATGTTGATTTTGGGCACGAAACATGCGAAATAGTATATTTCGTGCCCATATATGGTGGATTTGGCAAACAGCAACCACTCTTGTGCAGTGGCAATCGCACCACATAGTCCGCTCGATTTCTGAACAGGTGGTTGAAAATTGACCGATGAATTAGGGCAAAGCGGCAAATTGTTGCCGCCAGTTGCGTCTTTTCTGGGTTGGCATGGGTGTTGCTTCATGGCAAGACATCAAAAAGGAACAACTTAAAGACATGAAAAGTGACGCAATTACCAACGGGAGCGTCTTCACCGATTTCTGCCATTAAAGTTGCATGAAAGCAACTAGTGTGCTATTATATTATCCGTCAATGGCTGGGGAGTGATTATGAAGCGACAGACAAGACTGTATCCAAAGGCGGCGTCGGCGCTTGAGAGGCTGGGCGAGAACATCAAGCTTGCGCGGCGCAGGCGCGGCATAACTTCCGCTCTAATGGCGGAACGGGCAGACCTCAGCCTGATGACTCTCAGGGCGATTGAGCGCGGTTCGCCGAAAGTGGCGATGGGCAACTACATGTCCGTCCTGTTCTGCCTTGGCTTGCAGGATGACATGGCGCGTGTCGGCGCAATTGACGAGCAAGGGCGGGACATCCAGGACGCGCGGCTCCTGCGCGGCTCTCGGCGATGATGAAGGAGGCAACCCATGAGGAATCTGGCATTGTTTTTGGGGGATGAGCCATTGGGCAAAGTGCGCGTTGAAAACGTGCGCGGGAAAGAGGTGTTCTCCTTCACATACAACGAGGGTTGGCTAAAAAACCGCAGTCTCCCGAGAATTGATCCTGACATCATGCCGTTCCCCGGAGAGCAGTTCCCGCTTGGCAAGGAGGTCTTCGGATTTCTTGGCGACATCGCCCCCGACAGATGGGGGCGTAGGCTCATTCGCCGGAAAGAGGCACAGCTTGCGAGACGCGAAGGGAGGCCGGAAAGGCCACTCCTGGCGAGCGACTTTATCGTAGGCGCCTATGACCTGACCCGCACGGGTGCCGTCCGGGTGATGCTTGACGGGAAGTTCGTGTCTTCCGATTCATCCAAGCCGGCGCCGCCGTGGACAACGCTCAGGACGCTTGAGGAGTGTGCACGGAAGATCGATGCCGACGAGGACGGGCAGGATGAGCGATGGATAGAAATGCTTCTGGCGCCCGGCTCCTCACTGGGAGGGGCGCGGCCAAAGGCGAACGTGACTGATGAGAGGGGTGCGCTGTGGATAGCCAAGTTCCCGTCCGCAAGCGACGAATGGGATGTGGGTGCATGGGAGTTTTTTGTCTCACGCCTGGCGAAAGGTGCGGGGCTTGGAATGAGCGATTCTCGCCTGGAGCGGCTGTCAAATGCGGGATCGACCTTCTTCTCGCGTAGATTCGACCGAGATGGGGGAAGGCGAATCCACTATGCAAGCGCAATGGCCATGTCCGGCGCGACGGATGGGGAGGAGGGCCACAGCTATCTTGACGTGGCCGAGTTCCTTGTGCGCGAAGGGGCGCGACCCGACGAGGATCTTTCCGAGCTATGGGCGCGCATTGTGTTTTCGCGGCTTGTCGGGAACAGCGACGACCACTTGCGCAATCACGGCTTTGTAATGACTGGCGGCGGATGGCGGCTTTCTCCAATGTTCGATGTGAACCCCAATCCCGACGCGGCCTTTGCGGCCCTTGATCTGTTGCCCGGTGTCCCAGGGGCGTCACGGGCCGAACTCATTGAGGGCGCAGAGTATTTTCACCTCAATCAACGCACTGCCGAGAAGCGCTATGCGGAGATACTGTCTGCCGTATCCGGCTGGCGCCAGCTTGCGGAGAAGCAGCACATACGCAGAAGCGAGATTGAGCGCATGGCTGGATGCATCTGCAAGGCTGAATACCTTTGAGGATACAGGTAGACTCGTGGAACAATAGGCTAGGGCATCGTGCCGAATGGCTTTTTTGAGTTTCATGCCTCATGTGGCAGGCAATGCTCAAATTCTGTCCAGCTGGTCAAATATTGGACGGCCAAGGTGCGCCGCGATGCGGTTTTGACCGTTTTTTTTGCCTTGGCACGGAGTTTGCGTACAACGCCGCCATCGAAAAAAAGGATAAAGCAGAAATGAAAATAGTATCACCACTGAATCCAGAAAAAGAACTGGACACCCTGTCCTCATGGAAGGACGCATTCATCGCAATCGACAAGAATCCCGGACACTGGAAGGAAGGACGAAGCGCCTGCTCGCTCGCCCGGTATTTCCTCTCGGGGAGGGGCGAGCCGGAGGTCATCGCGGCAATAAATGGCCTCCTTGACGGGGATTCCGTTGAAGGGCTTGAACGAGGGGAAATCGAAACGCCATGCCCGTTCGATGATTATCTGAACCCCCGTCGTCAGGACATGGGCATCTGGGGGAGAACAAAGAGTGGCCGCCGCTTCTTCGTCGGGGTCGAGGCGAAAGTCGATGAGTCATTCTCGGAAAACACCCTTGGCTCTGCGCTAATCGAGGCGGCGAAGACAAAAGCAGATAAGCCGAAAAGCCACGCCGTTGACCGTATCGCGGGGCTTTGCGATTGGTTCGGGGTTTCGCCGGAAGACGAGACGGTTCGCAATCTCCGCTACCAGCTGTTCCACTTCACGAAGGGGACTGCCGATGTGGCGGACGTCAATATTCGCATCATGCTACTCATAACATTCCGCACGTCCGAATATGACACCGAGAAAGGGGAGGGAAAC
>JAEEGG010026822.1_pt1 | contig 10968 bp, 10 predicted proteins | sample 9134161 | NCBI WGS metagenome assembly JAEEGG01 (sample SAMN16246543, study PRJNA631951) | gut metagenome | biome: gut microbiome; feature: rumen; material: CR-attached | host: Bos | place: Iran: Karaj | collected 2018-10
GAATTCGCCCACCCAGCGTCCGTACGATCCACACCAAGATAATCGGGACGCTCGATATGAACCCTACCCACATCCACATACCAGTTTGCCGTCTTGCGCACGGTACACTCAGAACACCCCGAGACGAATGCGGACACCGCGAACGAAATCTGCTGATTCAGCCCAGCCGAAAGATAACCATACCAATATGTACTGTTCACAACTTTGCCGGGACCTGTCGCCACACACTCGAATCTATCTGGGATTACTGCTCTATAGTATTCTTCAGGGGCACGGGTGCGTCCACAGTATGGACAAGGGCCATAGCGGACGAAAACATGATGTTGTCCTGAGGAAAGCACTTCCGTGGTGACTCCGGCAGAGACAAACACGCTTGTCTGCGGTACAGCATATAACGCCAAGCCTGATCCCGACGGCGTCACGGAGATGATGGGCGCAGATTCATGATCGTCCCTTTCCTCAAGAACAGGAAACCAACAATGTTCATAGTTTATTTCACCGCTGTCTTCGCCCAGTTCGCTCACGATCCCATGGCGCGGGAGTCTCTTTGTACCTGGCACAACACGGAATGATGTGCTTTTGGCCCCTCCCTTGAATCGCCATCCGGGGCGCGTCGTCACGGTGACCACGCCTCCATCCCCAAACGGAGGCAAATGAAACAAGCTGTCGCCCGCCGTCCGTACCCCTGCACCCTCTGCCACGGCAAACGCATTCACCGCCGCCGCGTCCTGCGCGATTGCAGACAGAACACATGACACAGCAAAAACCAAAATAGCAGAACTGGTATCTGTAACATGCATGCGGATAGTATAGCATTTCCTATCATACACGACAAGACCTATCGCCCCCGGTTCGTCAAGTAGGACGTGCACCCTGTAGTTGACGTTTGTTCTTTTGGTTCGTCAATTGCTGGACACTTTTGAGCTTGCGTTGGCGGGTGCTGAGGGGGCGAGGGCGGAGGTCGACGGCTCCGTCCATGAGGCCCGGAGAAGCGGACGTCCCCGAAGGGGCGGCGCGAAGCGCCGAGTCCGCGAGCCGGGCCTCATGGAACAACCTCTGAGATTGCCGCTGCTGCTCTCTCCAGCTCTCCTGCCGTCTGAGGATGCGCTTCAGCCTGCGTACGACCTGCTGGTAGAGCTGGATTCCGTTCATGCTCTCGTACCGTCTTTTGAGCGCCTCTGCTTCTGACTCGCTGAGTATTCCCGACTCAAGGACTCGCTGATATGGCGTCCGCGGGCCGCCTTCCTGGTATTTGCGGACATAGCCCTTGCCGTCGGGCTTCTTGATCTTCGCGACGATCATCTTTGTCGGGCGGAAGAAGTTGCAATAGTCCGACCATTCGGATTCGAGGCGCCTCAGGTCGTCTTCGAGGTCGAGGCAGTCGAGGCGAAGCTCCCCGAAGAGTTCCCTGACCACGGATCCGTTCTTCTGCTCGACGTGGGCGTTGTCGTTCTTTCTGTAGAAGCGCGATCTGGACACGGCGATGTTCTGGCGCTTGCCCTGCATCTCGGCCATGGCGTAGTTGATGAACTCCGGTCCGTTGTCCTCGTGCTCGGAGGTGACCGGGAACGGGAATCTCCTTTCAAGCCGCTTGAGCGCCTCCACGGTGTTGTACATGCCCCTGTTCCACGTCGGCGTGATTTCCGTCCATTGCGTCGGCCTGTCGGTCTGCGTGAGGGTCCAGAAGAAGTTCCCCCTCATGTCCCCGCCGCAATGCGCGACCGTGTCGATCTGCGTGTCGCCCGGCTTGACGTTGCAGGCCATGACTTCCTCCCCGGATCTGCATTCGATGGCGTCGAGGATCGGCCTGTTGAGGCCGGAGCGCCTGTTGGCCTTTACGGCGAAGGGCTTCACCCTCGGCAGGCCCTTGAACGCGCGGTCTAGGGTGGATGCGCTCATCGAGAGGATGGCGGCCTTGTCCTCCTTCGGCTTTATGAGCGCGACGCATGCCTCGTACTCCCGCACGATCCTCGGCAGCTCTGCCACGAAGTACGTCGTGCAGGGGCATCCGACGGTCTCCCAGATTCGGCGGACATTCTCAAGAACGCTTGCCCCGTACGTCCTGCCGCGTCCCTTTCGCTCCCGGTAGCGGATGTTCCCGGTCAGGAGCTTGATGACGTACTTTCGCGTGTAGCCAAGAGTCTCGCACACCTCGTCGATGATGCGGGACCGCTTCGCCTTCCCGGACTTTGCGTAAGCGCGGCGTTTTTCACCGATGTATTCGAACCTTGACTTCCTAGACATGTTGCACATGCCCCTAGTTTACTATGGTGCACAGTATTTGACGAACGGGCCCATCTCGAAAGAACCTACTTTCTTGACCGGGTGCACACTATTCTAACGAATCGCGCTTCAAAAAAAGTTCGTGAATTGCAAGTAAGGTGAGTCAATTTTCTGAAGATGGATCCGAGGGGTCTCGGCAGCAGTTCGAACATTTTCATTTGAGTTGTCTCCTTTATGCAGCCCTTGCGTAGGCGGTGTCGTATTGGTAGGCCGTAAGCCCGTCGAGGAGCTTGCGGTGGATCGAGTTGATGACGCGCTCGAGGCGGTGCATGTCCGCCGTCGTGCACTTGCCGAAGTCGGTTCCCTTCGGGTACCACCTGCGGACGAACCTGTTGCAGTTCTCGACGGAACCCTTTTCCCACGAGGCGTAGGCGCGCGTGTAGTAGACGTTGCACCCGACGACGGCCTTGATCTTGCCCGGGTCCAGGAACTCGCACCCGTTGTCGGTGGTGATGGATAGCACCTTGCCGACTGCCTTCCTGGCGAGCATCCTCCTCAGGGCCGCGACGACCTCGTCCTGCGTGACGTGCGCCATGAGCTCGATGACGTACCTGCGGCTCCGCCTGTCGATGAGGACGAGGAGCCCGCCCGTGCCGTTTGTCGACGAGACGACGGTGTCCATCTCGTAGTGCCCGAACCTGCTGCGGTTGGTCGCGCCCGCGGGCCTGTCGTCGAGGAGGAGCCTGCCAGGGACCGTCATGGCGGGGTGTGGCTTGGGTCCCTTTGGCCTCTTGCTGGGATGGTACGGGGTCTGCCCGTACAGGACTCCGACGTCGCCGGCGTTGATGTGCTTGTACCACGTCGACAGGCAGGGGATGCGCTGCCCCGGCATCTCGTCCTTCATGCGGCATATCGCGTCGTATGGGGAGAGCCTCTCCTCGAGCACGTGCCTCTTGAAGAGAAAGGCCATCTGGTTCGTCACGAGCATCCTCGTGCCCTTGTTCGCGTTGTTGTCGTTGATGGCGTCCTGGGCCTTGAACGGGTCGTACTCGGCGTACTTCCGCCTGCGCCTGTCCCTTGCGTCCGGCACCGCCTCCCCCGTGGCCCCGCGGTTGTACTCCCGCCTCCACGTCTCGTACCGCAGGCCGTGTTTCGCGGCGAACTGCCGCAGCGTGACCCTGCATCCGGCCCGGACAAGCTCGTTCCAGTCGGATGCCAGCGTCTGCCGCTGGTCGAATGTTAGGTATGTACCTGGCACGTGTTGTGTGATATACTTTCTCACGGCGTCCTTTCTTGTGGCTTGGTGTTTTGGTTTAGCAGCTTTCATCATACCACAGATCGCGACGCCTTTGTTGGTTTTTCGCGCGACGCCCCCATGGGGGCGTGCCTTCCTTCGCTTTTCCCTCCGCTTTCGGTCCCTGTCCTTCTTCTTCAGAACCTCCTTCCTCCACCTCGACAGCTTGCCTTTCCAATTTGACCCACGAGATTGTACAACTTCCCTAGCCCGTTTGCGGATTGGGAGGGCTTATGGTATAATGTTGATGTTTTCGTTGATGGCGGTGTGCGCCAGAACGGAGATTCTTACGCCGAAAGATGCATTGGAGGTGGAATATGACTGACAAGGAAGATGACCCGATAGTTGCTGAAGTGCGCAAAGCCCGTGCGCAGCTAAACGAGGAAGCGCAGTATGACCTTAAGACGTTGGCGTCTAAGGTCGCGGAGTTTGCGCGAAATGCAGGATTCAAGGTGTGCCCGCTTGCACCGTTGCGCCCGCATATCGCATAGTGAATGGCATTTAACTTTGCCAGATGCAACGAAAAGTTCGCGTGGTTGGGTCTGCGGTTGTCGTCTCGATGTTTGCATTCTGCGCGATCTTCTCGGTAAACGGCGCTTCCGATTTCAGGTGGCATCTATAGAGCATGGAAAGGCTGCCTTGGGTCCCTGCGCTTATGCTCATGTATGAACTGACGGAGCGTCGATTGTGGCATTTGCCACAATCGCCGTTGACACTCCGAAGGTGTCTGTGGTAAAATGGCAGTATAAACACTGGAGTTGTGCACTATGACACTGGTATTAGCATTTGTACTCGGAGCATTGGCCTTGCAGACTGATGATGGCGGCGGCATTTTCAGGGCGATTGACAGTCGTGATGTGCAGCTGTTGTCCACTTATACAAACAATTCTGAAATTGTCAACTCCCGCAACGCAAAGGGGCTTACGCCATTGATGGAGGCGGCAAGGATTGGCGACGTGGAGAGCGTGCGGATGCTGCTGGCCTCCGGGGCGGACGAAAAAAGCAAGGCGTCCGGCTTTATGGTGAAAGATCAGGTCGCGAGCTATCTCAGGCGGACAGGGGAGGAGAAAGAGCGCGTAATTGATTTCTTTCGCAGACAAGGACTTGATGACATGGTTCGGATGGTCGAGAACGAGGCGAGCAGTCTTGGCGAGACACCAGAAAGAGTAGTTGCGTGGAAAGAGATACTGGATATTTTAAATCGCAGGGAATTGACAAAGGAAAAGTTGTGCGAAGCCGCATCGCAGACGAACAAAGTTACTACATATGCGCAATTGGCCATTTCAAATAATATTGATGTCGTAGACGCCTGCAAAATGTACATACGCATGGCCGATGCAGGAAAGGTTGCAATTTGCCAGGATCGGGATAAAGATGAATATGTTCGTCAAAGCCAGGCAGTGCCGATTTTGAAAGGGCTGTCGCTGGCGTTGGGAAGCCTTAAATCTACCAGATATGAAATGCCGCCTGCGGTAAACAAATATGACGTAGATGATAATAGCCAGCATTCGGAAGCCATTTATTCTGCACATCGTCAGCAGTTGCTGGCTAACGACCGGGCTGTTAAGCAAAACCAGCTTTTGATGCTTTGCATTGTCATGAGCCAGAAGATTGCGCAGTTATATGGGCCGGACTTTCCCTCAAATCCGAATTTTCTCTGTGCTGTTAAGGAAGTGGCATCTAGCCCGGATGAAGTTGAGTCGATAGTGGGCAAGGTTAGATTCTTTGTCGATAATGGCATGGATATTTTCAGCAGCCGTGAGTTCTGACATTACAAAAAGGGCCATTTGCGGAAACTTGGCAGGGAAAAGGCTCGCCATGCGAGAGATAGATTGAGAACTAGGGGGAGAATTATGAATGATTGATCTGAATGGCAGCGTGAAGGTGTCTGCTGGGGTGCTGCTGTGTGCATTTCTGGTTTTGCCGCTATTCAGTCTTGCCGTGTCTACGCCAGATCGTCGCCCTGGCTATGGCTATGCAGGGCGGATTGAAGCATGTCGGGCATCGCCGGAACTCAAGGCAAAGATGGCGAAGTTTGGGATGACTGCTGGCCGTTTCGTCCGGCAGACAGTGCCGGACGGATATCTGCGGCAGCTGGAGAAGTTCACGCTGAATGAGATTCCGTATCTGCTATATGCGCCGAAGCCCGGGCCGAAGCCTGTGCCGATAGTCGTCTATTTCGGGGGGACCGGTGAACAAGGCAGCTATCCGGGCAGATTCGCGGCAAGCGTCCCGATATCAAGCATACAGAGCCCTCTCCGCATTCCGGAAAAAGCTCCCGGCAATTACTGGATGATCTACTGGGCCGGATCGTGTAGTTGACGGTTTTGACGCGACTGCATACGTTTTGGAGAGTCCGGTTGCCAAGGGGGCGCTGGTCGGAGGCATCGAGTGCATGATATTGGACGTCTGCGCTGTTTCTGTTTTGATGTTCATGCAGGTAGCGTGTCTGCGTAGCATAGACCGCATTGGGGCTGTCGTCGTGGCGATGCTTGTGCTGGTGGCCGCGGCTTTTCTTAGGCAGATCGGGCGGCATGTAGGGCGGCAGTCGAATTGCGAGACTTTGCCAGGCATGAGCAGCGGATTGTGCTGCGGGCAAATGCGTTGGCTTGCGGTGTCCATCTGCATTTTCATTGTGTATGCAGTCTTTGCCCTAACACATACATTCGTGGCGCCAACAGGCTTGGGAACGGTTGGCGGCAAGGCTAAACTGCTGTTCCTGTCCATTGGATTCCCGCGCGGCTTCTTTGCAGATCCATCGTTTATGCTGTATCAGCCTCCATACCCTCCCGGAGGGGCTTTGGCATTTGCCACAGTCGCTATTGACACTCCGAAGGTGTCTGTGGTAAAATGGCATCATGAAAACTGGTTATATTAAAGAGAAAAAACTGCAGATTGGGTGCCTGTCGGCAATGCGAATTTCATTGGGACGGATAATGCCTGTAGCGGTGCGTGCCCAGGACCATGGTCACAGGGGCATTTCACATGGCCGATACCTGCGGCCTGGCGCGTAGCTGGAGATTCATCCACGAACAGCCTCTCATGGAGTGACCAGGATTTTTCTATTGATCAGTTGGGCAATGTCACGGTTTTGAAGTTTAATCATGGTGTGACACGATCAACAAATGATGTTTACACAATAGTATATTGAGGTGGAAAAATGAAATGTGCTTATCTTATGCCCGGGATGAAATTCATTAGTTTCGTCGTGATTGCCATGGAATCGATTTTTCTATATGGGAACGGTCAAGAGAGCGTGCCGACAAAAGAAGAATTCGATTTCAAAACTTGGAGTGCTTCGGTTGGCAATATTTCTGATTCATGGAAGGATAAGCCATCTGAATATGCCCTTGTTATAAAGCGAGAAGTCGATCTGGTCGTCAAGATGGATGATCATCATGAAAAGCTTAAGAGGATTCGATTATTGATCACAAATGTGGTGAATAAAGTGTCGATCGCGGATAGCGCAAGCCTGGTGCGACAGCAGAGCGATTTGCTGTTGTATTGCCTGAATGCTAAGGAATGTGTGTCGGATGTTGATTCATGGAAGAACATCGCTAGGGCAATTGGCTATTTTCGGGTTCGGATGGTGCCTAATTATCGCAAAAAGTCAGTGCTAAACCCAGGTGCGCCGGGGATGACGGAAGCAGAACTAAAGAAGCTTCGTGATTTGAACGATGTGAATATTGAGTTAGACAGGCTTCAGCGTGATTTGCGTGAGTCCTCCAGCACGTGGACAGCAATGCTGATTTCAATGATGAAAGCCAATTCAAAACGGTTTTCGCGAGATGCGTTCACGGGGATAGTCGGCGAAGTTGTCGTTTTGGCACATTTTACAGACAGGGAGAAAGGGGAACTGCTGCATATTGCAGATGTGGAGTGATTGAAAGAATGCAATTGCTAAAAGTGTAGCCTTGGCAGCTATGGATGTGTGGTGCGATTCGTTTAAGTGCTTGTGTATGACAGCGGCCATAATTGCCTGTATGAGCACTGGCTTTTCTGTTCGCGGGTATGCGGAATGCGTGTCTATGTCCTATGCCGATGTGAGGGGACAAGAAGAACTTATTGGTACATGGAAAGCATGTCATTTGTCTTCGTGTCTATTGAGACCATCCCCAGATATTACGTGGAAAGAGATATGTTTCACAACGAATGGGCTCGTGTCAATTGTGTTAAGTGATGGCGAGGGGAATTCTGTTCGCAAATTGGCTGGGACATATGCTTTTCTCAACAAGGCGAAAGCAGGGTATGCGAGCAAGCGCGAAATTCGCATATGGCTAAAAGGGGCAAAGGACGCAAGCACCGTGGTCCTGCATAATGTGAGGATAGGCGAGTTTAGTTGTTTCCCCCGTGGAAGACATGTGTTGTGGTTTAGGGACGATAATGGAATGGATTGCGTGTATGAGCCATTGTTAGCTGAAATGGTCAATGCAAATCGTTGCGTCGAAGTCAACGGTTTGATTAAAGAAGATCATGTCGGCTCAACAGTTTCTAAAGACAAGAGGAAAGATGTTCGCTTTTCACGGAAACTGTGTGAAGACCTACTTAGTGCCGCGCCCGATCTGTATAAGCAGCACAAGGCCATCCTTCGAATAATGAACGAAGGCGATTCGTCGTGCGTTTCTACGCTTATTCCCTATACGATGCCCGACAAGGAGTCCATTCTGCGGGAGGACGCCGTCAGGGCCCTGGGAGCGGTTGGATCTCCAGCTGCGGTTTCTCGCCTTGTTCAAATGCTGAAGGAGCCTGTTGTGTCGCAGCAGTATGTCGAGGAAGAAGATGCGGCGATATTAAGGCGAGCAGTTGTAGACGCCCTTAAGAGCACAGGTGATTTGTCGGCGCTGCCAGTCCTTGAATCGGTCGCCTCGTCTAGGAACGAGTACCAGAGCGTCCGGGAGCTGGCACAAATCGCGGCGGAAGCATTGTCCAAGGAGGAAAAATGACGAAATCGGAAAGAGCGGAGGAGCTATTCAGGAGCGGGATGAACTGCTCGCAGTCGGTGTTCTGCGCGTTCGCGGACGAGTTCGGCATGGACGCCGAAACCGCCGCGAAGGTCGCGTGCGGACTCGGCGGAGGCGTCGGGCGGATGCGCGAGGTGTGCGGAGCCGTCACAGGCGCGGCGCTCGTACTCGGGATGCGGGGCGGTCCGGACAAGAACGCCGTATACCCCAAGGTGCAGGAGTTCTGCGCAAAGTTCAAGGAGGAGTGCGGCTCCATCGTGTGCCGCGAGCTTCTCGCGGGAACCGGCGCGACGTCCGGCGGAGCGGCGGAGGCGCGTACCGCGGAATACTACAGGAAGCGTCCGTGCGTCGAGCTCGTGAAGCTCGCTGCGCTGCTATTGGAGAAGGATTTAGCCGTGTAGAACGTGTAGATCATGTAGAAATTCTTTTTGTGCGATTCGTGGTTTTCAATTATTACAAAAATGCAGATTGTAAAGAGTGATGAAGAAGGTCTTGAGTCCGCCGCGAAGGTCCTGCTCTCGGGGGGAGTCGCGGTAATACCGACGGACACGGTCTACGGACTCGCCGCGCATCCGTCGTTTCCGGACGCCGTGGAGCGGCTCTACACGATAAAGGGCCGCGAGGCGAAGAAGCCGATAGCGCTGCTTGCTTCGGACGCGGACGCCGTGGAGCGCTTTGGGTATCCGATCGCAGGAAAGGCGAAGGAACTCGTCAAGTTCTGGCCAGGCGCGCTGACGCTGGTTATCGGAGCGGAGGGCTTCCGCGTTCCCGACCACGGCTGGACGCGCCGCCTCCTCGCGAAGTGCGGCGGGCTTCTCCGCGTCACGAGCGCGAACCTTTCCGGACAGCGCCCCGCGACAGACGCGCCGGCGGCGCTTGCGGACGTGGGGCTTTCGGCGGACATAGTCGTCGACGACGGGGTGAGCCCAGGGGGCGTTCCGTCCACCGTCGTTCGCGTACTGCCCGACGGCGCGACGGAAGTCCTGCGCCAAGGCGCGATCGACATATGCTCTCAGGCATGACTTTTGGCTAGACATCCTGGGCGTAGTCTTGCCCCCGGCGTCTCGCTATTGTATGCCGAAAGGATTTTATGTATAATTTCGCCATGAACATCAGCAAGTCACGGAATGTGGTTGCGCGTGCGATCGCGGCTGTCGCCGCCTTTGCCGCGCTGAACGGAGGACTTATGGCCGGATACGACTTCGAAAAGGCATGGAACGAGGTGTCGCGCGCGCAGATCAAGAATCTGCCGCGCACCGTCACCAACATTGTCGAGGAGATCGAGCGCGAGGCGACGAAGGCCGAGCGCTGGCCGGACGCCGCGCGCGCGTTCCTCGTGCGCGAAGACGCGATGAAGCAGTTCACCGACGACGAGTCGCGTCCCGACGAATGGCTCCCCGCGTTCGCCGCGTCCGTCGACGCGAAGCCCGGTCCGCTCCAGGCCGTCCTCCAGCTCCACCTCGCCCACACATACCAGGAGAACTCCAACCGCTGGCGCTGGGGAGGAGCCGCGCCGACGAAACTCGACGACGAAGCCGCGAAGGACAAGATGCCGCCGTGGTCGCCCGAGAAAATCGCCGCGACGCTTGAATCGCAGTTCGAGAAGGTGTTCGCGCATTCGGAAGAACTCAAGCAAATGAAGCTTGACGACTGGTCGGCTCTCTTCAACCGCGGCACATGGCCCGCGCAGTACTGTCCGACGCTCTTCGACTTCGCCGTGCGCGACGCGATTCAGTTCTACGGCAGCACGATTCCCGACAAGACGCTCGAAAAAGGACTCGCGCTCTATGACGCGCTTATCGAGTTCCACCGCGTGGACGGGAACCTCGACGCGCGGGCGATGGCGGAGATTCAGCGCGCGGAATATATCAGGGCGTTCGCCGAAAAGCCGGAGAAGGCGCGGAATGCAGAGTTCGAGGAGTTTATAGACGGCTTCCTCGTGGATTACGAGGGCAAAACTGAAGTCGTTGCCATTGCCGCAGCAAAGAAGGCGGATTTGCTGATGACGGCGCACCGAGACGGTGCACCTTCTTGTGGAGACGCCAAGGAGGTGGAGCTTCCAGCTCCGCCACAATCTAAAGCCAGCTACCTCATCGCGGCTCACGACCTCGCCGCCGCGTTTGCCGAGAAGTGGCCAGATTCCCCGGGCGGGAAAATGTGCGCAAACATTGTCTCCGAAATCGAGGCGAAGAGCCTCGACGTAGAAGTCGAGCGCAACTGGTGCGCGCCGTGGCCGCAGATTGAGGTCAAGGCGAAGAATCTTAATGAGGTGTATTTCCGCCTCGTGCGCGTAAGCTTCGACGATCTCGTCAAGGACTGCTCGATGGGCGAGGAGGCGTACAACATCAATGCGCGATCTGCGATCAAAGACAATTACCTGAAACGCGCTCCGGCAAAAGAGTGGACGCAGAAACTCGATTTGAAGCCCGGCTGTGCCGAGCAGAAGTTTTCCTGCCCTGTTCCGCAGGGCCTGACATGCGGACACTATGT
>JAEEGG010026823.1_pt1 | contig 10968 bp, 9 predicted proteins | sample 9134161 | NCBI WGS metagenome assembly JAEEGG01 (sample SAMN16246543, study PRJNA631951) | gut metagenome | biome: gut microbiome; feature: rumen; material: CR-attached | host: Bos | place: Iran: Karaj | collected 2018-10
ATTTTTTGTACCATCATAGCTTTATTTACTTCGAATGGTACTTCTGTTATTACTATTTGTTCTTTTCCTTTATTTTTTACATATTCATATTTACTTCTTACTACTACACGTCCACGACCTGTTTTGAAAGCATCTATGATACCATCTTTTCCCATTACTACTCCACCTGTTGGGAAATCAGGTCCTTTTACTATTTCTAGTATTGAGTCTAATCTACAATTAGGAAAATCTATTCTTTTAATTGTAGCATCTATTATTTCACCTAGATTATGTGGTGGGATATTTGTTGCATAACCTGCACTTATACCATTTGTTCCATTTACTAATAAGTTTGGAAATTTAACTGGTAATACTGTTGGTTCTAAGAATCTATCATCAAAGTTAGGTGCCCATGGAACTGTATTTTTATCAAGGGCTTCTAATAATTCATTACTTATTTTAGATAGTCTTGCTTCTGTATAACGATATGCAGCAGGACCATCACCATCAATAGATCCATTATTACCATGAATATCTATAAGATTATGATTTTGCTTCCACCATTGACTCATACGAACCATTGCTTCATATACACTTGAGTCACCATGTGGATGCCATTTACCTAAAACACTACCTACTGTAAAAGCACATTTTACATAAGCTCTTTCACTAGTATTATTGTTTTTATACATATCAAATAGTATTCTTCTTTGAACAGGTTTTAAACCATCTCTAGCATCAGGTATAGCTCTATCTTGAATTATTTCTTTAGCATATGCTCCAAATCTTAAACCCATTATTTCTTCAAGGGCATATTCTTGTATTCTTTTTATTGCTTCACTCATCTTTATTACCCCCTATAATTATCCTCAAGAGTAAATTCAACATTTTCATCTATCCACTCTTTTCTAGGTTCAACTTTGTCACCCATTAGAACATCAACTCTCTTTTGAGCTAATGCTGCATCTGATATATTTACTCTAATCAAAGTTCTTGTTTCAGGATTCATAGTTGTTTCCCATAATTGGTCTGCGTTCATTTCACCTAAACCTTTATATCTTTGAATAGTATATTTTCCACTATTATTATTTTTTATATCTTGTAATTCTTCATCAGAATATGCATAAAATCTATTTTTACCATAATCTAATTTATATAAAGGAGGAAGTGCTATATAAAGTTTTCCTTCTTCAATTAATGGTCTCATATAATTATAGAAGAATGTTAATAGCAATATTTGAATATGAGCTCCATCAACATCGGCATCGGTCATGATAATAACTTTATCATAATTAGATTCTTCTGGATCAAATGATGAACCTACTCCTGCGCCAATTGTATATATCATTGTATTTAATTCTTCATTTTTATATACATCTTCAATACTAGCTTTACTTGTATTTAAAACTTTACCTCTAAGTGGTAATATTGCTTGGAATTTTCTATCTCTTCCACCTTTAGCAGATCCACCGGCAGAATCTCCCTCGACTAAGAATAACTCATTAATCTTTGGATTCTTTGTTTGAGCTGGTGCTAATTTACCACTAAGATTCTTTTCTATTTTAGATTTATTTTTTCCACTTCTTGCTTCTTCTCTAGCTTTTCTAGCTGCTTCTCTAGCACGAGCAGCACTTACGCATTTTTCTAAAATTGCTTTGGCGTCTGAAGGATGTTCTTCTAAATATTCTGATAATTTAGCATTCATTATTTGAAGAACAATTCCTTTTACATTTGAATTTCCAAGTTTTTGTTTTGTTTGTCCTTCAAATTGTGGATCTGTAACTTTTACTGAAACTACTGCTGTTAAACCTTCTCTGAAATCTTCACCTTGAAGATTCGCATCTTTTTCTTTTAATATTTTATGAGAACGTGCATAATCATTTAGACATTTTGTAAGTGATGTTTTAAATCCTTCAATATGTGTTCCACCTTCAGGAGTTAAAATATTATTTACAAATCCTAAAATATTTTCACTATATGTGTCTGTATATTGAAGAGCAATCTCAACAGGTACTTCATCTCCGCCTTCTATATAAATTGGCTTTGGATGAGTTGGAGTTTTGTTAAGATTTAGGTAATCTACAAATGAGATTAGTCCTCCTTCATAACGATGTTCTCCTCTTACTGGCTCTTCGCCTCTATCATCTTGAATTGTGATTTTTAGACCTTTATTTAAAAATGCCATTTCTCTAAGACGTGTTTCCAATGTTTCATAATCGTAGTTTAAAGTTTCAAAAATTGTATCATCAGCTAAGAAGGTAACTTTTGTACCAGTTGCTTTAGTATCTCCAATTCTTTCTAATTTAGATACTGTCTTTCCTCTTTCATATCTTTGTTTATAAATGCCTTCACCATTTGAAACTTCAACTTCAAGCCATGTAGATAAGGCATTAACTACTGAAGCACCAACACCATGAAGTCCGCCAGATACTTTATATCCGCCACCGCCAAATTTACCACCAGCATGAAGAACTGTATAAACTACTTCAACAGTTGGAATTCCCATTTTAGGATGGGTTCCTATAGGTATTCCACGTCCGTTATCTATAACAGTAACTGTATTATCTTTATTTAATATAACATTAATCTCTGTACAAAATCCAGCTAAAGCTTCATCAACCGCATTATCTACAATTTCATATACTAAATGATGAAGACCTCTCTGAGAAACAGTACCAATGTACATACCAGGTCTTTTTCTAACAGCTTCTAATCCTTCTAGGACTTGAATACTATTCTCATTATATTCATTTGTAACTTTAGTATCTGCCATTTAAAATCTTTCTCCTTTATAGTTTTCTAACTATTAATTATAGTTGCTTTATGGCGACCAATGGTTACCGCTATTATTCGGCAACTTTACCACTATTAATATTAAACAATTTTATGTTTTTTGTCAAACTGTCATACTTCAAAATATGCTCTAAATCAGTACATGTAATAATTATTTGATAATCTGAAACTACGTCAAAAATTGATATTATTCTCTGCTCATCTAGCTCTGACGTAACATCATCTAAAAGAAGTATTGGATTTTCTCCAATTTCATCTTTAATTATGTTCAGTTCTGCAATTTTTAGTGCTAATATTGCAGTTCTATGCTGCCCTTGTGATCCGTACAAACTAAGACTTCTATCATTAATAATAATCTCAAAATCTTCTCTATGTGCACCTTCTGTAGTATATCCTTTAAATAAGTCGTTATTTTCATTTTTCTTTAGTAGATTAATGAAATCTTCTTTACTTTTAAAGTTCGATTTATAGATAATCTTAATTTCTTCTTTATCATTAGTAAGATTTGGATGAATCAACTCAAGCTTTTGCTGAATTTTGTTAATATACTCCTCACGATAATTATGTATAATTTCCATTTTTGAGCTTAGCTGTTCATTCCAAATATCTATTGTGTCTAGCTTTTTAGACTTAAGCATCGCATTTCTATTATCTAATATTCTGTTATATTCTAGTAGTTCAAACATATATTTAGGTTTAAGTTGTGAAATTAGAATATCTAAAAACTTTCTTCTAAGTGCTGGTCCTTGTTTTAAGATAGCTATATCGTCTGGTGAAAATATAACTAAGTTAATATTTCCTACTAATTCACTATTTTTGTTAATCTTTACCCCATTTACTTTGATTTGCTTGCTATCTTTTTTGTTTAAGTTGATTTCTATTGTGCCTTCTCTATTGTTCTTTTCATATTTTATTAAAATATTAGAATACTCATGATTAAACTTAATAAGTTCTGCATCCTTATATGTTCTAAATGAACGACCTATTGCTCCTAGATAAATTGCTTCTAATATATTGGTTTTTCCTTGAGCATTATTTCCATAGAAAACATTAGCATTTTCATTAAACACAATCTTTTGTTCTCTATAATTTCTGAAGTTCTTCAGATATAACTCTTTTATGTACATTATTACACCCTATTCTTTAAGTCTTATTGGTAATACCATATATGTGTACTTTTCTTCAGTTGTGCTTCTAATAACACAAGGTGAAATATTTGAACCAAAATCTAAATAAACTTCATCATCTTCTATAGCTTTTAATGCATCTAGTAAGTATTTAGGATTAAATCCTATTTCTAACTCTTGTCCTTCAGTTTCAACTTTAACTTCTTCTTTTGCATCACCAACTTGTGAAGTACAAGATACTATAATGCTATCTACATTAATATATAACTTAATAGGATACTTCTTTTCTTTTTCGCTACTAGAAATTGAAAAAATAGCTGCTCTTTCAATTGCATCTTGTAAAGCATTCTTATTAATCTTGATTCTAGTCTCTCTATCTTTTGGAATTACATTAGCATAATTTAAGAATTCTCCATCTAATAATCTTGTTACTACCTTGCAGTTTCCAATTTCAAATAAAGCTTGGTTTTTAGAAATACCAATTTTAACTAAATCATCTACATCTAATAAGTTTTTAGATACTTCATTTAGATACTTTCCTGGAATAATAGCTTTAAATTCTTTTTGCTCTGTACAAACTGGAGATGTCCTTTGAGCTAATCTAAATCCATCTAACGCAACTACATTTAATAAGCTTCCAGTTAAATCTAATAAGCAACCTGTAAATATTGGTCTATTTTCATCATTACTTACAGCAAAACTAGTTCTTTTTATCATATCTTTTAACACTTTTTGTGGAAGTGAAATACTTTTATCCACAGAAATGTTAGGAAGAAGTGTAAATTCATCTGCATTCATTGTAGATAATTTGTATTTAGAATCTTCACACTCTATTAATAGAAGATTATTATCTGTAATAGAAATAGTAATATCTTGATCAGGAAGCTTTCTTATTATATCTGCAAACATTCTGCAATCAACAACTGCTTCTCCATCTTTCTTAGAATCAACATCACTAATCTTGTATTCCATTCCTATTTCTAAATCATTAGTTGTTAAAGTAAGCTCTTTGTTTTTAAGCTTTAAATGAATTCCTTCTAATATAGGAGCTGTTGTTCTTCCTATTGATGTTTTAGCTACACTATTTAATCCAACTAATAATTTTTCTTTTTCACAAATAAATTTCATAATAAACCTCCATTAATAAAAAAATAATATTTTTAATTAATCTTTGGTAAAAAAATGTTTTTTTTTTTGATTATAAATAATAATATTTAATAGTCGTAGTAATATAACATGTTAGTAATGTTGATAAGTGGTCAAAGTTCTTCTTCCGTAAGGAATTTTTAATGTTGACAACCTGTTAAGATTTTACAAAAATTACTAACAGTATTAACATTCAATATGTTTATTACAAGAAAATCACAACTTAGTAACACGATTTTAACACTTGAATGTTAGTATCTAATCAAGCTCTTCCGTAAGTAAATATAAAATTGATGTAAACTATTTTTATATTATGTTACGTTTTTTATTTTTCAGTATTTTTATTGATTATCATTTTCTTAATGTTATCCACAATTGTTTTAGTATTTGGATTTAATTTCATCTCTTCTTCAACTTTTTTTATTGCATAAATTACAGTTGAATGATCTTTTCCTCCAAATTCTTTTCCTATATCTTTTAAAGATAATCCAGTTAGTTGTTTTGAAAGATACATAGCTATTTGTCTCGGAAAAGCAATATCTGATGTCTTTCTTTGAATCTTAAAGTCGTTTTGATCTATATTATAGTAGTTAGCAACAGTATATTGGATATAGTCTACAGTGATAACCTTATCTGCAGAGCGTTCCAAATCCCCTACTGCTCTTTCAGCAAGTTGCATGGTGATTTCGCTATTAGTTAATGATGCCATAGCTACTATCTTATTAAATACGCCCTCTAATTCTCTAATGTTAGATTCAACTTTTGAAGCTATCATTTGAATTATTTCATCATCTATGGCTCTGTTTTCATTTAAGCACTTTCTTTTTAAGATTGCACATCTTGTTTCGTAGTCTGGCTTTTGAATATCTGCTACTAGTCCCCACTCAAACCTTGATTTAAGCCTTTCTTCTAGTGGATTAATGTCTCTAGGTGGCTTATCTGATGAAATAATGATCTGTTTTTTGTTTTCGTAAAGGTCATTGAATGTATGGAAAAATTCTTGCTGACATCTTTCTTTACCAATTAAAAATTGAATATCATCTATTAGTAGTAAATCAATATTACGATATTTGTTTCTAAAATCCTCAGTTGTGTTATTTTGAATTGCATTTATAAGCTCATTTGTAAATTTTTCAGATGTTATGTAAAGTATTTTTGCATTAGGATTCTGTGAAAGAACAAAATTACCTATTGCGTGCATAAGATGAGTCTTACCAAGCCCAACGCCACTATATAAGAAAAGCGGATTGTAAGCTTCTCCTAGGTTTTCAGCAACTGCTAAAGCTGCTGCATGAGCAAAACTGTTATTATCACCAATAACGAACGTTTCAAATGTATATTTAGGATTTAAAGAATTCGATTGATTTTGGACTATTGGCTGTTCTTTAGGCTTTTTTTCGTCTATTGAATCTAAAACTATATTTATATTGTAGTTTTTGTTGGTGGCATGTCTAAAACCAATTTTTATGAATTCTTTATACTTAATATCAACAGTATTTTTTTGAAATTCTGAAGATGCTTTTAAATAAATATTTTCGTCATCCATAGATATTGGTATAAGTGGCTTAATCCAGGTATCAAAGCTAATTTCAGCCATTTCTGGCTTGATGATTTCCAATACTTTTTCCCAATATTCATTAAGAATTTGCATAAAAATCCTCCTAATAAAGTTATCAACATTTTATTCACAAATGTTAATAAAAATGTGAATAAAATTGTTACAATCTTGTAAAAAGTGCTATTTTATAGGCTTTTTACAAAATGTTTACCAAAAAAACACATTTGGCTATAATAAGCCATTTTTGTAAAAAAGTATTAATATATAGCCTTTTTGTTATGCGAACATATTTTCTAGTTTGCACTCAATCTGTTATGTTTATTTTACAAAAGAAAATTATGTTTAATTGTGCTGAAAATATATTAAAATAGCATATTTCCAGAGTTACTAACATTATATATTCTAATTTAGTTTTTGGCAATAACAATTGTAAAAAATAGATGGCGCATATTATTGATTTATACACAATTTTTTATAATATTTTTGTAATATCCTATTAACAAATATTTATAAATTGTGGATAACTTTTTAACATATTTAATTTTTAGTGCTTAAAATTTCTTGACATAGCTAACTTTACAATAGTATAATGTCTTAGCTATAGTGATATAGCTTTTGATACGTTTAAAATATATTTACATATACATTAGGAGGTTTTGTTATGAAAAGGACTTATCAACCAAAAAACAGACAAGAAAAGAAAGAACATGGCTTCAGAAAAAGAATGTCTACAAAGAATGGTAGAAATGTTCTTAAGAGAAGAATGTTAAAAGGCAGAAAAAAGCTATCTGCATAATTGAAATTTGCCCCATTTATGGGGTTTTTTTCGTATTAGGTATAACTTTACTATCTGTCATATAAAAAATGGCTTATAGCTAAAATTTAAGATTTTTATATTGGGTTAATAATATTTCACAAAACTTTTTGTATTTTATGAGGAGTAATTTATATGATTAACACAAAATCTATTAAAAGTCCTGAATTGTTCCAAAAGATTCTTAATAATGGTACTTGGTATGGCGGAAATTTCATCTGCATGTACGTTATAGCAAATAATGAAAATGCCAATAATATAGGACTCGCAATTGGTAAAAAGGTCGGAAAAGCCTATAAAAGAAACCATATAAAAAGACTTATTAAAGAAGCATATACAGTACTAGAGACAAACCTAAAATTTGGCTACAATATAGTATTTGTATGGAAATCAAAAGCTTCTTACGAGGAATGTACCTTTGATGAAATTAAGAATGATTTGATTAAAATGTTTGATAAGGCTGGACTTGTGAATAATGAAAAAACTATTGATTTTAATGATTAAATTCTATAAAAAGTATATTTCACCAGGTACAGGAGCACATTGTATTTATATTCCAACATGTTCAGAATATGCTATGGATGCAATTAATGAATATGGTGCTATAAAAGGTGTATATATGGGAATTAAGCGAATTCTTAGATGTAGACCAGGAAAACAAGGCGGATATGATCCAGTACCTAAAAAGCAAAATAATAATTAATAACTTGTATAATTTACGTTTTTAAGTTAATATTTTGTTTGATTTGAAGATAAGACTATAGGAGGTAAAACTTTGAGTACACTTGCTTATATATTTGGATATATTTTGAAATTTTGGCTAAATTTATGTGGTAATTATGGCTTAGCTATGGTGCTTTTTTCGGTAACTGTTAAGGCAATTTTATTTCCACTTTCATTAAAACAACAAAAGTCTATGAGAATGAGCCAAGAGCTACAACCTAAGCTAAATGAGCTTCAAGCCAAGTATGGCGATAACAAAGAACAAATGACAATTGAATATCAAAAATTCATGAAAGAGAACAAATATAATCCTTTTGGTGGTTGTTTACTTTCAATTCTTCAATTGTTTGTTCTATTTGGAGTTCTATACGTTGTTATGAATCCTATGAAGTATATGGATAAGTATACTGACGAGGAAATCAATGTTGCTTTTGAAGAAGCGGTTATAAATCAAGACTTTAGTGGCGACAAAGCTGCTTTTGAAGCTGCTGCTGTTGAATATTACAATAGTAATTCAGGAGATGTAAAGACTACTTCAGACGATACATTAGAAAATGCTAAAACTTTTTATTTTGACCAATATAAGAAGTCTTACAGATACTACGAATTAAAGATTTTAAGAGAAAAATATGACTTAAATTTCTTAGGTATTGATTTAGGTGAAACTACAGCTCAAAATCCTTCAAACCTAGCTTTGTGGATTTTCCCAGTACTAACTACAGTATTTTATTACATTTCACTTTGGATGGTTTCAAGAAAGCAAAAGAATAATAAGCCACAAACTATGAAAGACGCTAATGGCAACGAAATAGAAATGCCTAATATGGCTATGATGAACATATTCATGCCTCTTATGTCAGGATTTATTTCATACAGCGTTCCACAAAGCATGGGCTTATATTGGTTCTTAAATAGCTTTATTCAAATAATAATTCAGTTTGCTTCTGACAAAATGATTAAAAAAGAAAAAGATACAACTAAAGATTCAAAAGTATTAGATCCTGTTGAACCTATTAATGTTGAGGAAAATGATGAAACTGACAAAAAATAATTGCAGTAATGTAATTATTTAAATATAAAGGAGGAAAATAAAGTGGCAAAGGTAGTTGAAAGCGTTGGTAGTACTTATGAAGAAGCACTTAGAAAGGGATTAGAAGAATTAAATCTTAAAGAAGAAGAAGTTACAGTTGAGATTGTAAAAGATGCAACAGCAAAGAAAACATTTTTTAGTATATTAGAGCCTAGAGAGGTAAAATTATTAATTACAGAAAAAACAAATGGTAAAAAACAACATGCAAGCGCTGAATACAAGGAAAAAGAAGTCATTGAATTAGATGAAGCAACAATAAACTCAACAAAAGAAAAAATCGATAGTTTTCTTAAAGAATATATCGAAAAAATGCAATTAGATTTATCTTACAATATCAGTTATAGCAAGGGTTACATCTATATTAATATGGATGGAGAAAGCTCTGGAATTATAATTGGACATAGAGGTGAAAATCTAGATGCTCTTCAAGTATATGTTACAGCATTAGTTAATAAAGAATCAGAATCTAGGGTAAGACTTGTATTTGATGCTGAAAACTACAGAGAAAAAAGAACAAAATCACTTGCAGGCCTTGCAAATAGAGAAGCTGAGAGAGTTATCAGAACAAGAAAAAGCTTTACTTTTGAGCCTATGACAGCATTTGAGAGAAAAGCAATACATACAGCATTACAGAATAACAATAAAATCGAAACTCACAGTATTGGTGAAGAGCCTTACAGAAAAGTAGTAATTGCTTTAAGATAGTGATTTTAAGCCTCAAACTTAGGTTTGAGGCTATTTTTTTGATTAAAATTCGTGCGGTGCGACTCACGTGCGCCATGGACAGCATTGCTGTCCGCTACCAAAATCCGAAACAACGTGATTTATCACATAATAGTGAATTTTGAGCTTATATGGGCTTATTTTGGACTTTTTTCTTGTTAAAAAAGCATTTTGTGATATAATTATGTAAATTACGCTTTTGGAGGTGAAAATATGGAAACAATAGCTGCAATTTCTACAGCACTAGGATATGGTGGTATTGGAATTGTAAGAATTTCAGGCGATGAATCATTAAATATCGTTAATAAGATTTTTAAAAGCAAAAAGACTATTAAAGATCATGAAATTGTATTTGGAAGAGTTTATGATAATAATGAAATTGTAGATGAAGTATTAGTTTCATATTTTAAATCTCCACATTCATATACTGGTGAAGATACAGTTGAAATTAATTCTCATGGAGGAATTATTGTACTAAGAAGAATACTAGAATTAGTACTTAAAAATGGTGCTCAAATGGCTGAGCCTGGTGAGTTTACAAAGCGTGCCTTCATGAATGGAAAGATGGATTTAACACAAGCCGAATCAGTTATTGACATAATAAATAGTAAGTCAACTAAACAAAATAAAATTTCTGTAAATCAATTAGAAGGAAAGTTAGGTGCCGAAATAAAGAATATTAAAAATAGTTTATTTGATGTTTTAGTTGATTTAGAAGCAAATATAGATTATCCAGAATATGACATAGAAGAAATTAGCAAAAATAAGGTAGCTGAAGTGACTAATAGCGCAATTAAGAGATTAGCAAAATTATCTGATTCTTTTTATGATGGAAATATAATAAAAAACGGTGTAAATGTTGCTATTGTCGGCAAACCTAACGTTGGAAAGTCATCATTACTTAACACATTACTTGATAAAAATAGAGCTATTGTTTCAGATATTCCAGGTACTACTAGAGACACTATTGAAGAAACTATAATTATTAATGGAATTTGTTTTAATTTTGTTGATA
>JAEEGG010026827.1_pt1 | contig 10967 bp, 9 predicted proteins | sample 9134161 | NCBI WGS metagenome assembly JAEEGG01 (sample SAMN16246543, study PRJNA631951) | gut metagenome | biome: gut microbiome; feature: rumen; material: CR-attached | host: Bos | place: Iran: Karaj | collected 2018-10
TGCCGTCGATGATCTCGAACACGACCTTGCCGTCACAGTAGCTGCCGTTCTCCGACAGATCGATTGCTGTGCCGCCGACTTTAAGGGTTCCGCCCGATGCCTTTGCCGCGCCGACCGGCAGCAGCACAAGGACCATGATAAGCGCCAGAATGATGCTGATTCCTCTTTTTTTCATATAAACCTCCCGTCAGGTTTTCTCAATTATATATTGTATCATATCCCGTGCGCGCGCGCAAGCGGGAAAATGCCGCGGGGCGATTTGCGCTTATGGCGCGGAACACCTCATCCGCCTCGTTCCTCGGCACCTTCCCCTCAAGGGGAAGGCTCATACAGAGGCTTCTCCTTGAGGAGAAGCTCCGCCGAAAGCGGTGATGAGGTGCTGCGTCTTGACAGGAGGCCGCGGTCGATCTTACGTCAAGAAGCAATGCCGACGGAACAGGCGAATACGATCCGCGAACGTATCGCTGCTTGCAGGATCGACTGCGATATGGTATACTGGCGGTATGAAAACGATGCTTTTGAAAGGGATCCCCGCGATCCTGCTGATCGTGCTGCTTGCCGCCTGCGGCGCAGGCACGCCTGAACCCGCGCCGACTGCCGCGGTTGAACCGTCTGCGCCCTCCCCTGCGCCCGTCGCGGAGACGGAGGTCGAGATCGCCGCAGACATTGTTGCGACGCCCGCCGAAACGCTGCCGCCGCTGCCGACGCCGACTCCGACGCCCGAACCGACCCCGACGCCCGAACCGACGCCGGAGCCGACCGCCACGCCTGAGCCGCCGCCGCTTCAGGGCATTGTGATCGGCATCGACCCCGGGCATCAGCACGTCTACAATCCGAACCCGGAGCCCGTGGCGCCCGGATCCAGTCAGACCAAGCAAAAGGTCGCGGGCGGCTGCCGCGGCATCAACAGCAAGGTCTATGAGTACGAGGTCACGCAGAGCGTCGGCCTGAAGCTCAAGGCGCTGCTGGAGGAACAGGGCGCGACGGTCGTCATCACGCATGAGACGATCGACGTCAATATCTCGAACGTCGAGCGCGCGCAGATGTTCAACGAGGCGAACGTCGACCTTGCCATCCGGCTGCACTGCAACAAGTCCGACAAGAAGGTCCGCGGCGCGTTTATGCTGGTCCCCGCCGAATACCGCACGAAATTCTACGACTACAACTACGCCGCGGCGCAGGCGGTGCTTGCGGCCTATGTCGAGGAGACCGGCATCCCGATGCGCGGCAAGGACGGCATGACGGTCCGCGGCGACCAGACCGGCTTTAACTGGTGCACACGCCCGATCATCAACATCGAGATGGGCCATCTGAGCAATCCGGACGACGACAAGCTGCTGTCCGACGAAACATTCCAAAGCCGCATGGCGCAGGGCCTGTGCAACGGGCTTGTCAACTTCTTTCGGGAATACGGACGCCCGAACGAATCATGAAACCAAAAAAAGGCTCGGAAGAGCCCTTTTTTATGATACAGCGGTTATTCGGAAAAGAGGTTCCGCTCCAGCGCGGCGGCAAGCCGTTCCATGCCCGCCCGGTCCGCCTCGGTGAAGCGGGCAAGCGACGGGCTGTCGAGGTCGAGCACGCCGAACACCGCGCCGTGACGGTGCAGCGGCACGACAAGCTCCGAGCGCGACGCGCAATCGCATGCGATGTGGCCCGCAAAGGCGTGCACGTCCTTTACAAGCTGCGAACGGTTTTCGCGCACGGCGGCGCCGCACACGCCGCGCGAAACGGGGATCTCGATGCACGCGGGCTTGCCCTGGAACGGTCCCAGAACGAGCGTTTCCCCCTCCAAAAGATAGAATCCGGCCCAGTTGAGGTCGTCGAGCGTGTCGAAGATCAGCGCGGACACGTTCGCAAGGTTCGCGACGAGATGCGGTACGCCGCACGTCAGGGCGTCCGCCTGCGCGATCAGGTCTTCATAATCGGTATTCATAGGTCAAGCCTCCTCAATGATGATAGCCGTCATGCCTGGTCGGCGTGCTCACGTCCGGCAGCTGTTCGCTGTAACCGAATTCAAGCGCGTCGAGCCATGAGCGCTGCAGATCGTCGGTGCCCGAACCCTTGTGCCGGTTCAGCGTTTCGCCCATAAAGATCATGCCCGCCGACGAGCCGCCGTCCATATTGTACGCGACGGTGCAGCCGCGGTCGATGAACAGCTGCGCGAAGAATTCAAACGAAATGCTCATCGAATAGCCGGGCTGCCGTCCGTCCGAAACGATCGCGACCCAATGCCCGGGCTCGACCATGCCGACGCCCGCGCGCGGATTGACATGCTTGACGCGGTGCTTCGCCGTGTCCTCGCTGAGCACGCCGTTTTCGACAAGGATCGGGCCGAAGCTGTATACGTTGCGCACGCCCGCGTCCTGCAGAATGCGCGCGGAGGTCTCGTTCGGACGCGCGACGCGCATCGACATGCCGCCGTCCTCGATGATCAGCATGGACGCCTTCTTGCAATCCCCATAGTAAATGCCGTTGCGGATCAGGATGCCCTTCTCATCCGCCTCATTCGTCACGCAGTCGCCGGATACGGCGAGCACGGCGCGGTCGATCCGCGCAAACTTGTACGGCGCGCGATACTGGCCCTGATGCCCCGCGCGGAAGCTCGAATAGTCGCGCATGCGGATATCCGCGGCGTAGTAGACCAGCGGTCCGCCGCCGTCATAGGTCGTATGGACCTCCTCGATCTCGATCGCCAGCACGCGGCTCTTGTACCACCAGTGCCCGTTTTCAAAATCGAACCCGAACTGCTCACCGTCCGTATCGAGGAAGTACGCGTCGTTCGGATCCGGCGCGGGCGTCGGCTCCGCAGTCGGCTCCGGCGTCGGTTCGGGCGTCGGCTCCTCGGTCGGCTCCGGCGTCGGCTGTTCGGTCGGCTCTGCGGTCGGCTCCGGCGTCGGCGCAGCGGTTTCGACGGCCTTGGGCGTCTCCTCCGCCTGCACCGCCTTCTCCTTCGGCACGCTCTGCGGACGCAGCACGACGGCGAGCACGACGCCGAGCAGGATCGGCAGCAGCGACAGGATCACGCGCAGCGGCTTGCCGGTTTTTTTCAGCAGGAACCAGGCAGCGATCCCGAGCGCAGCGCCCGCGACGGCAAACAGCCACGAAAGGCGCATGCCCCGCGTGCTTTCGGACGGTTCGTCCGTCGTTTTGTCGGGCGACTCCGGCTGCGGCGTAATCTCCGGCGCAGCGGTCGTTTCCGGCGCGGCGGTCGTTTCCGGCGCGGCGGTCGGCTCCGGCGTCGGTTCCTCCGTCGGCTCCGGCGTCGGCGCTTCGGTGGGCGCGGGCGTCGGCTCCGGCGTGCGCACGGGCAATCCTGCCCAAAAATCTTCCGCGCCGCCCTCCGTCCCCGCAAGCGTAACCCGCAGCGTATCCGGAAGCGGTCTGTTGAACACGCGATCCTCAAGATCGAGCGCCTTGAGCGACGCGCCGATCTCCGCTGCCGTGCGCCCGTCGAACGCGATCAGCGGCTCCGCAAGCGACACCTCCGTCCCGCCCTCGGATGTGAGCAGATACAGCTTCGGAACGGCGTACGGCTCCGTTTCCCGTGCGTATGAAGCGTTCGCCGCCGATTCCGCCGCAGACACAACCTCCCGCGCGATCACGCTGTCGGCATACCGCGGCTGCGAGGTCGACGGGTCGAGCGTCAGGATCCGGTCGGGCCGCAGGCTGCGGATCTGATCGACGAGCATTCGCCGGATTGCGTCGCTGTTTCCGAGCGCGTTGTAAACCGCACGATCCGTGTCCGCGCCGGGTTTGCGGCCCGTGCCGAACAGCGGCAGGCGCGTGACGCCTTGCGCGCGCAGCGCCTCCAGGCACCGATGCGTCTTGTCTCCGTTCGTCTTGGTGAAATAGATCACCTGCACCGAGAGCTCCCGCTCGCCGCAAAGATCGGCAAGCAGTCCGCCGAGGACCGTAAGCTCGTCGCCCGGCTCGTTCAGCACGACCAGCATATCCGCATGCGCACCGGCGTCGTAAAACGGCGGCACGAACGCGTCCGTGCAGGCAAGCCATTCCGAGAGGCGTACCTCCCCCGTGCTTGCCGTCAGCGTTACGGACGCCGTCGTGTCGTAAGGACACGGATGATAGGTCAGAATAGCGGGATTGTCGATGCGCTCCTCGCCGAGCGTCGCGCCGTCCGCGTCCCGATAGGTCAGCGTAAACGACTCCGGCCGCTCAAAAAAGTCGAAATACAGGCCGGTCGGCACGCCGCCGGACGGTTCCATGACAAGGCTTTCCTTGCGGTACAGGGTGACGGTCGTGAACGGATCGCCGTCAGACAGATGCCCGGTATAGGACTGCGCTTCCTCCGGCGCCGTGAACGTACACGCCAGCGTTCCGTCCGGCGCGGGCGCTTGCTCCGCGCGGCCGACGGACGGCACAAGCAGCAGACCGATCAGCATGAAAAGGATGCAGGATGTAAGGCGTTTCATCAGAATGCAGATTCCTTCGTGTTTTGGTTCATTCTACCATACCGCCGGTATAAAGTCAAACGGCGCAGGCACATAAAAACACCGCCGCGGAATACCCGCAGCGGTGTTTCAGCAAATCCGTTATGCCTGTTCCTGTTCCTTCTTGCCGTTCAGGAGCTTCCACAGAAGCGCCGCCAGCACGCCGCCGACCATCGGACCGACGAGGAACACCCAGTAGCAGGAGAGCGCTTCGCCGCCCTGCAGCAGAGCCGGACCGAAGGAACGCGCCGGGTTGACGCTGGTGCCGGTCAGGAAGATGCCGAGCAGGTGAACGAGCGTCAGAGAGCCGCCGATGACGAGGCCCGCGACGTTGCTGTTTTCCTTCTTGGACGTTGCGCCGAGCACTGCCAGCACAAAGATGCAGGTCAGCACGGCTTCAATCAGCAGAGACTGCCAGATGCCCGGGTTCACATTGTTCGCGCCGAGCGCCGTAAAGCCCGCGGGAGAGATGGCGCCGAGCACCGCTGCGCCCGCCGTTGCACCCGCAAACTGCGCGATCACGTAGAAGATGAAATCCTTGACGCTCATGCCGCCGTTGATCAGCACCGCGACGGAAACCGCCGGGTTGATGTGGCAGCCGGAGATGTTGCCGATCGAGTACGCCATCGCAACGATGACGCCGCCGAATGCCAGCGCCGTAAGGATCACTGCGGGGAGACCGCCCTCACCGCCGCAGCCGGATACGACCGCGACGCCGCAGGCGACCAGAACGAGCACGAACGTGCCGATAAACTCGGCAATGTACTTTTTCAGATCTTTCATGTAAGACTCCTCCTTTTATTGGATCGGCTTACGCCGATTCTGTAGATAGTATATCATCAACCGCCGAAAAATGCAAGCGGTCAGCCTTCGACCGGGAACGCCGCGATCAATCCGACGACCCGACGCAAAATCAACGCCGCGTCCTGCGCGGACAGCGTCGGCTTTCCTTCGACCTTTGCGTTCAAAAGCCCCTGTCCGGAGAGCGTTTCAAGCCCGACGAGCGCGCGCAGCACCAGCGAAGCGTCCGCCGCCGTGACCTCGCCGTCGCAGTTCGCGTCGCCCCAGAGCTTGTCGATCACATACGGCTTGAGCTGCACGCCGACCGAACGCGGATCGGACGTATAGCCCTCGCCGAGACTGCTTGCCTTGATCGGCTCGGAGAAGCCGAAGCGGATCTGCGTGCCGGAGGGCAGCCCGTCCGCAAGCCTGAAATACAGCGTCAGCAGCGGCTTGCCGTTCGTCAGCGTACCGTTGGTCGAAATGAAGGAATACTGGAACAGCCCCGCGGCGTTCGGATTGGCCGCGCTCATGGCGCCGGAGCCGCCCATTCCCGCATACTTCACATAGGTCAGCTGCGCGGGATCGTACACCAGCTTGAACGAGATCGAGGACAGCTTGCAATCGGCCGTGACGCCGTCCAGATACAGATCGACGCGCAGACACGCCGTGCCGTCGACCGTCTCCATGTGCTCGGCTGCATAGCCGCCGTCGATGCGTGCCACGTAATCGCCGCTGCGCGGCAGCACGACCGCACCGGGCAGCGCCGGATCCTGGGCAGGAGGCGGGGTCGGCGTCGGCGCAGGCGTCGGCGTCAGCGTGGGTCTCGGCTTCGTTGTGGGCGATCCCTCCGGCGTCGGCGTCGGCGTCGCGGTCGGCGTGGGCGTCGGCGTCGTGGTTGCCGTCGCGGTCGACGTTGCGGTCGCAGTCGCGGTTGCAGTCGGGGTTGCCGTCGGGGTTGCGGGTCCGCTCATGGCCATGCCGCTCGGCGTCCTGTAATCCGTCGGCGGCGTACGGTCGAAGAGCAGCCATGCGTATTCCGGATAATCGATGAACACGTTGCGGTTGCCCTGCACGTTTTCGCACTGGTCGTTTCTGGACATTTCCCAGGTGTCGACCGGGTCCTTTTCCATCCACCGGAGCAGCGTGTCAAGCGATTCGATGACCTTTTTGCCGTCGTTCTTGTCGTCGCCCTGGCCGACGACCGGGTTCGGATCGTTCTCATACAGGTTCGGTTCCTCCCAGCGGCACCAGACGTACAGCAGGATGCGCGCGACGTCGCCCTTGATGTTGTCGTTGACCTCGACCAGTCCGTCGCCGCTGCTGATGTACCAGAGCACTGTCTTGCCGTCATAGGTCTTTGTCTGATAGCTGCTCACATAGCCAATGACGTTGCCGAACGTATAGTTGCTGCGGGTCGAATTGACGTCGGCGTTCGTCGGGCGCAGATGGTGCAGGTCGCTGCCGCCGCCGCTCTGATAGAAGCTCGCGCGCGACTTCGGCCAGACGTGCTCACGGTTGTAGTTTCCGCTCAGCACGTCCGAATAGAACAGGACCGGGTTCGACGAACCATGGTTTGCATCGGTCTTGGGCCAGTAGCCCGTCAGGCTCTTATAGGTGACGGAATTGGTCATCGTGTCCGTCATCAGCGTATGCAGACGCGAAAACATGGCGCTGTTCATCGGCGCGGACGACGACGCGGAAAGCCTGCTCACGACGTCATAGGTATTGTCGCCGGTATAGTACGCCTGCGCCTGCGGCGAGAGCGCGGTGCAGAGTTCATGGCGCGTGCCGGTATTCTTGACGAGCGTACCGGTCTTTGCCTCTGCGGCGGGGACGATGCAGAGCACCAGCAGCAGTACAAGCAGAACAGAGATCGAACGTTTGAATAGCCGCATGGGAGATCCTTTCCGCGCAAATGCGCATCCCGTGGGAGGATATTATGATTATACAGGAATGCCGAATAAAACGCAAGCAAAAGAAAGGGAGGACGCTCTCTGTGCGTCCTCTCAAACCGTTGCAACAGGGCGGTCCGACGTCAGCCGATCGCTTTGGACAGCCAGGCCAGGCCGTCGGTACGCAGCCATTCGATCGCCGCTTCGATCGGGCCCTTCAGTACGCCGGTCAGCACCAGGATCAGCAGGCTCAGCACCAGCACCATCACAAGGATGATCATGCACCAGTACGAGCGCGCAAAGTTCTTGCGGTTGACGTTTTTGCCCGCGAAGGAGAATACGATCAGCAGAATGAGACCGATGACCGGGATCGCGAACAGCAGCGCATAGCCGAAATACGCCCACGGACTGAGCGGACGGTACTCCGCCGGAAGCTCCGTTTCCTTTTCCGGTTCAAAGCCGGTCCGCTCCGGCTTCACGTATGCGGCTTCCCTTTGTTCGGAACGCGTTTGCCGTTTCGGCGCGGGCGCCGGCGTCGGCTGCGGGATGAACACGGGCTGCGGATTCGGCTCCGGAACAGATTGCGGTTCCGGTTCCGGGTTGAACGCGCGCACCGTCCGATCGTACGTCTCGGGCGCGGGTTCGGGCTGCACGTACGGCTGCTTCAGTCCGGGCTGTACAAACACGGGTTCGGGCGCAGGCTCAGGTTCGGGCTCAGGTTCGGGCACAAATACAGGCGCGGGCTCGGGTTCCGGAACAAACTCAGGCGCAGGCTCCGGCTCGGGCACAAACACGGGTTCGGGCGCGGGCTCGGGCTGCCGGGCCTGAATCACCTTTGTCCCGCATTGGGTGCAAAACTTCGCGCCGGCCGGCAATTCATTGCCGCAGTTTCTGCAAAACATACAATCCCTCCTTTTTGTTGCACGGATACCGTGCGGTTGTATATATTATAGATGATTTGCCTGTATCTGTCAATCGAAAGCTTGCGCTGCGGGTCTTGCGAAACAGAAAGAAATGTGATACAATATGTCGATCATTGATATGAGGGTAGAGAAGGTAAGGCATGGAAACGGTACGTTTGAACGGCGCATTGTACGCCGGGATGCTTTCGAGCGGCGCGGATCATTTGAGCTGTTACCGCAAGACGGTCAACGATCTGAATGTTTTTCCCATTCCCGACGGGGACACCGGCGACAATATGCTCGCCACGGTTTATTCCGGCGCCGACACGGTCGACCGCGGCGCGAACGAGGATCTTGAAACGGTCGCAAGCCGCAGCGCGCACGGCATGCTGCTCGGCGCACGCGGCAACTCCGGCGTTATTTTATCCCGCATTTTTTCCGGCATCAACAAGGGATTTCAGGGCATAGCCGAGGCGGACGTCGCCGCGGTCTCCAAAGCGATGGCCTGCGGCGTCGAGGAAGCGTATCACGCGGTTCCCGTGCCGGTCGAGGGCACGATCCTGACCGTGTTTTCCGACGGCGTACGCTACGCGAACGAACGGATCACCGAGGCGTCCACGCTGCGCTCGTACTTCAACGACCTGCTCGGCGAAATGCAGCGCTCCCTGGACCGCACGCCGGACCTTTTGCCGGTGCTGCGCGAGGCGGGCGTGGTCGATTCCGGCGGCGCGGGACTCATCTACATCTTTGAGGGCATGCGGCGCTCTCTGAACGGCGAGACCGTGGAGCGCGGCGAACAGCATGCCGAGGCGAAGCATGCGGACCTCGACGCGTTCGGCACGGATTCCGTGCTGACCTACGGCTACTGCACCGAGTTTCTGCTGCGGCTGCAGACGGCGAAGGGCGATCCGGACGCGTTCGACCTCAATGCATTCATCGACTACCTGAACAGCGTCGGCAATTCGGTCGTGGCGTTCCGCGAGGGCACGATCGTCAAGGTCCACGTCCACACGATGCGGCCCGGCGACATCCTGAACCGCTGCCAGCGCTTCGGCGAGTTTTTGACGCTGAAGGTCGAGAACATGTCGCTGCAGCACAACGAAACCGAGCTGCCCGAGGTGACCGTGACCGCGCCGAAGCCGCGCAAGAAGGTCGGTATCGTCGCCGTTGCGGCCGGCGCCGGCCTCAAGGAAACGTTCCTTGCGCTCGGCACGGACGTCGTGATCGACGGCGGGCAGAGCATGAACCCGAGCGCTTCCGATTTCCTTGACGCGTTCGACCAAACGAACGCCGACACGATCTTTGTCTTCCCGAACAACGGCAACGTGCTTTTGACCGCAAAGCAGGCGAAGGACCTCTACCCCGCCTCCGACATCCGCGTAATGAACACGCGCACGGTCGGCGAGGGCTACGCCGCGATCTCCATGATGGACGGCGGCGAAGGCGCGCCGGACGATATGGAAGCGGATCTTACAGAGGTCATCGCTTCCGTCACGACCGGCTTTGTGTCCCGCGCAAGCCGCAACGCCGAGAAGGACGGCGTGCACGTGCACGAGGGCGATTTCATCGGCTTTATCGGCGACACGATCTATGTCAACGACCGCAGCGCCGTCGATACCGCGATCGCGCTGTCCAGGGAGATGCACGTCGAACGCTGCGGCGTCCTGCTGCTGCTGGTCGGCTGCGACGCGGCGCCGGACGAGGCGGACGCGCTCTATGCGGCGCTCACAAAAACGTATCCCAGAACGGAGATCATCCGCATTGCCGGCGATCAGCCCGTTCATCAATATATCTTAGTAGGAGAATAAAACCATGCTGACACTGTTTACCGACACCGATACCGACATCACCCCGGAAGTTGCGAAGGAATACGGCTATCGCCTGATTTCCATGCCGTACAGCATCGACGCAAAGACGATCTGGCCGTACGAGGACTTTGATGTGTTCGATTCGCACGCGTTCTACGACAGTCTCCGTAACGGCACGCTGCCCACGACCGGCGGCATCTCCGCAGAGCGTTACCGCAACTATTTCGAGCCGGAGTTCAAAAAGGGCAACGACATCCTGTATGTCCACTTCTCCGCGGCGATGACCATAACGTTCCGCGCGATGGACGAGGCGGTTGCCGAGCTTCTGAACGAGTATCCGGAGCGGAAGTTCTGGCAGATCGATACCAAGGGCATCACGATCGTCAGCTACAACCTCGTGCGCACGATCGGCGATCTCCATAAGGCCGGCAAGACCGCCGAAGAGCTGGTCGAGTGGGCAAGGACTTTGTTGTAGACGATGAGCAGGATATCTGCGAGATACTGCAATATAACCTCGAGAACGAAGGGTTTGAGGTAGCTACTGCCTGTTCTGCAGAGGAGGCACTAACACTACCTCTACAGGATTTTTCGCTTATTCTGCTGGATGTTATGATGGGAGAAATGTCCGGGTTTCAGATGACGCGCCTGCTCAAAGCCAATCCTGCTACTGCACAGATTCCCATTATCTTCATTACGGCTCTGGATAGTGAGGATCAGTTGGAAAAGGGACTGAATATCGGTGCCGACGACTATATTGTTAAGCCGCTGGGAATGAAGGAGGTGAAGGCCAGGGTTAAAGCTGTGCTCAGACGTACTCAGTTGCAGCAAACGGTTCCGGCTGCTGCAGAAAATACTGTTGCTTACGAAGGAATCATGGTTGATTTGAATGCCAAGACGGTGGTATGCGACGGGAAGGAACTGGAATTCACCAAACTGGAATTTGAACTGTTGTCTTTCTTCCTACAACATCCCAACACGGTGTTCTCTCGAGAAGACTTACTGAAGTATTGCTGGCCGCAGGATGTGCTGGTGCTCGACCGTACAGTAGATGTGAACATCACCAGATTACGAAAGAAGATAGGTCATTACGGTAAACAGATAAAAACACGTGTGGGCTATGGCTACTGCTTT
>JAEEGG010026829.1_pt1 | contig 10965 bp, 10 predicted proteins | sample 9134161 | NCBI WGS metagenome assembly JAEEGG01 (sample SAMN16246543, study PRJNA631951) | gut metagenome | biome: gut microbiome; feature: rumen; material: CR-attached | host: Bos | place: Iran: Karaj | collected 2018-10
GAAGAGGCGGACATCAATATCATCAAACAGGACATCGACATCGCCCTGTCGGACGAATTCAACTGGACCATGTCTGAAACCGTCACGAAGGTAATTCTCACCTACAACGGCAAGAAGAGCAACTCCGAACTCAAAATCAATTACAATCCCGTCTGGCAGGACGTCAAGATCAACTACGCCCGCGTGACCACGCCTGCAAAGGAAAAGAACGGCAAGCCCACCATTAAGGAAATCTCCGAACAGGAAATCAATCTCATGGACGAAGGATGGGTATCCTCCGCCCCGCGTTATCCGGCCGGCAAGACGCTTGTCGCCTCACTGCCCGGCGTCGAAATCGGCAGCGTCATCGACTACCAGATTACCACCGTCTATAAAAACCAGCACTTCTTCTCCTTCGCCGTCAATTTCAAAGGCACCAATCCTATCCAGAGACGGAAGGTGACCATCTCCGCGCCAACCCACATCAACCTGCAGTCCGCCGTCTATCAGAACGGCTTCTTAGCTCCTGACAAAGACGCCCATCAGAACAACATCACGGAAAACGTCAAGACTGAAAACGACCGCACCATCTGGACATGGACCGCTCGTGAACAACCCATGATCGCGAAGGAAAGCGGCCTCCCGCCTTCAACCTCCTTCCTCCCCTCCATCCAGACATCCACTGGCAACTGGGCCTCTTTCATGGCCAAGATCTCTAAGGCGCTCACGGAAAAAGCCGTTGCTGGCGAAGCGCTAAAAGCCGTCGCCGCACAGATCCGTCAGAAATCAAAGGATGATCTAATCAAAGGCGCGCGGGACTATGTGGCCCAGGCCATCCGCACCGCCGGCCCGAATTTCCTCAACCTCCCGCTGTCATGCCTATCCGAACCGGACGTGACCATCACGCAGGGCTACGGCAACCAGGCGGACAAAGGCATCCTCCTCTACACGCTTCTTAAGGAACTCGGCTACCAGGCCGAATTCATCCTTGCGGGCGGCCCGCTCCATCCTATGATCTTCCAGAATGCCGTGGATCGCCCCACGTCCACCCTTTTCTCCATCCTTCTCCTCAAGCTCACAGTCGATGGCAAGACGTTATGGCTCAACGATCAAGACCAATACGCGCAGCTTGGCACGACGTCATTTGACAAATACCACGCCATCCAGATGAACGGCCGCCCGTTCGTCATCACGCCGGATGCGCCATTCGTCAACAACTCCCGTACAGACATCACAATCCAACTGCAGGACGACGGTTCCGCCATCTACACGGAAAACTCCCTCTACTGCGCCACACCGTTCGCCAGAACCAAGAAATACTACGATGAAATCACTCCCGAAGACCGCCGCCGTCATATCCAAGAGATGGTCGCCGAAGTCTCGCAATCCGCCACACTTGAAGGCGAATTCGTCACGGATTTCAACAACTATCCAGGCAAACGCACATTCTCATGCCGCATAAAGGATTTTGCCGTCATCGACAAAGACTACTACTATTTCAACATCCCCTGTGGCGAATTCACTGGCGCTCTCGGTACGACCACCGATGAACGTAAGAATCCGCTCTACTGGGGAGGCTATTCTGAAAGCCATACCCAGATAAGGCTCGTCCTGCCGCCGTCCTTCCAGAATGTCGTTATCACGCCGCAGGATGTGAACTGGACGCAGCCTTCAGGAAAAGGCGAACTCGTCTCCCGCAAATCCGTCAATCCGGACCGCTCCATCACATTCAACTACACCGTCAACTTGATGCCGGATGTTATCCCGCCGGAGAAATACAAGGAACTGAAAGATCTTAGCAAGACTCTCTATCATTCAGCCATGACGACCATCCTTCTGAAGAAATAACGCCATTTCCATGCCTCTCATCGCCCCTTCATCCTATAAAGCGCCATTTCTGCTTGGGAACGCGCATGTCCAAACCATCCTCCCAAGCTATCTGCGGCATGAGGCGGATATAGAGTACGACCGCGAACCGCTGCCCACGCCTGATGACGATGTCATCCAAATCGACTGGTCACGCGTCGGCTCCGACAAGTTGCTCGTCATCAATCACGGCCTCTGCGGTCATACTCACCGCCACTATGTTCTCTCGCTTGTCAAAGCATTTAACGCCGCCGGATGGGACTGCCTCGCATGGAACTACCGCGGCACAGGCGCATCGGACATCCATTACAAACAGCTGAAATTCACGACGAACAATTCGACGGACGAACTCAGTTGGGTGATCGACCACGCCATCAAAAAATACAATTACCGCAGCGTCGCCCTCTCCGGCTACAGCATGGGGGGCAATCTGGCTACGCTCTATTTGAGCCGTGAAGCCGACCATCTACCGCCGCAGGTCATTGGCGGCGCCGTTTTCTGTGCCGCCATCGATCTGCATGGTTGCACGATTTCTCTCGACGCCCCGTTCAACAAAATATACACAAAGCACTTTCTGAAGAAACTCATCGACTTGGTTTACGCAAAACACGAGCAGTTTCCGGACAAAGTCGATTTGTCCTATATCAAGGGAATCAAGACATTCCATGATTATGACGACCACTACACGGCACCGCTCGTCGGTTTCCGTGACGCAGATGACTACTACACGACGGCTTCCGCAAGCCGCTATCTTGACGGGCTGAAACTGCCGTTGCTCATGGTCAATCCGAAAAACGACCCGTTTCTTGCGGGAGACTGCTATCCCGTTGAGTTCGCGAAAAAGAACGACTACCTGTTTCTGGAAATGCCGGAATCAGGCGGTCACTGCGGTTTCATCACGTTGGGAAACAACCTCTGGTGGCCCGCGAAACGCGCACTCGACTTCCTGACACCGCTCATCAAGTGACTGATTTTCCAACCAGTCCGCTTGACTCCACTCATCAAGGCATTATCTTTCCGTAAAATATGTTGCTCTATATCGTCAGACACGGCCAGACCGACTACAATATCATCCGCCGAATCCAAGGCCAGTCCAACTCACAGTTGACGGATCTCGGCAGGCAGCAGGCTTCCCTGCTCGCCAAACGATTGGCACATACGGCATTCAATGCCTTTTATACCAGCGATTTGGATCGCGCGATGGATACAGCAAAAACCATCCATCCAATAAGCGATTTCGTTTTGGACAAACGACTCCGCGAACGCGCCTTCGGCCAGTGGCAAGGCCTTAACTACATGGAAATCAAAAAGGAATTTCCAGAATTGATCAGTCGCTACGAATCGTACGATCCGACGTTCGCTCCCCCCGGCGGCGAATCATGGAACCAAATGCGTGAACGCGCCAAATCGTTCATCGACGATATGGCCAGTCGCCATGCAAACGACGACACCGTGCTCGCCGTCTCACACGGCGGCCTCATCAAGGCCATCATGGCCGTCGTCTGTGATCCAGAGCTGAAGCTCCCCGGTCTGCCGACACCGACGGGGCCTGTTGACAATACAGCAATCACCAAGTTCACGTTGCTGAACGGCAAATGGCGGCTCAACGTCTGGAACGATACGGCACATTTGGAAAGCAATTGGAACTAACTAATAAACAATAACTTATTCACGTATAGAACACTAAACACAGGAGAACGACAATGTTTGGCATGGGCATGGGCGAATGGCTCATTATCTTTCTGATCATCCTGCTCCTCTTCGGCGCAAAACGACTCCCTGAAATCGCACGCTCCCTCGGCAAAGCAACCAACGAATTCAAAAAGGCGAAGGACGAACTTACCAGCTACACGGAAACTCCGCCCCAACCGCAGCAGCCGCAACAGCAATATCAGCAGCCTGCACAACAGCCTGCGCAACCGCAACAGCCGCAGCAGAATAACAACCAGCCACAGGCTTGATGACGGTGATTTGCCGTGGATGAAATCGACGATCCCAAACTATCGCTGATCGACCATCTGGAAGAACTGCGAAAGCGCATCTTTGTCGTGCTGTATGTCACGATAGCGATGTACATTCCAGGCTTCTATCTGGCCAAACCCGCGATTGAGCGCCTGAAGGAATTCGGCTGTCCGCCGGACACGGTGCTCATCTACACCGGGCCGATGGACTGGTTCTTCACGCAACTTGCCATGGGACTCGTTTTCGCCCTGCTGTTCGCTTCACCTGTCATTGCCTATCAGATATGGAAGTTTGTCGCCCCCGCGCTTTTTAAGCATGAACGCGTCGCCATCTCGCGAGTCTCTGGCTTCAGTTGTTTTCTGTTTCTTTTCGGCATCATTTTCGCGGGAGTTTTCATCTTCCCCGCCATCATGCGATTCTCCTACGGCATGGCGACGGAAAACATCAAGCCGCAATTAAAAGTCGATGAGGTTGTCTATCTCGCCGTCATGCTCATGCTTGGCTTCGGCGTCATGTTCCAATTGCCGATTGTCATCTTCTTTCTGGCGATTTCCGGCATTGTCTCGCTGGACACCATCCGCAAATCACGCCCCTATTTCATCGTGATCATCTTCATTGTCTCGGCTATCATGACACCGCCGGACATCATTTCGCAGATCGCGATGGCCCTGCCGTCATGGCTTCTCTTTGAAATCAGCCTGCTTTTCGCTCGGGTTGCGTTGCGTAAGAAAAAGGAGAAAGAAGTCGCGGAGGAAGCGGAACGACAAGAAGAAGAAGCGGCGGAAGCCACCTCACCGACAGTCCCGCAATTACCGGAAGAATCATCGCAACCCGCTCCAGAAGGCGCAGTTCCGGCGGCGTCAACGCCGGCCGTCATTCCGAATCCCGTTTACAACGAACCCACCAATGACATGCAGGGGTATGAAGAATACATGGACGAACAATACAGCGATTCGCCGGAAGACATCTACGCATATCAACAATCCTCCGTTGATCAATCGCCTGCTGAAAAACAAGTCCGCATCCGCAATTTAACCCCCGCCCGCCACTTCCGCCGCCGCAACTCTGGTAGAAAGTAGCGAGAAACACAAAAGAAAAGTTTTCTTGTACTTGACATGGTATTTTTGTTAAGTACATTAGATCATAAACAATAGACAAACACAACGAAATGGCATCCGCCCGAAGGCGAAACTAAGCGTCCCCCCAAACAAACACCGCGAAGCGGCATCCGCCCGAAGGACGTGATTTTTCGCAGCCGTGGTGCCACGATCGCAGAGAGCATAGCCCCACGGTAGGCGGTACTGCGGACATGTGCCCGTCAGGGTGCGACAATTCCCCCTACTGGATGCGTTGCTTCGATTCAAATTTATTATTCCCATAAGAATAATATTTATTTGAAAAGCTAACGTTAGGTTTTATATTAATTCACAATTACATTGGTAAGGAGGATTACCGATGCCTTTCATATTCCGTTACAAGGAGTTCATCATACGATTCTGGTACAGCTTTGAGGAACGACGCCGGCATGTCCATGCAATTAGCGACAAAGCGAATATCAAGATCTGGCTTGAACCAGAAATAGAGGTCGCTTCTGTGAAAGGGCAAGTGAATCCATCAACTCTCAATGAGATTCTAAAGGAGATAAAACGAAATGAACAGCTTTGCAAAGATGCTTGGGATGCCTATCTCGGCTGACACGACATGCTTTGTCGGTTCATTTTCCGATGGCATGGCGATCGTGGTGAACGGCAAGGAGTATTTCCTTCGTTACACGGATTTTCCATGGTTCGAATACTGCAGCGTGGCAGAGCTCCGAAAAATCACATCGGATCGTTGGGGCGTATATTGGGATTTGGTGGACATTGATCTGTCCATTGAATCCATCGAAAATCCAGAACATTTTCCAGAAAAGATATCGGTCGCGGCATGGCTGAAGGCACGTCAGCGCAATGCGGCGAGACTGCTTGGCGGTATCAAATCAGCGAAAAAGGCGGCGGCAAGCCGTGAAAACGGCAGCAAGGGTGGCCGTCCACGAAAAAGTGTCACACCGTCAGTGGCTTGACTGGCATGTCATCACGTCAGCATCCGCAATTTACCCCCCCGCCCGCCACTTCCGCCGCCGTACCTCTGGCAGGAAATAGCGAGAAAAACAACCGTGGGTGCCCCCCGAGAGATTAGTGGCTAGAAAGCCTAGACTCTCTAGAAAATAAATTCATTTTGCTTCAGCACCCAACGACCACCATGTCCAGTAGGACCTTCACGAAGCAGGAAGCCCATTGACTGTAACTTGTTGATTTGTGTTCGAATTTGAGCTGGCGTGAAATCGCCAAGCTGTTCAGCGATGCTTTTGATTGATGATTGTGGATTCGCGCGAATCGCGTCGATGATGGCTTTCTGAAGTCGTTTTCCGTTGTCTTGAGAAGACAGTCTGGCGGATTTTCTGTTTCCATTGGCTTCAGGGTTATGGTTGTCATCAAGCGGGATGGTAAGCGTAAACACGTCTTCTTCGTCAAAAATCGGATCCTTTCCAGAATAGAGACGGACATATTTATAAAGATTGCGAACGCCAGAACCGAGATCATCCGCTCGACCAATCGCTTGGAAGAATTTGGCGATGACAGGATTTTTCGGGCGTGGACATAGATTTTGCAACGTAATATGGCCCGGCTGGAGTGCTTTGTTGGCATTGTCCGCAATCATCGTATCTGATTTGATAATAAGACGGCCTGGTCTGGAACTGGTATATTCACGGTGAATCAGCAGGTTACCAACTGTCTCACGCAAAATCTTGTCCCGCAGACTAACTGTTGCCCCGTCTTCAAGATAGAATTTGTCAGGAAGCCACTTCTGACCGAAGGCTATCAGCTTGTCGTAACTTTCAATCAGATTTGTAATGACCGTTAGTCGATCATCATAGCGGTCTTCATTGACTCTTTGCAACAACGCATCTGTCTTGTAAGCAGGGAAATAGCGTTCAATAATCTCATCTTTGCCCAATAGCAGAATTGCCGCTGCATTGAAGCAAAAGGCATTTTTAGTTGTATCATAGACGTTCAATTTGGCACTGCGCAACAAGTCAATGTCATCTAGTTCCTTCCATGGATGGTCAGGCCGAAAAGCGCAGGCCAATTTTTTTACACGAGGAATCAAATCCAGACGCAAATCATCAAGCATGACATCTGGATACAACGTCTGTTCTGTGTAGATGTTCCTCTTGCGGATATACATCTGCGCAATCTGGTCAGAACTTGTGACTTTGATGTCCGTTTCGTCAATTCGGTCATAGCAGATGCCACGAAAACGGTGGACATCGGAACTATGCGGCACATTCAAACGGATGATTTTTTTGTCGTCATAATCGACTATTTCCGGCAGAACGCAAAATGGTGGATTCAGCAGATTAGGATCATTCATACCACTGATAAGATTCTTCACCATGTCATGGACGGAATTTGGCGGCAGTCCAATGACCGTACCATCATTCTCAACGCCTAGCAAAAGTTCACCACCATCTCGATTTAGAAAAGCGCAGTAGCTTTCAAACGCGTCATCCCGCGCACCCTGACCGCCACGTTTGAATTCAATGGTCGTTCCTTCGCCTAGTTCACGCAATCTGTCAATCGCTACCTTATTCATATTAGATTCCTCTAATACAATAATAATCAATGTCTTTAATCAATAATTTATCTTGATTAACAGAAATTGCAACATAACAATCACGATAATTAGCACAATTTTAGCACGATTATGCTAACAATCGCGATAATTAACACGATTTTAGCACAATTCTATCAATAATCGCGATTTCGGCTCGATTTTAGCACGATTTATTCCAATGGAATCTTTTATCTTACGCAGAAATACAACATTTGTCTGATGGATATGCTGCCAAAATGCGGGAAGGAAATAGCCGATTGAGCTTCTAGACTTCTAGGCTTCTAGGCTTCTAGGCTTCTAGTCTTCCAGATTTCTAGCATCCTAGCCTCCCATATTTTCTACCGCTTCAGCTTGGTGATTTCGCCGTTCAATTTCTGGCGTTCCAATTTCAATTTGCGCAATTCATCCGCGATTCGCTTGCCTTCCGCTTTGCGGCGAGCATTCTCAGCGGCCTGTCTGGCCTGCGCGGCGCGAGCCGCCGCATCATCGGCTGAATCAAAGGCCGGCGTGACGGCGACTGGACGCAACACCTGCTGATGTTTCGTCTCCAAATCATGAATCTTGCTGTTCAAAGCGTTGACTTTCGCCTCAACGGCGCGGATGGCGGCCTTCTTCGCCTCGTCGATTTTCGCTTTCTCCGCCGCAATCTTTGCAACTTCCTCTTCTTCCTGCTTAACGCGTTCTTCAATATCCGACAGTTCTTTAGCGGCTTCGGCAGCCTTCTTCTGGGCTAGTTCAGCTGCCTGCGCGGCCTCCTTCGCCTTCGCTTCGGCGGCCTCCTTGCCCTGCTTCTCCGCGGCGGCTTTTTCCTCCGCCGCTTTCATGGCCGCTTCAGCGGCCAGACGAGCCTCTTCTGCCTTCTTCACCTGTTCCGCGGCCGCTTCGCGCGCCGCCTTCAATTCCTCCTCCTTAATGGCCAGTTTGCGTTCGGCTTCCGCCTTGTCGCGCTCCTCCTGCGACATGCCGCTCAACGACTGCAGTTCTTTCTCTAGCTTCTCCGCTTCCGTCTTCTCCTCCTCGTCCTCTTCTTCATCCTCCTGCGCGTCACCTGACGGTATTGCGGTCGTTTTCCGTGTCACAACCACTGGCATATCAGGAACTTGCGGAGCTTCGGCATTCAGCACTTCCGAATCGTCCTTCACCGTTCCATAACGATATTCCTTTTCGACAGGCACGGCTTTCTTCTTCGCCTCCGCCTTCTGCTGGACATGACGATAGGCCAAGAAGCCACCGCCGCCCAACAACAGAATGAAGACCAATAGAACGATAATTGATTTGACAGTTCCTGAACTCATGGATGGGACCTCTTCCTCTGAATCGTTTTCTTTCAACCGACCAGACGCCAGTTCACATGTTGGACAGTCTTTCCCTGACTAAGCCACAACTCCTCAAAATCCGTCTTGATATCCGCGACATCGTCACTCGCGCCGTCCGCCCTCTCAAACCACGACAGCTGTCCGATGAATCGAAGCCACGCATCGAAATATGGGGCATGGTCGGTTGACATGTGCAGGATTCCGCCGGGCTTGAGCACCCGACGGAGACGGCACAGGAAATCCGAACATACCAGCCGTTTTATTTCATGTTTGTCCTTTGGCCACGGATCCGGACAAAGCAGATGGATGCGGTCGATACACTGCGGCGGCAGTTGAAACGCGATCATCTCCAGGCTGGAAGCCCTTAGAAGCCGCATATTCGTCAGACCGCCCCGCTCCACCTTTCGGTCGAGACGACGCAACCGTCCGAGCATCACATCATTACCTAATACAAGACGCTCCGGATAGCGGCGAGCCAAAGCAAGCGTGAACTTGCCTTTTCCGCAGCCCATGTCCAGTTCCGTGATTCCGGACTCGCTCTGCGGCAGCTCGAATTGCGCCCATGTATTGGTCAACATCGTGATCATCGACGCCATCACCTCTTGCGCAACGGCGCGACAAACGCCTCCATCCGATCCATCGCCGTTTCGATGTCCGAAATCGACGATGCATAACTGCAACGGACGAACCCTTCGCCGCATTCGCCGAATGCCGTTCCAGGCACGACGGCGACATGCTGTTCCTGCAGCAGCCGCTTCGCGAACGTCATCGAATCCAGCCCCGTCGAACGGACGCATGGGAAAGCATAGAACGCGCCATTCGGCATGAAGCAGTCCAACCCCATGTCGTTCAAGCGTTTAACAATCACATTGCGCCGTTGGCGGTATTCCTCCAGCATTTCGTCACGGCCCGCCGCGCCGTTCTGCAACGCCTCCAAAGCCGCCGCCTGAACCATGCTGGACGCGCACATGATCGAATACTGATGGACTTTCATCATCGCTTCGATGATGTCGTTCGTCGAACACGCGTATGCGATACGGAACCCCGTCATGGCGAACGCTTTACTGAAGCCGTTCAACAATACGGTCCGCTCCTTCATGCCCGGCAACGACGCTATGCTCGGCGACCGATCCACATAGCTAAGCTCTTCATAGATTTCATCGCTGACGACCAGCAGGTCATGACGGATCGCGAAATCCGCCAAGGCCGCCTTGTCGGCGGCCGTCAACGTCGCGCCAGTCGGATTGTTAGGATAGTTCAATAGAAGGACGCGCGTTCGCGGCGTGACTTTTGCTTCCAAATCCGCCACCTGCACGACGAAATCATGCTCCACATGTGTCTCAACAGCAATCGGTTCCGCATGGCACATCCGGATGGTCGGGCTGTACGACACATACGACGGAGACGGATAAAGCACTTCATCCCCAGGGCTCAGAACGGCCCGCAACAAGATGTCCAGGCCTTCGCTGACACCCACCGTCACGATGCATTCGCCTTTCGGATCGTAATCGCCGCCGAAACGCTCCTTCACATAACGGCAGATCGCCTTGCGCAAACGGATATCGCCCAGATTGGATGTATAGTGCGTAACGCCTTTATCCAACGCGTAGATCGCCGCCTCGCGGATATGCCACGGCGTAACGAAATCCGGCTCACCGATACCCAAACTGACCACATCGTCCATCGCGTTGACGAGTTCGAAGAAGTCGCGGATACCGCTGCGTGGCAACGCCGCGATGTGCGGCGCCACCCAACTACGGCACGATCTTGAGGCGTTCATTCTCCTCACCTCCTCCGTTCAACGGGATGCCCGCTTCCTTGTACTTCTTCAACATGAAATACGTCGCCGTCGATTTCACACCGTTCTGGCAGGACAGCTTGGACGCCACGAACGACGCGATTTCCTGCAGGCTTGATCCAACGACTTCCAGACGCAAGTCATAACGGCCAGAAACCAAATAGACCGAACGGACTTCTGGAAACTTTCCAAGACGTTCTGCAATCTTATCGAAACCTGTATCGCGCTCCGGTTGCACTTCCACTTCGATGATGGCCCGCACTTCGCTACTTTTCGCTAAATCGCTGACAATCGCCGAATAGCCCATGATGACGTGCTCTTTTTCCAGCTCGTCAATCAACGCGGCGACCGTCGTCTCTTCGCATGCGAGACGCTCCGCGATCTCCT
>JAEEGG010026830.1_pt1 | contig 10965 bp, 7 predicted proteins | sample 9134161 | NCBI WGS metagenome assembly JAEEGG01 (sample SAMN16246543, study PRJNA631951) | gut metagenome | biome: gut microbiome; feature: rumen; material: CR-attached | host: Bos | place: Iran: Karaj | collected 2018-10
CCCAACAGATGGCAGCGCATAGGAGAACATAGAGGCGTAGCGAAAAACGTTCCATTTCAGATAGATTTGTACTCCAACCGAGAATCGAACTCGGATCTACTCTTTAGGAGAGAGTTGTTCTATCCATTGAACTATTAGAGCGTACCTATTTTATAAAAGCGGTGCAAAATTATAACAAAAAAGGGGGAAAAACAAACTTTTTCTCCCTTTTTATGATTCATTGAGACTTTTGGGCGTCTTTTTGTGACAGACGACACCTTAGTTATCTTCAGTTTTTGGGAACTGAAGGCTTAGCTTGCTGTCCCTTTTCCGTATTGTCAGTAGCAGATGACTGCTTTTTCTCTTAATTAGTTTTCTGCGCTTCGGTGTCAGGCATTTTCCAGAAAGTGAGCGTCTTCAGTCCTTTTTTGCTCTTCTTGCTACCCCAAACCACGTTCAGACCAAGGTTGAAACTGAAGTTGGAGTTAAGCGGAATCATCTTAGCACCGGTCTTTCCAATCATGTGGTCCATACCTACGAAGAAGTTGATGCCCTTAGGATGGAAGTTGATGACCCAGCCCATGGTGGTGCAGAATGAGGTAAAGGCCACGTTGATGCCGCCATCGAGCCAGTTCAGAGGACGAATATTGGCACTGACGCGTTCTTCTATCCAAGAATATTTGCCATCGAAACGACGGGTGAGCAGCGAACCGAAGGTCAGCCTGTCGTAAACGGGAAGCGGATATTCCAGTCCGAAACGCAATGTAGCAGCAAGCGCATGGGTGGCACTTTTGCCGCTGCCTTTGTTCTCCAGATGATAGAAGTCCTTCAGCTTGTCACCGTAAGAATCAACCTCGTCGCCAAGAGTGTGCTTGTTGTCGCCGCTCCTCAGGTCGAAGTTATTGAATCCGCTGAACTCGAAGGGCTTTCCTGACGATTCAGCCACGATGCCGTTGTTCCAGCTGATGAATCCCAGATCGGCCACGGCAAGGCTGACCTTCAGACCGTTGAGCCATTTCACGGGGCAGTCCTTGAACTCATAGATACCTCCGAGGTCAAATCCGAGGCCAAATCCGCTCATACCAGGATTTTTGATGTCGATACCGTTGACCTGACGGAATGTGCCGGGACGGCTCTTGTATTCTACATCCTTCTCTTTGAAGGTGGCACCCTTCATGTTTAGCTCGCCTTTTACCTGACCATCCACGATCCATTTGTCACCGGAGAGGTTGGCGTGCATGTTCTTCATGGTCATGTCGGCTCGTGCCACACCGAAGAGCAGTTTCAGTTTGGCACCCACGCGGAGGTTGTCGAACAGCTGTCGTGAGTGTCCGAATGCCAGTTCGGCGTAGTTCCAGGCTCTGATGCCCATATCGTCGAACGAATAGTCCTGGTTCTTCATGTCCTTGGCAAAGAGGAAGAAGTCGTAGGGCATGGAGAGTCCGAAGTGGGTGCGGTCTTTCAGCTCAACGGTGTTATAGCCGTCAAAGGCATTGAAGCCTACTGAGGCAATGTTGAGGTCCATGTCCATTAACAGGCTGTTGGTGCCCTTCTTGAATCCTTTCAGGGCTTCATCGACAGAGATGCCAGGATGCATGAACGTGGTAGTCTTCTTGGCGCCGGCGTCGGGCTTATAGTCGGGATTCTTGAAGAAGAAATCGCCCACGCCCAGTGAGCCCTGCAACTGCATGTTGAAGTTGCCTATGATGGGTATGGCGGCATAACCCTGACTGTTGCCGTAGGCAGGATTCATCTGGTGTCTGTACTTGAAATCGTCGGTGAAGTAGGCCGAATTGAGTTCCTGTGCCATGGCGATTCCAGTCTGTGTCATTAATGCCACGGCTAATATGTATTTATTAATTGTCTTCATAGCCATTTTTCTTTTTTCTTGATGAATAGTCAATTACGAAAAATTACCGTTTATTCTCTCACTCTTGCGGTCAGTTGTCCAAATTGATTGTTATTCGACCGTTCAGTTTGAGCTTGATGTCCTTGAGTTGTACGGTGTGCCTCGACGCATTGAGTGTCTCGGCTGTGGCTTGGGTGGCATTGGCCACCACTTCGAAGACAATTCCGTCTAGTTCCTTCATGTTGCCTTGTGCCTTCAGGTAGAGCTTGCGGTTGCGGCTGTCGCCCATCCTGTAAACGGTCAGTCCGTTGGGCAGTCTGTTGCCCTGCTCGTCGGTGATTTCCACTTTCACGTCGCTGATCTCATGGCCTATCCCGTTGGCATCCTTCACGCCTACGGCCTTGGGGTTGCTGATGACCAGTTCGAGCGGGGTGTTATTGTCGATGCTGGCTTCTAACTGCAGGTAGCCGTCATTGTAGAAGTTGATCTGGTTCTTCACGAGGTCCTTGTTGAAGTTGTCCACGGTGTCGGAATAGACAATGGTGGAGCCTTTTTCCATGGTGAGGGGTGCCATGAACTCATATACAGGTTTGATGGCATAGGTGCATCCATGGGCTTCAGGCTTGTCCTCGGTTCCTTCCTTATAGAGGTCAATGCTGCCTATCTTCGTGTTGTTGGCATGAGCCTCTAAAAGAATGTCAATGTGCTTGGGAATCTTGCTCAGGAGGGCTGCCACGTCGTAGGCCTTCAGCGAGTCGGTTCTTCCGGCTATGGGGTCAAGGCGGAGCGGATTGCTGTCATTGCGTTTCTCAATGTACTGTACTGCAGGGTCAGTGCCTTTTCTTCGGCACAGCACGATGGTGGACTTCACGTTGCTGCCTGCAGGTGCCTGTTTCATAATGATGTCCTCGGCACTTGTCACGTCGAGTGTGCGGTAGGTGATACTACCGTTGTCGTCTGTATAAGTACCCACAAGGGTAGCTTTCAGCAGTCCCTCAATATCAATGTTGTTGTCGAGTTCAATCTTCAGCGTGGGATTGCTCAGGATGACGCTTACGCGGTCGTCTTTGAGGAATTCTGGAATGCTACCTATGTCGGTAGATTTCGGTTCGATATTGATGTCGGGGTTAAACCATCCTTCGGCGTGGGTCACGTGGAAGCCGTCGCCCATATCAACGCTTTTCACCGGTACGGTGTTTGAACCAACGGTGGCAGTCGAAACGAAGTTGATGGTGTTCATGACCACCTTGGTCTTGATTTGACCTTGCAGTTCCAGGTCGGTGCTGTTCACAAGCATGTAGCTTTCGCTGCCTGTCGGACGTTTCGTCAATATGTTCTTCAGTTTGTTGAGTTTCAGGTTCAGGATGAAGTCGCTGTTAGTGGGAATGTTGCTTACCAGCAGCTCCTGATATTCGCCTGCTATGTTCTCATTGAGCGAATAGTTCGATGGAAGCACAGTCTGGTCCACTCCGAAGAACTTAGGCAAATAGACCTTCAGGGAGACCTTGTTCATGCTGCTTTTGAGTGCTGTCACGCCCAAGTCAATCGTGATGTTGCCTGTGATGTCGGCCTCCTTTATACTGTCTATCTGATGGTGGTCGTTGCCTGGATCCTCCTGGTAGTTGAATTTGGCGATTTCCTTAATATCCTGAGGCGCTCCCGTAGGAAATTCGTACTGCACGGATTTGCCAATGTTGAGTATCATCTCAGACGTGATGGGTACGGTGAGGTCGCTTGGCGTGACGCTTTGCTTGGCGAGCACAGCCTCTTTCACCTTTGGCTTTGCCGGATTGAGCGTGTCGCTCTTTAAGAAGCGGTAGTCGCCATTCGACAGGGTGTCAATGGCATCTCCCTCATTGGTTTTCAACAGGTCGCCCAGCGGACTTCTCCTTGTCGAATTACTGGGGAACTCCAGTCCGTCTGATCCAATGCCAATGGTGGTGTCAACATCTCCAAGGTCGATGTTTTCGTCGGTCGAGCAACCCACGAGTACACCCGTACATGCCAGCATGCCTAATGCCGAGAATGTAAGAACGAAATCCGTGATTCTTCTCATAATATTAATAAGTTATGTTAGTAGTTTTATCTAAATTGGGTACAAATATACAATAATTTTTAAAAAATATAAAAAAACGAGGAACTTTTTGTTGTAAATTCCTCGTTATTTTAATAATATGCCTCTAAAAGTCCTTTGATTTGTGCCTTTTCTTCTATTCCAGATAGGTATAGCCGTAAAGTCCTGAGCGATAGTTGCTGAGGAATTCTTTGCCTTCTTCCAGCGTAATCTTGCCTTGCTTCACGCTCTTGGTCACCCATATCTCCAGTTGGCGCACCAGCTTCTTGGGGTTATACTGCACGTACTCGAGCACCTCCTCCACGGTCTCACCGTCGAATATCTGGTCGATGTGGTACTGTCCGTCTTTTATAGTAATGTGTACGGCAGTGGTGTCGCCAAACAGGTTGTGCATGTCACCCAAAATCTCCTGATAGGCTCCCACGAGGAACACGCCCAGATAGTAGTCCTCGTTCTTCTTCAGCGTGTGCACGGGCAGCGAGTGGGAGTTGTGGCGGTTGGTCACGAAGTTGGCTATCTTGCCGTCCGAGTCGCAGGTGATGTCCTGAATGGTGGCATTGCGTGTGGGGCGCTCGTCCAGTCGCTGGATGGGCATGATGGGGAACAGCTGGTCGATGGCCCACGAGTCGGGCAGGCTCTGGAACAGCGAGAAGTTGCAGAAATACTTGTCGGCCAGCAACTTGTCTATGTTCATCAGCTCTTCAGGCACGTGCTTCATGTTCTTGGCCAGTGCGTTGATTTCGTGGCACACGCTCCAGTACATCGCTTCTATCTCGGCGCGTGTTTTCAGGTCAACAATGCCGTGTGAGAACAAGTTGAGCACCTCCTCGCGAATCTGCTCTGCGTCGTGCCAGTCTTCGAGCACATTGCGGGGCGACAGGTTGTCCCATATCTCGTAGAGGTCTTTCACCAGTTGGTGCGAGTTCTCGTCGGGTTCAAACTCCTCGGGCATCTCGGGCAGCGAAGCCGTTTCCAGCACATCGATCACCAGCACCGAGTGGTGTGCGGCCAATGAGCGTCCGCTCTCCGTGATGATGTTGGGGTGGGGCAGGCCGTTCTTGTTGGCAGCTTCAACGAAGGTGTAGATACAGTCGTTCACATACTCCTGGATGGAGTAGTTCACCGAACTCTCGCTCGATGGCGAACGAGTGCCGTCGTAGTCAACGCCCAGTCCGCCGCCGCAGTCCACGAACTCCACGTTGTAGCCCAGCTTGTGCAGCTGTATATAGAACTGTGAAGCTTCGCGCAGTGCGGTCTGAATGCGGCGAATCTTCGTGATCTGTGAACCGATGTGGAAGTGGATGAGCTTCAGACAGTCGCGCATGTCGCGCTTGTCCAGCATGTCGAGCGCTTCGAGCAGTTCGGCACTGGTCAGTCCGAACTTCGAGGCATCGCCGCCGCTCTCTTCCCACTTGCCAGCTCCGCTGGAGGCCAGTTTGATGCGGATGCCGATGTTGGGTCTCACCCCCAGTTTCTTGGCTTCGCGGGCTATGATGTCCAGTTCGTTCAGTTTCTCCACTACGATGAAGATGCGTTTGCCCATCTTCTGTGCCAACAGGGCCAGCTCAATGTAGCTCTGATCTTTGTAGCCGTTGCACACGATGATGCTGTCGCTCATGCACTGCACGGCAATCACGGCATGCAGCTCAGGCTTCGATCCGGCCTCTACGCCCAGGTTGAACTTGCGTCCGTGCGAGATGATTTCCTCCACCACGGGCTGCATCTGGTTCACCTTGATGGGATAGACCACATAGTTCTCGCCCTTGTATTCGTATTCGTCGGCAGCCTTCTTGAAGCAGCTCCACGTCTTCTCAATGCGGTTGTCCAGGATGTCGGGAAAGCGCAGTAGCACCGGTGGTGTCACATCGCGCAGCGACAACTCATCCATCACCTCGCGCAAGTCTATTTGCGCATCATCCTTGCAGGGAGTCACATACACGTTTCCCTTCTCGTTGATACCGAAGTAGCTTGTGCCCCAGCCATTGATGTTGTAGAGCTCACGGGCATCGTCGATGGTCCATTTCTTCATTATAAAGCAAGTATTTTCCGCAGCTGAGCCACGGTAATGGAAATTTTTTCGTAGTTGTCCATCAGGCTCACGTCGAGCTTGAAGCGAGCCTTGTTGTAGAACGGTTCGCGTTCCTGTAGATGCTCCTTGATGTAGCCGATGAGCTGTTCTGGACTCTTGTCCTTGAGCAACGGGCGCTCGGTCTTGCCCATCATGAGGTGTTTCTGCAGCACTTCTGGCTCGCAACGCAGATAGACGACCTGTCCCTGCTGGTTCATGTAGTCTATGTTGTCGAAGAAGCAGGGAGTGCCACCGCCACAGCTGATGATGACATCCTCGAACTCAGCCAATTCGTGCAGCATGTTGTATTCTATCTTGCGGAAGCCCTCTTCGCCCTGTTCGGCAAAGATTTGCGGAATGGTCTTGCGCCGCCTGCTTTCTATGTACCAGTCCAGGTCATAGAACGGTATGCCCAGTTCCTTGGAGAGTGCCTTGCCCACGGTGGTCTTTCCGGCACCCATGTAACCTATAAGAATGATGCGCGAGAACCCACCCCCAGCCCCTCCCCAGGGGAGGGGTGTTTGGTTAGTTTCGCTATCTGGAGCATGTTGCGTTCTATTGTCCATAATTCTTTTCTTTATTATTTATCCACCCAATCAATTTTTTTATACAGTTTTGCAACTCTATATCATCTCCCCTCCCCTAGGGAGGGGCAGGGGGTGGGTCTTTTATTTCTTCACCACTTTCATGCACTCTTCATAGGTGAGGTCTTTGGCACGGTCGTGCATGGATTTGGGCATGCGATAGTTCTTTCCGTCGTAAACGATGTAGGGGCCGTAGCGACCGTTCATCACCTCGAGCTTGGGGTCCTCATCGAAGCTCTTGATGTGCTTCTGGTTCTCCTGCTTGCGTTTGTCCTCAATCAGTTTCACGGCATCGGCTATGGTGACCGTCAGCGGGTTCGAGCCCTTGGGCAGTGAGGTGTACTTGCCGGCATGCAGTACGTAGGGACCGAATCGTCCGGCACCCACGGTGATGGGCTCGCCCTCGTATTCGCCCAGCATGCGCGGCAGTCGGAACAGTTCTATTGCCTGCTCCAGCGTGATGGTCTCCATGCCCAGTTCTTTGGGCAGGTGGGCAAACTGAGGCTTGTCCTTGTCGTCGGCAGTGCCAATCTGAATGATGGGACCGAAGCGACCTATCTTTACGAACACGGGCTTGCCCGTGCGCGGGTCCTTGCCCAGTTCGCGCTCGCCGGCCTTATGAGCCGAGCGTGCATTGAGGGTCTTCTCCACCGTAGGCTCGAAGTCGTGATAGAACAGCTTGATCATCTTGTTCCATGACTTCTTGCCTTCGGCTATCTGGTCGAACTCCTGTTCCACCTTGGCCGTGAAGTTATAGTCCATGATGCCGGGGAAGTTCTTCATAAGGAAGTCGTTGACCACGATACCTGTGTCGGTGGGCAGTAGCTTGCCCTTGTCCGAGCCAGTCATCTCTACGCGTGTCTTATCGGTAGTCACCTTGCCTTTGAGTGTGATAGTGGTGTACTTTCGCTCCTCGCCTTTCTTGTCGCCCTTGACCACATACTCGCGCTGCTGAATGGTGGAGATGGTGGGGGCGTAGGTAGAGGGTCGGCCAATGCCCAGTTCCTCGAGCTTGTGCACGAGCGAAGCCTCGGTGTAGCGCTGTGGTCCCTGGCTGAAGCGCTCGGTGGCTATAATCTCGCGGCGCACCAGCTCGTCGCCCTTCTTCAGCGGGGGCAGGATAGAGATGAAGTTGTCCTGTGTGTTCTCATCGTCGTCGGTCGATTCGTGATAGACCTTCAGGAAACCATCGAACTTCACTACTTCGCCCTGGGCAATGAATTCTGGTTTAGAGTTTAGAGTGTCGAGTGTAGAGTTTGCTTCCGCATTTCCGTCCTTTGCAGACGTTGTGGCGGTAGCAAACTTTCCACTATCCGTTTTACACTCTACATTGATAGTGGCTGTTGTCTTCTCTATCTCGGCATCGGCCATCTGTGAGGCGATGGTGCGCTTCCAGATGAGGTCGTACAGGCGTTTCTCCTGCACCGTGCCTTCTATTGATGACTGGTCCATATAGGTGGGACGGATGGCCTCGTGGGCCTCCTGGGCGCCTTTCGATGAGGTGTGATACTGGCGCACCTTGCTGTATTCGGCTCCGTACTGGCTGGTGATTTCCTCTTTCGAGGCATTGATGCACAGGCCCGAGAGGTTCACCGAGTCGGTACGCATGTAGGTGATGCGTCCGTTCTCATACAGGTGCTGTGCCACCATCATGGTCTGCGTCACGGTGAAGCCCAGCTTGCGGGCTGCCTCCTGCTGCAGGGTCGAGGTGGTGAAGGGGGGCGCAGGCGTGCGCTTCATGGGCTTGCGGCTGATGCTCTGCACGGTGAATGTGGCATCCTTGCAGAGTTCCAGGAAGTCGCGGGCTTCCTTCTCGGTCTTGAAGCGCTGCGACAGTGTGGCCTTCACCTCCGAGGCTGAGCCGTCGGGGTTGTTCAGGGCGAACACAGCGTTCACGCTATAGTAGGTCTCGCTCTTGAAAGCTTGCACCTCGCGCTCGCGTTCCACTATTAATCGTACGGCCACGCTCTGCACGCGACCAGCCGAGAGGGCCGGCTTCACCTTGCGCCATAGCACGGGCGACAGTTTGAAGCCCACCAGACGGTCGAGCACGCGGCGAGCCTGCTGCGCGTTCACCAGGTTCATGTCCAGATGGCGCGGATGCTCAATGGCTTCAAGAATGGCTGGCTTTGTAATCTCGTGGAACACAATGCGGCTGGTCTTCTCCTCGTCCAGGCCCAGCACCTCACACAAATGCCATGAGATATCTTCTCCTTCGCGGTCTTCATCGCTTGCCAGCCATACCTTATCGGCTTTCTTCGACTGCGACTTCAGTTCACTTACCAGCTTCTTCTTCTCTTCAGGAATCTCGTATTCGGGTTCGAGTGTCTCATCATCAATGCTGAGCTCTTTCTTTCTCAGGTCGCGAATGTGACCATAGCTCGACATCACTTTGTAGTCCTTGCCAAGAAACTTCTCAATCGTCTTTGCCTTGGCAGGCGACTCCACAATGACCAGGTTCTTTTCCATTTTTTTTCTATTGTTTTGAAACTTTGGGCTGCAAAAGTAGATAAAAGATTTGGTTACACCTTATATATATATACTAAATTTATATTTTTTAACCGAAAGTGTTAAAATGTTTCGCCTCAAAATGCACCATGAAATACCTCGTTCTAGAGCAAAAGAGCTCCTTTTGTGCCACTTTTACTTCCCGCAGGCCGTGCTTTATTTCAAATTTTCTGTCCAAAATCACGTTTTTTTGTCGTTTCATCGTCTCCATTTTGCTCATTTTCCTGCTAAACGTCAGTCGTTTCACCCCCATCTTGCGCCTGAATAGTGCCGAGTTTCAGCCTAAATCACGACAAGTTCTTGGAAATATCACGTCACGATTTAGGTTAGATCGTTCAGCGATTTAACCTAAACCGTCCGACCATCTATCCTAAACCCTGTCGTGAAATAGCCTAAATCGTAAAAACTACCTGTGTATGAGCGACTTAAAATGTGTATATTTCGCAACAGGTTGATAATCAAGTCATTGTAAAATGCCCAATACTCGCATTTTTCCGACCTTCCGAACGTTTCCTGACTTCCGCGCGATTCTCATGAGATAAATTGTTAAATTTAGAAACAAATCTTAACAGTTACAATGGTGAAAACGGACTGGTTTTACAGCATCACTTTATTCTTTATCAGACCGCGGCCACGGTGCTTCACCGAAACGATGTAGCAGCCGTGAGGCAGGCCTGAAGGCAGGGGCATCCTTTGGGTAAAACTCTGGGCAACGATTCTCCCTTGCAGATTGATTAGTCGAATCTCCTCTACATCAATATTACTGATTATCAGCTCCCGTCCGTTTTTTGCGATTTCCACGTCATATGACTTCGAAGTGTCAATACCAGTGTGACGGGCATAATAGCTAAGAACGGAATCTCTTACATGCTCGTCTTCAATCATCATGACATTAAGAATAGTATCAGACAAACAGGCATCTCCGTATTCATTATGAGCGCCAAAACACATATAGCCAAAGGCGCAGTATGGTATATGAAGATTGTAGATGCCAGAAAAAGGAGTGTTTTCCAAATAAACTGGAGTAAGAGATATTGGCATCAGATCGTTCTTCTTGTCATATATTGCATGCCATATCATATTAGTGTTTTCGAGTTGCAACTGAATGTTGAATTCAGCATCGCAAAAAACATCATAATCTGCATCATAATAAACGTTTTTAGCTGTCCCGCTAAGAATCTTTGGAGACTTAGGCCTTACTTCAAAGATCATGTGAAGCGTGTCTTTGCAACCTGCATCATCCTCTACACAAACACGCCCAAAAGTCAATATTCTCTTGTTTCGTGTTTCAGAATAGTTGCATGACCACCATGCCGTTCTTAGGTTGTTCTTCCCGTCGGGTGGGGCTACTACCAATTTGATGCATGTACTATTCTCAGCTGTCTGTAGTATGGTATTGTCATTGTACGGTGACAGTTCTATCTTCCATGAAGCGACCCTGTTGTCAGCAAAGCGGAATGTACATTCCGTACCGTCCTTAAGCGTGTCGGCCTCAGAAAAAAAGCCACCATCCCTATAGCATCCTATCAGGTTCTGACCATAGCCATTAACAGAAGGCAATAGAAAAGCGAATAATATAAATAAGAATTGTTTCATTTTGAGGTTTTTTCAAATTAGAAAACGTTTTTCTTTTATACCTATTTCGTAAATTTGTAAAAATGATGGTTATTCTTATTGTCTGTGATATCTAAAACGTAGTACCCGCTCTTTACCAAACTGATATCTCTTATGTTTTTGTTAAGTGAAATAGCATTTCTTCTGTTTTTGGGCATAGAACTCATAAGAGGTCTTATTTCAGCGGACTTTATTTCCAATGCACTGTTCTTCCTTGAATTGCTTTCAACATATATGTTATTTCCTCTTCTTACAAAATGTACTGTCATGTTAAAAGCATCTGGTGAAG
>JAEEGG010026838.1_pt1 | contig 10962 bp, 10 predicted proteins | sample 9134161 | NCBI WGS metagenome assembly JAEEGG01 (sample SAMN16246543, study PRJNA631951) | gut metagenome | biome: gut microbiome; feature: rumen; material: CR-attached | host: Bos | place: Iran: Karaj | collected 2018-10
CAGAAGACCGCAATCCTCTTCAAATACATGAATCCTGAGCTTTTGCTTCTCCAAAGGCTCAAATCTCCGAAAGTCGTTCCGGAAAAAACAGTACCGGCCTATCTCGCATGAACTGCCCCCCACCTTAAGAAAACCGGGCAGCTTGGGGATTACAGCGGTTACGGAACTCTGCTCTGCGATTTCGCTGCTATGTCTCCAGCGGGAACGGTTATTGATACCGTATGACGGAAAATAAAAGCTGCCCTGAAGATAATCAGAATCGTCGGGAGTGGTGTATTTCAGATAATAGCTTCTCAGAAAATTGCGATATCTGAGCTCCCGGTTGGATAGGATTTCGGGACGGGAAAGAAGATCTGTCAGGATCAGCCTGCGGTGATAATCCATGGGAACCATCTCCTCGAAATTGACAGGGCCGCAATATTCGGGGAAGATGCGTTTGTTCTCCTTGCCGGCTTCCTTTCCCGGTTCTTTTGTTTCGTCCATAATTGCTCTCTTTTGGTTCCTGCGCGCTGATTCCGCAGGCTCTCAGATGATAAAAATCGTTCTCGCAGTGAAAAAGGAAAAACAGGCCCCTTCCGCAAACTCAGAACCTCCCGGCGTTAAAAGGCCGCGAGATCTCAGGGGCTTTTACGGCAGTTCCAGAGTCCCGCCGGCCTTCACCAGAGGATCGGCCAGTGCGGGAAAGGAAGCGGATCCCCAAACGGCGGCGTAACACTGCTTTTCAAAAGCGCGGCAGCAGCTAAGGGGTTCTTCCTGTTCCGGATGTTTCTCATGCTGTTCATGGCGTTCTCCTTATTCTGAAAGCTTCTTAATCCGCTGGAGTTACCGGCTTCGCTGCCGGCTTTAATTACCCGCATTGGTTCCCGAACATAACGCCCTGCCGTTTTCCGGACAGAGCGCCGCCGGCCGCGGGTCAGTCGTTATGGGTCAGTATCCAGATAAGCGCTGCGGTAAGCATAGGTGCTCCTTATATTTAATAGTCTCAAAAATCCCGAAATTGTTCCGGGTTCCTTAAAAAATTTTTCTCGAAAGTGAGAATGATAAAACGGAGGATGCGCTGAAAACCCGGCAGCGAACAGCTGAATCCGGTTCCTCCCGCATCTCCGCTCCCGGCAAAACGTTTCGCAACATCAGGCCAGACCTCGGGAGCGGCGGTCAAAATCGGCAGCGATCCTCCAGCCGGCATGTTCTATAAGTCCCGCGGAAATTGCGGAGCCCAGCATAGTCCACGGTCCCGGAATAAACTTCAGACCTTCCTTGGCAAGATACCGGATCGGCTGCGCGGCAATCTGCTTTTTGAGAGCAGTGATGGCAATCTCCCGGGCAACCTCTTTGCTGATGATTTTGGCAGATTCCTTTGCAACATACTTTTTCCAGAGGATTTTGGCGGCACCAGTAGCTGCCGCGCTCATGATCTTCCCTTTGGCCCTCTTCTTTGATTCCTGAGCGCCCACGCTGCTATCCAACTTAAAAACCCGGGCCAGAGCCATAACCATGGTGACCATCGCCCCCATATCGGCGGCAAATCCGGTACCGGGCACCGGCACCAGGTTACCGGCAGCGGAAGCGACGGCGGCAGAGTGAATGATCTTGTGGCAGGCGGATTTCTGAATGCTGTTCATAACGGTATCTCCTCTGAGGTGTTCTTTAACGGTTACCTGATATGGCAATTATCACCGAATGAAAAATTCTGCGGATTTCTGGCTATTGCTCAGAATGCTCCCAGGGCCCGGGATGCCGGGGCGGTCATTTCGCAAAATCAAGCCAGACCTCGGGAGCGGCGGTCAAAATCGTCAGCGACCCTCCAGCCCGCATCTTCAATAAGTCCCGCGGAAATTGCGGAGCTCAGGATAGTCCCCAGTCCCGGAATCCACTTCGCTCCTTCCTTGGCGAAATATCGAATCGGCTGCGCGGCAATCTGCTTTTTGAGAGCAGTCATGGCAATCTCCCGGGCGACCTTTTTAGTGATGATTCTGGCAGATTCCTTTGCGACATGCTTTTTCCAGTTTTCGGGGAGCTGTTTTTGGATGGAATCTTTGACTTTTTTCATTTTTTTGGCCCTCTTCTTTGATTCCTCAGCGCCCACTCTGCCATCCAGCTTAAAAACCCGGGCCAGAGACATAACCATGGCGACCATCGCCCCCATATCGGCGGCAAATCCGGTACCGGGCACGGGCACCAGGTTACCGGCAGCGGCAGCGGCGGCGGCAGAGTGAATGATCTTGTGGCAGGCGGATTTCTGAGCGCTGTTCATAACGGTATCTCCTTTGGTGTGTTTTAACGGTAACCTGATATGGCAATTATCACCGCATGAAAAATCCTTATGATTTCCGGCCATAGCTCAGAATGCTCCCGGGGCCCCGGGAGCCGAGGCGGTCATTTCGCAAACTCCAGCCCCGAATCGCAGCCGAGCTTTGCCGCATAGATCCGGAAATACTGGGATATTTTGCTCCGGGCGATTTCCATATGAGCGGACCGGAATTTCAGTTCTTCCTCCAGCACCCTCATGTTCATTATGCGGTCCAGATTCACATAATTGCCGTCCTCGTCCTTAAGCTGCATTTCCCCGTCGGTGGACGCGCGTACCAGAGTCCCCCGGTTTGCGGGCCGGAAAGGACTGTTCCTGACAGCGGCGGTCAGAATGCATTTATCGCCCTTCCAGACAATATCCGGCTCCTTGCCCGCAACAAACTGGAAACCGTAATCTATCGTGACGAGATCCTTTCGGTAGTAAATGTCATCCTTGAAGATGAGATGCGGCACGGAGCGGTGGTAGGTTACGGTATAGGAGGCTTCCAGAGTGGCCTGCATCATGCCGTTCATGGCAGCAACAACTTCGCTGACATCCTGATCCTGAGCGCAGACGACGGGAGAACTGACGGCAAGAGCCGCGGACATTGCCAGAGTCTGGAGAACGCTTTTTACGGAGCGGGGGAGTATGCTGGTACTAAGGCGCATTTTCATAATCTGTTCCTCTTCTTAAATTCTTACCGTTACTGTTTCTGATTGTCCTGGGAGCCATCCTGGAGATCCAGGGCTTGGGCTTCCGCCTTCCGGGCGAAGATGGTTTCGCAGGCCGGCCTGAGATAAGTCCGGAGCTGATCCTGACTGTCCTTGACGTTTAAGAGCCCGTGCTGATTCATAAAACCCAAGAGCTTCATGTTCCGATACTGCTGGTTTTCATCCCATTTATGGCACTCGCCGGACACGGTATAATTGCCCTCCTGTTCCATGGTCAGGGAGTTTGCTGCCATGATCTCCGGCTTCGGGAGATCTGCGGTATTCCCGCGGCAAACCGCCTCCATCACCTTATCGTCGTCCAGATATTTGCCGATATTCTGGTAGCCGTAGCTGATCTGGTATTTCCGGATGCAGAGTCCGTCCAGATATCTTCCGGAAAATAAGCTTTCACCGTAGTGCAGATCCTCCATGTCTATGTAGGAAAAACCGGTGTAGAGCTTTTCAATGGTTTTGATGCCCATAAGCTCGGCTTCGGTTCTGACCACGGTTGCCTGAGGAGACGAGACCCAGACATCCTTCAGGGCCACGCACGAAAGACCGATGAAAAGCGCATTAAGAGCCGCAAGCTGCCACTTCCCTGCCGCATTCATCCCGCCGGGAACGTTCTCGGAAATACCGGCAGGCGCTGCCCCGGCGTCCGGGCCGGCATCGTAGGCGGAATCATCCTGAGAAGCAGCGGTATCAGCCGGGGAGATGTCATCCTCTGAAGCAGGGGAGGCGTCATCCTCGGAAATGATGCTTTCGGGATCGCTCCAGTCGGTGCCGCCGTTTTCAGAAGCAATGGCCTTCCCGCCAAATATGCGGAACCTCCGGAAAAAGGCGCCGATGGTTCCTTCCCTCCGGCTGAAAAACCAAACTGCCAAAGAAAGCAGCGCGACGCTTATGACAACCAGCCACCCGAAACCGATGCCTGCATAGGAATGCAGGATCCAGAGAGCGAGGAGAGCATCCAGCGTTACCATCACCGCGCGATTCAGGAAGATGCTCCGAAAGATGATCCGGATGGTGTCAAGGATGATGGTCAGGATATTCATAATAAAGTCCTCTGTTGAGTTAATTCCGCTTCTGTTGTCAGTAAATCTTCCGGGGCCGCCCTTCTGAGGCAATCACCCCGGCGCGTTAGCAAGTTAAGTTTGCCACAGGCAAAAAACTGCAATTGTTACGGTCCTGGCTGAAAATTTCTGTTTCTGCCCGGTTTTCCGGCGCTGCCCGTAATTCCGCTTCTCAGAGAATTCCGGGTACCGCGGGGAAACCTTAAACTCATCTTAAAACAGCTGATTCCGCGTTCCGGAAAATAAAAGTGCAGAAAAAAACAGTAAAAGAACTGATGGAAATACCGGCGGTCAGCGGGTTCAGCCGGGGTATGAGGCGGGGGCAGAGCAAAGGGAGCGGAAGCTGCCGGGGTGCGAGACAGGACGGAACAAAGGGAGCGGAAGCTGCCGAAAGCCGTATTTTGCCCGAGGGCTGAGCGTTACCCTGATAAGGGGACTTCCTTTTTGGAAGCAAACCTCTGAATTTTTAATTTTCAAAAAGAGACGCTTAATGCGTCTTTTTTTTGCGTATGCGTGAGGCAAAAAAATGTTTGATACTACCTTATCCTTATCAATGGATACTGAACAGGCAAAAGAAGCTCTCATGAGAATTTCTTTAGTAGCAAGCAGTATTAATGTAACTTCCCGGCGATTTTTCACCAAATGCGGATGGCTCATTGAGCAGTGAGCCCTGAGCGGTATTTTGAATTTTTCGGGGGGATACAGAATTTTCAGGTGGGATCGCAAATATCAGGAAGGACTCCTCCCGGCGGTGCTGCCGAGTACCGCCGGATGATGTCTGTGGTGTGGTAATTAGTGCGATGGCAGATGCTGCCGTGGATGTTTCAGTCGCATTATGTTTAGTCGGGAGACGGTTCGGGAGGCGGAGCCAGAGTCAGACTTTCCTTCTCCACGTAATTCCATGGCAGGAAGTCCTCAATCATGTCCTCAGTTACCAGCAGTGATGCAACCTCCATCCACATGCGGGTTTTCTTCGGCATATGGAGCTTCTTGTCGGGGGTGAAATTCCACTCATTTAAGCGGCTCGGCGCAGTGTTTGGCTGCATGCTTTTCGGAAATCCTGATCATGACCAAAAACAACGTTACTTCACAGCCCCTTGAAAGCGCCGAATTTGATCATGGCGAGAGGTTTCTGCGGTTCATACGCATCAAGAATCCGCATTTTTGCTGAATTCGTTTGTGTCTCTGTTTTTACTGTCAAGAATTCAGGCATGGGTTTATGCATGGAAATATTTTCAGAATACTCACCCAGGGAAAGGGAAAGCACTTGCGATGGTGCCGGCCCCTCCTGAGATTCTTGCCGTTACTCCGTGATCTCGCAGCGCTTGCAGTCAGACCCGGCAAAGACCATGGCATAAGCTCTGACCTGTTTTCCCCGGAACTCCAGGGCTGACTTGTACTTAAGAACCTGATCTTTGGCTTCATTTTCCAGATTCTGGATCTTTCCTTCCGTGGCGTCGTTCTTGGCTGCGTACTTAAGTTCAATAAGATAAATGCGCTCGCTGTCTTTTCCCCTGTTGACAGTTATCACCAAATCGGCATACTTCTCTCCGTCTCCGACAATCCTCAGGGACTTCTGCATTTCAGTAAATATTCCGCGTAATGTCTTAAGCTTGGTATAGAGCGTCAGATTGAGAGCCATTTCGCTCATGTGCGTCAGTACCTGGTTTGTGAAAATCCCGCTCAGGAATTCCGTGCATGATGCAGCAAAAGAACTGATATCATCCTTAACTTCCTGCAATGCCGAAATATCCAGCACTGAATCAGTAAACACGGAACTGGTTTTTAACTTCATGTCCGCAATGCACTGAGCAAAGAGTCCGGACATGAAAAGATTCGGAATCTTCAAAGCCAGAGCGCTTTCATCCGAAGCATCCTTATCAATGGTGAGGTATCCAAGATAGTAAAGCATGGACAGGATCTGGTCATAGTCATATCTGGCAGCTTTATTCAGATTGATATCTTCCGTCAGCTTTTCAAGAAAAAACAGGTCATTTTCAAGATAGCCGGCAATGATCCCATCTGCAATACCATCTTCGGCAATGTCAAAGATCTGCTTAAGCCTGGAACCGTCATGATCCGATGCGGGGTCGAGATACTTTTCAGGAGGCAGAAATATTCCGGACAGGCGCATCTCGTCAAGATAGTACAGACACATGGAAGAATTAAAAACCGTGTGTTCGGCTTGATAACTGAAACAGTACCCGTCATATACAGGCTTCATTCTGGCAATAATTTCATCTGTGCTTACTCCCAGCTGTTTGATATCTGCAAGCTGCGGTATCAGTTTAGCAAGCTCCTCTTCGGTAAAGCCGGCATATTCGTTAAAACAAGCGCGTGATGTAACATTGCGGGCAATGTTGAATCCGGAAGTAAGAGAATCCAGAGATACCGATGACACGCCGGTAATGAAGGTTTTCGCTATGCAGTCCGCTTCTGATGCCGCTGCTTTTATGGCTGCATAGAATGCTTTCAGAAAACCGTTGTCTCCGGTTATGGAAAGAAACAGTTGTAAATCCTGTGAAAGAATCTGATTGGCGAAATTATCATATTCGTCAATCATTACATAGAGCCTGCCGCGTTTTTTGTTTTTAGAGTTTTCTGAAATTGGATGTGCCAGAGCGTAATCAGAATAAGCTGATGCAAAATTGTTAAACAGGGTGACAGAGTCTGATTTATCAAGATCCTGAAAATCAAAAGCGAAATCGGGATATCTTCTTTTGAAATTTTTGATGCCATTTGCCACCGCAGAGAAAAAGCTGCTCCGCATAGCGGAGACGCTTTGGGCACTGACTTTGGAAAAATCAAAATTGATAACATGATAGGTGTTATGACTGGGAAGATTCTTCTTGTAGATATCCGTTTTGGAAAAGATTTCATCATATCTGTCTTTATATGACAGGTCATAGAAGCATTTCAGCATCTGGATAAAGGTGCTTTTGCCAAAACGACGCGGCCGGAGCAGAATAGGGTAAAGCGGAGTATTTTTATCTTCCAGAGCTTCGATTACCGAACTTTTGTCGACAAAGGCCCGGCCTTCTTCGCGGAAGGTTTCATAAGCAACCTCGCCATAAGGGTTGCTTAACAGCTCAGCTTTAGCATCACTCATAACAAATCCTTTATTCCTGATGTTTCTGACACCTTTCCGGCAGCATTGCTTTCACTGCCGATGCATATGATGTCAGTCATTTGTTAAACCTCTTGTCGAATCTTATAGGTATTTGCTATGAATATCAACACGATCTCAGCAGGAAGCGGCAGGGATAAAAGCGGGAATGGCAGCTTAAAAACGGACAATACAGACAAAAGGCTGTTACGATCAGGAAATAAGGCTTTTCACTGCCAGAATTTCATGCCGGAAAAATGCTCGCCTGCGATAAGATTGATGCTGCATTTTTTAACAAACAATCAGGATTCGGATTAGCTTTCAGTTCAGAAAGACTTCAGTTCCGCCTTTGCCTGATTCCTGCCTTTGCCGCTGAAATCCGGTTCGATGATCCGGGCCTCCCGGGGATAGTTAACGGAAAGTTTTTGAAAAAACAGTTCCCGGCATCCAGGAAGAGAAGATAGGAGCCCTTAAAGGACATCTTTACATCCGGAGCCTCGGCTGAACCCTCGTTCTCCCGGGAAAAGCCCATGAGAGTTTCCTTGAATCCGCCGTCATAGATCTCCGGATCGGTTACGATGCCATAACAGCAGATATGATTACCGGGGAAAGAGATTTCCTTCGCCATCAGGGGCAAGAGACCGCAATCCTGCTCAAATACATGAATGCTGAGAGATTGTTTATCCCAGGGCTCGTATCTCAGGTGACTGTGCCGAAAAAAGCAGGTTCGCCCTTGCCCGAAGGAATTAACATGCACCTTGAGAAAACCGGGCAGTTTGGGGATCACCGCAGTTACGGAACTCCGTTTTGCAAGTTCGCTGCTATAGCTCCAGCAGGAACGGTTATTAATGCCGTATGGCGGAAGGTAATAGTTACCCTGAAGTAAACCCCAGTTTTCAGGATCAATGCATCTCAAATAATATCTTCTCAGAAAGCGCCGATATCAGAGCTCCCCGTTGGACAGGTTTTCGGGACGGGAAAGAAGTTCCGTCAGGAGCAGCCTGCGGTGATAATCCATGGGAACCATCTCATCGAAACTGACAGGACCGCAATATTCGGGGAAGATGCGTTTGTTCTCCTTGCCGGCTTCCTTTCCCGGTTCTTTTGTTTCGTCCATAATCACACTCTTCTGGTTCCTGCAGTGCTGATTTTCGCAGGCTCTCCAATGATAAAAAACCGTCCTTGCGGTTAAAAGACCAACGCTCCGGTCAGTCTTTACAGGGCAGTATCCGGATAGGCGCTCTGGCAGGCAAATCCTGCTCATTATATTTAATAGTCTCGAAAATCCCGAAATTGTTCCGTGTTCCTTAAAAAATTTTTTAAGCAAGAGGGAAGGATAAACCGGAGGATGCGGCTGAAGGCCCGGGAGGGGACATCTGAAGCAGGATCTTTCCGAAGACCGCTTTAGCGAAAATAGACTCGTTTTCGGGAGCAGCAGTCAAAAAAGCATTTTGCCCCGGGTTCTGAAAAGAGCGGTTCTGAAAAGAGCGCCCTGATAAGTGGACGGCCTTTTTGGAAGCAAACCTTTCTTTCATTACAGTGTTTTTGATATTATGAAAAGGAAAGAGAGAGCGCCTCGCCGGCAGCTTTTTAAAGCAAGTTTTATCTCCGGCACCGGAAACGAAAGCTCTCAGAGATTTTACCGGCGCCGGCCGTTACCCCAGAAGCTCCCGGGATGATGAGCCTCATCCGGTGCCAAAAGCGTTATCAGGATACCAAGCTATATGTCAGGCATTATGATTCTCCATCCGGGAAGAGAAAAATCATTATTAAGAAAGCATCCCTGGATCTTCTCCAAGGGCGTTTCCGAAGTCCGGGATCCTCCGGAAAACGGCGGAGACATTACGGTGAAGGACAGCTCCGGGAATTATCTCGCCACGGCGGCTTATTCTCCAAATTCTCAGATCCGGGGCCGGGTCTGGAGCTTTGATCCGGCGGAAAAAATCGATGCCGCGTTTTTTGAGAAAAGGATCCGCCAGGCCTGGGAAAACAGACAGGATCTCATTTCCCGCACTGCGGTCAGCGCCGTCAGAGTCATCGATGCCGAATCCGACTTCCTCCCGGGACTCATTATTGACCGCTACAACCAGGTGCTGGTGGTCAAGGTTCTCTCCGCCGGCGCCGAATATCACCTCAGGGACATTACTGCCGCTCTGGAAAAGGTGTTTCCGGAGGATGTGATTTACGAGAGATCCGATGAAGCCGTCCGGAAGAAGGAAGGTCTTGCCGAGAGAAAGAGAATGCTTAAGGGCGAGCTCCCGAAAATGCCCCTCGCCATTTCCGAAAACGCCGGCATGAAGATCCTGGCGGATCTGGAAAACGGCCACAAGACCGGCTTCTATCTGGATCAAAGGGACAACAGGGCCGCTCTGGAAAAATACTGCCGCGGCAAGGATGTCCTGAACTGCTTCTCATATACCGGCGGCTTCTCCCTCTATGCTCTCCGGGGCCGGGCCAAATCGGTAATCAATGTGGATGTTTCCGGGCCGGCTCTGGACATTGCCCGGGAAAATGTGGTTATCAACCATCTGGATCCCGGCCGCTGCCGCTTTGTTAAGGCCGATGTTTTTGAATACCTGAGAAAGGCCCGGGACGAAAAGAAGAAATTTGACGTCATCGTGCTGGATCCCCCAAAATTTGCTGAAAGCCACAGCCAGCTTCAGAAGGCCTGCCGGGGCTACAAGGATATCAACATGCTGGCAGCCTCCCTGCTGAATCCCGGCGGCATTCTCATGACCTTCTCCTGCTCCGGACACATGACGCCGGATCTTTTTCAGAAGGTGGTGGCAGACGCCCTTCTGGATGCGGGCCGGGAGGGACAGATAATCGAATATCTCACCCAGGCCGGCGACCATCCCGTGGCCCTGCCCTTCCCGGAGGGACTGTACCTTAAGGGATTGGTAATAAAGGTAAGCTGAAGCAGAAACTGCGGCTGAGCCCGCCGGGCCCTTCGGCCGCCCGGTCTCTTTTTAACAATAATCCCGGAACCGGAGGCTCCTCCGGCTTCCGAATCTGACGGAGGATTCAGATGATCAAGTATCTCACCTACGGCGTATCGCCCTTTCAGCAAAACTGCCGCATTGTATTCTGCCCTGATAACCGGAACGCCGTGATTGCGGATCCCGGGGATTCAGCCCGGGAACTGGCTCTGGAAGCGGAAAAGCTGAAATTAAACCCGGTGGCCATTCTTCTTACCCACGGACATCAGGATCATGCCGGAGCGGCGCAGGATCTGGCCCGCCTTCTCAATATCAAGATCATCGGCCCGGAGCACGGCGACGCCTTTCTTCTGGAGGGCATGAGCTATCAGGGACAGATGCTGGGTCTCCCGCCTGTTGATAACTTCGCTCCCGACATATGGGTAACCGATGGCCAGGAGCTGGATCTTCAGCTGAACGAGCCCGTAAAGGTTATCCACACCCCGGGACACACTCCCGGCGGCGTCTGCTACTATTTTGAAAAGAGCGGTCTTCTGCTGTCGGGAGACACCCTGTTTGCCGGATCCGTGGGCCGCACGGATTTCCCCCGAGGGAATGCCCGGGATCTGGTGCAAAGCATTACCGAAAAGCTCTTCCTCCTGCCGGACAGCGTCAGGGTGCTTTCCGGACACGGCCCGGAAACCACCATCGGTAATGAAAAGAAGCACAATCCCAGTCTCGCCTATATGATGCATCTTGCGAAGTAACGCCTCTCAGGAATACTGCTTCAGGTAACCGACAATCCCGCAGCCGTCTGTTCGGAAAAGCGGGATTTAACCTTTAAGGGCGTTTTAAAGAAACACAA
>JAEEGG010026839.1_pt1 | contig 10962 bp, 7 predicted proteins | sample 9134161 | NCBI WGS metagenome assembly JAEEGG01 (sample SAMN16246543, study PRJNA631951) | gut metagenome | biome: gut microbiome; feature: rumen; material: CR-attached | host: Bos | place: Iran: Karaj | collected 2018-10
CTGCGTCTCAGAATTTCATCCCTATGGGCAATAAACAATAAACGATTGGGCGACTGCGGATTTTCCCTAACAAACCTTCTATAATCAAAACCAGCAATCACAGTTTTACCCGTTCCTGTAGCTGCGATTACCAAATTATGATAACAATTATGAATTTCCCTTTCTGCTCTTAACTCTTCAAGAACCTCTTTCTGGAAAGGAAGTGGATGCCACTCGTAAATCTCAATTGGAGCGTTTTCTTTGTAGTTCTTCTCGCTAGTAATTGCTCTTTCCAATCTCTCTTTATCATCATCGCTATACAATTCAAAATCGGAAGAATGCCAGTATGCCTCAAATGCAGAGATTGCCGTATTCAAAACCTGTGGAGCATCCTGATTTGTCAGTTTAATATTCCATTCCATACCTTCGCTTACAGCTGCTTTTGAAAGATTTGAGGATCCTATGAAAATTGTGCTAAAACCATTATTGCGCTTAAAGATGTAAGACTTAGCGTGTAAACGAGTGCTTTTTGTATTATATGATATCCTAATTGTCGTATTCGGCAATTTAGATAATCTTTGGATTGCTAAAGGATCTGTAGCACCCATATATGTGGTTGTTAGGATGCTTAGTTTTCCTCCATTTTCCGTAAAACGCTTCAATGCATCGTATACTAGATTCAATCCACTTATCTTTATGAATGAAACCAAGAAAAGAACTTCATCGCTAGAATCAATCTCACGACACAACTCATCATAAAGCGCAATATCCTTTTTTCCACCCGTGAATAATTCGCTAATCGATATTGAAGTTCTAGGCCTAATTGCCTTGTTGTAGGACTGCTTTTTGTAAATTGATAGTAGTTTCTTTCCTTCCTCACCAATTCTCCAATCTAGAATTTCTTTCTCATCAGAAATCTCAGAAAGTTTGGTGATCAAATCATTACATGCTTCAATTTGAGCGATCAAAGCACTTTTTTCTCTCTGATGATCTGTTCCTTCTGCTTTTCTTTTAGCATCCTCACGTATTACGTTTAACCCCTTACGAAGAATCTGTTGCAAATATCTCGACAATACTTCGCTACTACCATCATATTCAATAGCCTCATCTTTGATTTGCATGAGGTCTGAATCCATAGATTCTAAAGATTGGGAAATAGCTTCGTTGATTATCTGCTCATAAATCCCAAGAGGCAAGTCCATACAGTATAATGACGGTTCGCAGCTATTAGTGTGACGATCATTGGGTACCTTTCCTTTCAAAATGTACCGCTTAATACATAATAACAAACATAACAGCCAGCCGTTATTATACTCTCAACCCCTCTCCCCTCTTTACATATGACCAACTACTCCAACTCCAAGCTCTCCCAGTTCGAGAACTGCAGGTTCGCCTACGACCTGCATTACAACAAGGGATACGACTCCCCGTACGAGTCCATAGAGGCCTTCCTAGGCTCCAGGGTGCATGAGACGCTGGAGAAGCTCTACAGGGACCTGGAGGACGACAGGATCGACACCTTGGATGAGCTGCTGGATTTCTACAACAGGAATTGGGACGAGAAATGGCATGACGGGATCTTCAACTCCTCCGACAAGGACGACTGGACCCACCATGACGACGGCATCATGTGCATCACAGACTACTACAACAGGTACCATCCCTTCGACCAGTACGCCACCGCCGGGATCGAGACCGACGAGAAGCTCACGCTCCCTGACGGGAACACATGGTCGGTGAGGATGGACAGGTTCGCCTTCAGGGGCGACACCTTCTACGTCATCGATTACAAGACCGGGAACAGGATGAAATCCCAATACGACGCGGACACCGACAGGCAGCTCGCCATGTACGCCGCATGGGTCAGGGACAAGTACGGAATGAACAAGAAGGTCAAGCTGGTCTGGCACATGCTGAAATTCGATAGGGAGGTCGTGTCCGAGAGGACCAACATGGAACTGCTTAGGACGATCGACAAGGTTGTTAAGGAGATAGAGGAGATCGAGCATTGCAAGAATTGGCCCCCGCATCCCTCGAGGCTCTGCGACTGGTGCGTCTACAGGCACATGTGCCCCTTGTTCGATAATGAGAAAGGTTGCAAAATGTGTAATTAATTACCCTTGCAAACCCTGCAAAATGTGTAATTAATTATGTAATAAATATATACAAAATGTGTAATTAATTATTACTGGGTGCAGATATGGAAAGAAGATACCTCAAGGACCTAAAAAAATGGAAGGATGATCCTTATCGCAAACCTCTGATTGTATGGGGTGCGAGACAGGTCGGAAAAACCTACCTCATCAAAGATATCTTCGCAGAACGCTACTACGGTGATAAGTACATCTATATCGACTGCAACAACGACCCTGAATTCTGCAATTACTGCGAAACACACTCATCCGACGATGTCCTGAATTACATCTCACTGAGATCGGGCAAGAGTATCGATAATTCCACACTGCTGATATTCGATGAGGTCCAAGAGTGCCCTGTGATCATTATGATGATGAAATACTTCTGTCAGGATCATCGCGAGATCCCCATCATCGCCACAGGTTCCATGGTAAGAATCAGAATCAAAAGGAAGAAGAGAGGGGCGAGTGATAAGGGATTCCTGTTCCCCGTTGGCAAGATCAATGAGATCACCATCACACCCCTGTCCTTCGACGAATACCTGTACAACAGGAACAGGATCATGTACGATACCATAGTGGAACACTATGGGGGCAAGAAACCCATAGACAACGTATTCCACGAGATGGCCATGAAAATATTCTACGAATACCTGCTGATCGGCGGTATGCCCGAGTCCGTATCAACATTCTTGGACACAGAAAGCTTCCAAAAATCCCGGACTGTTTTGAAGGAGCTCTACGACAATTACCTCGGGGACATGGAACTCTACCAAGCCAGCCCCGAGTCGGTGATCAGGGCCAGAGCTATATTCTCCAATATCTACACGCTCCTGAACAGGGAATCCAAGAACTTCAGCCCATCCCTGATAGAGAAAGGGGCCAGGACCCGGGACATGGTATCCCCGCTGGACTGGCTGAACGAAGCCCATGTGGTGAACATCTGCAGAAGGATAGAGGGACATGTTACTCTTCCGCTCACATCCACGGACAATACCTTCAGGCTGTACCTTTGCGATGTAGGGATGTTCTCATATCAGAGCCCGATAGACCCCACATCCTTCATAACCGATAACGGAAGGAACATGCTTGCAGGAATTTTCTATGAGACGTTCGCCGCCCAAGAGCTGAGATCCAGAGGTCTGGACCTGTTCTACTGGCAGGGAAAACGGAACTCGGAGTTCGAATTCATACTCGGCAAAAGAGGTACGGCGATACCTGTCGATGTGAAGAAGGGCAAGGGATCGATGAATTCTCTAAAAACATACAAAGAGATGAACAGTATTGACTACGCGGTCAAGGTCTCTAGGAACAACTACGGATTCGATGAGGAACAAAGAATCCTCACCATACCGTTCTATGAACTGTTCCTATTCGCAGATGAAATGGCCAGCGACAGCATACCTGAGGACTTCATTGAGAGGGCCGTTTGATATATCTCAAAACCCAGTGTCTTAACGGAGAGTTGTTCTCGTGTCCGATACCATAGAGCACAAATGCCCGAGCTGCGGGGCGACAGTAACGTTCGATGCCGGTTCGCAGAAGGTGGTATGCGGATACTGCGGATGCAGCTACGATCCATCGGAATTCATCCCTGCTGATGAGGATATCAGGCTGGATGCCGAAAGCATCGAGCTCCCTATGAACGGCGGGGAGGAATGGTCCGATGAGGATGACGTCTCCGAATACCATTGCAACTCGTGCGGCGGGGAGGTGTACACCGAATCCACCACATCCGCCACCATTTGCCCCTTCTGCGGGAGCACGGTAATCCTCAAAGGACGCCTCACGGGCTCCCTCATGCCCGACAGGGTGATCCCATTCAAGATCACGAAGGAAGAAGCGCTCAGTGATCTGGACGCCTTCATAAGGAAGAAGCATTTCGTCCAGAAGGGTTTCATCGACGACAGGGAACTGGAGGAATCCAAGGGACTGTATGTCCCTTTCTGGGTGTACGACCTTGAGCTGGATGCGGACCTCGAATACACTTGCATGAAGGAGAAGGTCCTGGTCCCGGGAAAGAACAGCGATGTGGTCGAACAGAGGTTCTTCAAGGTCACCAGACAGGGTTCGATATCCTTCGATAAGGTCCCGGCGGACGGTTCCTCGAAGATGCCCGACGACCTCATGGAATCACTCGAACCGTTCGATTCGGGAGAATCCGTTGATTTCACAACGGCATACCTTTCAGGTTACATAGCGGACAAGTACGACATAACCCAAGAGGATGTGGTCCCCAGGATCAGACAGCGCGTATGCGAGGAGACCGACGACAGGTTCAGGAAGACCATCGAGGGATACGACAGGATCAGCATGAGCGAATCCTCCATCAACGCCGAGAAGTCCGAGGTGGACTACGTGCTGTATCCGGTCTGGCTTTTCAACCTCAGATGGAACGACCAGAAGTTCACCTTCGCCGTGAACGGTCAGACGGGGAAGATCGCAGGGGATCTCCCTCCCAACAAGGGAAGGATCCTCATCACCAGCCTGCTGTTCTTCGCCATCTTGATGGCGGGTGCCTGGCTGCTCTTCAGCCCCGGCGCTCCCATGGACGAGATCATCGACGCGATGACCTTCTCCACCATAATCTGCGGTATATTCGCAGGCACCCTGTACAGCATGCTGCTGGCTTCGCTCAAATCGGTCGAAAAGAAGCACGGTTCGGAGGACTACTACCGCGAAGGGAGCATGAACGTCAGTGGCCGGAACGAGGAGTTCCTCTACAAGAAGATCACTACCAGATGATTATGTAAAGTGTACTTTACAAAATTTCCTTGATTTAAATACCATGTAAAGTATACTTTACAATTTTGAAACGATATAACTACCTGTAAATTATACGTAACATTATGAGCAGCGCAGACTGGCCCCTCCTGCCAAGGGAACACTATCTGGAAAAGATGAGAGCGGTGAAGGACGCACCCTTCATCAAGGCGATAGTCGGACTGCGCAGAAGCGGTAAGTCGAAACTGATGGAATTGTTCATGGACGAACTGACATCCTCGGGGGTCGATGATGAGCACATATTGGCGATCAACTTCGAACTGGAGGACGATTGGATACCTAAAGACCACGAATCGCTGAACTCTTTTGTCGCATCCAAAGTCAAGATCGGCAAAGGCACCTACATCTTCTTCGACGAGATACAGAACGTGGATGGCTGGGAGTCATCAGTGAGGTCATTGTACGACAAGGGATGCGACATATACGTCACGGGATCCAACTCCAAACTGCTGTCATCCGAACTGGCGACGAAACTCTCCGGAAGAACCGTGGAGGTACATATGGCCCCCCTCGTCTTCTCCGAATACGTCATGTTCAGGAAGGACAGCGGACTGAGCACCGAGAGATTATTCAGCGATTACATACGCCATGGGGGACTGCCTGCCGTAGCGCTGTCCGAGGATAACCGTTCAGCAGCATTGATCCCGGAGATGCTGGCCGGTGTCTACAGCACGGTGTTCCTCAAGGATGTCGTGGAGAGACATAACATAAGGAACCCCGCGTCCCTCAGCAATCTGATGAGATTCGTCATGCGCAATATCGGGGACAGGACATCATCCCGCAAGGCGGCCAACTACATGACCAGCGCAGGTTCCAAGATATCCCATGTAACAGTGGACGAATACCTGGACTATCTGAACGAGGCCTTCCTTGCCCTGAGATCGAAACGTATGGACTCCAAGACATCGGAGTACCTCTCCACATCGGATAAGTTCTACGCACAGGACCTGGGGATCAGAAATCATGTGACGCCCTACAGACCCGAGGATATCGACGGTCTGTTGGAGAATGTGGTCTACAACGAGCTCGTATACAGGTTCGGCGAGGTATGCACCTATTCCGTGAACGATCTGGAAGTGGATTTCATAGCTGATCCCAAAAACAGGCCCAAATACTTCCAGGTATGCACATCCATAGCGGATCCGAATACCCTGGAAAGAGAGATCCGGCCGTTCAGGGAGCTGAAGGATAACTACCCTAAGACTCTGATAATCTATGAAAGATATCCTCTTGACGAGATCGAGGGCGTAAGGGTCGTCAATCTCTTTGACTGGCTTCTGGAATAACAGAGCGATCGTTTTTCTTCACTTTTCGTCGACACGGCCGCAAGTTGAGTAATCAACTCTAAATACAAGTCCTCATTAAGGCGGTAAGTGGAAGACCGATGGCCATAGAACAGATTACTTACAAGAACATAAACCCGAAGACGCGTAACATGATCATGCTGGGATTGATCCTGGCCATGCTCACGGCATGTTTCGACGGTACCATAGTCGGTACCTGCGGACCTGTCATCGTTCAGGACCTCCAGGGTTCATCCCTATACTCCTGGATGATCACCATCTATCTCCTCTGCGAGACTGTGATGATCCCGATCGCCGGAAAGCTCTCCGACCTGTACGGAAGGAAGCCGCTGTTCTTGGTAGGTCTCACACTGTTCACACTCGGTTCCATCGCAGCCGGTTTCTCCACCAGCATGGAGATGTTCATCATATGCCGTGCCGTCCAGGGTCTCGGAGGAGGTATCCTCATCCCTGTGGCGACAGCTGCCGTCGCAGATCTCTACGCCCCCCGTGACAGGGGAAGAATGCAGGGACTGCTGGGAGCCGTCTTCGGTGTCGGAAGCGGTGTCGGTCCCCTTATCGGCGGATACATCACCGATTACTTCTCATGGCATTGGGTGTTCTTCATCAACATCCCCCTCGCCATAGCAGCATTCGTTCTCACGCTCAAGAAGTTCCCCACGCCCACACAAGAGGAGAAACCCGTCATCGATTACATCGGAATGATCCTTCTGTCCGCGTTCCTCATCGATGTCCTCCTGCTCTTCCAGTGGGGAGGCAACGACTTCGAGTGGGTCAGCCTCGAGACCGGAGCCATGACCGCTCTGGCCCTGATCCTCATCGGATTGTTCGTCATCGCCGAGAGACGTGCGAAGGAACCCATCCTCGCTCCCTCGCTGATCCACAACAAGGTCGTCGTACTTGCGTCGATTTTCATGTTCATCTTCGGATTGGGAATGATGGGAGCCATGACCTATTCCTCCATGTTCGCCGTAACCATACTCATGGACGGGAACACACTGAAGGCAGCGGAATACTCCTTGGCGATGGTCGCAGGAATGGCCATCACCGCCATGATCAGCGGACGTTTCCTCAACAGGACCGGATACAGGCCCTGGCTGATCGTCGGGCCCATCGTAACGGCGACATCCATGTACATGATGTCGCAGCTGACCCTTGACTCCACCCTCACATACTATGCGATATGCCTGTTCCTCCTCGGACTAGGTCTCGGATGCATGATGGGTACCGTCATGACGGCTGTCCAGAACAGTTCTACGGTGAAGGAGATGGGAATGACGACATCATCCGTGAACGTCATCCGTTCCATCGGTGCGACCATCGGTACCGCGGTCTTCGCGGTTCTCATCAGCAGCAAGATCACTCAGGAGCTCATGGACAACCTCAGCCCCTTGGTATTTGACAACGTCCCCCACAGCACCGGTGTCCTCGATGCCCTGGGCATGGCAGCGGCCAGGATCGCACAGGGGATCGGTACGGAGATCGATTACGCCATCGTCAGCGAGGCACAGCAGATCATGCTCTCCTTCGCCAACAGCGTGGACTTCTCGTTCTTCTGCGGAATGTTCATCATCCTCCTGCAGGTCATCGTCGGTATCTTCTTCACCGTGAAGCCCCCGCAGACTGACAACACCGTCCTCCAGATGTCCGGAGAGGAATACGAGGCGATGAAGGCACAGCTCGCTAAGGAAGAGAACAAGGAGGAATGAGGGGCACAGCCCCCTTCCGACCTTCAAAACCTTTTCCTCAGATTTATCACACCTGTCCACTGGGCGATTCTTGCTGCGGCCATACCCAGGACGTCGAGGACAAAGTGCTCCCTAAACTCCTTTTAATCCATTTCTTTGTCCGAATAAATGTCTGAATAAATGTCCGAATAAAATCCATTAGTGATAAACGCCAGCAATATCTTATAACCTATATCGACATATCAGGACAAGTGATATAGTGTGCGGCTATCAACCTAAATTCACCGTCTCTTCAAAGAGCATCAATCTGATATCAGAGATATCCGCGCTAGTCACGAAAATGGACTATCACTCCCTGAATCGCAATCTTAAACTCAGAAAAAAGAACAGAGTGAGATCGATACAGTCCTCTCTCCAGATCGAAGCGAATTCCATGACCGTGGAGCAAGTCACGGACATCATGAACGGAAAGAAGGTATTGGGGCCTCCCAGGGATATCAAGGAAGTCAAGAATGCCATCGAAGCGTACAAATTGCTCCCAGAACTCGACCCCTATTCAATCAAAGACCTGCTCAGAACCCACGGCATAATGATGGCTGATCTCACAGATCAATCGGGAATGTTCAGAACCGTAGGAGTCAACGTGGTCAACAGCAGCACAGGCGAGGTGATCCACTATGCACCCCATCCGGACTACGTCCCCAGGTTCATAGAGGAATTGATGCAGTGGGCATCAACATCCGAGGACCATCCACTGATCGTCAGCTGTGTCTTCCACCATGAATTCGAATACATCCATCCCTTCACGGATGGCAACGGAAGAACCGGCAGGCTATGGCAGAATCTGATCCTATCCAAATGGAACCCTGTCTTCGAATGGATACCTGTAGAATCAGCCATCAGGGACCGTCAGTCAGAGTATTACAGGTGCATCAGGGAAGCGACCGACCTCAATGATACCTCGGTATTCATTGATTTCATGCTCGAATCGATCAAGGAATCATTGCAGAAAACAATGAAAGATTCGGCAGACAGCCTGCGCTCAAAGATCCTCTCCATGATCAAGGGAGGAAAATATACGACAGCGGCAGAAGCGGCGGAAAAACTCGGAGTCTCTGAGAAAACCATCGAACGTGAGATAGCAATGCTGAGGGATGAGGGCGTCATCGTGAGAGAGGGTTCTAACAAAACAGGCTCTTGGAAGGTTGTCCGCCGTCGTTGACCGATTATAACCGTCCACTCCTGCTGCGACGGTTCTTCTAAACCATAATTAGGTAAGTTTTTATAGAAGTTCTGTTCTATCAACAACTAGTGAACCAACGGTTAACAACCGAGTGATCCATATGACGGACATAGACGAACTGCTATCGATAATCGAGAACCCCACGAGAAGGAGGATCCTCGAATACCTCACGAGAGAACCGAGCTATCCGCTCCAGCTCTCCAAGGAACTAGGTATCAGCCAACAGGCCGTCATGAAGAATCTGGCACTGATGGAGCAGACAGGGATGCTCATGAGTCATCCCGAGGAGAGCAGCATGGGCCCGACCAGGACCGTGTACGCCCCTAACAGGCAGTTCACGCTCATGATAGACCTGCATGACAACATGTTCACCACCCGTCTCATATCGACGGGATACACGGACAGCAGGGAATCATCCTCCATCGACGCCGATGCGGCGATCACCAGGCTGAAGGAGCTTGATTCGAAGATAGATGAATTGGACAGGGAACGCGCATCGCTCCTGGACGAGAGGAATTCCGTGATGAATTCGCTCAACAGCGCCATAAGGAACGAGCAGGACCCCGCCCGCAGGAAGGAGCTGTACTCACAGCTCGACGAGATGATCAAAGATAATCAGAAGGAGGTCTGAAGATGGTAAACGAGAAAGCGATCAAGGTCGCAGAACTGAAGCCCGGCGAGTCCGGGAGGGGAATCGCAAGGCTGGATTCCGAGCTCATGGGGGTCCTCGGCATCAAGAACGGGGACATCATACAGATCGACGGTTCCAAGAAGACCGCGGTCAAGGTCCTCGACGGATATCCAGAGGATGCCAACAGGGGTATCATCAGACTTGACAACATCACGAGGAAGAACGCAGGCGTGACCTCGGACGACCGTGTATCGGTCAAGAAGATCACCGTCAACGGTGCAGAGAAGATCACCTTCGCACCCTCGGGAGAACTGAGGCTGCAGGGCGGGGAGGACCATCTCAAGCAGATCTTCCAGGGACTCGTACTGTCCAAAGGGGACGTTCTGCCGGTCAACGTGATGGGCAACAAGATGGCCTTCGTGGTGAAGTCCTTCACCCCCACTGGCACAGCCACAATGATCACTGCCGACACCAAGGTCAAGATCACCAACAAGCCCGCCGACGACGGGGGAATCCCCAACGTGTCCTACGACGACCTCGGAGGTCTTGGGGATGCGGTCAGGAAGGTCAAGGAGATGGTCGAGCTGCCGCTCAAGCACCCCGAGCTCTTCAAGAGGCTGGGCATCGAACCTCCTAAAGGGGTCCTGCTCCACGGACCGCCGGGAACCGGTAAGACCATGCTGGCGAAGGCTGTCGCAGGTGAGACCAGCAGCAACTTCATGTCCATCGGAGGCCCGGAGATCGTCAGCAAGTTCTACGGAGAGTCCGAGGGCAAGCTGAGGGAGATCTTCAAAGAGGCAGAGGAGAACTCGCCCAGCATCATCTTCATCGATGAGATCGATTCCATCGCCCCCAAGAGGGACGAGGTCAGCGGAGAGGAGGAGAGGCGTATCGTCGCCCAGCTGCTCTCGCTGATGGACGGTCTGAACTCCAGGGGAAAGGTCGTGGTCATCGGAGCCACCAACAGGCCCAACGCAATCGACGAGGCGCTCAGGAGGCCCGGAAGGTTCGACAGGGAGATCGAGATCGGAATCCCCGACAGGGACGGAAGGCTGGAGATCCTGCAGATCCACACCAGGGGAATGCCTCTGGACAAGGACGTGGACCTCGAATGGCTCGCAGACAAGACCCATGGTTACGCAGGTGCGGACATATCCGCTCTGACCAAAGAGGCCGCGATGACGGCGCTCAGAAGAGT
>JAEEGG010026840.1_pt1 | contig 10962 bp, 10 predicted proteins | sample 9134161 | NCBI WGS metagenome assembly JAEEGG01 (sample SAMN16246543, study PRJNA631951) | gut metagenome | biome: gut microbiome; feature: rumen; material: CR-attached | host: Bos | place: Iran: Karaj | collected 2018-10
AGTAACCGCGTTGACCGCTCCAAGCAGACTGGCACATACGAGGCAGACGCCTGTAAGACACAGAAGCATATTCCTAAGATTAGACTGAGCTGCCATACCTACTTCCTCCCATATTTTTTCTGATGGAACCAGTTATTCAGAAGAGGCACCGTCATATTCATAAGAAGAATCGCGAAGCTCACGCCCTCAGGATAAGAGCCGAAGTAGCGGATCATCATTACCAGTATACCGATTCCTACACCGTAGATAACTCCTCCGAGGTTACTCATAGGCGAGGTTACATAGTCGGTAGCCATAAAGCAGGCGCCGAGGATAAGACCGCCGGTAAGCAGGTTGAAGATAGGATCGCTGAACTGGGCCGGATTTGCGAGCCAGAAGATAAGGCTCGTAAGGGCTACGGTTCCAAAGATGCTGAGAGTGATCCAAGGCTTGATAACCCTGCGGATAAGCAGATACACGAAACCTACGAGCAGCGCGATTGCGCTGATTTCGCCGGCCGAGCCGCCTATATTCAGGAAGAGGGTATGGAGATAATCAGTACCTGCGATAGCGTCCATCCCGCCCTCGGCATAGCGGCCGAGAAGGGTTGCGCCCGAAACGGCGTCGGTTGAGTGGATAAAGCCGGCGGGAACGGTCCAGTCTGTCATCTGGGCCGGGAACGAGACCAGAAGGAACACACGGGCTGTAATAGCGGGGTTGAACACGTTCTGGCCGAGACCGCCGAAGCTCAACTTAGCGATTCCGATCGCAACGATAGCGCCGATAAGGACCACCCACCAGGGGGTAGTGACGGGAAGGTTGAGAGCCAGCAGAAGGCCGGTGACGACTGCGGACAGATCGCCTACAGTCGAGGGCTTCTTCATCAGGAAGCGGGTCACCGCCCACTCGAGCAACACACACGAAGCGATGCTCACCGCGAGCACCAAAAGCTCGCTCCAGCCGTAGAAAAGTACGGCCACCACAGTCGCCGGAAGAAGGGCGATCACCACATCGAGCATCAGCGAGCGTGTGCTCACTGCGGCGTGGATGTGGGGTGAAGGTGAAACTAACATATTCTTGGCCATAGTCTTCTATTTTTTAGCGGCTTCGGCGGCTGCCTTGGCTGCAGCTGCCCGAGCCCTGATAGCGCCCAGTACCTGGTTCTTCGATTGACGCAGGAGGTCGAGGAGCGGGATGTTCGCCGGGCAGCTGTAGAGGCAGCAGCCGCATTCGATACAATCCTGCATTGCGTTTGCCTCGAGGCCTTCGAGATCGCCCGCGAGGGTAAGACGCCTCAGCAGGAACGGCTCCAGGCCCATCGGGCAGGCCTCTGCGCAGCGCCCACACCTGATACAGTTCGATTCGGGGGCGCGCTTAGTAGCTTCCTCGCTCAGATAGAGGATCGAGGACGAGCCCTTCACGGTAGTTGCGTCCAGGTTCGAGATCGCACGTCCCATCATAGGGCCGCCGCTGATAAGTTTTGCGGCTCCCTCGGGGACTCCGCCGGCCTGCTCGGCGATGAAGCTGAGCGGAATACCGATACGGAAGAGGTAGTTGTGTTGTTTCTCGACCGGGAGGCAGTCACCCGTGACGGTAAGGACGTTGGTGATAAGAGGCTTGTTCTTCTGAACGGCCTCATAGACCGCCAGCGAAGTCGCTGCGTTCTGGACAACGGCACCGACGCTGATCGGCAGACCGCCCGAACCCACCTGACGCTTCATTACGGCATCTATCAGCTGCTTCTCGCCACCCTGCGGGTAGCGCTTTTTGAGCGGCTGAACCTTGATATTGTCGTAAGGGAGCTCCGAGAGGGCCTTGTTCATAGCCTTGATTGCCTCGGGCTTGTTCTCTTCGATTCCGATTACACACTTACACCCGCCGAGCACCTGCTGCATAATCGCTGCGCCTACGATGATTTCTTTCGTGCGCTCGAGCATTATGCGATAATCGCTCGTAAGGTAAGGCTCACACTCCGCACCGTTGATAATGAGGCACTCGGCCTTCGAACCGGGGGCGGGATTGAGCTTGACGTGGGTCGGGAAGGTAGCGCCTCCAAGGCCCACGACACCGCACTGCTTGATCTTTTCGAGAGTGGCGGCTTTATCGGTCGGAATCTCGGTAACAAGGGCGTCTGAAAGGTCGATTCCCTCGGCCCATTCGTCTCCTTCGACCGCGATTTCGATATGGGCTACCGGCTTTCCGGCCAGATCCGCGCGCGGGGCGATTGACTTGACCGTACCGGACACGGGAGAATGGACGAAAGCGGAGATGAATCCGCCCGGCTCAGCTATAACCTGGCCGACCTTGACCTTGTCGCCTACTGCGACGATCGGGACGGCGGGCGCTCCGAGATGCTGGGCTACCGAGACATATACTGTCTGGGGCAGAGGAAGGACCTCGATCTTGCAGTCTTTCGAGATCTTAGCGTCGTCCGGATGGACTCCGCCGATGCTGAATGTAAGTTTACGCATTTGCTACCTCCTTTGCCTTCTTGTTACGCTCCGCGATACGGGCTTTGATAGTCTCTTTATCCAGAGGCTTGGGGAAATTGAGTCCTATGATAGAACCGGTAGGACACATAGCCTCACACTCGCGGCAGAGCTTACACTTAGACGCATCGATATAGGCTATGTTGTTCTCTACTACTATAGCGTCGTGTGTACAAGTCTTCGCGCAGATGCCGCAACCGATACAGGCGGCTGCGCAGGCCTTCTTCGCGACAGGTCCTTTATCCTTGTTTACACAACTGACGAACACCTTCATTCCGCGAGGTCCCTTCGGCCTAAGTTCGATGATAGACTTAGGGCAGGCCTTGACGCAGGCGCCGCAGGCCGTACACTTCTCCTCATCCACTACGGGGAGTCCCGTTACGGGGTCCATCGAAAGGGCTCCGAACTGGCAGGCGGCCGCGCAATCGCCGCAACCGAGGCAGCCGAAGGCGCAGGCGGTGTCGCCGGCATACAGCGCGGCCTTTACCTTACACGACTGTACTCCGTCGTAGGTATTTGTCCTGGGGCGGTTGGCGCAGGTTCCGTTACACCTTACGACCGCTACCTCAGGAGCTTTTTCCTTGACCTCATAGCCGAGGATGGCCGCTACCTGCTTCATCACATCGTTTCCTCCGACCGGACAGTAATGATTGTCCAGGTTCGGAGCCTTCACGGCGGAATCTGCAAACGCGCGGCAACCGGCGAAGCCGCAGCCGCCGCAGTTGGCGCCCGGCATCACCTTCTCCACCTCGTCGATACGCGGATCCTCCACAACCTTGAACTTCTTCGCCAGCAGGAAAAGCAGCAGGGCGAGAATCAGTCCAAGACCGGAGAGAACCGCTATTGTCCAGATGATTCCTGTCATTTCTTTTTTATGTAAAAAGTATATTCGTTTCTGAGTTTATCGCGGCGCAGCCAGAGAATAATATAATAAACTGCGACCGCACCGATTGCCAGAAGACCGGCAGTGATCTCATTCGCACCCGATACGAGGCAGCCCATCAGAGCGCCAACCAGGATAGCCAGCGGGAATACATATCCCAGCGTAACTGCCTTGATTCCCATCGACTTTTTCATTATCACCCACACTTCCTCACCGGGCTCATATCCCAGCTGGGCGGGGACCTCGACTATCTTAGTCTTGGCCTCCGACATACTGCAGAGCGATGCGGCGTGGCAGGAGGCGCAGGCAGACTCGGAGATAATCTCCACCGAGATAGTCTGCGGGGTCATATCGACGATACGGCCGGAATGAACTATTTCCTCGTCTTTTTTTACCATCTTTCTTCAGGTTCTACGTAATCGCGCGAATTCATTCCCGACTCATACTCGGGTGTATCTGCATAGAGAGTATCCGAGACCTCGACGAACTTCACCCTTTCGGACTTGAAGAGCATATCGATGTCGCGGGTTTCGCCGTTACGGTGTTTTGCGATGATGATCTGGGTCTTTTCGCGGTCGCCCTCGCTCTCAGACAGACCTACGAAATCGGGTCTGTGGATGAAGATGACCATATCGGCGTCCTGCTCGATACTTCCGGACTCACGAAGGTCTGAAAGCACAGGCTTTCCGCCTCCACCCTGTCTCTGGACGGCCTGACGCGAAAGCTGCGAGAGGGCGATGATAGGGATATTGAGCTCCTTCGCGGTAGCCTTAAGCATACGCGAAATAGCCGCAACTTCCTGCTCACGGACACCCTTAAGCTCGATCGGGCCCTGCATCAGCTGCAGGTAGTCTACTATCACCAGCCTGACCTTTTTCTGCTTTACGAGGTTCTTTACCTTGCTGCGGAACTCCATAATCGGCAGACCAGGGGTCTCATCGACATACAGCGGAGCGCTCGAAAGTTTCTTGAGCGACTGCTCGAGAAGGTTCCATTCGTCGTTCTGGAGCTTGATTCCGCCCTTGATCTTGTCTGCGCTGAGGCCGGACTCGGAGGTCATAAGACGCATCGCGAGCTGGAGCGAAGACATTTCCAGGGAGAAGAAAGCAACCGGGATATTGTGGTCGACCGCGGCATTACGGGCGAGGTTGAGCGAGAAGGCAGTTTTACCAACCGAGGGACGTGCGGCAAGGATGATGAGATCCGAAGCCTGCCAGCCGTTGGTAATTCGGTCAAGGGTAGCGAAGCCGGAAGGGACGCCGCTGAGTCCTTCAACGCTCTGGAGCTGCTGGATTCTGTCGAGGGCCTGGTTGATTACCGAGCCGATAGCCTGTACGTTCTTACGGTCAGAGCTCTGAGTAGCCTCATAGACCTTAGACTGAGCGGTATCGATCAGATCGTCGACCTTTACCTGCTCGTTGTAGGCATCACTCAGGATGATATGGGCCGCTGAGATAAGGTCTCTCTGAATAGCTTTCTGCTGGAGGATCCTTACATAGGACTCCATATAGGCAGCGGAGCCGATCTTACCTGAAAGCTCTGCAAGTACAGAAGGGCCTCCGACTTTCTCGAGGGTATCCTTCTGACGCAGTTTCTCGCTGACGGTAATGATGTCGACCGGGGCGTTGGAATTGCGAAGCTCTACTATTGCGTCGAAGATAAGGCGATTGCGCTCAAGATAGAAACACTTTCCGGTAAGGGCTTCGAGGGCCTCGTCTACACAGAGGGGCTCGAGGAGCATTGCTCCGAGGACGGCCTCCTCGACATCGAGAGCCTGAGGGGGTATACGACCCATCTCACGCCCGATATCCTGGACTACATCCTGGGACTTGCGTCCGCCGCTGGTGTTTTTTGCCTGGGGCATAACTTATTCCTGTACTTCTGCGTCCGGGTTAACGAGGATTCTTCCGCAATGCTCGCAGATAACGAGCTTCCTGCCGGAAGCGATCTCGACGAGCCTCTGAGGGGTGATGGCGTTGAAGCAGCCTCCGCAAGAGTCGCCGTTGTAGACGGTAACGACTGCGAGGTGGTTGCGAACGCTGCCGCGGATACGGTCGTAGGCGCTCATAGTCCTTTCGTCGATCTTAGCGGCACATTCGTCGCGCCTGGCCTGGAGGGCTTTCTCCTCCTCCGAGGTGCTGGCGACTATAGTCTCAAGCTCTTCCTGCTTTGCGGCAAGGTCCTGCTCGCGGATAGCGATCCTATCGCCGAGGGCGTCGATAGCGTCCCTTCTCTCACCGATAGCGATACGAGCCTCGCCGATGTGTTTCTGGGCGATCTCGCGAAGGAGTCCGAGGTTCTCGATTTCCTTGCTGATGCTGTCGTACTCGCGGCTGTTGGAGATATTGCTGAGCTGCTCCTGATATTTAGCGATCTCTGCGTCCAGGTCTACTATCTGGTTCTTGTTCTCCTCGATGCTGGCCTCATAGCCGGCGATGAGCTCTTCGTGGTGAGCCACCTTGCTGCGAAGGCCTGCAAGCTCGTCCTCGATCTGAGCGACTTCCTGAGGAAGGGCTCCGCGGAGGTTCTTGATCTTGTCTATCTCGTTGTCTGCCTGCTGAAGGGCATAGAGAACTTTGAGTTTTTCTGCAACGGGGATACCAGTCTCTCCGAAATCTTTCTGCAGCGAAACGAAGGTCTCCCTCACATCGATCTGAGGTGTCGCCTTCTTTGTTTTTGTTGTTGCCATATATTGAAAAATGTTATAGTGATTCTTTTATTGCGACAAGCTGTTCCCTGATGGCTTTCAGGGAATCTGCTACTTTCAAAGCTTTGTCTGCCTTGGAGCCGTCTGCTTCCAGTTGTTTTTGAGCGCCGTCGAGAGTAAGGCCCTGCTTTTTCACCAGGTACTGGATCTTTCTCAGAGCCTCGATATCCTCGGCGGAGTACTGGCGGTTACCCTTAGCCGTACGGCGGGGATGGAGCTCCTTAGGGAAGGAGTTCGTCCAGAAGCGGATGCAGGAGACGCTCTCTCCGAGAGTCTCGGCAACTTCGCCTATCGAGTAATAAAGCTTGTCCATATCTTCTAGTCCATTGACTGCTGAGTCGCTGCCGCGACATAAAGCATATTGGTATATTCTTCGGGCGTTACCGAACCGAAGATGTAGTTTATCGGGTCCAGCGGAGTACCCCCGTAGAGTACTTCGTAGTGGAGGTGAGGAGCGAAAGACGAGCCGGTCATTCCGACTTCGCCTATCCTCTCTCCCCTGCGGACATTCTGTCCCTGTTTCACCCTCATAGTCGAGAGGTGAGAGTAGCGGGTCACATAACCGCCTTTGTGGGTGATGGTTATGCGGTTGCCGTGTCCTTTGTTGGACTGCTCTACCAGCGAGACCTTTCCGTCTCCGGCGGAAAAGACCGGCTCACCCTGAGAGAGGATGAAGTCCAGGCCTTCGTGTTCTACGTAGGCCTTGAAGAACGGATTCATCTTCAAGCCCTTCGAAGCGCCTACCTGCGAGAAGGATATTCCCTTTACGGGCAGGTCCATCGGAGGCATTACTGTCGAGGGATTCGCCGCCCTGAGGAGAGCCTTCCTGAAAGACCCCTCAATGTCGCCTATCCTTGCGCTGACAGTCTCTATCTTCATAGCGGTGTAAGCCACTATCTTTGTTTCCGGCACTGTATCGTTTCCGTTAAGGAAAGACAGTGAGTTGATCGGATCCACAGCCGGTGCGTTGGCGTGGAAGACTTCCCTGTAGACATCGTTGTCCTTCAGCTGAAGGCCGGCGATCCCGTCTTCGAGAAGTTTCTGCTGAGGGAGGAGCTGCGGGTACAACTTCTCGTACATTTTGTTCTCCCTCTTGAGACGTCCTTCGACATCTGTATTTACTGCTATCGCAAAAATAGAGTACAGGACCACAGTAACAACGAAGGCCGTAACAAGAACAATCAGCAGGAACCTAAGTACCCGCTGATACGGCTTGTCCGACTCCCGGAACTGAAAATCGGTCCCGAAACTATATCTGCGATCAGAGTTACTCATCTGCGACCGTCCTCACCATTGATAAGTATTCCTCAGGCTTGATGGTAAGATCCATAAAAGGACTGGGGTTGATAGGTTTGCCTTTGTAAATCACTTCGTAGTGGAGGTGAGGTCCGGTCGATTTTCCCGTACTTCCTACCGCACCTATCTTTTGTCCTCTCTTAAGGGCCTGACCCTTGACGACATCAATCGAATTGAGGTGTGCGTAGCGGGTCTTGTAACCGAAACCGTGGTCTATTATGACTTCGTTTCCATAGCCGAAGAACTGGTAGCGCACCCTCTCGACCACACCGTCTCCCGTACAATACACCGGATTTCCGAGGAAGGTCGCGAAGTCTATTCCGTCGTGGAAGGCGATGGTAGCCTTACGAACGGGATCCGAACGGCGGCCGAACGGGCTGGAGATACGGTATTTTCCGGACTCGGGCAGGATAGGCGAAACGGCCGGGACGCAGGAAATAAGGTTTCCGGCCTGATGAGACACCATCGCTACTTCGTCCAGCGCAGTACTCTGGAGGTAAGATCTCTTAGTCATTACATCCAGACGCCTTACGGTATTCTTCAGATAAGCCGAACCGCCCAGATCGTCCAGATAGGAGTAGCGGTTGACTCCTCCGAAACCGGCGTCTTTGACTTCCTGAGGGATCTCCTCAAGACCGAAAATCGAACGGTAGACGTCGTCGTCTCGCTGCTCTATGTCGCCAAGTATTTTCTCGGCAACGTCCAGGCTATGATTGAGTACTTCGAACTTAGCCTGCCACTCGGCGTTCTTCTTCTTAAGATGAGCCGTCTTAGGCAGGTCGAGTCCGAGGACCTGAGTGTAGATGAAGAAATTGAGCGCTACAACCACGGCTACACAGAAGGCAAAACCCGCCACTTTAAGGAAGCGGATAAGCTTCGAATCCTCCTTTTTTTCGTAAAGGAGAGTATCCGGATTGTAGACGTATCTGCTGAATTTGCCCATCGCGCAAATATATTATTTTTCTTTGAGTCTTGCAATTTCAGATTTGGAGGTGCCGAGTAGGGCTGTCCAACTCTGAGCTTCACGGAATCCCCTCAGGAATTCCTCAACATTCATTTTCTTTTTACCGCTGAGCTGGAGCTCCTTGATGCTGAGGAGCGCGTCTGCCGCGGCTATCGTAAGGTAAGTCTTTCCGTCGCTGTCTATCGTACCGGGAGCGGCGCTTCCCTCGACTATGTCTGCCCTGAAGATTTTCAGCTGGACCGGAGCCTGGTCTTCCTTCTGGATCATAGTGTAGGCTGCCGGATAAGGGCTGAGTCCACGGATGAGGTTGCGGACGTGTTTCGCCGTATCCGTCCAGTCGATATTGAGCAGCTCGGGGGTAAGCTTCGGCGCGGGCTTCAGGACCTCGGAGCCCTGGATGAAGCTGCGCTGGACGCGGGTCTCGACATTGCGCTCAACCAGACCCTCAACGGTCTGGAGGACTACATCCGAACCGAGTTCCATCAGGCGGTCATGGACATCGCCCGCCGTATCGTCCGGCCCGATCCTGCTCTCCTGGCGGAGGATGATGCCGCCGGTATCGATGTTCTTGTCGATCATAAACGAGGTCACGCCCGTCAGCTTCTCGCCGTTTATAACGGCCCAGTTGATAGGGGCAGCACCTCGATACTGAGGCAGCAGGGCTGCGTGGAGATTGAACGTCCCGTACCTCGGCATCTTCCAAACCTCCTCGGGAAGCATTCGGAACGCGACGACTACGAACATATCCGCCTTAAGGGCGCGCAGCTGAGCGAGGAATTCGGGATCCTTCAGCTTCACGGGCTGGAGCACCGGGATGCCGTGGGCTACGGCATACTGTTTCACGGCGCTTTCATTCACCTTCAGTCCGCGGCCGCTGGGTTTGTCGGGAACTGTGACGACTCCGACTATATGGTAACGATGTTTGATAAGGTTATCCAGCGGGGCTACTGCGAATTCCGGGGTACCCATATAGACTATGCGGGTCCTTCTGAACAGGCCCCATATCTTACGCCACAGCCTTCGCATTATGGCCTTGAACTGGTCCATATTGGAGAACGAGGCGTCGTGGACTGCCTTCCACGTCAGGTAGAAACCGATCGGAGCCAGGACATACGATGAGATGAACGCACCGACTGGGGCTCCTACTGCGCCGTCGTTTCCGAGCTTGACGCCCGAAATATCGACTACCCAATAGAGGACGAAGAACAGAACCGAGATGATGGCGCTGACACCGAGGCCTCCCTTTCCGATCAGGGCACCCAGAGGGGCTCCGATGAAGAAGAGGATAAAGCACGCCAGAGCCTGGGCTATCTTATGGAGAATCTCTACGCTCGCTCTGCGGAGGTAGTAGTTCTCGACATAATTTTCACGGCCGTAGTTGGTAAGCTCCGAAGCCATCCTGTTGGCTCTGTCTGAAGCGGTCTTCAGAGCCCTTATCTTGTCTGCCCTCTTCTTCCAGGTTCCGAAACCATCGTACTGGAAGTCCGACCTGGTAGAATTGAACGCGCTACTATCCAGCTGGTTCTTATAGGTGAAGTACGACGCATTCGACAGGTCTGCGTAGTGTTTTTGGTAAGAAGCTTCGGTAATTCTGTGTAGCGAATCGCGCTCATTTACCAGAGACTCGGTCTTCTGGGCCTTGATCTGGTTTCCGAAGCGGTTCTCTTCGGATTTCTCGAAGGCGTAGTTTGACAGGGAGATTATAAGCTGCTGACGCTCAAATGCTACCTTGCTGAGCTGAAGGTCCATCTCGGAGCCCTTCCTGGAGTTTGTCTCCTGATAGTTCGTACCATTGTAGAGGGTAAAGATCAGATAATCCTTCGCCTTTGAGAGCCTCATGGTAGCGGAATCTGCCAGCGTAATGCTGGTATTGCCTTTCTTGGCGGTGTGGTCGTAGACCATCACTCCGTAGAGCATTCCCTCCGACTGGCTGTCTACACGCAGGATGTAACCGTCTATACCGTCGTAGAAAGTACCCGAAGGAATCTTGATTTCTTCCTTGGTCTTTCCGATATCTGTACGGAGCTGATATATCTCCATGTAGGCCTTCGGGACCAGGTTGTCTCCAACGTAATAGGCTGTAAAGGCAACTATGGCTGAAACGGCTATGATAGGAGAGATTATCCTGACGAAGGAAACACCGGAAGCCTTGACGGCCATCAGTTCCTTGTTTTCAGCCATCTGGCCGAAGGTCATCATCGAGGCAAGAAGGGTCGCAAGCGGAAGGGCAAGCGGAAGGATAGTGCAGGTTCCCCACATAAGGAACTCCGCAATAACCCTGAGGCCGAGGCCCTTTCCAACCAGTTCGTCGATATAGAGCCAGAGGAACTGCATCACGAGGATGAATACGACGATCAGTAGGATCGCTGCGAACGGTCCTATGAACGACTTGAGGATAAATCTATCCAGTTTCTTCATCCCTGTAATTGCGAGAGTTTATTTTGTTGCGGCTGCGACGAGCGCTTCCAATGCATCTTTTATGCCATCCGGATTCTTACCGCCGGCGGTCGCAAGGCCGGGCTGTCCGCCGCCTCCGCCCTGGATGAATTTCGCGCCTTCGCGGATATCCGTTCCTGCGTTCTTTCCCTTGGCTACGAGGTCCGGGGAATACATCACAGCCAGCGAGGGCTTTCCGTCGGCGACG
>JAEEGG010026841.1_pt1 | contig 10961 bp, 7 predicted proteins | sample 9134161 | NCBI WGS metagenome assembly JAEEGG01 (sample SAMN16246543, study PRJNA631951) | gut metagenome | biome: gut microbiome; feature: rumen; material: CR-attached | host: Bos | place: Iran: Karaj | collected 2018-10
CTTCTCGCGCACTTCCTCGGTGTTGATGCCTTCATAACAGGAAGCGGGAAAGCCATAATAGACCCAAAGGAATGAACATATCTGACAGCGTTTGAAAGGGGGCTGCAGCACTTCGATGCCATCGGCACGCAATTTGACAATCTCGCCCGGTCCCACATCGCGCAGTTCCTTATATCCAAGGTTAGGGAAGCTGGTCGATTCGCTCGAAGCAGCATACGATGACAGGTTCCACACCACCAACTCGCCATTCTGCAAACGTTTTTCACACCTTTCTTCTTTCTTGCCGATAACAATGGGTGTGCGACCGAGGAAGTCGCGGGCTGCAATGATTCCATCCTCAGTCAGTATGAGCATAGAGCATGAACCCTTGATTTTCTGATATACACGGTTGATGCCATCGACAAACGAGTTGCCCATGTTGATGAGCAGTGCCACGAGCTCGGTCTGGTTAATGTTGTTGGCCGACATCTCACTCAGATGCATGCGCTGAGCCAACAACTCGTCGGCTATCTCACGCAGATTATTAATCTTCGCGACCGTCACCACAGCGTAGCGGCCCAAGTGCGAGTTTACAATTATAGGCTGCGGGTCGGTGTCACTAATCACACCCAGACCTTGGCAGCCTACAAACTGATGGAGCTCATCTTCAAACTTCGAGCGGAAATAGTCGCGCTCCAGCGAGTGGATGCTACGATTGAATCCACGCTCTTTATCAAACGTGACAAGACCTGCACGTCGCGTGCCTAAGTGTGAGTTGTAATCGGTTCCGTAAAACAAATCGTTTACGCAATCCTTCGTGGATATTGTTCCAAAAAAGCCTCCCATAAATGTCTAGTTATCGCTGTTTTGAATTAAAAAAGTGGTGCAAAGTTACGAAGAAATTTGCTTTTTCCTTGAAACATGCACCACTTTTTTTATTTATCTATACGTTTTTTATGAGTTATATCTACTATTTCTGAATCTTCAGGAGAAATCCACCTTCCGATAAACAGGGTATTGAAAGTGATTTTTCACTATTCACCTTACTGTGATTAATAACTATATCTTCTTGCTTGCCGCCATCGGTAAAGGCGGTCATGTTATAGTTTCCTTTTCCAAGGAAAGAAAGGGGAACGCTAAGTGTAATGGGGTGTTTGGCATCATTAGTGTTCGACTTATCAGAACAGATACCTGCAACATACCACGTTTTACCGCTACGACGTGCTACCACGAACGATTCGCCAGGATAGCCTGTTACAAAGCGAGTGTCATCCCAAACAGCAGGAACATCACTCATGTGCTGCTTAGCTTCAGGAGGAAGATTAAGAAAACCTTCGGGACGATCAGCCCAATGCTGTACGCCCGACTCAAAAGCTACCGACAGAGCCAGCTCGTGGGTGAAGCTGGTTTTATGAGGATGCTGCGAATTGGTGAACGCCACTGGTGTATAGTCCATGGGACCAACCACATTGCGAGTATATGGAAGCAAGCAGTTAATGCGCGAACCATTGGAGGTCATATAAGGACTGTTGTTATATTGCTCAGCGCCATAGACAGCCTCCTGCGACATTAGATGAGGATAGGTGCGGCTCCAGCCACGTGGCAGAGTACAACCGTGGAAGTTAACCATCATCTGATGCTTGGCTGCATCGTCGAGAATGTCAAGGTAATAGTTCATCATCATCTGCTTGTCGCTCTCAAAGAAATCGACTTTCACACCAACCACGCCAAGGCTCTTGAGCCATGCAAACTCTTCTTCACGATTCTTATGCGTGAGCATGCGGTCGAGAGGTGTGGCACGCACATAGGTATGGTCGCCACCTGAGTTGTACCACATCCATGGCTTTATGCCTTTTGAAAGAGCATAAGCAACAGCATCTTCAAGTCGCCCGCCATTGGTCATGGCATCCCACTCCCAATCGAACAGGACATACTCCCACCCCATTTCTTTTGCAAGGTCAACATACTGGCAACAGGTTTTATAGTCCTTAGTGCCATGGTTGTAAGCCCAGTAAAGCCATGCGGCGCGACCTGGCTTAATCCATTTGCTCGACACAGGTATGGAAGTGGCATCGCTAACATCGTCAACCAATGTTGACTCAACGACATCGGCAAGACTGCCTATTATGGCAACACGCCAAGGCGACTGCCATGAACCGTTCCATGATGGTTCCACATCGCCCTTGCCACGTCCTTCCCACTGCTGAGGGTAGTTTACTTTATACCAGTTGGCATCGGTATTGTTATTAAGATGTGTGGCACAATACATGCGCGATGCATTGGCTTCTGTAAGAAGAATGAACAAGCCGTTGGTTTCGAAGAGTGCAGGATAACCCCACTCGCCTTTCTTGCCTGACTCTGCCTGATAAGGGAAATCGCCCTCATAGCTGGTGACATATTTCTGCAACCATCGATGGGCTGTTGAAGGCAGTTCGAAAGCGGTCAGCTCGTCATTGAACACGCGATTAGCTTCTTCAGGCAATACATAGCGGAACGCTACACCGTCATTGAATATGCGCAGCTCAACATTTAAGTCTGTGCCACGTTCATCGCTGAATGAAAGTACCGAAGATGTGTACTGCTTCTTTACCTTCAGCTGTTTGCCTCGAAGCATGCTATAAGAGAGCTTTTTCAACTGAGGCTTTGAAAAGCCAAAAGAGTTAGACGCGGCAGGGGCTTCCTTAGTTGAAGTATCACCCAGAAGCGTTAGTTTAAGTCCCAGTTGGGCACGCAACAGCAACTGTCCATCATTATTTCTAATAACAATCATGGTCTTGCCACCTGGCTGCTCTGTGTCCACATTCAAGCGGCCATCAGGACTTTTCAATGCCGCCATAGATGCTATTGTTGACAATAACAACAACACAAGTGCAAAAACTTTTTTCATCTGTATAAGGTTTAATTATAGATTATTATATCTATTGATGCGGTGAATAATCTCTACTGTAGTCTGCCACTGACGGGCTCAACATAAGACTCTCTCAAACCACCCCAGTCAATCATGACACGCTGGACGATTTGTCCGTCATCGATAGTATGAAGTGTGAGCTGATGAGACTGATTATGTCTGTTAACAGGGAAACGGAATGTATGTTGTCTCATCGTTTATAGTTATCAGGTATAGTGGTCTTACAAAAAAGGTTCTCTAATATCTCACTCAAACCAATCTTCAGACATCTTTCCAGAAACTTCTGGTAAAGAGCACAAGCACTGCCATTATCTCCAAACGACCTACCAGCATGAGGAAGGAACAGAGCCACTTCAGCCCGTCGCTCAGGTCGGCCCATGACATGACTGGACCGATGTTGGTATCGAGACCTGCTCCGGTGTTGCTTACCAGACTCAGGGCAATAGTAAACGAATTGGTGATGTCGATACCCGAAACGCTCATCACTACCGTGACAGTAAAGAACATGCCCATGTAGAGCAGAAAGACTGCAAACAGCGACACCAGACGTTCCTGAGGAATGCTCTGACCGTTGAGTTTGACTGGTATGACGGCACTGGGATGGAGAATGCGACGGAACTCATTACGCAGCACCTTGAACAGCATGATGAGACGAATGCACTTAAAGCCACCTGTAGTAGAGCCTGCACACGCTCCAACAAACATCAGGATGCCCAGTACCACCCACGTGACTGGAGGCCACATTCCTGCATTGTCGTTAGACAGTCCCGTAGTGGTGGCAAACGACACCACCTGGAAGAGAGCCGAACGGAACGCTGGCTCATAATTATAGTGCAGGCGAGTGACGAGCATGTACATGATGAAGAGAGTGGCCACAATGACCATCCCTGCATAGAACTTAAACTCTGAATTACGCACCACAGAGCCTATCTTCAGCCGAAATACCGACATATATAACAAGGTGAAGTTGATGCCAGCAAGGAATTGGAACAGAATGGCCAAATACTCTATGGTGACTGAGTTGAAGAACACCGTTGAGCCGTTATGCGTCGAGAAACCGCCCGTGGCAGTGGTTGTCATGGAATAGTTGAGCGCATCGAACCATTCCATACCAGCAGCCCAGAACGACAGTCCGCAGGCAATGGTGAGCAGCAGATAGACAGACCAAATCCATTTGGCCGTGGTACTCAGTCGAGGGTGCATCTTTGAGCGCATGGGACCAGTAGCCTCAGCAGCAAAGACTTTGACGCTACCGCCAACCAACGAGGGCAACAGTGCGATGGTGAAGAACACGATTCCCAATCCGCCTATCCACTGCATCAGCGAACGCCAGAACAGGATGCCATGCGGCAGCCGCTCTACGTCGTCGATAGTGGTGACACCAGTGGTCGTGAATCCCGACATGGTCTCGAAGAAAGCTTCTGAGAGATTATTCAGCGAACCGTGAATAACGAATGGAAGCATGCCGAAGACGCTAAACACCACCCATATAGCCGCTACCACCACGTATGCATCGCGGCGCAACAGAGCATTTTCAGCGGTACGACCGAAGAAGAGAAACAGGGATCCACATCCGAAGGTGATAGCCGACGACATCATAAAAGCCAACACATCGTCCTCCTCAAAAACGAACGACATGAGCAGACACCACAGCATGAAGAAGGCTTCAAGGCAAAGTAGTGAGCCGATAATTTTCGATATGATGCGCCAATTGATCAATTTTCAATCTTCAATTTTCAATCTTCAATCAGAAGATTCCTTGTTTTTTGAAATATTTCTCGACTTTGCTTAGCTGATGCTTATGACAGAACACCATAACGGAGTCGCCAGTTTGTATCTGCGTGTTACCGCTGACCAGAATGCCTTCGCCTTGGCGCACCAGTCCGCCAATGGTCACTCCGAAGGGCAGTCCCAGTTCTTTCACCTGTTTGCGCGTCACTCTGGAGCCTTCAGCAGCCACGAACTCAGCCACGTCGGAATCAACCATCATCAGTGATCTCATGTTACGCACATCAGCCTTCAGCATCATCTTGAAGATGTGACTGGCGGCAATCGTCTTCTTATTGATAATGGTACCTATATCGAGTCCTTCTGCCATCGACACATAGTCGAGATTCTCAACCATGGCAATGGTCTTGCGCACCCCCAGTTTCTTAGCCGTCAGACATGCCAGGATATTTGTCTCGGCATTATCGGTCAGGGCCACGAAAGCCTGCGTGTTCTTGATATTTTCCTCCTGCAACAGCGCCAGATCGCGCCCGTCGCCGTGAATCACCATTGTATCGGTCTCAGCCAACAACTGGTTCAGTCGCTCGCAACGGTCAGCATCGCGCTCGATGATTTTCAGATTCATGTATTCAGGCAAGGTGAGTGCAGCCCTTACGGCGGTCTTGCCGCCTCCCATGATAATCACGTTCTGCACATCGTCGTAATGTTCCTTGCCTACGATTTTCCTGATATAGGGGATATACTCCACCGTGGTCATGAAGTAGGCCAAATCCAAATTTTTCAGCTCGTCCAGACCACTGGGTATGATGGTGTCGTCGCCTCGCTTGATGGCCACGATATGATAGGGGTCGTCAGGTCCGCACAAGTCTTTCAGCGGTTGGTTCAGAATCTCTGCCGTCTCTCGCAGCTTCACACCCAACAACACCAAGGCGCCCTCGTGCACATCCCATCGTTGTCGCACCCATGAGAGTTTCAGTCCGCTGATGATGTCCTGTGCTGCCAGCACCTCAGGATAGATGAGAGAGTCGATGCCCAAATTTTTGAAAAAAGCCTCATTTGAGGGAGATAGGTATTCGTAGTTATCGATGCGAGCCACCGTCTTCTTCGCCCCCATCGCATGAGCCAGTATGCAAGCTGTGATATTAGTGCTCTCCTGTGGAGTGACCCCCACAAACAGGTCGGCATCGCCCGTACCGGCATCTTTCAGGGTCTTGATGCTTGTAGGCTGCCCGTTGATAGCCAAGATATCGTAGTTGGAGTCAATACCTCCTAATCGTTCCTCATCGTCATCGATGAGCACGCAATCGTGCTTTTCCGTCGATAGCAGTCTCGACAAATGAGTTCCTACGGCACCTGCGCCGGCAATGACTATCTTCATGAACTGAGTATTTAGAATTCAGAATTGCGAATTTCCCTACTGATGCTCTCCACGTCAAGTCCGACAATCTCCAGCAGTTGTTGTACTGTTCCGTGCTCCACGAACTCGTCGGGCAGGCCCAGACGCACCACCTGAGGCTGATAGCCGTGGTCGCTCATCCATTCCAGCACGGCAGAGCCAAGACCTCCGTTGCGCACACCATTCTCCACGGTGACAACTTTACGGAACCGCTGCCCCACCTCATGCAGGATATCCTCGTCGAGCGGTTTCAGGAAACGCATGTCGTAATGGGCGGCTTTCGTACCTTCTACAGCCAGAGCAGCATTGTTGCCCACTGGTCCGATGGAAAGCACAGCCACGTCCTCGCCGTCCTTCAGCTTTCGTCCTGTTCCCACTTTGATTTCCTCCAACGGACAGCGCCAGTCCACCAGCACCCCGCAACCACGTGGATAGCGGATAACGAACGGACCCTTGTCAGGCAGTTGGGCGGTGAACATGAGTTTTCGCAGCTCATGCTCGTCCATGGGCGAACAAATTGTGAGATTAGGGATGGGGCGCAGATAAGCCAAGTCGAAGGCGCCATGATGCGTAGGTCCGTCTTCGCCCACGAGTCCGGCACGATCCAGACATAGCACCACAGGCAAGCGTAGAATGGCTACGTCGTGAATAATATTATCGTACGCGCGTTGCGCGAAGGAACTATAGATATTACAGAATGGCAGCAGGCCGTCCTTAGCCATTCCAGCCGAGAAAGTGACAGCATGACCTTCGGCAATGCCCACGTCGAAAGTGCGTTCGGGCAAGGCTTGCATCATGATGTTCATGGAACAGCCTGTAGGCATGGCAGGTGTAACACCTACTATTCTGTCGTTCATCTGCGCCAGTTCAAGCAATGTCTCACCAAAGACATCCTGGAACTTAGGGGGCTTTCCCGTGGAGTCGCTCTTGATCAGTTCACCTGTTACAGGGTCGAACTTTCCTGGGGCATGCCATATCGGTGTGTAGTCTTCAGCAGGGGCATAGCCGTGTCCTTTCTTCGTATGCAGATGAAGCAACTTCGGGCCTTTCATGTCCTTCAGCTGTCGCAGGATACGCACCAGTTCCTTGACGTTGTGTCCGTCGAACGGCCCGAAGTAGCGTATGTTCATGCCTTCAAAAATGTTCTGCTGTTGCGAGATGGCACTCTTGATGGCATTGGTCAGTCGGATGAGTCCCTTGCGTCTGTCTTCTTGCAGCATGCCCTTTGAGCGCAGCCACTGTGAAGCCTTGAAGCGCAGGGAATTATAAGTCTCATTGGTGCTCAGTCCCAGTAAATACTGCTTCATGCCGCCTACGGCAAGGTCTATCGACATGTTGTTGTCGTTGAGAATGATGAGCATGTCATTGGGCGAGCTCGACACATTATTGAGCCCCTCAAAAGCCAGACCACCGCTCATGGCACCATCGCCAATCACAGCTACCACCTTTCTTATTGACTTAGCGCGTGTCGGTGACAACTGTGAGGCGGCCACAGCCATGCCGAGTGCTGCCGAGATGCTGTTTGAGGCATGTCCGCAAATGAACGAGTCGTAAGGACTTTCCTCTGGCGAGGGGAAGGGCTTCAGTCCGTGCAGTTTGCGGTTGGTCTTAAACTGTTCGCGCCTTCCTGTCAGTATCTTGTGGCCATAGGCCTGATGTCCCACGTCCCACACGATGCGGTCTTCCGGCGTGTTGAACACATAGTGAAGGGCAATCGTCAGCTCCACCACGCCAAGGCTTGAAGCCAGATGGCCCGGGTTGACCGACAATTCCTTCACGATATCCTCGCGCAACTCATCACATAGCTGCGGCAACTGATCGACCTCAAGTTTTCGCAAGTCGTCAGGATATCGTATGGTGCTCAGCAGTTCTTGTTTACTGTCTTCCACAATATTCTATCATTAAGTGACCGATGTGTCTCACATCTTAGGCAGCTTGTTGCCCTCAGTAGCAAAGTCGTGGAGCGTCACTTGGAAGATGAGCGTGCTATAGGCTGGAATCTTCGTATTGTCGGCTTTGTCGTTATAGCCCAAGGTGTATGGGATATAGACAAGCCATGTATCGCCCCTATGCATGTAGAGCAGTGCAGTGGACAGTCCATTGACCAGTGCCGACACCTTGAATTTCACAGTCGCATTGGTCAGTGGATTGTAGCTGCCGAAGATGGTTGTATCGAACACCGCCCCGTCTGCGAATCCTTTTCCGGTGAGAGGAATGGCGGTAGGCATGAGCCGGCCCTCATAACTCAGTCTTACGGAATCGTTATAGGAAGGACTTGTGGTCTGCCCCGTCTCCTGTCCGGTAGGAATCACCTTCACATACACGTAGTCGGTGTTGCTCTTCGGAGTCTTCGAGTAGCTCGGCAGCTTCCGCCATGTACCAATGCCCCTTGCGAGCGAGTCTTCCAACGATGCGAAGAACACATCGTTGCGCTCTTTCCAATTGGCATGTTCATCGGTAGTAGCGTCGTTCTTGCTACAGGCGGCTCCCAACCACCCTCCCCCAACCAAGGGGAGGAGTATATAGACAATAACTTTCAGATGCTTTAGAAGCTTTTCCTTCATCTTATCTGTTTTCTTTTCATTTCTATCTAACCCCCTCCCTCGCAGGGAGGGGGTTAGGGGGAGAGTCTCCTTGTTTCTTAGAGCTTCTTCAGCAGCGAAGCGATGCTCACCTTGTCCTCGATGATAGAGGCCAGTTCGCTGATCTTCACACGCTCCTGCTCCATTGTGTCGCGGAAGCGCAGGGTAACGCAACCATCGTTGAGTGTATCGTGGTCAACGGTCACGCAGTATGGTGTGCCGATGGCATCCTGACGGCGATAGCGCTTGCCGATAGAGTCCTTCTCGTCGTACTGTGTATTGAAGTGGAACTTCAGGTCGTTCACAATCTCGCGAGCCTTCTCGGGCAGACCGTCTTTCTTTACCAGCGGCATCACGGCCAGCTTCACAGGAGCCAGCGCTGCAGGCAACTTCAGCACCACGCGTGTCTCGCCATTCTCCAGTTTCTCCTCCTCGTATGCATGACACATGATGGAGAGGAACATACGGTCCACGCCAATAGAAGTCTCGATGACATACGGGGTGTAGCTCTCATTGGTCTGCGGGTCGAAGTATTTGATGCTCTTGCCGGAGTATTTCTCATGCTGCGACAAGTCGAAGTTGGTACGGCTGTGAATGCCCTCCACCTCCTTGAAGCCGAACGGCATCTTGAACTCGATGTCGGTAGCGGCATTGGCATAGTGGGCCAGTTTGTCGTGGTCGTGGAAACGGTAGTTCTCAGCACCGAAGCCCAGGTTCTGGTGCCATTTCATGCGGGTCTCCTTCCACTTGGGGAACCACTCCAACTCAGTGCCGGGTGCTACGAAGAACTGCATCTCCATCTGCTCGAACTCGCGCATACGGAAGATGAACTGACGGGCCACAATCTCGTTGCGGAAAGCCTTGCCTATCTGGGCAATGCCGAACGGAATCTTCATGCGACCAGTCTTCTGCACGTTCAGATAGTTCACGAAGATGCCCTGTGCCGTCTCCGGACGCAGATAGACCTTCATCGAGCCGTCTGCCGAAGCGCCCATCTCGGTTGAGAACATGAGGTTGAACTGGCGCACATCGGTCCAGTTGCGGGTGCCGCTAATGGGGCATACGATCTCCTCGTCAAGGATAATCTGCTTCAGTTCCTCCAGGTCGGGTCCCTGCATGGCAGCAGCATAGCGTGCATGCAGTGCGTCGCGCTTCTCCTTGGTCTCCTTCACACGTTCGCTGGTCTCCATATATTTAGCCTCATCGAAGGAGTCGCCGAAGCGCTTGCGGGCCTTTTCCACTTCCTTCTGAATCTTCTCGTCGTACTTGGCTATCTGGTCCTCAATGAGCACGTCGGCACGATAGCGCTTCTTCGAGTCGCGGTTGTCTATGAGGGGGTCATTGAAGGCATCAACGTGACCTGAAGCCTTCCAGATGGTGGGATGCATGAAGATGGCTGAGTCAATGCCCACGATGTTCTCATGGAGCAGTACCATCGATTTCCACCAGTATTCTTTGATGTTGTTTTTCAGTTCCACACCGTTCTGTCCGTAGTCATATACTGCGCCCAGTCCGTCATAGATGTCGCTTGAGGGAAACACAAATCCGTACTCCTTGCAGTGCGACACGATTTTCTTAAAAACGTCTTCTTGTGCCATAATAAAATAATGTGTAAATTTCGAAATTTGGGTGCAAAGTTACAAAAAAGAGTGAAGAGAGAGAAGTGAAAAGTGAATAATTTGCTCTCTCCTCCCTTGTTTTTCAGTTTTTTACTATAATCTCTTCCTATTTTTCGCCATAGACGGAGTCGCTTTCGGCCTGCCGTTTGCGAATGTACTTGATCTTGGCGCCGAGCGTCTCCCATTCCACTTGCAGGGAGTCGCGATGAGCCCGCAACTGGTTCAGGCGCAGCACCTCGGGCGACTGGTCATTGAGCTTAGTGCTGTGAGCCATCACCCACTCATGCTGGCGGTCGTGTTCCTGTTTGGCCTGTTCCAGCAGACTGTCAACTTGAGCCAGGCGCTCCTGCGAGGCCACGAGTGCTGAATCTTGCTTCTGTTTCAGGGCTGCTTTTCGTGCATCGATCTCTGCCCTGCGCGAGTGACTGCATGCCGACAGCAGAAGGACTGTCGAGAGCATCAATAGAGGGATTGTTCTTTTCATGAGGATTGTTTTTTTATAATGGGGCTTATAGGGCTTATAAGGCATATAGGGCTTATGGGGCCCATAAGGCTTAGAAACTAACGGCAAACGTGCCGCCCAACGTGAAGAGGTGCATATTACGCTTGATGCGATAGTCAGTGGGAGTCAGGTCCACTCCCATAGCATCGTTCAGCAACTCAATTCCCGATACAGCCTGGCTGACGAAGTGGTAGGGGTCGTAGTGCAGGTCGAAGGTGCGCCGGGTGAAGTCATAGTCAAGGAATAC